>Ga0102592_1000062_pt1 | contig 341995 bp, 287 predicted proteins | sample AraplaCol_mMF_r2_FD_76861 | JGI IMG/M metagenome (GOLD analysis project Ga0102592, IMG submission 76861) | Arabidopsis root microbial communities from North Carolina, USA - plate scrape MF_Col_mMF_r2 (SPADES assembly) (version 2) | ecosystem: Host-associated > Plants > Roots > Endosphere...
GCGTCGCTTCAATCAAATTCCGACAGGAACTCGCCCGGTGTTCCGGACATCAGCCCCAGCGTCCTTAGGAAGCGCAGAAGAGGCGCCGCTCAGCGGCGGCGCCGTCTCGATGGGCGGTTTATAGGCGGGGGCCCTTCGAACTGTCAACGGCCTTTTTGAAAGTTTTTCGACGAAAAGTAGTTTTCGTTGTTTTTCAATGTGTTATCTCGAAATCGAGTTACTCACAGCCGCAAGACCCCGGATTCTCGGTCATTCAAGGCCGGCCTTTCCCATCGGCATCCGCCATCCGGGAAAAGGCAGCCCGGCCTGAAGTATCGGAAACGCCCCCTGCCCTCATTCACTCCTGGCTTCTTCGCTTAGCGCCTCGGCCAGAAAACCACTCAAGGCGGCGATAGCGGCGCTCGACCTGCCAGGTGCGAGATGCAGGGCGATCTCGGAGGCCGGCAAGGCCGGCAGGCCGCTGTCAGGCCCGAGCAACTGCAGGCCGGGCCTGGCCGTGCCGGCCTTCACGACGGTGAGAGCAGCGCCGGAGGCTGCCATCGCCTCAACGGCGCCAATGCTGGAGCTGGAGAACAGGATGCGCCAGCGCAGCCCCGCCTCGTTCAGAGCGGCAATCGCCCATTCGCGGAACATGTTGGGCGCCTTCAGCAGGGCGAGTTGGAGCGGCTCCTCGCGTGTAAAGGCCGCGCGGTCAGAGCAAGCCCAGGCGGTATGCTCGCGCCGGAGCACCTCGCCGCGCCCGTCGCCGGCCTTCTGCGTGGCGAGCACAAGGTCGAACTCTTCGCCGAGGCTGTTCAGCAGATCGCGGGTGAAGCCGGTCGTCACCTCCAGCTCCACATCCGGATGGGAACGGGCGAAACGCGCGAGCGTCTCCGGCAGGACGATGGTGGCGTAATCATCCATCACCGCAAGCCGGACGCGGCCGCTGACGCTTTGCGCATTGACGACATCCAGCGCCTCGTCATGCAAGGCGACGATGCGGCGGGCATAACCAAGGAACTGTTCGCCCGCGCGCGTGAGGAGCACCTCATGTGGCGAGCGCTGCAGCAGGGTCTGCCCGGCGAGTTCCTCCAGCCGGCGGATCTGGCTGCTCACCGTCGACTGGCTGCGGAACAGCGCGGCCGCTGCGCGGGTGAAGCTACGCAGCTCCGCGATGGTGACGAAGCAGCGCAGCAGGTCGATGTCGATATTGCGCAGCATGGGCGGGCCGTGAGGTTGTCCTTGTACCGTCATTAGAGCAGCGGCTTCTCATAAGGAAACGCCGCCGCCATGCGCGGCGCCGATCTTCAAAATCGAGGAATTCGATTTTGCGCGGCGAGCGCGGGCCGCTAGGTTGCCGGCCGAACGGGCCATAAGGAGCCCGGGACCGGAGACGAAACGAGATGCCCAGGCTGAGATCCGCCACTTCCACCCATGGCCGCAACATGGCCGGCGCCCGCGGCCTGTGGCGCGCCACCGGCATGAAGGACGGCGATTTCGGCAAGCCGATCATCGCCGTGGTCAACTCCTTCACCCAGTTCGTGCCGGGCCATGTGCATCTGCAGGATCTCGGCCAGTTGGTCGCGCGCGAGATCGAGAAGGCCGGCGGCGTCGCCAAGGAATTCAACACCATCGCGGTCGATGACGGCATCGCCATGGGCCATGACGGCATGCTCTACAGCCTGCCCTCGCGCGAGCTGATCACCGACAGCGTCGAATACATGGTCAATGCCCATTGCGCCGACGCGATGGTCTGCATCTCCAATTGCGACAAGATCACCCCCGGCATGCTGATGGCGGCGATGCGCCTCAACATCCCGACCGTCTTCGTCTCGGGCGGGCCGATGGAAGCCGGCAAGTTCATCGCCGAGGGCGTGCTCAAGAAGGTCGACCTCGTCGACGCGATGATCGCAGCCGCCGACGACAAGTATACGGATGCCGAGGTCGACGTGATCGAGCGCTCGGCCTGCCCGACCTGCGGCTCCTGCTCCGGCATGTTCACGGCGAACTCGATGAACTGCCTCACCGAGGCGCTCGGCCTTGCGCTACCCGGCAACGGTTCGACGCTCGCCACCCATGCCGACCGCAAGCGCCTCTTCGTCGAGGCCGGCCACCTGATCGTCGACATCGCCAAGCGCTATTATGACCAGGACGACGAGAGCGTGCTGCCGCGCAATGTCGGCTCGTTCAAAGCCTTCGAGAACGCAATGACGCTCGACATCGCCATGGGCGGGTCGACCAACACCGTGCTGCACCTGCTGGCGGCGGCGCATGAGGCCGAGATCGACTTCACCATGGCCGATATCGACCGGCTGTCCCGGCGCGTGCCGGTGCTGTGCAAGGTCGCGCCCGCCGTCGCCGACGTCCATATGGAGGACGTGCATCGCGCCGGCGGCATCATGGCCATCCTCGGCGAGCTCGACCGCGCCGGCCTGATCGACACCTCGCTGCCGACCGTCCACAGCACGACGATGGCCGATGCGCTGGCGCGTTGGGACATCACGCAGACCCAGAGCGAGGCGGTGCGCTCCTTCTATAGCGCCGCGCCCGGTGGCGTGCCGACGCAGACAGCGTTCAGCCAGAGCCGCCGCTTCGAGGAGCTCGACATCGACCGCGAGAAGGGCGTGATCCGCGATGCGGAGCACGCCTATTCCAAGGATGGTGGTCTTGCCGTGCTCTTCGGCAACATCGCGCTGGACGGCTGCATCGTGAAGACGGCGGGCGTCGATGCCTCGATCCTGAAGTTCTCCGGCTCGGCCGTCATCTTCGAGAGCCAGGACGCGGCGGTCGAAGGCATCCTCAACCGGAAGGTCACCCCCGGCGACATCGTACTGATCCGCTATGAGGGACCCCGCGGCGGGCCGGGCATGCAGGAGATGCTCTACCCGACGAGCTATCTGAAGTCGAAGGGCCTCGGCAAAGCCTGCGCGCTGATCACCGACGGGCGCTTCTCGGGCGGCTCGTCCGGCCTCTCGATCGGCCACGTTTCGCCGGAAGCGGCCGAGGGCGGCGCGATCGGCCTCGTCGAGAGCGGCGACATCATCGACATCGACATCCCTAACCGCGCGATCACGCTCAGGGTCTCGGACGAGGAGCTCGCCCGGCGCCGGGCGGCGATGGAGGCCAAGGGCAAGGACGCCTGGAAGCCCGCTGCGCCGCGCAAGCGCAAGGTCTCGACCGCGCTCAAGGCCTATGCCGCGACGACGACGAGCGCCGCCAAGGGTGCGGTGCGCGTCGTCGACTAACTACTAAACAGCGCCCGGCCTCGGCCGGCCGGCCGGGCGCTGTTTTCGGTTGCATCACGCTTTCAAGCACGGCCCTGCCCAAAGAAGCTCCTTCCGCTTTGCGGAAAGAGGCCTTCCACGACGGCAGAACGGCGTTGCTCTCCAAGGCGTCGTCCGCCTATGAGTCTGCCGCAATTTTAAGCAGACCACCCGGCCGTCATGAATTCCATCTTCCCGCAGCCTCCGACACCCAGCCGCTGGCGTTTGCGTCTCTTTGCTCCGATCCTCGCAGGCGCGACCTGGCGCGATCGGCTCGTCGCCTGTCTCGGCGCTCTCGTTTGCGTCGGCGCAACCGGGCTGATCTGCAGCCTGCTGCTGGGAAACGACCCGCATCTGCCCTTGCTCGTGGCACCGATGGGTGCCTCGGCTCTGCTGCTCTTCGCGATCCCGTCCAGCCCGCTGGCGCAGCCCTGGCCGATCGTCGGCGGCAACACCGTTTCCGCGCTGGTCGGGCTACTCGTCAGCCGCTATGTACCGGAGCCTGCATTGGCGGCCGGCACCGCCGTAGCGCTCGCGATCGCGGCTATGTCATTGTTGCGCTGCCTGCACCCTCCGGGCGGTGCAGCGGCGCTGACAGCAGCCCTTGGCGGCCCCGCCGTGGCGACCTACGGGCTTGGCTTCGCCTTCATCCCTGTCGGGCTCAACGCGCTGGTGCTGACTTTGCTGGGCGTGGCCTTTCACCGCTTCTCCAGCCACGGCTATCCGCACCGGCCGCACGCGGCGACGAACGCACACGGCACGAAGGATCGGCCACCGGCTCAACGCGTCGGCTTCAACGAAGCCGATATCGACGCGGCTCTGGATGATCTGGGGGAGGCGTTCGACATCGATCGGGGCGACCTCGACAAACTGCTCCGACGTGTCGAGCAGCACGCTCTCGCGCGCAGTCACGGGCTGCCGCGCTGCGCCGGCATCATGTCGCGCGATCTGGTCAAGCTGGACCAGCATGACGATATTGAAACCGCCCGCCGGCTGCTCCTCGACCACGCGATCCGGACCCTTCCGGTTGTCGACGGCGAGAACAGGCTGCTCGGCACGGTGGGCTTGCGCGAGCTGACCCGGCCCGGGCTGCGGGTCAATGACGTGATGTCGCCGGCCGCTATCGCAAGACCTCAAGACCCCGCGGTCGACCTGATTCCGACCCTGACCGATGGCCGCCGCCACGCTGTCATCATCGTCGACGAGCTGGGCCGGCCGGTTGGCCTCGTCAGCCAAAGCGACCTGCTCGCCATGCTGCTCGGCCCGCTGCGGCAGGAGGCCGCCTGAACAGCGCCGCGGAAAAAGCCTTCCCCCTTCTGCCCGCCATCCTTTAGCCTTGCCGGAACGTCCTAACGGAGGAAACGTGATGCGGGCTGCTGCCCTTGCCCTGGTCTGCCTTCTGTCGCTTCCCGCGCAGGCCGCCGGGCCGTTCGGGAAGATCGTCGTCGGCAACTGGTCGGGCGGCACCTTCACGAACGACCAGACGGGAGCCTTCTCGCATTGTGCTGTCAGCGCCCGATACAGGCACGGCGTGACGATGCTCACCTCGGTGACGGCGCAGTATTCCTGGCTGCTCGGATTCACCAAGCCCGAATGGACGCTCAAGACCGGCCAGACGTTGAAACTCCGGCTCGTCTTCGACCGCAACTCCACCATCGACGTGACCGCGAACATCAAGACGCCGACGCTGGTCACCATCGCGATGCCCGCGGATTCCGCCCTGATCAACGCCTTCCGGCAGGGGCGCTACCTCGAGCTCGTCGCCAATGACGCGCGTTACACCTTCGCACTGACATCGACCGGCGAGATGCTGCCGGCTCTCGTGGAATGCGTGAAGCAGAGCGCCAATGTGCGCGGCCCGGTCAATCCCGGTGCGCCGGCGCAGGCGCAAACGCCGGAGATGAGCGAGAAGGACCGCGCGGCGCGCGCCGAGAAGAAGGAGCTGCTCGAGAAGACCCGCGGTCTGATCCACAGCAAGATGCTGGCCTGCATCGGGCGAGAGGGCGCGCCGATGCTGCTCACCAACGAGAGGGCCGAGGTCGTCGCCAAGGCCGCAATGCTGTTCTGCAAGAACGATGTCGACGCTCTGACCAACGCGACGATCGAGCTGATCGAAATCGATGAAGGCCGCCCCGCCAATCGCAGCGCCATTCGCGAAGCCGCCGAGAAGCGTGTTCAGGAGGTCGTGACCGCGCACATCATCCGTACGCGCGGCGAAATGATGGGCAAGGGACAGCGGCCTGCCGATCCGGCGCCAATGCGCCCCGCCGATCCCGCTTCGCGGCCCTCGCAGTCGCTCTGAAACGAGGAACGCCGCGCCTTGCGGCGCGGCGTTCGGGTCATATGGGTCGGATCAGCTCTTGAGCTTGGCGTTGCACTGGCTCCAGTAGCCGCCGCCCTTCTCGATCCACTTCAGCTCGCCATTGGCGTTGGCCGTCTTGTTGGCGTTGTACTGGTCGGCGCAGGTCTTGAGGCGAGCCTTGCCGGCGCTTTCGTTGGAATATTTCTGCGAGACCGTCCGCGGGAAGACCGCCGCCTTGGCCTTGCCGGCTGGCATCGCGGCCGGCTTGGCGGCCGGAGCAGCAGCCGTCGCGGAAGGCGCCGGGGTCTCCGTCACGGCGGCTGCGGCGTCAGCGTCGTTGGCGTCGTCATCGCCGCACTGGGCCTTGCGGAAGTCGTTCCACTTCTGGCCCTTCAGCGTATTGGCCTTCTTGGCGTCCTGATACTTGACGCTGCACTCCTTCATCGTCAGCGCCGAGGCCGGCGCCACCGTGAAGGAAGCCAAAGCAAGGGCTGATGCGGATGCGAGAATGAATGTCCTGAACATGACGTTCTCCATGGCAAAGCGTGCTGTCGCCGGTTGGCATGCCACTCCGATTTGCGCCCCGAAGCAAGCCATTTTCGGCGCGCCGAACAACCCATTCGCCAGCAAAATGTTCCTTTATGGGCAAAGCCTTGAGCCATCGCGGGGCCGGGATCCACCGCGCCGCCCGAGCGGCCCCTTGCCGTCCTGTCCCGTTTCCCTGCTATACGACGGCCTATCGAACCGCCGGAGGCGAGATGGCACGGACGTCAGACGCCGCGAAAGACCGGGCGCTCATCCGCATCCTGACCGAGAATGCGCGGCTGCCCCTCTCAGAGATCGCCAAGCAGCTCGGTGTTTCGCGAGCGACCGTGCAGGGCCGCCTCGCGCGGCTGGAGCGTGACGGCATCATCGCCGGCTACACCACGATCCTGGGCAAGGCGAGCCGGCCGGCCACGACGATCTCCGCCCTCATCCTCATTGAACTCGAGGTGAAGCAGCAGGGCAGCGTCGTCGCCGCGCTGAAGAAGCGGCCCGAAATCGTGCAATGCCACACGCTGAGCGGCCATTTCGACCTCTCCGTCAAGATCGAGTGCGAGACGGCGAGCGACCTCGACACCATCATCGACTGGATCGCCGAGATGGAGGGCGTGCGGCGCACCACCTCCTCCGTGATTCTGGCGCGGAAGTTCGAACGCTGAGACGAGCGCGGCGGCGCCACGAGCCGCTGGTCACCATTTCCCATCGATTTGTCGCATATCCCATCGTTCTGCAGGCAGCTTGGCGCGCCTATCGGCGATCCGCCCGTTAAAGCCCGCAGCGCCGCAAGCGATGATCCGCGTGAGAGGGAGGTGACGTGCCGCCCACCGCCAGGAGATCGCGACATGACCACCCAGAAACAACGCATCGCCGTGCTCGGCGCCGGCCAGATCGGCGTCATCATCGCCGGCATGCTGGCCGAGCAGGGTCATGAAGTGACGCTGGCCGACGCCGCCGCAGCGCGGCTCAAGCAGATCGCCGGGAGCCGCTTCGCGACCGCCACGGTCGACGCCGCGGACCTCGACGCGCTGCGCAGCTTTCTTGGGGATCGCGACATCGTCGTCAGCGCCTGCCCCTACTTCCTGAACAAGGGCATCGCGAAGGTCGCGGCCGAGACCAAGACCCATTACTTCGACCTGACCGAGGACGTCGCGACCACCTCCTACATCAAGGAGCTCGGCGCCACCTCCGACGTCGCGCTGGTGCCGCAATGCGGCCTCGCGCCGGGTTTCATCTGCATCCTCGGCGCCGACATGGCGGCGCGCTTCGAAAGCGTCCGCACCATCAAGATGCGTGTGGGTGCCCTGCCGCTCTATCCGACCAATGCGCTGCGCTACAACGTGACCTGGTCGGTCGACGGTCTGATCAACGAATATTGCAACCCCTGCGAGATCGTCTTCGAGGGCCAGCCGACGCTGGTTCCGGCGCTCGAAGGCATCGAGAGCGTGATGATCGACGGCGTGGCCTATGAGGCCTTCAACACCTCGGGCGGGCTTGGCACGCTGACCGAGACGCTGGCCGGCAAGGTGCGCAACATGAGCTACAAGACGCTGCGCTATCCCGGCCACGCCGAGATCATGAAGCTGCTCCTTCGTGACCTCGAGCTGGCCGATGACCGCGAGACGATGCGTCGTATCCTCAGCCACTCCGCGCCCTTCACTCGCAAGGACGTCGTGGTGATCTTCGTCACCGGCGTCGGCGAGCGCAACGGTCGCCTCGAAGAGGAGAGCGTCGTGCTGCGCTATGACGGCAATGACGAGCTGGGCGCGATCCAGCTCACCACCGCCGCCGGCTGCGTCGCGATGATCGAGCTCTTTCTCGGCGGCAAGCTGCCCGCCAAGGGCTTCGTGCGGCAGGAAGACGCCGTGCTCGCCGACTTCCTGGCGACCAAGGCGGGCACCCGGCTGGTGCGCGAGGCGCGCGGCTTCGATGCTGACAGCCTCGCCCCGACCGTCACGCTCAAGAGCGCGGCCTGAAAACCGGCACTCCCTCGCGAAAGCGTCAGGCTCTGCCGGTCAGAGCCTGACGCCCAGGCCGCGCAGCTCGGCGCGCAGGTCGATGGGCTCGACGAAATGGATGGCCCGCATGCCGACGCCGCGGGCCCCCACGACGTTCTTCTCGCTATCGTCGATGAAGATGCAGTCGGGCGCTGCAAGTCCGTAGCGGCCGAGCAGCACCTCGTAGATCGCCGGGTCCGGCTTCAGCAGCCGCTCATGGGCTGAGACGACGGCACCGTCGAAGCTCTGCAGGAAGGGGAAGCGGATCAGGCACTCGGCCCATTTCTCGCGCGAGAAATTGGTGATGGCGTAGACCTTCTCGCCCCTTGCCTTCAGCTCCTCCAGCACCGCGACGCTGTCTGCGATGCTCTCGGGAATGCTGTCATGCCATTGCTCGTCATAGGCGCGGATCTCGCGTTCCCATTCCGGGTGCTGCGCGACCAGCGTCGCCACCCCCTCCTCCCAGGAACGGCCACGGTCCTGCTCGATGTTCCAGGCCCCGGTGCAGACGTTCTGCAGGAACCAGTCGAGCCGCTCTGGCTCCGGGATGAGCGCGCGATAGACACGCCGCGGATCCCAGCGCAGCAGCACATTGCCGACATCGAAGACGACGGTGGGGGTGTTCGAGGCCATCGCGAAATCCAGCTTCCTAGAGCTATCTGTCTTGTCGCATTTTCTTCACGCGAACCGGCTTCCACTTCGCTCGAAAATGCTCCGTAAGGGCGCGCAGCACATCCCATTCACGGGCTTGTGTCCAGATGTGCGGGACAGGGGTGGACCCCATCGTCTATGCCGGGGTGATGAGCGCTCGCCCTGAAAATCAACCCTGGCGGACATGGCTGCCGTGGACCGACCGGCAGGGCCGCTTCTCGCCCCTGCGCGCCGCCACCTTTGGGCTCATCCTCGTGCCGGCGCTGCTCCTGCTCTACGCCGCCTGGATGCATCAACTCGGCTCGAAGCCCTGGACGCAGGCGATCCACCAGACCGGCACCTGGGCGGTGCGGCTGCTGATCGCCTCGCTGGCCGTCTCGCCGCTCCGGCGGCTGCTCGACTGGGCCAAGCTCATCGGCATCCGCCGCATGCTCGGGCTGGCGGTCATGACCTATGCGCTGGGACATCTCGCGCTCTACTGCATCGACATGGCCTTCGACTGGGGGCTGATCGTCTCGGAGATCGTCAAGCGCTTCTACCTGACCATCGGCTTCGTCGCGCTGCTGGGCCTCTGCGCGCTGGGCGCGACCTCGACAGACGGCATGATCCGCCGGCTCGGCAAGAACTGGCAGCGCCTGCACAATCTCGTCTATCCGATTGCGGGGCTCGCCCTGCTGCACTTCGCGCTGCAATCCAAGATCGACGTGACCGAACCGGTGCTGATGAGCGGGCTCTTCGCCCTGCTCCTGCTCTATCGCGGCTTCTATCGCTGGAAGCTCACGGTCTCGCTGCCTGCCCTGATCGGCGCGGCGCTGCTGGCCGGGCTGATCACCGCGGGCATCGAAGCCGGATGGTATGCGCTGACTTCCGGCGTCTCGGCCGGGCTCGTCCTCGAGGCCAACGCCGATATCCTGAGCTATTGGGATTACGCCTCGATCCGGCCGGCGCATTGGGTCGCGCTCGCCGGGCTCCTCGTCGCGCTGGGCAACAGCCTGCGCGCCCGCAAGCCGCGCCCGCCCCGGCGGGCGCGCGAACCGGCGACCGCCTGAGAAGAAAAACTTTCCCAGTTTCGACGTCTTCGCGGTCGAAAGGGTTTGCACCTCCCGCGTTCCTGTCTAACCCTATGGCATGCCTGATGATCTGCATGCCCAGCCGACCGCCGATGTTGCGCGAGCAGAGCTCGCGGCGGAAGGCGTCGCGCCGGCACAGCTGCGCGTTTCGCCGTTCGTCCCGCTGCAACAGCCGATCTTCCGGGCCGTCTGGTTCGCCAGCCTGGCCTCGAATTTTGGCGGCCTGATCCAGGCCGTCGGCGCTTCCTGGATGATGGCCTCGATCTCGCCCTCGGCGGAGATGGTCGCGCTGGTCCAGGCCTCGACGACCCTGCCGGTCATGCTGTTCTCGCTGGCAGCCGGCGCCGTCGCCGACAATTACGATCGCCGCCGGATCCTGCTGACGGCACAGGCCTTCATGCTCACGGTCTCGATCGGACTCGCGGTCTTCGCCTGGTTCCAGCTGATCACGCCCTGGCTGCTGCTGAGCTTCACCTTTCTGCTCGGCTGCGGCACGGCCCTCAACAACCCGGCCTGGCAGTCCTCCGTCGGCGACATGGTGCCTCGCCGCGACGTGCCGGCAGCGGTGACGCTGAACAGCGTCGCCTTCAACATCGCGCGCAGCGTCGGCCCGGCCTTCGGCGGCGCCATCGTCGCGGCGGCGGGCGCCGTCTCGGCCTTCATCATCAACGCCTTCAGCTACATTCCGCTCCTGATCGTGCTCGCGCGCTGGGAACCGCCCAAGGTCGAGCGCCTGCTCCCGCGCGAGACGCTCGTCATCGCGATGAGTGCCGGCGTCCGCTATGTCGCGATGTCGCCGAACATCCGCGCCGTTATCCTGCGCGCCTTCGTTTATGGTTTCGGCGCGATCGTGGGGCTGGCCCTCCTGCCGCTGATCGCGCGCGACCTCGTCCGCGGTGGGCCGCTCACCTATGGCGTGCTGCTCGGCGCCTTCGGGGCCGGCGCGGTGGCCGGCGCCTTCATGAGCGCGCGGCTGCGACGAGCCATGAGCACGGAAGCCCTCGTGCGCTCGACCTTCGTCGCCTATGCCACCGGCGTCACGCTGGTCGCCATCAGCTCGACGATCTGGCTGACGATCGCCGGCTTGTGCGTCTGCGGCGCCTGCTGGGTGCTGTCGCTCTCGACCTTCAACGCCACGGTGCAGCTCTCGGCGCCTCGCTGGGTCGTCGGTCGGGCGCTGGCGATCTACCAGATGGCGGCTTTCGGCGGCATGGCGACGGGGAGCTGGGCCTGGGGCCGCTCGGCACAGCATTTCGGGACGGAGCAGGCGCTGCTCCTCTCCGCCGTCGTCCTGCTCGCAGGCGCTGCGCTGGGGCTGCGTTACCGGCTGCCGCCGCTGGAGGAGCTGAACCTCGATCCGCTCAGCCGCTGGCGCGAGCCGAAGGTCGCGGTCGACATCGAGCCGCGCTCCGGGCCGGTGATCGTGACGATCGAATACATCATCAAGCCCGAGGACGTCGTCGCCTTCCTGAAGGTGATGGCGGAGCGGCGGCGCATCCGGCGCCGCGACGGCGCCCGGCATTGGACGCTGCTGCGCGACCTGACCGATCCGACCCTCTGGATCGAGCGCTACGACAGCCCGACCTGGGTCGAATACGTCCGGCAGAACCAGCGTGTGACGCAGGCCGATGCCGAGATCGGCGAGCGGGTCCGCGCGCTCCATTCGGGCCCCAACCCGCCGGTGGTCCACCGCATGATCGAGCGTCAGACGGCGTCGCTGCCCCATGCGACGACGCGCCCGCCGACGCTGGCCGACTCCCTCGCCGATCCGTCGCGGCCGGCCTGATCTCGGGAGCCACCCCCGTCATTCCGGGGCATTGCGAAGCAATGAGCCAGGAACGACGGAGAGGTTCTTTCGCCTCTCCGGTCGGCTCAGCCGACGATCCAGAGGCCGGCGAGGCCGACCATGCCGACGATGATGCGCCACCAGGCGAAGGGCGCGAAGCCGCGCTTCGAGACGAAATCGAGGAAGCCCCGCACCACGATCAACGCCGAAATGAAGGCCGCGACAAAGCCGACGACGATCAGGATGCTGTCGTCGAAGGTCAGTGTCTTGTAGCTCTTCAGCAGGTCATAGGCGAAGGCGCCGGCCATGGTCGGCATGGCCAGGAAGAAGGAGAACTCCGCCGCCGCGCGCTTGCTGGCGCCCAGCAGCATTGCGCCGACGATGGTGGAACCCGAGCGCGAGACGCCCGGAACCATGGCCAGGCACTGGATCAACCCGATCTTGAAGTACATCGGCAGCGGGAAGGTGGTGGCGTCGGTGTGCTTCTCCTGCAGCTCGAGCTCGTCGACGACGAGCAGCACGAGACCGCCGGCGATCAGCGTGATGCAGACGATGAAGGGGTTGAAGAGCACAGATTTGATGAAGCCGTGCAGCACCGCCCCGATCAGGGCGGCCGGCAGGAAGGCCACAAGAACGCCGATGACGAAGCGGCGAGCGGACGGATCGCTCGGCAGCCTCAGCGCGATGTCGAGCAGGCGGCGGAAATAGACCAGCATGATCGCCAAGATCGCACCAAGCTGGATCAGCACCTCGAAGGTCTTGCCGTTCGATTCGAAGCCCAAGAAATGGCCGAGGAGCAGGAGATGCCCGGTCGAGGATACCGGCAGGAACTCCGTCAGGCCCTCGACGATGCCGAGGACGAAAGCTTCGATCAGATTCTGCATGGAGGGCGGTCCTCGTGCGACTCAAGGCAGCGCCCGGGGAAGCGCTCGCAAGTTCGGATGGCGTAGCACCGGCTCTTTGCAAATTGGTTACCAATTCGCCAAGAGCCGGAGCGAAATCGCCGATGTCGGCATCGCGGCGGGTTGTGGCGCTTTTCGGGCGCGATTATAGCAGCGCGCGCCCTCCCGGCAGGTCGCCCGCTCCCGGAAACGGCAGCGGCGGCCCTCCTTCCGTCGCATTTTGCCTGCTTCACACTCTGATGACCGCCATGGCGACGCTCTATCACTATTCGCTCTGCCCGCATTCGCGCTTCATCCGGCTCGTGCTGAACGAGTTCGGCATGGAGGCAGAGCTCGTGGAGGAACGCGTCTGGGAGCGACGCCGAGAGTTCATCGAGCTCAACACGGCGGGCACGACACCGGTCTTCGTCGAGCAGAGCGGGCTTCCGGTGCCCGGTGCCGGGCCGATCTCCGAATATCTCGACGAGACGCGCGGGCTTGCGCTCGCCGACAAGCGCCTGCTGCCCGAGGGGCCGGGCGAACGCGTCGAGGTGCGCCGGTTGCTCGACTGGTTCAACCTCAAATTCCATGAGGAGATCACCGGGCCACTCGTGACCGAAAAGGTGATGAAGCGCTTCATGGGCCGCGAGGATGGCGGCGGCCCGCCGGAGATGAGCGCGATCCGCGCGGCGCGCACCAATGTGCGCTATCATCTGCGCTACATCTCCTGGCTGCTGGCCAAGAGGAACTGGCTTGCGGGGGCGCAGCTGAGTTATGCCGATCTGGCGGCGGCGGCGCATCTATCCTGCGTCGACTATCTCGGCGATGTGCCCTGGGAAGAGGATGAGGCAGCCCGCGCATGGTATGCGAGGATCAAGTCGAGGCCGAGCTTCCGGGCGCTTCTGAGCGACCGGGTGCCGGGCATGGCTCCGAGCGCCCATTACGACAATCTGGACTTCTGAGCGGCGCGAAGCTCAAGCGAGCCGTCACCGAGCGCGCCCTCGCAGAGGGCTTCGCGGTGCTGCGCGTCGCGCCGGCCGATGCGATCCCCGAGGCGCCGGGGCGGCTCGAAGACTGGCTCGAGGCCGGCCACCATGGCGAGATGAGCTGGATGGAGGAGCGGCGCCCGCAGCGCGCCGATCCGCGCCAGCTCTGGGGCGAGGTGCGCTCGGTCGTTATGCTCGGGATGAACTATGCCGGCGAAGGCGACCCGCTCGCCATGCTGGATCATCCCGACAAGGCGGCGATCTCGCTCTATGCCCGCCGACGCGACTATCACGACGTCATCAAGGGCAAGCTGAAGAGCGTCGCTGGGCTTCTGGCAGCGCGCGGCGGCGCCGACGTCAAGGTCTTCGTCGATACCGCGCCGGTGATGGAAAAGCCGCTGGCTCAGGCGGCCGGGCTCGGCTGGCAAGGCAAGCACACCGTGCTGGTCTCGCGCGAACACGGCTCCTGGCTGCTGCTCGGCGCGATCTACACAACCGCCGAACTGCCTGCGGACGTAGCCGAGCGCGATCATTGCGGCTCCTGCCGGCGCTGCCTCGACATCTGCCCGACGGACGCCTTTCCCGCGCCCTACAAGCTCGATGCCCGCCGCTGCATCGCCTATCTCACCATCGAGCATCAGGGGCATATCGATGCCGCTCTGCGCCCCGGTATCGGCAACCGCGTCTTCGGCTGCGACGATTGCCTCGCCGTCTGCCCCTGGAACAAGTTCGCCGTGGCCGCGCAGGAGACGCGGCTTGCGCTCAAGGGGGAGCTCGACGGGCTCGATCTCGCAGCGCTTGCCAAACTCGACGATGCCAGCTTCCGAACACTCTTCGCCGGTACGCCGGTGAAGCGCACCGGGCGCGATCGCTTCCTGCGCAATGTGCTGATCGCCATCGGCAATAGCAGCCGGGCGGAGTTCTGCTCCAGCGCCCTGCCTCACCTCCACGATCCCTCGCCGCTGGTGCGCGCCATGGCGGTCTGGGCGCTCGGCCGGCTCGACCCTGCGCGGACGATGGCGCTTGCGCCGGCCGAGATGGCGGGCGAAAGCGACCCGCAGGTCAGGGCCGAATGGCAGGCTCTCTTGCCTGGAACGGAAGACGCCGCATGAACATCCTGATCCTCGGCCTCGGCTATTCGGCCGGTTTCTTTGCGCGCGCCGCCCTTGCCCGCGGCTTCGAGATCACCGGGACCGTGCGCTCGGCCGATAAGGCGGAACGGCTCAGCCGGGAGGGCATCCATACGCTGGTCTTCGATGGCTTCGCCGTGTCGCCGGCACTGCAGAAGGCCGTCGCCGAGGCCGAGGCCGTGCTGGTCTCGGTCCAGCCGGCGGAGGATGGCGACCCGGCTCTGGGGCCCCTGAAGGGCGCGCTAGCCGCCGCCCCCAATCTGCGCTGGATCGGCTATCTCTCGACGATCGGTGTCTATGGCAACCAGGACGGCGCCTGGATCGACGAGAGCGCCCCGGTCGAGCCGACCAACGCCCGTACGCGCCAACGCGTCGCCATCGAGGAAGGCTGGCTCGCGCTGGGTCGCGAGACTGGCAAGCCGGTCCAGATCTTCCGGCTCTCGGGCATCTATGGCCCCGGTCGCAATGCCATCGCCAAGCTGCGCGCGGGCACGGCGACCCGGCTGATCAAGCCCGGCCAGGTCTTCAACCGCATCCATGTCGACGACATCGCCGGCGTGCTGATGGCCTCGTTGGAGAAGCCGCGCAACGGCGCGATCTATAACGTCACCGATGACGAACCCGGCCCGCCGCAGGACGTCATCACCCTGGCCGCCGAGCTGACCGGGCAGGAGCCGCCGCCGGAAATCCCCTTCGAACAGGCCAATCTCTCGCCGATGGCCGCGAGCTTCTACGGCGAGAGCAAGCGCGTCTCAAACGCGCTGGTGAAGCGGGAGTTGGGCTACGCGTTCCGCTACCCGACGTATCGCGAAGCGCTAGAGGCGCTGGCAGCGGCCGGGGAATAGCTTCTCAAGCCGCGTGGCGCGGGGTCTCGCCGCCGTAGTAGTCGGCATAGCGCTTGTCGATCGCCGCGACGGGCAGGACGACGAGCACGTCCGTAGTGCCGAACTGCCGGTCCACCACTGCGCCGGTGCCGAAGCGCGCCCCGAGCCTGAGATAGCCCTTGATCAGCGGCGGCATCTGCTTGAGCGCGAGCTTGGCGTCGACCATCTCGGCCGGCAGGCGGTCCATGCCGACATAGTGCTCGGCATGGGCGGCGGCGCTCCAATCGCCCTGCGAGCGGGCATGATGGTGCAGGAAGCTCAGCGGCAGCGCGAGCGCATCCGGGTCCGTTCCGTCGAATGAGGCGCAGCCGAACATGGCGTCGATGCGATGATGCTGCAGATAGGCCCAGATGCCGGACCAGAGCAGCTCGACCGTCCGCTTGGTGCGATAGGGTTGCAGCACGCAGGAGCGGCCGAGCTCGAGGAAGCGCTGGCCGGGATGGCTGGCGAGCATCGGCGCGAGATCGAACTCGCCCTGCGTGTAGAAGCCGCCGATGCGCTCGGCCGCACTCTGGCGCATCAGCCGGTAGGTGCCGACGACCTTCGGCTTGATGCCGCCGAAGCGGCCGCGCGCGGCGTGGTCGATCACGAGGAGATGGTCGCAGGCCTTGTCGAAGCGGTCGGCGTCGCGGCGGAACATGCGCGAGACGACGTCGGGCTTAGCCGACATCTCCTGGTAGAAGACGCGGTAACGCAGGCGCTGCGCCCGCCAGATCTCGCGCGGGCCGCGCGCGAGACGAACCTCGAGCGAACCCAGGCGACCGAGCGTGCCGGAGAGCGGCGGCGCTTCGCCAGGCTCGGAACCGAATCGGCGCATCTTCCCGCCGGGAATCAGGCTCAGCGGCGCAAAGCGCATGAACGGATTGCCGGCTGAGAAACGTGCGAACGCCGCATGTCCATGAGCACGCAGCGCGTTCTTGGGTTCAGAAACCTGCAACGCCATCGCCTGTGTCATCCCTCAGCCTTTTTCGGCCTGCTGAGAGGCTTGCTACGACGATCTAACAGCTTCGCGACAAAACTGCGTCGAAGCGATGACGGCGATTATGAACCAAGGTGGACGGGGCTTCAAGCCGAGAGGCTGCCGGCCTGCGGCTGCGAAACGCGTTCAAGCCAGCTCAGCAGTGCCGAGCGCTCCAGCGGCTTGGCCAGGCAATCGTCCATTCCGGCGGCCATGGCGGCATCGCGATCAGCCGTCGCGACATTGGCCGTGACGGCGACGAGCGGGAGCCGGCTCGCTCGGCAGAGCCTGCGCTCCAGCGCCCGAACCTCCTGCGCGCATTCGAGCCCCGACATTGAGGGCATGCGGACATCGAGCAAGGCTAGATCCAGCTTCGGTGCCGTGCCGGCAAAGCTGGCCTCGACACGCTGCAAAGCCTCACGCCCGTCCCGTGCCCAGAAGGCGGTGCAGCCGAAGCGCTCGAGCGTGCGCGTCACCAGCAGAGCGTTGATCTCATTGTCCTCGGCCACGAGCACGGTCAGGCCCGCTCCGACGGCGCGCAGCGGCGCCGGAGCGGGACGTCCGACGCCGCCCGCCATGGCCTCCGCCCGCGGGAAGCCCGCGCCGAGCCGCTCATACAGCGAGCGCATCCGCACCGGCTTGATGAGGAAGCCGGAGAAGCCGGCCTCCTGCGGCGAGCCGAAAGGCCGCCGCGCAAAGGGCGACAGCAGGATGAGGCAATCGGCGATCCCCGCCACGCGTACCACCTTCGCGAGATCCTTCGCCGGCTGTTCTCCCAGCGCATGGTCGATCAGCACTGTGGTGACGGCGCCGTCCTCCACACTCGACGGCCCGGCCAACCTGGCAGCGGCGGCCTCGGCGCTGGTTGCGATCGAGACCGACGCGCCCGTGGCGCGGATGGTCTCGGCAAGGAAGCGCGCCGCAAAAGCCGAGGGCGAAACGAGCAGGACATGCTGGCGCGGCCAATGCGGGATCGCCAGCGCGGGCGAGCCGGCTGCAGCGGCGAGCGGCAGGGCCAGGCGGAAGGTCGCTCCCTCGCCCAGGCGGCTCTCGGCCTGCACCTCGCCGCCCATCAGGCCGACGAGGCGGCGCACGATCGCAAGGCCGAGGCCCGTGCCCGGTTGCCGCTCCCCACTATGGGATTCAAGCTGCTCGAACTCGCCGAAGATGAGCTCCAGCCTGTCGGCCGGGATGCCCGGCCCCGTATCCGCGACGACGATCTCGACGCCCGCCCCTTCCTTGCGCAGGCTCAGGCCGACGCCGCCGGTCGCCGTGAACTTCACGGCATTTCCGACGAGGTTGAGCAGGATCTGGCGCAGGCGGTCGCGATCGCCGACTAGCCGCGCCGGCAGGTTGGGCGCGATGTGGGCGGCGAGCTCGAGGCCCTTGGCCTGGGCGCGCGGTGCCATCAGCTCAGTCACCGTCTCGACGAGCGGGGCGAGATCGAAGGGCTCCTCGACCAATTCGAGCTTGCCAGCCTCGACCTTGGCGAAATCGAGGATGTCGTCGACCAGCGCGAGCAGCGCCTCGCCCGAACTGCGCAGAGCCTCGACATAGGTCGCCTGCTCGGCGTTTGGGCCGGTGTCGGACAGAAGGTCGGCCATACCGAGGATGCCGTTCAGCGGCGTACGAACCTCGTGGCTGACGGTGGCAAGGAAACGCGACTTCGCCTCGTTCGCAGCCTCGGCCCGGGCGCGGGCCTCGACCAGCTCGTCCTGCGCGGCAACGCGCGCCGTGATATCGCGCCCGACGCGCTGGATCAGCGGGTATTTCTCCGGGCCGGGCGCCACTGTCTCGACCCAGGAGATCCAGCGCTCGCCCTGATAAGTCGCCATGCATTCGTCGAAGCTGCGGGCGCCGCCCTCCAGCATCTGCACCGGGCGGCTGTCGAGCCGCGGAAGCTGAGTGCGGCTGCCGATCAGATCCTCCGCGCGCATGCCAAACAGCGCGGCATAGGCGGCATTGGCGTAGACGATCTTGCCGCCGTCGCGGCGCACGATCAGATCGCCCTGCGCCTCGATCAGGCTGCGGTAGCGCTCCTCACTGTCCGCAAGCCTCCAGACGCGATCCTTCTGGGTCTCGACGTCCTGGGCGAGGGTCGCGTTCTCGTCGCGCAGTCTTCCGCGGTCCCGCAGCAGCACCACGACGAAAATCACCGCAGGCAGGGCCAGCAGCGCCAACAGGTCGATCAGCCATGACCCGAGCGGGGAAGCCATGCCATCGATCTAGCGCCGCTGCCTTGAGAAAGGCACGTGAGAATCGCATGAATTCAGCCTGTTGCCTGCAGAGTTGGTTAATCCTGGCGGCCCCCGCGGCGCTCTCAGAAAGAGATCGGTATCGTTATCGCGTCCTGCCAGACGCGGGGGATCTAGGCGGCCTGGACGAGCTGATCCCCGCGCGAGCGATAGGACAGCGCCTCTGCCAGATGCAGCCGGCCGACCCTGTCCTCGCCATCGAGATCGGCCAGGGTGCGGGCGACCTTCAGCACCCGGTGATAGGCGCGCGCCGTCAGGCGCATCGCCTCGGCGGCGTCGCGCAGCAGGGCAAGCCCCGCCTTGTCCGGTCGCGCGATCTCCTCCAGCACCGGCACCGGGCAGGCCGCATTGGTGGCGACATGGCCGAGGCCGCGCGCGGCAAGCCCCAGCGACTCGAAGCGCGCGCCCTGGATCCGGCGCGCTTCGGCGACACGGGCCGCGACCACGGCCGAGCTTTCTCCAGTCGCGGGCAGGATCAGGTCGGCGGCCGTGACGGCCGGAATGTCGATCGCGATGTCGATCCGGTCCAGCAGCGGGCCGGAGAGCCGCGCCTGGTACTGCGCCATGCAGCGCTCGTTCGGCTGGCGCCGGCAGGCATAGCCCGGCTCCGTCGCCCGGCCGCAGCGGCAGGGATTCATGGCAGCGACGAGCTGGAAGCGAGCGGGATAGGAAGCGCGGTGATTGGCGCGGGAGATCAGCACGTCGCCGGTCTCCATGGGCTGGCGCAGCGCGTCGAGCACCTGCGGCTGGAACTCCGGCAGCTCGTCCAGAAAGAGTACGCCGTGATGGGCGAGCGAGACCTCGCCGGGCTTGGCCTGAAGCCCGCCGCCGACCAGCGCGGCCATCGAGGCCGAGTGATGCGGCGCGCGAAAGGGGCGTCGGTCCGTCAGGGCGCCGTCGGCGAGATGGCCCGCCACAGAGAGCACCATCGAGACTTCGAGCAGCTCGCGGGGCGAGAGCGGCGGCAGGATCGAAGGCAGCCGGCTGGCCAGCATCGACTTGCCGGCGCCCGGCGGACCGTTCAACAGGAGGTTATGGCCGCCGGCTGCGGCGATCTCTAGGGCGCGGCGGGCGCTCTCCTGCCCCTTGACGTCGGCGAGATCGGGCAGGAGCCCATGCTGCCGCGCCACGGCGGGTTCGGGCCGCGCCATCACCTGCGTGCCCTTGAAATGATTGGCGAGCTGGATCAGCGAGCGGGGCGCAAGGATATCAACATCGGCGGCCGCCCAGGCGGCCTCGGGACCGCAGGCAGCGGGGCAGATCAGCCCCTGCCCCCGGCCATAGGCGGCGATCGCCGCGGGCAGGACGCCGGCGACCGGAGCGATCGAGCCATCGAGCGCGAGCTCGCCGAGGACCGTGTATCCCGCCAACGCATCCGGCGGGATCGCGCCGATCGCCGCCATGACCGCGAGTGCGATCGGCAGGTCGTAATGGCTGCTTTTGACGTTTACGCCATCCCTACTCCGTAGCTCCTTCCTCACGAAAATGTTATCGACCCCAGGGCTGAACGACAGCGGCTGCTCCGGCGCAGCTGGTCAGGTTAGCGCAGCCGGAGCAGACGCGACGAGCTAGTGCTCCAACTGGCTCGCTGCGGCGTGACAACCGAGCAGAACTTGGAGACAATCCGCGTCGGCAGTTGGAGGTTATTGGTGCGCTACATATGCGAGCTCGAAGAGTTGGAAGCTCTCGCGTTGCAGCTGGCGGAACGATGCCGCGAGCTTGGCCCCGTCCTCACCGTAGGCCAGAGCAGGACGCTAGCGGCAAACATGCTTGGACATACTGGGCATGCAGATTTCTTGGATTCCTTGGCGAACCCTGACCGGGAGGACCTCGATTTTTTTCTTGAGGAGGGAAAAACGGCCGACGAACCTGAATTCCAGGAGCATTTGATCCTGGGCTTAATTCGGATCGGTTTTGACTGGCCATTGGCCAAGGATCTCGGTCAGGAGCTCTTTGAGCAGCTTTCTTCCCTCCCGGTCACACAGCAACTGCCAATAGCCATGGAGTAGGTTCTCGACAGCCTGCTTCTTTCAGGAGAGCTCTCTTTGAGGACACACTTGACCGCATGCGTATCGGAAACTCATCCAGTCGGCGGCAAATTTACGCCCCCACCCAAAATCGCAACTGCCCAAGAATTTGAGACTCTTCCCAGCTGCAAAGCGGGCTTTACATTCAGCGAAGCAGCGCTTGGTCGATGGCTGTCGTGCCGAGTTGCCCCGCCGTTCAAGCTAGTCGCCGGGCTTCAAGAGACTATGCGCCTCGACACCTAATTCACGCGCGATCTTGTCTATCACGTCGACCGTTGCGGCATAGCGGCAACGCTCGAGCGCGCTGATGTAGGTTCTATCAATCCCAGCCCTATGAGCGAGTTCCTCCTGCGACATTCCGGCTATCCGCCGGTATCGCCTAATGTTGGTCGCCACGACCTCTCGGATTTCCATCCAATCGAGAGGCCGGGATTGTAGAGTATTTCTCCACGGAGTATACTCTACAAAGATCGCAGCGGCCCCTCAGCCGCTGATTCGTTGCGCTCCCCTCCACGCAGGTTTCAGCGATGAAAGCACCAACGGACGAAGAGCGGTTTCGCTCGAGCGGCCCAGCGATGCGTGTGTTTGATAATGTCTCACGGCGGTGGGGACTTTCCGAACGCACGAAGCTTCAACTGCTTGGATGCGTAGAACATGAGCTTCGCGACTGGGTGCGCGAGGCGCGGCGGCACCGGCCTCTCATTCTCGAGGGAGCTGTCTTGATGCGAATTTCAGCTGTCCTAGGCGTCTTCGGTGATTTGCGTCAGCTGACGAATGGATCTGCAGAGGAGAGGCGATGGCTCACCTGCGAGCTTGCAGCTCCACCATTTGAAGGAAAGGCACCGATCGAGCTTCTGTGCCGATCGTTCGAGGGGCAAATGGACGTTCGCCGGCATCTGAATGCGTGCGTCTTGGGTCAACATCCTCCCAATGCGGCGGATGAAGACTTCAGAATATATACCAATAATGACCTAATTTGGGCTTGACCACGTGAACACGATTCGTGCTGTTTGCTTCGATGCCTTTGGAACCGTCGTTGAGATTACTGACAAAAGACGGACGTCTCAGGGATTAATCAGTAATATCTATACTGAGATCGCCATACGGGCGATGACGCAGCCGATCGACCTCAGAACTGCGTTGAAGCCTTTGGACCCGCCTCCGAAAGAAGAGGAGATTGTCAGCTGGGAGGCGGATATTGCCGCGGAGTGCGCTTCAATAAAATTGCGCCCTGGCATAAAGGCCATTTGGGCGACATTGAAGCGGGCTCAACTAAAGATTGCAGTTTGCTCCAATTTGGCCGCTCCCTATGCAATGCCGATGTTCGATGCTTTGCCCGATCAGCTCGACGGCTTGATCCTGTCATATCGCGTGGGGCTGATGAAACCTCATAGGGAAATTTACTCGCTCGTGGCTTCGCAGCTTCGCCTGAAGTTGTCGCAGATACTCTTTGTAGGCGATCGGATCGAGGAGGATGTGCTTGGGCCAACGGCCGTGGGCGCTCCTGCCATGCCCATCGGCGAGTTCGAAACATTCTTTGGCTTCGCACCTTCGATTTTTGCGCCGCCGAACATCGTTGAACTGTTCGAGCGCATCGGATCCGCGAAGGATCCCAAGGCCGACCAAGCGCCAACGGCAACGTCCAAAGTCAAATAGACCGGATGCAGAATGCGCCTGCTAGCGATTTCCGACATACATCTAGAGTGCGGCCCGTTCGAATTTCCTGCCTCGATGCCCGACTTCGACGTTGCCGTATTCGCGGGAGATGTTGGGAAGCCAATCTCTGAGGCCGTCAGGTGGATGGCAGGCCAACGAGCTGGGCCATTGAAGGGGCGGCCAGCGATCTACGTGCCGGGCAACCACGAGTTTTACAATGCCGAAATGAAAAGCAGCCTCGCGAAAGGCAGGGTTGCCGCTGAGACGTTCGGCATCGATCTGCTATCACGAGACACCGCTATCATCGACGGAGTGAGATTTATTGGATGCGTGCTCTGGACCGACTATCGGCTGTACGGGACGCCGAAGCCCTCCATGGTCTATGCAGGCCAAACGCTGAACGACCACCGTTTGATAAGATACCAAGAGGCAAGCGGCCATTTCAGCCGCTTCATGCCTTGGCACGCTGCCGCGGAGCATAGGCTGGATCTGGCATTTATTAGGCAGGAGTTGGCGAACGCCTTCGACGGGCCCACGGTCGTAGTTACGCACCACGCTCCTCATCCGAATTCGATCGAGTCGCGGTACCAAGGCAGCCCTCTTACTCCGGCCTTTGCTTCTGATCTCAGCAGTGTCATCGACGAGTTTCAGCCAGAGGTCTGGATCCACGGTCACGATCATGGGTCACATGACTATCGGATTGGGCGCACGCGCGTTTTCGCAAACCAGGCCGGCTACCCCAATCTCCATGGCGATCGAGAAAATCGAGCGTTTGATCCGCGCTGTGTTGTTGAAATTTTAGATGACCGATGAGCGCCGATTTCCCGCGTGTTGGGATGCCCGGCCAGACCAAACGCTGGTTTCGGTATCGTGCTTTCAACTTGCACCTTCGCCGAATCTAGGACGGGCCCTCGTAAGCACTGCCTCCAATTGCGCCTCAGCATGACAAGGCCGGCCAACCACCACAACCACGACTCGTCCCAGACGGCCGGCAGCGTGCGCCATAAGATAGATGAGTGTAGGCGCCGTCCCGGGCCGCTGCGGCGTAGTCCGGCGCCCCTCAGCGGTCTGATCGTCGGCGTTGCCGCGGCTTCGAACTACGGCTGGGGCGCCAGCCAGGACAGATCATCCATCAGCGTGCCATCTCCACGGTCGTGTTTCAGAGGATCGATTTTGACGATCGATCGGCTGTCACCATCGGTCTGGAAGAACGATAGCTCTTGTTTCGCCTGATCAAATACGAGGACCGTCAACCGCCCCGTCCAGCAGGCACCCGTGTCCAGAGATATCCTGTTCTCGGTGACCACCGGTCGAGGAGGGTCCATAACCGAGTGGCCATGGACGATGACCAGAGGCAGCCTGCCGTGATGATCGAGAAATGGCTCGCGGATCCACATCAAATCGTCAGGCGACTGGCTCCCTAAGGCGACGCTGGGCCTAACGCCGGCGTGCACAAATAGAAGAGGGCCATCCTCAACCTTGAAAGTGGATCGACGAATTAGGTCGAGATGGTCGGGATGTCGACCAAGGATGAAGCGCTGCGCATCGTCGATGTCGAGATCACAGTAGGAGTCTATGGTTTCCCTGCCGCCGTCATGAAACCAGGTGCGGAGCTGCCGCCGGTCGTTCTCCAAGAACCGGAGGAACCAGTCGTCGTGATTGCCACGCAGGAAAACTGAAGCAGGATGGTCGGCCAGGGCGCGACCTACAATCTCGAGACACCCCTTCGCATCTCGACCACGGTCGACGATGTCGCCAAGGAAGATGATGCGCGGCGTGCCGCCTCTGCGAGCCGCATCCCCCTCGCAGAATGCGATGACGGCTTGAAGGAGGTCAGAGCGGCCGTGGACGTCGCCGATGGCGTAGGTGTGCAGCATGCACTTCAGCGTACACTATTTCAGGAATGTAGAGGCCGATGCGGACCGCGATCATGTCCATCTCGCCACTCTTGCCAATCCGGACGCCGGCATCGAAGCCCTCCTCGGCTATGTTGGGAAACATGCCGTCGGCGATGGCGACGGACACGTCGAGGAACAGTATCAGTCCTCGCCCCACACCTCATCGGTTTCGCTCTTGTGATCGCCGGGCGCAAACGGCCCTGACGCCCGCGCCATGGCGAGGGATTTGGCAAGCCGATCGGGCATCGGCAGACTGTCCTTTCGGTGGGCAACTTCACGCTTGAGGGCGGCTTTTGCGGCTTCTGCCTTGGAGGTCCTGGTAAGCCCGCCCAGTTCCTCGGCCTGCTTAACGGCCTTCGGATCCTTGATATAAAAAGGCATGGAGCACCTCACCCTCAGGCTCAAGTCTATGGTCAACCCCAGACACAAAGCGATTCTCCAAATCAGGATCGCCAGATTGGGCCGCCTACCCGCTGCGAAGAAGGTGCCATCAGAACACCGCCTACGGATTAGGCGCCAGTTGCCAGGCCTTTTCGGTCAAGCCCGATAAGTTCGTTCGCGGATTGCCGCAGAATATCGACAAACGCTGTGGCTGCCGGAGAAAGGGACCGACCGGTCCGTGTGATAACCGAGACCGACCGATGGATTTTGGGGCTTTCGATGCATCTCAACTCAATCGCCGGTTCGGTCAGGACCTCGACGCATTGAGGGAGCACGGCAATAGCCGCCAAGGGTGTTCACCGCCTGAGGTGTCAGGCCAATATGAGCCATCACCGGCACGCCGCGGTTTGTCACAAAGCGGATGGTCTCCGCCATTGCGACACCACCTTCTAGTTTCACTGCGGAACAACCCGTTTCCGCCATCAGGCGCGCCGCATTCTCGAAGGCCTGCGCCGGCCCCTGCTCATAGGAGCCGAACGGCATGTCGACGACCATCAGCGCCCGATCCATACCGCGCCGAACCGCTTTTCCGTGTAGAACCATCATCTCCATGGTGACGCCGAGCGTCGATGGCAAACCATGCAGAACCATGCCGACGCTATCCCCGACCAGCACGATGTCGCAGTGAGCATCGGCGAGCCGCGCCATTGGCGTCGTATAGGCTGTCAGGCAGACCAGCGGCGTCCCATTCTTGCGGGCCAGTACATCCGGCGGAGTCAAGGTACTCTTGGCAGTCGAACCGCTCACGGCATTCTCGACGGCGACCCATTCCTACCGCCTGAGGCACCTGCTTTCGCTAGGCCTATCGATGGGCAAAGCTGTCGCTCATGCGCGGGTGCGGGCCAAATCCCAGATCAGGTCGGCGCTTCTGCTATTAGGCCAGCGGTCAGCCTGATTGCGCTTTATTGCTAGTTTTGGCCCTTAGCGGTCGTCTGGAAGGTCTGCTTCCCGCAAGTTTCCACAACGGCTGGTACTCGGCAACAGGCCACAACCTACCGCCCGAGCGAACTCCGCGCTGGATAGAAACTGGGGGCAACTTCAACCCCCGCAGCTCTCAGCAGTTCATTATGCGCCACAAATGTCAGCGCGCGCCCTGTCAGAGCTGAAGCACCTAGTCGGCCGGGAACTCAAAGAGCTTTCCGGTCGCGGCAGGCACCGTTGTTTGCAGTGCTCGTCTTGTGCAGCACTGCCAGGAAAGTTCAGATGTCCGGGCGTGCAGCCCTGACGAAATCGTCCACCTCGCGACTACTTACGCTTCCGCGTTGCCGCAGTAGTCGGAGCGCCCGGTCCGATGTCACACGGCGCAAGCCTGCCGGCACCTTCAAGAGAGCCATGGCAAAAGCGGCAGAGATTTCAGGCGGCCAGTTCCGCTCCTGTTCGAGCCGGCCGTCGTCGTAACATACGGCATAGCCGGCCTCAGCGAGGCCACAGGATTCGCGCAGCCGTTGCGTCGCCTGCTCGTCGATTTCGCCGCCACGAATGACGACGGCATAGACCGCCTCCGCCGTGGTTTCGTCCAGCATCCCGTCGCGGACGTCACGCAGCACGAGCACGGGCTCCCTGAGCGTCGGCGGCCCGAAGCCCGCACCGGACGACGAGACGAGATCGAGCACGTCGCCTTCCCTGAGCTTCTGAAGCTTCACACGGCCAATGGCGATATCGTCGCGGCCGGGGTTCAGCGTCACCGCGGAGTTACGCCCTGCATGGCCGCCGAAGACGCCCCAGGGTCGAAAGCGGAAACGGTCCAGCCCGCGCACGGCGATCGCAACTTCGGGTGCCCGGCATTCGAGCGCGATCGCGATCGCGGCGCCGCCTCGATAACGACCATGGCCGAAGCTGCCGGGAACGAGTTCATGGCGGCGCACGACGAGCGGCGTCTCGACCTCGACATGTTCGACGGGCGTACTCTTGAGATAACCAATCATCGTGTCGTTGGCGTCGACGCCATCGGCGCTCACACGCCCGCCCGAACCGCCGGAAAAGGGCTCGACGACCGCGACGCGGCTGCGCCCCGTGGCAGAATCCGTCCACGAACAAGAGATGATGCCCGCCTGCCCCGCTCCGCAGGCGGCAATGCCGCCGGGGATGGCCTGGTTCAGACAGCCGATCAGCGTGTCGTAGGTCCGCATCACTGCGACGAAGCGGTTGCCCATCGCCGCCGGAAACTCGGCATTCAGCACAGTGCCGGACGGTGCGTAAGCCGTAATCGGACGGATGATCCCGCCATTGATGGCTATCCCCGGCTCCATGGACTGAATGTAATTAATGAGCCCCAGGCAGAGGAACGGGTGGGTCCGGCTTCCGGTGGTAAAGTTGAATGCTGCCAGCACCTGCGGAGACGACCCGCTATAATCAATCCGGGCCTCGTCGCCGTCGACCGTCAGTTCGCAACGGATGTGGACCGCCGCGCCCGACGCATCGCCCTCGATGTAATCGCTGAATCGGTAGGTCCCGTCCGTCAGTGACGAGATGACGCGACGGGCGCGCATTTCCGTATAGCTCATCACATCGGCGACAGCCCGCTCGAAGGTTTCGGTGCCAATCCGCGCGCAGAGCTCGTTGATCCGCCTGTCGAGCAAGCGCATCGCTGCCATCAGCGCCTCGAGATCGCCCCAGATCGCGTCGCCGATCCGCGAGTTATCGCGCAGGATATTAGCGATGTCCTGGTTGAGCTCGCCGGCGCGGACCAGCTTCGTCGGGCGCAGCCTCAACCCCTCCTGAAAGCACTCGTGCAGATCCGGCGAGATACTACCCGGAACAGCGCCACCGATGTCGGAGGCATGGACAAACGACCAGGCGAAGCAGGTGAGACGGCCGTCGACGAAGATCGGCCGGGCGAGATGGATGTCCATCATATGCGTCACCAGCCCGCCGGTGCCGAACGGGTCGTTGGAGATCAGCACATCGCCAGGCCGCAGATCCTCGACCGGGAAAAGCCCGGTCAGCCCCGCAATGGTCTGGCCGCTGCCCGATGTCACGCCCGTCAGCACGGGGAACGCGAAGAAGAAACCTTCCCGAGTGGCGATCGCAACCTGGAAATCCTGCGTCTGCTTGACGAAGGTCGTGTGGGCTGTCCGGTAGGCGACTGTCGCGGCTTCCTCGGCAATGGCCGTGAAATGGTTCTTCATGATCTCGGTCTGGACAGGATCCATTGCCCCTCAGCCTTTCCTGACAATGTCGAGATTGCCCATCGTGTCGATCGTGGCGGAAAAACCCGGCGGCACGAGAATGGTCGCGATGTCGCGCTCGATGATGGCCGGACCGGCGACAGCATCGCCCGGCACAAGATCGGCCCAGGCCAGCACCGGGGCAGCTTCGTGCCACACGCCCCCAAGATAGAGACGGCGCCTGCGCCGGGACGCGGCGTCTGCGGACCGCGGGGCAGCGATCGCGTCGGCGTGCGGCTTCTCCTGGTACCCGATCATGCGCACGCGCAACGCATCGATGGCGATCGCCGCCTCGGCGTCGGAATGGCTGAAAAGGCGCTCATGCTCTCGCCGGAATGCCTCCTTCGCGCCGGCGATGCCGCAGGCGCTGATATCGACGGGCAGAGTGAACGATTGCGCTGCATAGCGCATGTCGGCGATGTCGATCCGCGCCACGCCGCTGATCTGGTCGGCGAAGCTCTGCCGGGCGAGCCAGTCCCGACCCTCGTCCGCCAGCTCGCAAAGAGCGGCGTCCAGGGCGGCCGGCCCCGGCGCGGCCCCATGCGTCACGCGGACAGCGTCGTGCACGAGGTCTGACACGATGCCGCCCAGAGCGCAGAAGACTGAAGGCAGGCGCGGCACGACGATGCGATCGATGCTGGCCTCGGCGGCAACGATCGGCCCATGGATGCCACCGGCTCCGCCATAGAGCATCAGCGCAAGTCCGCTCGCCTCGACGCCCTGCCGGGCGAGGAACGGTACGATCTTCGCCATCATGGTCGAGGTCGCGACGGCGATCGCCGCTTCTGCCGCCGCCGCGACAGGGATGTCGAGCGCCTGTGCGATCGGCATGAAGGCCGCCTCTGCCAGATCGAGGCGCAGAGGCAATGCGCCGCCGAGCAGGCCTTCGGGAGAGAGATAGCCGGCGATCAGATAGGCGTCGGACAGGGTCGGTGTCGTCCCGCCGCGCGCGTAGCACGCCGGCCCCGGATCGGAGCCGGCACTGCGGGGCCCCACCTTCAGCACGCCGCCATCGAGCCAGACGAGGGAGCCGCCGCCCGCACCCATCGCCTCGACCGCCGTCACCGGCAGGAGCAGCGGGAAATCGCCGACCTCGGCCTGCGCGGTGACCACTTCACGCCCGGCATCGATCAGCGACACATCGACCGAAGTCCCACCCATATCAAAGGTCATCACGCGCTCCAGACCGAGATGGCCGCCGAGTTCGCGCGCCGCGGCGACGCCGGCTGCCGGGCCGGACAGCAGCGTGTGAATCGGCAGCCTGCGGGCCTCGCCCGCCGACATGATCCCGCCGTTCGATTTGGTGATGAAGAGCCTCGCCTTCGGGTAACGCTCATCCAGAAAGCGCTCGATCTTGCCAAGATAGCCGTCCATCAACCCGCGGACATAGACGTTCAGCAGCGTCAGCACCGAGCGTTCATACTCGCCCTGCTGCGCCCAGACCTGATGCGACGCCATCACCGGAAAATCCGGCAGATCGGCCATCGCGAGGGCTAGCGCCCGTTGCTCGTGAGCCGGGTTGCGATGCGCGTGGAGAAAGCAGATCGCCGCAGCGGTGGCGCCGCCGTCCCGGGCCTGCCGAAGCGCCTGCACCAGGCCCTCCTCGTCGAGCGGCGTATCAACCGCACCGTCGGCAAGGAGGCGCTCGCGGACGGTAAAGACGCGTTCGCGCGGCACCAGCGGCTCCGGCCGCCGGTTGAACAGATCCACCGGCTTGTCGAGCCTCAGGCGGGCGATGCCGAGGACATCGCGGAACCCTTCGGTGGTGATCAGCGCGATCGGCGGCTGCGAGCGTTCAATCACCGCGTTCGTGCTGATCGTCGTGCCATGGACCACTAGAAAGGAGCAATCCGGTGCAAGACCGTGGTGCGCCGCGATCTCGTCGAGCCCCTCCATCACCGCCCGGGCGACATCGGGCCGCGAGGTCGGCCGCTTGTGCGAGCCGATCTGGACATAGCCTTCGCTGCCGCCACGCCAGACCGCGAAATCGGTGAAGGTACCGCCAATGTCGACGCCGATCCTGAACATCATCGCCCTCCGCTAAGCCGGTCCAGCGAAGGGGCGTCGCCCTGCAGCGTCAACGCGGACAAGGCAGAGGCGCCATGGCATGACTGCATAGCAATGCATGCACAGCGCCATAAGCGGTCGAAGCCCGCAGTCGCGCCGCCGCCAATGTGCCCCTCGCCGCCCACCCGCAAGCCCGCGTAAGGCGTTGGATTTCCGGAACCTGGATCTGCCCTGGCGCCGGCTGCCTCAGAATTGGGCCGACATGGGCCATCTCTGCATCATCGTCTTTCCTAATATGCACCGCCTGATTTTATTATTGGACAACTCTTCCGGTCGAAACCTAACCTTTGAGTGTCAAGACAGCGATCGAAAAGATTTGGATTCGCCATGAATGCACGCCTGAATAGTGATACCGCAATAAAACAGGCAAATTCACCGTCATTCGACGCAGCTCATCTTCAGATACTCTGGAACCGCCTGATCTCGATTATGGATGAGGCCGACATCGCCCTGTTACATTCGGCGTTCTCAACGATCGTCGCGGACTCGCGGGACTACGCCGTCATCCTGCTCGACAGGCATTGCCGGTCGATCGCCCAAGCTCAGATCTGTGTGCCTGCTTTCACCTGTTCGCTGCCAAGTGCCGCGAGAACCATGCTGAAGTTGTTCCCGCCGGAGACGTTGAAGCCCGGCGACGTGCTCTTCACCAACGACCCATGGATCTGTCACGGCCATTTGCCGGATTTCTATGTCATCAAGCCGATATTCCATGCCGGCGAAATCGTTGCCTACTACGCTGCCGCAGCACATGTTTCAGACGTCGGCGGCCGGATGGACGAGCTGATCGCCCGCGACGTCTACGAAGAAGGCGTCAGGCTGCCGCCCTGCAAGCTCTACGAGGCGGGCGAGCCCAATCAAGCCGTCATGAACGTCATTGGAGCCAACAGCCGCCAATCGCGGCTCGTCTTGGGGGATCTCGGTGCCATGACGGGCGCCGCCAAGGTTGTCGAGCATGGCTGCGCGCAATTCATCGCGGATTACGGCGTCGAGGCGCTCGACGGCATCGCCGAGGAGATCCTATCGCGATCGGCCGGCGCGATGAGGGAGGCAATCGCAAAACTGCCGGATGGCGACTACCCCTACGAGATCGACTGCGACGGCTTTCGCAAGCCGACACATATCAAGCTCGTCTTGAAGGTTCGGGGCGACGAGCTCATTCTCGACTACACAGGTTCGAGCCCGCAGCGCACGGACGCCTCGATCAACTGCGTGCTGAATGTGACCCATGCGCATTCGATGTTTGCGGTGAAATGCGCGCTGACCCCGACCGTGCCCAACAACGAGGGACTGTTCGGGCCGATTTCGACCGTTGCGCCGGAAGGATCGATTCTGAATGCCGCCTTCCCGGCACCGGTACGCGCCCGCTCGATGACGAGCTTCCATCTGCACAATGCCATCTTCGGCGCATTGCGCCCGTTCGTGCCGGAGCGTGTGCAGGCCGGCAGCGGCTCGTTCTGGTGGATGACCTGCTCCGGCCGCGATGCGGCTGGGGAGGCCTATTCGGTGCATGTTCTCCCGAATGGCGGAACCGGCGCGGTCCTCGGCAAGGACGGCTTCCCGACCATGGCCTTCCCCGGCAACGGCAGCCTGACCCCGATCGAGATCATCGAGAACCGCGCGCCGCTCCTCCTATTGGAACGCTCGATGCGCCCGGATTCCGGCGGGGCGGGCGAATTCCGCGGCGGCCTCGGGCAAACCATCCGACTGCGTACGCTGAAGGGCAACGCCAACCTGACATTGCGGCCGGATAAGGTGTTCATTCCACCCCCCGGCCTCGATGGTGGCCTGCCCGGGGCAACGGGCGAATTCCTCATTGACGACGAACAGGCGCCGTTCGAACCGTTCACGCTGCAGGAGGGGCAGGTCCTGACTCTGAAGCTTCCTGGCGGCGGAGGCTATGGCGACCCGGCGCGCCGCGATGGCGAAGCTCTCGCGGCCGATCTGCGCAAAGGCTTCGTCACGCCCGCGGCGGCGGCGACCTTCTACGGCAAGAGGGCGGAGTGACGACCATGGGCATGCTTCGACTGGGCTTCGACATTGGCGGTACGTTCACCGATTTCGTCCTGCTCGATCCCGAGACGGGTCGGCAGACGATCGCGAAATGCCTGACCACACCCCATGATCCTGCGGAGGGCGTCCGGCGCGGTCTGCAGGAACTCTTCAGCGCTGCCGGTGTCGACGCCGATGCGCTCGAGGTCGCGGTCCATGCCACGACACTGATCACCAACGCCCTGATCGAGCGGCGCGGTGCGCGTACGGCGCTGATCTCGACCGCCGGTTTCCGCGACACCGTCGAGATGGCGACGGAGCTGCGCTACGACAATTACGACGTGCAGATGGAGATGCCGACGCCACTCGCCGACCGCGACCTGCGCTTCGACGTCGCCGAACGGCTCGATCGCGACGGCAACGTCATCGTGCCGCTGGACGAGCCCGGGGTGAGGCGGATCGCAGCCGAGCTGCTTGCCAGGAAGGTTGAGGCGGTGGCCATCGTCTTCCTCCACGCCTTCCGGAATCCGGCACATGAACGACGGGCCGCCGAGATCCTGACCGAAGAAGTACCCGGCCTGCTGGTGAGCTGCTCAAGCACGGTCTCGCCCGAGATCCGCGAATACGAGCGCAGCACGACCACGCTGGCCAACGCCTATGTGCAGCCCATCGTCGCCGACTATCTCGACGCGACCAGCGAGACGTTGAGCGAGCGCGGCTACAAGCGCCCGCTCCACATCATGGTGTCCTCCGGCGGCGTCTCGAGCGCCGAAACCGTCAAGCAATTGCCAATCCGCATGCTCGAGTCCGGACCGACAGCCGGGGTGCTTGCCGCCATCGAATACGGCCGCCGCACGGGCATGCCCAATCTCGTCACCTTCGACATGGGCGGCACCACGGCGAAGATCGGTCTCGTCATCAATCATGAGGCGAAGAAATCGACAGTGTTCGAGGTCGGCCGCGTCTCGCGCTTCCAGAAGGGCAGCGGCCTGCCGATCCGCCTGCCCGTCATCGAACTGATCGAGATCGGAGCCGGCGGCGGCAGCATTGCACAGGTGGATGATCTCGGCCTGCTTTCGGTCGGGCCGCGGAGCGCTGGGTCGGCGCCCGGCCCGGCCTGCTATGGGCGCGGCGGCAGCGACCCGACCGTCACCGACGCCAATGTCGTGCTCGGCTACCTGAATCCGGACAATTTCCTCGGCGGCGCTATGGCCCTCGACGCACCGGCCGCACATGGCGCCATTGAGAACCGGCTGGCCAGGCCGCTCGATATGGATGTCGCCCGCTGCGCGCAGGGCATCTTTCAGGTCGTGAACGAGAATATGCTCTCGGCCTGCAAGGTGCACATCGCCGAGCGCGGCGAGGACCCGCGGAATTTCTACCTTTTCTCCTTCGGCGGAGCCGGGCCGGTCCATGCCTACGAACTGGCACGGGCACTCGGCATGCGCGGTGTCGTCGTCCCTCCAGGGGCCGGTGCGGCCTCGGCCTATGGGCTCGTCGCCAGCCCGGTCGCCTTCGACCTCGTGCGCTCTCATATTGCTGATCTCAGCCAAGCCGACTGGGGGCCGATTCGGGCCGTCTATGAAACGATGGGAGCGGAGGGCGAACGCATCCTCGCCGAAGGCGGCGTCGATGCCGCAAGCGGCGCCAGCGTGACGCGTTTCATGGATCTGCGCCATCACGGCCAGGGACGCGAGGTCTCCGTCGAAATCAGCGACGAGATCTTCGCCTCGGGCGACCTCGCAGCCATCTCCCAGAGCTTCTATGAGGCCCATACGCGGCGCTACGGCCACGCGCACCGGCATCTTCCGGTCGAGCTCATCACGTGCCGCATGACCGTCTCCGGGCCGGTCATGGCCCATGCCGCTCCTGCACCATCGACGACGGAACGCGCAGCCGCCACCGCGCAGCGGAAAGCAACCCGGCCGGTTTTCTTCCCGGAGTCCGGCGGCTATGTCGAAACCGCGATCTACGAACGCTCCGCGCTGGCTCCAGGCATGCGCCTGACCGGCCCTGCGATTATCGAGGAGCGCGAATGCACCATCGTCGCCGGGCCGTCCGCCGACCTGCGCATCGACGAGCTGGGGTCGCTTTTCCTCGAATTGCGACGCTGACACCACCAAGCCACTCCATCAACGATAACAAAGGGGATCAGTCGTGAAGATCAGCCGACGCAACTTCAATGCGACCCTCGCCGGACAGGCCCTAATGGCCGGACTGCTGGGGCGCGTTCCGATGTCCTTTGCAGCGCTGCCTGCCGGGACGCTGACCGTCGCTTCGGGCTTCGACCCCGTGTCGCTCTGGCCGAACTATTCGACCACCCAGGAGCAGATCAATACCGGCAGCGCCATCGTCGAAGCGCTGTTCTGGGTCGACCCCAAGACCAACAAAACCGAACCGGTTCTGGGAGAAAAATTCGAGCTGATCGACCCGAAAACGGTCAAGATCAGCCTCCGAAAGAACGTCAAGTTCACCAATGGCGAGCCCTTCGACGCCGATGCCGTCATCCATACGTTGAAGGTATTCACCGACGTCAAGCAGACGCCAGCCTACGGCCGCTACGCCGCCCCGATCGATCGCTTCGAAAAGGTGGATGACAGCACGGTGATGCTCTACCTGAAGCATCCCTACCCTGCCTTGTCCCTCATCCTGAGCCAAATCTACATCTTGCCGCCGAAGTACTGGCAGGAAGTCGGCGGCCAGGACGGCTTTGGCAAAAAGCCGGTCGGAACCGGGCCGTTCAGGCTTTCGGAGTGGGTGCGCGATAGCCGCATCGTGATGGACGCCAACCCCGACTACTGGGGCACGGCGCCCAAAGGCATCAAGAAGCTGATCTGGCGGCCGATCCCCGACGACATCGCCCGCACCAACGGCCTGCTCGCCGGCGAATATGACATCGCGACCAACATCCCCATCGCTTCGGCCGCGCAGGTCAAGGCGCAGAAGGACCTGGAGCTGGTCTCGGTCTCGAGCTACCGCATCTTCACGATCGGCCTGTCCAACCTCTATCTCCACAAGGGGCCACTGCACGACAAGCGCGTGCGGCAGGCGCTGAACTACGCGGTCGACAAGCAGGCCATCATCGACGGGCTATTCCAGGGCGAAGCGAGGGCGCTCAACGGCCAGATCCTGCGCAAGGAGCAGATCGGCTTCGACCCCGGCATCAAGGACTACCCTTACGACCCCGCCAAGGCGAAGGCACTGCTGAAGGAGGCCGGCTATCCCAATGGCGTGACAATCGCCTTCAAATTCCCGACCGGCCGCTATGCGCAGGACCGGGAGGTTGCCGAAGCGGTTGCCGGCATGCTCGCCGAGGTCGGCGTGAAGTGCGAAATGATCTCACTCGAGGCCGGAGAATTTCTGCGCCAGCTTTCCGCGCGCGAACTCGCACCGATGGGCTATGTCGGCCTTGCCCCGGCGGATGATCCCGACCCGCAATGGTCGCAATATCGCTCGGACTGGCGCTACTCCTACGTCGCCAATCCCGAGCTGGACAAGCTGATCGATGCGGGCGCCCAGGAGATCGACGAGGCCAAGCGCAGCGAAATCTACCGAAAGGCGGCGCGGATCATGCACGAGGAAGCATCGGTGCTGTTCCTGTTCCAGGCGGTCGATCTCTATGGCGTGGCCAGACGCGTGAAAGGCTTTTTGCCGCGCGGCGACCAGCGCTGGGTGACCTACGGGGTCTCACTGACCTGAAGGCGAGGCCGCCTGCCATCGCAGGCGGCCGACACAGCGAGACAAGCGGATGCTGAGTTACCTGATCAAGCGAATTCTCTACACGCTGCCGTCCCTCTTCGGCATCCTGCTGGCTTGCTTCATCCTGACCCGGCTGAGCGGCGACCCGGTGGAGCTGTTCCTCCCGATCGACGCCTCCGAGGAGGCGCGCCAGGCGTTCCGGGTCGAGAATGGCCTCGACCGGCCGATGGTCGAGCAGTTCTTTCGCTTTGCCGAGCGGGCCGTGCGCGGTGATTTCGGCGTTTCCTTGAGATTTCGCGAACCGGCGCTCGACCTGCTTGTGGAGCGCCTCCCGGCAACGCTTGAACTTGCCTTTGCCACCCTCGCGCTTTCGGTGCTCATCGGCCTTCCGGCCGGGATCATTTCGGCCTATGCCAGGGGCAGCCCGGTCGATCTGGCAATCCGCAGCATCACGGCACTCGCGCAGGCGGTGCCGACCTTCTACTGGGGCATCCTTTCGATCATCATCTTCTCGGTTTGGCTGCGCTGGCTGCCGGGTACCGGCAGCGGCACGATCTGGCATCTCATCCTGCCCGCGACAACGCTCGCCTCGACCATGCTCGCGCTGATCACCCGCGTCATGCGCTCGACACTGCTGGAAAGCATCGGTCAGGATTATGTCCGCACGGCCCGGGCCAAGGGACTGTCCGAAAGCACCGTAATCCTACGGCACGCCGCCCGCAACGCGCTGATTCCCGTTGTCACGGTCATTGCGCTGCAATTCGGCGTCCTGATGGGCGGGGTGATCGTGACCGAGACGGTCTTCGCATGGCCGGGGGTCGGGCGTCTCGCCATCCAGGCCATCTATGCACGCGACTACCCCGTCGTGCAGGCGGTGGTGTTCTTCTTCGCGACGATCTTCGTCGCGGCCAATCTGATGGCAGACGTGTTGACCGTCATGCTCGATCCGCGCGTGAGGCTTAAATGAGTCTTGACGATACCAGTTCCCGGCCCGTCCGGAGCAAGAGGGCGCTCGCCGCCCAACGCCAGCTTCGCTCGCCCATCGTGATCCTGTCTCTCGTCATACTGCTGACATTGCTCGTCTGCGCGCTGGTTCCGCACCTCATCGCGCCGCTCGATCCCTACCAGCAGAGTCTCGTCCGCCGGCTAAGGCCGCCATCCTTCCTCAGCGGGCAAGGGCAGAACTGGCTCGGCACGGATCAGCTCGGCCGAGACATCCTGTCTCGCATCATCTACGGCACGCGCGTCACCCTCGCGATATCGCTGGCTGCCGTTGCCATCGCTTGCGCGATCGGGACCGTGCTCGGACTGATCGCAGGCTATCGCGGCGGGGTGATCGACGCCCTCGTCCTGCGCGCAATCGATGCGCAGCTCGCCTTTCCCATCATTCTGCTCGTCATCGCCGTCACCGCTGCGCTCGGCGCCTCGGTACCGCTGCTGATCCTGATGATGGGCATTGCCGCGTGGCCGCAGATCGCACGAATCGTACGCGCCGAGGTACTGACCGTCCGGGAGCTCGATTTCGTCCAGGCAGCGCGCGCCATCGGTGCATCTTCGAACCGCATCCTGTTTCGCCACATCGCGCCCAACGTCCTGTCCAGCGTCATCGTTCTGGCGACTTACGAATTGTCGCGGATGATCTTGATCGAAGCGACGCTGAGCTTCCTGGGTCTCGGCGTGCAGCCGCCGACGCCGACCTGGGGGGCGATGATCAGCGAGGGCCAGAAATACATCTCGGCCTCCTGGGCGAGCTCCATTTTCCCCGGCGCAGCGATCACCCTGACCATTCTCGCGATCAACATGTTGGGCGACGCGGTCCGGGACGTGCTGGATCCACGGCTCGCGGAGAACGGCTGATGTCCGATCCCCCGATCTAAGCGCCCCTTCACCGCTTAGCATTTTCCAACCCCGACCAATGACAACCCTCTCGGAGGAAACGATGACGCTTGCCCAAAATTCGTCCCGACCGCTCGTGATCGACGGCCTCAACTGCGCCGCGGTGACGCGTGAGCAGATGCTGCGCACGCTTGAAGGCGGGGTTTCCGCCATCAATCTGACAGCCACCCGCCCACAGGCCGGGCTGCATGACGGGCTGCTCCAACTCCAGCAACTGCGGCAGACCGTGGCCGCGATGCCCGACGTTGCCCGCATCGTGGCGAGCGTGGCCGAGATCAAGGCGGCCCATGCCGACGGCGTCGTCGGAATCATCATCGGCGCGCAGAATTCGCTGATGGTGGAGGGCGACGTGACCCTGCTCGCCACCTTCGCACGCCTCGGCATGCGCATCATGCAGCCGACCTACAACGAACGGAACGCCTTCGGCTACGGGGCCTCCTTCGTCAACGACGGCGATCGCGGCATCACCGAGGCCGGGCGTGCCTGGCTGGCCGAGGCCGAAGCCAATCGCATCGTCGTCGATCTCTCGCACAGCGGCATGACGACGAGCGCGGGCTTCATAGCGGCGGCGACCCGGCCACTCGTCTTCAGCCACGCCAACCCTTATGCCTTGCACCCAAGTCCTCGCAACAAGAGCGACGCGCTGATCCGCGCCGTCGCCGACAAGGGCGGGCTGACCGGCGCCGTCGCCTGGCCGCCATTGCTGCGGTTCGATGCCATGCCCACGGTCGAGGACCTGGCCGACCATTTCATGCATCTCGTCAAGGTCGGCGGCGTCGAGCATGTCGGCTTCGGCGGCGACATACCCGAAGGCTTCCCGGCCGATGAAGCAAAGTGGAAGAAGATGTGGGGCCAGGACGGCATCTATCCGAACGTGACCGGGCCGATGGGCGATTGGTACACCTTTGAGACGCGCGCCACCGACGGGCTTTCGAGCATGGCGCAGGTAAGCCACATCTGGGATCGCTTGAAGGCGCGCGGACTCAGCGAAAGCGATCTCGATAAGATCATGTCCGGCAATTGGATCCGGATCATGACCGACATCTGGGGATCATAGCGAGCGCCGTCTGGCCGCTGCAGTGATCGGCATCGGGGGGGACGAGGTTGCGACCTTCCCCTGCGGCCGGACATCGCCGGCATTCGGCAAGGTGAGCTCCCGGGCACCAAGCGCGGTGATCTCGCGAGCCAGCAGATTCCTGAACGCCTCTGCCGGCACCGACAGCTGGCCCTGGCTGCTGGCCGAGACGATACGAAAGATGGGCGCGCCGCTCAGCCGGCGCGCCGCAATCGTTCCCTGTTCAGGCTCGGCTGCGAGAATCACACCGGGCAGAATCGAATTCCAGTCGGTGTTCACGATGAACTTGACCGCCGCCGACAATGACGTGATCTCCATCGTCTGCAGGGGCGCGCAATTGTTTTCATCGAGATAACGCTCGACCACCTTCCGCCATCGGCTCGAGCTCGCGGGCAAGATCAGCTTCAGCTTCGACAACTGGCCTGAGCCCACCTCGTCGTCAAACATTGCCGAACGGCTTCGGCATGACGCCAGCAAGGCCCGGCTTTCGAACAGGACCATCGCATGCTCGGCCTGGTCCGTTTCCGGCATGATGACGAAGGGAAACTCACCTCGTCGGGCCCGTTCCGCCAACGAATGATTCTCATCTTCCACGATCTTGATGGAGACGTTCGGAAAATCGGTAACGAACGCATCCAGCGCCGCAGGCAAGATATGCCGCGACATCCAGGGTGTGAGACCTATCTTCAGCTCGCCCTCAGCACCACGAAAACGCTGCATCTCGCGCATCGCATCGTCGTGTCGACACAGCATCTCGGCACAATGCCGGTAATAGGTTTCGCCGGCCGGCGTAGGCGCGATACGCTTGCCCCGCCGATGGAACAGGCGCAGGCCCAGCACGTCCTCAAGCCGCTGGATGTGCTGAGATACGCCCGATTGCGTGGTGTTCTCACGACGACCTGCGGCCGAGAAGGAGGCCTCCTCGAACGCTGCGACGAAAAGCCGGAACTCCTTCAGACGCGGCATTCAACATCCCCGCTATGCCCCATGGCCTCGCACCAGATGGCGCGTGCCTTGATGGTCGATTGACGTGATTGTGCATGCATCCTGACGCGGCAGCAATAATCGAGCCAGAGCGGACGACGGCGAACCGCCCCCTACCGTCCGAAACGCCCAAAAACTCCCGAGGGGCGGCCTTTCAAAGGCCCCTCGGCCCAGCGCTCATGCGGGAGCCAGATGCGGACCCAGGCACATGGATTCGAATCCGGCTGCGATCGACCCTCGGAAGCCCCCAGCTCCAAAACGGCTTCGCGATGGCAGGCGTCGACGATGGAATCGCTACAGATGCAGCAGCGTCTCCAGCAGAGCACCTCAGCCTCGGGAGCGGCGCACAACTGAAAATTCGCGTCAACTTCGTTGAGCCCACCGGCCCCGAAATCCAGATTTTCGGCACGCTCGGCAAGCAATCAATCGTGGGACTGTTCCGGGACCGAATTACGCCGGCAACGGGGTCCGAGCTGGAGTTGACTGTTGATCCCGGCCAGGTTCACCTGTTCGCGTCAGAAACAGGGCAGCGACTGAACTGAGAATTGCTCCGAACCCGCGCTTCGCGGCATTTGCAGCTCTGCCGGATATCTGGTCACCTAGTTGGCCCTGTACCGTGCCGCGTTCATTCTTTAAAATTCTCGGGCGCAGCATGGTCTAATGTCGGTGGATCAGGGCGCATCGCTGGTGCGGAGTCCGTGGCCGCGGGCGGCACGCTACGCTACCGTAGCGGTTTACTGAGCGCTGCCGATCATCCCCTGCGCCTAGCCCGCATGAAAGACTTAAGCCGCAAAGGCTGCGGCTCAGCAATGTCCGGTTCCGGGCAGAGCCCCAATGTCTGAAGATGTGAAGGGTTTCGGATGCCGGCCCGTGCGAGCTGGGATGGTCCGGGTTGAGGGCCGGCGTTCGAAAGCCTCCAGTGGAGGAAGCCGCGGCCCGGGGCCGTGCGCTATGGGGATTTCGCGGCGCGGCCTAGTTGGCGGGCTCGTGCGAGGCGTGGATCGAGGGCGCTATGTTCTGTCCGGGATGCCCGGCAGCCTGAGGTTTGCTGCGCCTGGGACGGATGCGGGCCCGCCGCAATCTCCATTTCCGTCGTCGGGCCGAAGAAGATCGCCCGCTCTCTGGCTGAGACCGGTTGTGGTCCGTCTGGGTGTCGCCCCGGCGCCATCGTCATGATGTGTCGATCCTGACGGCGAAGATGGTGCGCGGCGCTGTGCCCGGCGCGAAGCGCTCGACGAGGATCATGCGGCCACCGCAGCAGGGGCAAGGTGGCCTCCGCTCATCGACTGGATCGGATTGTTCGGCCGAGATCTCTGCTTCACGATCTGCCGTCATGGCGTCCGGTGTTGGCGCCGCGATGATCTGCCTGATGCGGGCGATGGTGCCGGCGCGCCGGCTCGAGGCGAGCAATCCATAATGCCGGATGCGGTGGAATCCGTCGGGCAGGACGTGGAGCAGGAAGCGGCGGATGAACTCGAAGGCCGTCAGCGTCATGGTCTTGCGCCAGGTCTCGCCGGCGGAGCGGGCGCGATAATCCTTCCAGCGGAACGTGACCCCGTGCCGATCCATGGCAATGATGCGGCTGTTGGCGATGGCGACGCGGTGGGTGTAGCGGGCGAGATAGGCCAGCACGGCCTCAGGTCCGCCGAAGGGGCGCTTGGCATAGACGACCCAGTCGGCTCGTCGCAGCGGCGCCAGCACGGTGGCGAAGGCCTCGGCTTCGGCCAGATGGGCGAGATCGCCATGGAAGGCGAGCCGCCCGGAAGCATTGAGAGCGGCGAGCCCTTCGAGGAAGAGCCTGCGGAACAGCCGCGAGAGCACGCGCACGGGCAGGAAGAAGCCAGGCCGGCACGGGATCCAGCGAGCGCTGTCAGGCGACAATCCGCCTCCGGGTGCGATGATGTGGAGATGGGGATGATGGGTCATCGCCGATCCCCAGGTGTGCAGCACCGAGGTGAAGCCGATGCGGGTACCGAGATGCCGGGGATCGCTCGCGATGGTGGCGAGCGTCTCGGCTGCTGCCTTGAACAGAAGGCCGTAGACGGCGGCCTTGTTTTGGAAGGCGATGGCCGCGACCGGTGCCGGCAGGGTGAAGACGAGATGATAGTAGGGCACGGGCAGCAGGTCGGCCTGCCGGTCCGCGAGCCAGTCCTTCGCCGCCGCGCCCTGGCATCGTGGGCAGTGCCGGTTGCGGCAGGAGTTATAGGCGATCGTCGCGTGATCGCAGTCGCCGCAGGCCATGACATGGCCGCCGAGCGCAGCCGTCCGGCAGGCCCGGATTGCACCGATCACCTTGAGCTGGCCACGGCTGAGCCGATGGCGCGCGAGGAAGGCGTCGCCATGTCGGTTCAGGATGTCCGCGACCTCCAGCGAAGGCCGCGCCATGATCGGCGCGGAGCGTTACGGCGGCGGCGGCGGCGCCAGCAGCGCGAGCGGGCTGGTCACCTCGCGCAGCGTCTTCAGCGCGACGCGGGTGTAGACGGCGGTGGTGTCGAGCTTCCTGTGGCCGAGCAGGACCTGGATCACCCGGATATCGGTCTTCCGCTCCAGCAGATGCGTGGCGAAGCTGTGCCGCAGCGTGTGCATGGACACCCGCTTGTCGAGCTTGGCCGCAACGGCTGCGGCATGACAGGCCCGGTTGAGCTGGCGCGTCGTGATCGGCTGGCCCGGCTGCTGGCCGGGGAAGAGCCAGCCACGCGGGCGCTTCACCCGCCACCATTGCCGCAGGAGGTCGAGCAGGTCGGGCGCGAGCATGACATAGCGGTCCTTGCGGCCCTTGCCCTGCTCGACCCGGATCAGCATGCGCGCGCTGTCGACGTCGGCGACCTTGAGGTTGGCGATCTCCGACACGCGCAGGCCGCAGCCATAGGCGATACTCAGCGCGGCCCGGTCCTTCAGGCTCCGCGCATGGGCCAGCAGCAACGCCACCTCTTGCGTGTCCAGCACGACTGGCAACCGCTCCGGCGTCGGGATCCGCGCCATGCGGTCACCGAAGCCGGTCCGGCCCAGCGTGACGTGGAAGAAGAACCGCAGCGCCGTGCATGCCAGGTTCATCCGGGCGTAGCTGGCGCCGAGCGAGGCCAGGTGAAGCTGATAGCGCCGCAGGTCCTCCGGCTCGGCCCGGTCCGGCGGCAAGCCAAGGAAGGCCGTGAACTCACGCACCTGCCGGACATAGTCGCGCTGCGTGTGCTCGCTAAACCGGCGGATGGTCATGTCCTCGATCATCCGCTGGCGTAGCGGACTGACGGTGACGGGATCGATCATGGAAGCCTCCGAGGATCAGGGAAAACGACCCTGAAATCCTCGAATGCAGCGCCTCACAGGCAAAATCTCAGCAATTACCGAGCCGCAGCGCACTGCCGCGAGAGCGGCTTAGTCCAATGGCGCAAGGCGCCGGACGACCGATCCTATCCAGATTGCCGATGCTGTGCATCATACGGGCGACGGGCGGCACACAATGCCCGCTCGCATGAGGCATGCCCTCGGGCGCCTTCGCCGCTGTCTGCCGATGGGCGATCCCGATCATCGGTGATCCGTCGCAAGCTTCCAGTCCCTTGGCGGATATCAAGGGCTCCTTGCTTGCTGATGAAGTGGAAACGGCCCTTCAAGGCATCTGGCGGCCGTGCCCTCAGTTCGCGGAAAAGCGACCCGGCAGGCGATCAAACACCTATCTCACATGAGCGAGGCTTTGCAGCCATACGGTTTTCCGAATTCATGACATCTGGAATTTCAGGCATCAGGAAGGTCCGTAAATCGCGGAGCAGAAATAATATTCGATCTCGCCTTCGTGAGATAAATAAACAGTATTATTTTCTAATTCTATGATACATTATTTCACGGGAGATTTTTCTTCCGCAAATCGGAAGGATTTTCAATGAAAATCCCCTCTCAAACCAAACCTGCCATCTGGGGCGCCGTTGGCGGCGCTGTTGCCCTTGCCATTCTCGGCTTCACCTGGGGTGGGTGGTCCACCGCTTCGTCGAGCGAACGCGTGGCGAAGCTCAGAGCCGAGAATGCCGTTGTCGCGGCCTTGTCTCCGATCTGCGTGAGCAACTTCCAAAAGCAGCCCAATGCCGATGCCGCCCTCGCCGAGCTGAAGAAGATCAGCTCGTGGAGCCAGGGCGATTTCATCGCCAAGGGCGGCTGGGCCACGATGATCGGCAGCACGTCGCCGGACTCGGCCGTCGCCAAGGCCTGCGCCGAAACGCTCGGCATGTCCAAGACCTGAGACGATCGCAACGGCGACAGCCGTACGCAGCGACATCGTCCGTCGATCATGAGCCATTCCGCGTGAGCAGCGCGGAGTTGGCGGCGTTCATGTCGCCTCCCTGCTCGGCAAGAGGAGTTTCATATGGCCAAGGGACAGACGCGCGGCAACCGAGAAGCCAAGAAGCCCAAGAAGAAAAAGGAAGCGGCGGCAGTGCCCGTATCGGCGAAGGGTCTGCCGGCAGCGCTCGAACTTGCGGGAAAGCCGAAGAAGAAGAGCTGACGTGAACATTCGTAGCCGGGAAACCACGGTCACGTTCAGGAACCCTTTCAGACTGAGCGCGATAGACCATATGCAGCCTGCCGGTACCTACCGCGTGGTGGTCGACGAGGAGGAGATTCCAGCTACCTCGTTCCTGGCCTATCGCCAGATCGCCACTATGCTGCACACGCCATCGCTTTCTTCGTCAGGCAGCTCCCAGATGTTCACGGTGAGCCCGGGCGAACTGGCCAGAGCGTTGGAGGCTGATATCAGCGCTTAGAACGACGCCGGCGAGGAGGCCCACGCGCCGGCCTTAGCTGATCGAGCATGCTGTACGGCGCGGCGGGCGCATTTGACGCCTCATCTCAGCCATGGCGCGTTTCGATGCTGCGTCGAGCGGCCCGATCGTTCGGAGGATTGCTTCAAAACCGGGAGTGCGGCTGGCGCCCTTCTGACGCGCGCCAACCAGCCGACGCAGCTCGTGATACGCGATTGCGTGCACCGGCGCCCCCACGAACCGCCGCTGCTCAAGGCCGGCGCGCGACGATCCGTCGGTCGATTTCCGGCCGTACGAACCAGGAGCCCTATGATGGCGCTCGAACAAGCCTGCATCGAGATGATCCCCAAGCCCTGGGGATCGACTGACCTTCTACCCTGGAGCGGAATCGGGCATCCCGGCGTTCCGATCGGTGAACTCTGGTTCCAGCGCTGCGAGAAGCATGCACCGGAGCCAGCCTTGCTGCTCAAACTCCTGTTCACGCAGGAGGCTCTGTCGATCCAAGTGCATCCGGACGATGTTGCCGCCCACGGGATGGGCTTGCCGCGCGGCAAGACGGAAGCCTGGTACATCCTGTCCGCGGCCTCTGACGCCACGGTTGGAGTCGGGCTCAAGGCGGTCGTCACCCCGGAGCACCTGCGGGCTGCTATTGCCGATGGCTCGATCGTCCAGCTTGTCGCATGGCACAAGCCGGCCGCGGGCGAGGTCATCGCCGTCCCGGCCGGGGCGATCCACGCGATCGGCGCAGGTCTTGTGCTCGCCGAGATACAGCAGCGCAGCGACACGACGTTCAGGCTTTTCGACCACGGCAGTGCCCGCGAACTGCACATCGAGCAAGGCATTGCGGTCGCTGATGCAGGCCCCACGAAACGCGCCGTGCCACCACGGCGTCTGAGCGACGTCCGGACCCTGCTCGTCGCAAACCCCTACTTCGTCTTCGAGCGGATCGACCTGCCCGCCAGATCGATCTGGGAGCTCGATGCGCGATGCGAGACGTGGCTGGTCGCGATCGCCGGCGCTGCCGCGATCGGCGCGCTCCAAATCGGCGTCGGTCAGGGCTGCTTCGTCGAGGCGCAGGGCGTGCGCATCGTGCCAGGCGAAGCCGGCCTGTCCTGCCTCGTCGCCTATAACGCTGCGGCACCCAGTCGCGATCTCCTGCGCCGTGTCGATGGCGACGGCATGCCCCGGTTCCGCGAGACGGTTTCACCGCCGACAGGGCCGCCGCAGGCCGTTTTGAATTCGCCAGTTCCGTCCACGGAGGCACGATCATGAGCCCGACCAAACGCATCGCCTTCATCGGCAACTCGCTGCCCCGCCGCTGCGGGATCGCGACCTTCACCACCGATCTGCAGCAGGCGATCGCATCCTCCGATGTCGACACCTCCATCGTCGCCATGAACGACCATACCGAGGCGTACGACTATCCGTTTTCCGTGCACTGCCAGGTTTCGGACCAGCGGCTCGAAGACTATGCGCGTGCCGCCGACTTCCTGAACGAGGGCCGCTTCGACGTCGTCTCCCTCCAGCACGAATTCGGCATCTTCGGTGGTGAAGCCGGGCGCCATATCATGACGCTGCTGTCGCGCCTGACCATGCCCGTCGTCACGACGTTGCACACTGTCCTGGCCGAACCGAATGCCGCGCAGCGCGACGTGATGGAACGGATCGTCGATGCCTCGGCTCGCGTAGTCGTCATGGCGGAGAAGGGGCGCGACCTGTTGCGAACCGTCTATCGATTACCGGTGGACAAGATCGAGGTGATCGCACACGGCATTCCCGAATTCGCTTTTGTCGAGCCCGATGAAGCCAAGGAGCGGCTCGGCTTCGGCGGTCACTCCGTCATCCTGACCTTCGGCCTTTTGTCACCCAACAAGGGAATCGAGGTGATGATTGACGCGATGCCCTCGATCCTGAGGCGCCGCCCCGATGCAATGTATGTCGTTCTGGGCGCGACGCATCCTCATCTCGTCCGCGAGCATGGCGAGGCCTATCGCGAAAGCCTGATGGCGCGTGTTCGCGAGCTCGGGGTCGAAGACCATGTCGTCTTCCTCGACCGGTTCGTCGATCAGGCGACGCTGCTCGGTTTCATCTCGATGTGCGATGTCTATGTCACGCCCTATCTCAACGAGGCGCAGATGACGTCGGGCACGCTGTCCTACAGTTTCGGGCTGGGCAAGGCCGTGGTTTCAACGCCCTACTGGCACGCCAGGGAATTGCTCGCCGACGGGCGCGGCATCCTCGTGCCTTTCGGCGATGTCGTCGCCATCGGCAACGAGATCGCCGGCTTGCTGACCGATGCGCCCCGGCGCCAGGCCATGAGGCTGCGCGCCTATGCGAGCAGCCGGTCGATGACCTGGGAGCGGACCGCGAAACGCTATCTCGCCGCCTTCGAGACGGCCCGTCGCGGTCGTGTGCTGAGCGCTGTTGCGGGCTCAAGCCAGCCGAGGGCCCTGCCGGCAATGGCGCCGCCGCCGGAGATGCAGACCGGCCACCTCCTGTCCATGTGCGACGACACAGGGCTGTTCCAGCACGCCGTTCATTCCGTGCCGGATCGCTCGCATGGCTATTGCGTCGATGACAATGCCCGCGCTCTGCTCCTCGCCAATGCTTTGAACGGCACCGGCGAGTCGCGCCTGCCGGACGCACTTGCGGCACGCTTCGCCTCCTTCATCCAGCACGCCTGGAATCCCGATCGGCGGCGCTTCCGCAATTTCATGAGCTTCGATCGGCGCTGGCTCGACGAAGCCGGGTCGGAGGACAGTCATGGGCGCACGCTCTGGGCGCTCGGCGTCTGTGCGCGCGACGATGCGAGCGTTTCGCGGCGGCGATGGGCGACCGCACTGTTCGCCGAGGCGCTGCCCGCCGTCGAGCGTTTCAGTTCCCCGCGTGCCTGGGCTTTTGCCTTGCTGGGTCTCGATGCTCATTGCACCACGGCGATTGCCACCTCGCTCCGTACGCTTCTCGCCGACCGCCTGCTCGGCCTGCTCGCGGCGGTCGAAACGCCGGACTGGATCTGGTTCGAGGACGGGCTTTCCTACGACAACGCGCGCCTGCCCCAAGCCCTGATCGCGACGGGACTGGCGATGAAGGTGCCGGCCTATGTCGAAGCCGGCCTGCGCTCGCTGCGTTGGCTCACGCATCTCCAGACGACACGGGCAGGCCTGTTCAGGCCGGTCGGCTCGGAAAGCTTTGGCGACAAGCGCAGCACGCCGAAGGCCTTTGATCAGCAGCCACTGGAAGCGACGGCCGCGATTTCAGCCTACCTCGCAGCCTGGCGGGCCGACGGCGATCCGCAATGGCGTAACGAAGCTGCGCGCGCTTTCGCCTGGTTCCTGGGCGACAATGATCTCTCCACGCCCCTGGTCGACCTGGATACCGGGGCCTGCCGCGACGGCCTCCATCGCGATCGGCCGAATGAGAACCGCGGTGGCGAATCCGTGATATCGTACCTGCTCAGCCTCGCCGAGATTCGCCAGCTTGCCCGCGTCAGCGGGGATCGCCCGAAACTGGCGCCGCTTCGGGCCTTGCACGCCTGAGCCTTCGGCGACCTTGCACAACAGATCGGCGGACGTCTTGTCCCAGCCCAGCTTCCTGAACCGGCAGACCCTGTATCTGCATCCTGACCCTTCGCGGATCGTCGTGCGTCGGTTCGGCCCTGCGGGCGAGCCACGGGATTTCAATCCGGCCGAGAAGGCCAAGGCGAACCATATCGTCGAGCGGGTGCTGTCGCTCGCCCCAGAGGCGGCTGCAAGCCTGCTCGCCGAGGTGCTGGAGAATTTCAACGGCCGGCACCGCAACCTGCTGGAGCGGTTCGAGACGCGTGCCGATGAGATGGAGGATGCCTTCGCCGCTCACGGCGCCTTCACCAAGGTCCAGCGCCAGCTGGTCGGGGCCTATTTCCTGCACGAGTATTCGTTCGAGGCGGCAGCGCTCTTCAACCCGAGCATTGTCGCGCATCCCGACCAGTCCGATGCTCCAGCCGGCGGGCTTTGCTTCATCCTCAGCGTTCGCGCGGTTGGCGAGGGGCACATCTCGTCCCTGACATTCCGCTCCGGATCGATCGCGGCCGGTGGTGGCGTCAGCATCGACCCAACCTCGCGCCTGGCGACGATCGCCACCCTGCACAACCGGATGGCGCGGCTAGATGGCGAGGGCGTCGAGGTCGTCTTCGCGGCCGACAGCGACATCAGCGAGCGGGTGATCTTTCCCGTGACCACGTCGCAGTCGAACGGCATCGAGGACGCGCGCTTTGTCGCGTTCGAGGAGAATGACGGCACCGTCTATCGCGCCACCTATACGGCCTATGACGGCAGGTCGATCCGCTCGGAGCTGATCGAGACCCGCGACTTCCTGTCGTTCCGACTGTCGCCTTTGCGAGGCTCCGCCGCGGTGAACAAGGGCATGGCGCTGTTTCCGCGCAAGCTCGGCGGCCGGTACGCGATGATCTCCCGACAGGACAATGAGAACCTCTACCTGATCTATTCGGATGATCTCCTGACCTGGAACGGCGGGGTCGCGATCCTGAAGCCGCAATACCCGTGGGAGTTCGTGCAGATCGGCACCTGCGGCTCGCCGATCGAACTCGACGAAGGCTGGCTGCTCCTGATCCACGGCGTCGGGGCGGTCCGAAAATACACGATCGGCGCGGTTCTGCTCGACAAGGCGGACCCTTCGAAAGTGCTGGGGCGCATGCGCCAGCCCTTCGTCCAGCCCGAGCCTTCGGAACGGGAAGGCTACGTGCCGAACGTCGTCTACACCTGCGGCGCGATACGCCACGGCGACATGATCGTCCTGCCTTATGCGGTCTCGGACACCTTCTGCCATTTCGCCACGGTAAAGGTCGCAGCACTACTGGAAGCGATGGAGCCGGGCTGCGCAGTCATAAATGCGCCCGGCAAAGACAAGCGGCCTTACGCGGGACAACCCACTCTCGAAAGCGAAAAGCCATGATCGAACGTCCCATCAAGGTCGGCGACACCGTGCGCCTGTCGTTCGGCTTCGCCGATCGCTCTGGAGAGGGTGATTACGAGATTATTCGCGTGATGCCGGTGCGGGAGAGCGGTGAACGTCATTACCGAGTTCGAGGCATCGACGGCCGCGAAAGGGCGATCGGTCACAACCAGATCATCGTTTCAAAAGCAAAGGCCAAATCGCCGGTATCCGGCTCTCGGGGATGATCGGGAGCGGCCCGGCATCGACCAGGGGGCTGTCGCCGCCCATCGGGAGGGAAGCGGAATGACAGAACGCTCGAAATCACGCACCCAGGCGGAGGCTGCGTTCCTGAAGACGCAGACGCAATCGCTGTCGCGGAATCGCCTTCTGTCGGAGACTGAAAGCCTCAACCAGGAGCGCGACGCGAAGACGGCCCGGCTGAAGGAACAGCGGCTGCGGAAGGAGGCTGATGAGCGCGCAGGCGGCGCTACAGTCCCGCCGAGGAATATACCGTGAAGCTGCCGGGCTCGCAGTGCGGTATGGCGGCATTGCGCGTCGATCGTCAGCCGAAACAGACCTGACTCCCGCTAAGCGGCCTGGTTGTTCAACAGGCGGCGATAGTGATCGGCCTGCTGATAGAACCGCTCGGCTTCAACCTTGTCGCCAATCATTTCCGATCCACGCGCGAGGATCAGCGTGCGCTCGTATCGTGCCTGAAGTTCGGGCCGCCCTCGGTGCGCCTCAACCCGGACCCCGCGATCGTAAGCGCGTAGCTTGCGATGATTCACAGTCATGGTTCTTCTCCCCTCAGCCCAGGATCTCGGCAACGATCTCACGCAATTCAGCGCGCGAGAGACCGCCGGAAACGGGTTTCCAGATCGGTGCAGGGAGCGGAGACAGGGGTGCCGGCGCTGCCTTGCCGATACGGTGTTCTTTTTTGGTCTTGTCGATGGTCTTGTTCATATGAATCCCATGGCGCGCGGCTCGGCCACGCGACGTGTCAGGCAGCCGGCACAATGCCGGCAGCGGATGCCGCAAAGCGGCGAGCGATGTCGAAAGAGAAAAGAAGTCGGGCAAACCGCGAGTTCGCGATGCCAGCTAAGCGACTCCGTCGATCATTTATTATTAGTCGATCATTGTGGCCGTTTGAGGTCCCTGCGAGGCCACATCCAGCGGGAGTGCGCCACGCGTTTCTTTCAAGCGACTTGATTGAACTCCGGCAACGGGCGCCCCACGACTGCCATGTAGCGATCCGTCCAGTTGGTAACGGCAAGCTCGATCGCTATCCCGCCTTCACATTGAAGAAGGATTTTGTAGGAGAACTCGCTCGGATCGGCAGTTTCTGTATCGCAGATCAGATATCCGACCCAATGATGCTCCTGATGCGTGCCGAACTGATATTTGGCATGCAGCCTTCGGCCACTGCGTAAAGTGACCGACCCGGTTCCGTTGAGCATGGTTTGTGTCTCCGCTTGGCGGCGTGACAGGCGCCGCGACGGTCATTTCCAGAAGCGGTATGGAGACAACTGTACTGAACAAAGCGCCCTTTCGCCGGACATCGCAAGTCACGTTTCGGGTACGAAGGAAAATCTGCAGGCGCTGACCTCGATGAAGGCGATAGCGTAACAGCCGAAGCTTGGTTGGCGGCCGGAACCGGGATCACGACGTCAGGCCCGATTTGCGTAGGGAGGCACATCGACGAGCGTCCCGATGAGGCGGAGCAAGGCCTGTTGCTCGGGACGGTCCGACTTTCCGGAGACGAGGAAGGCTCCCAATTCGATATGCGACAGCTGCCCGCCTCCCGGACCGTTCGGTTGATGGATCACGAAGGCTGCACCGCTCGTCGGCTCCCGCCCCAGAAACCAGCAGTCACCGGTGGGGCTGCGATATAGCTCTCGCCGTTCGCTCATGATGTCGCGTGCTCCTGCGATTGACGATGGCTGGACAAACGCGAAGTCGCCACGTGAGGCAGGCCGAAATCAATCCGCTGTCCTCGCAGGCCCTTCACGCGCGGCCAAAAGCTCCGGCCCCTGCTAGCGGAAGTCGCCGGCCGAGAGCCGATGATAGCCCCCGCGCTTCTTCAGATAGGCGGAGCGAGCGGCCCGCAATATGGCTGAGCGATTGAGGTCGAATGCGACGAGGAACGACCCCTCGCTTCCGTCGATGATAGCGGGGCTTAAAGTCCGCAGAACGTCGAGATCAATCTGGAACATCACTTCCAATGACGCTTCAGAGCCCCAGAAGCTTACGCAGCCGCGGCTAGGTTCATAACGCCGGATCGAGTTGGGAAAGTCGAGGCTCATGACCTGCGCCCAGCGCCAAGACGCACCAGCTCAGCCTGATAGGCATCGACATGGCGCCGCTTCCGCTTCTTTTGCAGCCAGATGCCAACGGGAAATGCGATCAGCGAGCCAACAACAATCAACGACAAATGGGGGATCAGAGGCACGTCATAAAACCTGCCCGCTCCCCACATGCCGACGCTGAAGAGCGCCATGCCGATCATTCCATAGGTCAGCGCCGACGCCTCCGGCGCCGGGGTATAGCCAGCGGCTGCAAACCGAGCCTTTTCCAGATGCGGTTCCATGGGAGGCATCATTTCAGCACGAGTGCGAAGGCCAGTGCGAACGCGGCGATGAGGCCACCATGCGCGATCCAAACCAGATAGCGGTCTGCGGCCCAAACGCGATAATTGAACCAGTGGCCGGAAATATTTGTCATGGCTGGGCTCCGTTTGGCCCAGATCGGGGCGCTTCGCGCAAATTCTCTGAAGTAAAATCCCGATGCGTTTCGAGATTCTTTTAAAGTGGTGTGCGTAGGGTTCTCTTGCAAGGCAAGGAGAAATTATTTCCATTCTTGCGATTATGGTCGCATTCCGCTCCTAGCTGTCCTGAGCCAACGACGCTGGAACCGATGCTGTTACACCCCATCGGAACGATTGATTTGCGGTCCGCTGAGGACTCGTTGCGTTGCAGAGTTGCGTTCGATTTTGCGCTCCCGGTTGTCCGGGCCGGGCTGGTGTCGCTTCCGTAGAAGCACCCCGCGGCCTTGCAGGTTCGTCGATGAAGAAGGGCCTCAACATCGACCAACGCCGCCGCGTTTAGTCTCAAAGCGCCCTAATCTGCTCTTCAAATTCCTCAGGAATCGTGCCGTGGCGTGCCAGCACAGAAAGCTCGCTCACCTCACCGGTCTCGTCGTCCGCAACGACGTGGATGACAGCCAAACCCTCGGCCGTTTTGCTCAGGCGCTCGCCTTCATTGATCGCGTGATGCCGGCTCTTGGCTGGAACGCATTGGCTGGGCACCAAGCGCTTTCGATGTGTCTTGAACGGCTGGAGGAAGAACGTGTCGACGTTGGCCATGGCTTGGTTCTCCCGATGTGCCCTGTTCTCATGCGCGAGACCCAAGCCATGTCACCCTACGGGCCATGAAGAGTGAGGTCGAGCAATCTTCCTTCGGTTAGAAGCTATTGGGGACGCGCCTCCATTTTGTCGCCTGCAACGTTCTGACCGGCGGTGCGGCAGCCTGCCAAATATCGGAGTGGCGGCATCTCGTTTTGATCGTTTGCCAGCTCCCGGAGGTGCTGAAAATCCTCGCGCTCGTACGACGGCAATGCGACCGTGTACGCCTAGACTGTCGATTTCTCTGGTTTGGCCGATGTCCGCGTGCGACGCGGGAACTCAGAATGCTAGCCGCCCGAACGGAGTAGTCGGCTCGCACCCCATTCATACCTCGCTGACCGGAAATCGATAACTCAACTGGAGGGCTGGTCGTGGGGCGAAGTGACCGCAGGGCTACCGATAGCGGTGAGCCATTCCAATGGAGTTCAGGTATATCCGAGCTTCGTCGGTTAGCGCGACCGTGGTGCTCGTTCGCTTGGCCATGCGATCTGCCGTCTCGCATACGTCGGCCATGGTGGGGCTAAGCCCATAAACGGCTCCGGTTGCGTCTCGAACGGCCCAGTCTGGACCAATTCGGCTGATGGTAAACTTGTGTGCCATATGGTTTCCGCCGAACCGAAATTAACGGTGGCGGCCGCCAATGGTTCCTTGACCGTCAGTCTTTTCAAAAATGTTCTTACGCGGCGAGCGGCGAGATGCGCCCGGTCACAGCGAGATAGCGGTTGCTAAATGTACGACGACCAACTGGATATCCGTGCCATTGTCGCAAACCCAACCTGAGCCCAGCGACGAACGCGCACCGGCGTCAGTTCGTTTCGTGAAATTTGCAATTTGGGATCGCCTGGCGCTCTGACACTCTAGGTAGGTCCGCTTCTCGGCAATCACGCAATGTCCGCTCGTGTGAAGGGTTTCGGATGCCGGCCCGTGCGAGCTGGGATGGTCCGGGTTGAGGGCCGGCGTTCGAAAGCCTCCAGTGGAGGAAGCCGCGGCCCGGGGCCGTGCGCTATGGGGATTTCGCGGCGCGGCCTAGTTGGCGGGCTCGTGCGAGGCGTGGATCGAGGGCGCTATGTTCTGTCCGGGATGCCCGGCAGCCTGAGGTTTGCTGCGCCTGGGACGGATGCGGGCCCGCCGCAATCTCCATTTCCGTCGTCGGGCCGAAGAAGATCGCCCGCTCTCTGGCTGAGACCGGTTGTGGTCCGTCTGGGTGTCGCCCCGGCGCCATCGTCATGATGTGTCGATCCTGACGGCGAAGATGGTGCGCGGCGCTGTGCCCGGCGCGAAGCGCTCGACGAGGATCATGCGGCCACCGCAGCAGGGGCAAGGTGGCCTCCGCTCATCGACTGGATCGGATTGTTCGGCCGAGATCTCTGCTTCACGATCTGCCGTCATGGCGTCCGGTGTTGGCGCCGCGATGATCTGCCTGATGCGGGCGATGGTGCCGGCGCGCCGGCTCGAGGCGAGCAATCCATAATGCCGGATGCGGTGGAATCCGTCGGGCAGGACGTGGAGCAGGAAGCGGCGGATGAACTCGAAGGCCGTCAGCGTCATGGTCTTGCGCCAGGTCTCGCCGGCGGAGCGGGCGCGATAATCCTTCCAGCGGAACGTGACCCCGTGCCGATCCATGGCAATGATGCGGCTGTTGGCGATGGCGACGCGGTGGGTGTAGCGGGCGAGATAGGCCAGCACGGCCTCAGGTCCGCCGAAGGGGCGCTTGGCATAGACGACCCAGTCGGCTCGTCGCAGCGGCGCCAGCACGGTGGCGAAGGCCTCGGCTTCGGCCAGATGGGCGAGATCGCCATGGAAGGCGAGCCGCCCGGAAGCATTGAGAGCGGCGAGCCCTTCGAGGAAGAGCCTGCGGAACAGCCGCGAGAGCACGCGCACGGGCAGGAAGAAGCCAGGCCGGCACGGGATCCAGCGAGCGCTGTCAGGCGACAATCCGCCTCCGGGTGCGATGATGTGGAGATGGGGATGATGGGTCATCGCCGATCCCCAGGTGTGCAGCACCGAGGTGAAGCCGATGCGGGTACCGAGATGCCGGGGATCGCTCGCGATGGTGGCGAGCGTCTCGGCTGCTGCCTTGAACAGAAGGCCGTAGACGGCGGCCTTGTTTTGGAAGGCGATGGCCGCGACCGGTGCCGGCAGGGTGAAGACGAGATGATAGTAGGGCACGGGCAGCAGGTCGGCCTGCCGGTCCGCGAGCCAGTCCTTCGCCGCCGCGCCCTGGCATCGTGGGCAGTGCCGGTTGCGGCAGGAGTTATAGGCGATCGTCGCGTGATCGCAGTCGCCGCAGGCCATGACATGGCCGCCGAGCGCAGCCGTCCGGCAGGCCCGGATTGCACCGATCACCTTGAGCTGGCCACGGCTGAGCCGATGGCGCGCGAGGAAGGCGTCGCCATGTCGGTTCAGGATGTCCGCGACCTCCAGCGAAGGCCGCGCCATGATCGGCGCGGAGCGTTACGGCGGCGGCGGCGGCGCCAGCAGCGCGAGCGGGCTGGTCACCTCGCGCAGCGTCTTCAGCGCGACGCGGGTGTAGACGGCGGTGGTGTCGAGCTTCCTGTGGCCGAGCAGGACCTGGATCACCCGGATATCGGTCTTCCGCTCCAGCAGATGCGTGGCGAAGCTGTGCCGCAGCGTGTGCATGGACACCCGCTTGTCGAGCTTGGCCGCAACGGCTGCGGCATGACAGGCCCGGTTGAGCTGGCGCGTCGTGATCGGCTGGCCCGGCTGCTGGCCGGGGAAGAGCCAGCCACGCGGGCGCTTCACCCGCCACCATTGCCGCAGGAGGTCGAGCAGGTCGGGCGCGAGCATGACATAGCGGTCCTTGCGGCCCTTGCCCTGCTCGACCCGGATCAGCATGCGCGCGCTGTCGACGTCGGCGACCTTGAGGTTGGCGATCTCCGACACGCGCAGGCCGCAGCCATAGGCGATACTCAGCGCGGCCCGGTCCTTCAGGCTCCGCGCATGGGCCAGCAGCAACGCCACCTCTTGCGTGTCCAGCACGACTGGCAACCGCTCCGGCGTCGGGATCCGCGCCATGCGGTCACCGAAGCCGGTCCGGCCCAGCGTGACGTGGAAGAAGAACCGCAGCGCCGTGCATGCCAGGTTCATCCGGGCGTAGCTGGCGCCGAGCGAGGCCAGGTGAAGCTGATAGCGCCGCAGGTCCTCCGGCTCGGCCCGGTCCGGCGGCAAGCCAAGGAAGGCCGTGAACTCACGCACCTGCCGGACATAGTCGCGCTGCGTGTGCTCGCTAAACCGGCGGATGGTCATGTCCTCGATCATCCGCTGGCGTAGCGGACTGACGGTGACGGGATCGATCATGGAAGCCTCCGAGGATCAGGGAAAACGACCCTGAAATCCTCGAATGCAGCGCCTCACAGGCAAAATCTCAGCAATTACCGAGCCGCAGCGCACTGCCGCGAGAGCGGCTTAGTCCATTGGCGCTCTCCGGGCTCGGCACTCCTCGTTCGAACCCTGGACTACCGATGGCGATACCGGATCTAGCGCATTTGTAGGTCAATGAGCGTCGCTCTACGAAAAGCTGTTGAGGCACATCGGCAGCCCCCGAGCCGTACGAAGGAGTTCGATATTGATGAAGCTGCCGAAGGCAACTGACACCAATAACACCGGGCGTCTCGGGGTAACCGTCCTTCAGGAGCGGCTCGAACGGGAGGGCTGGATCTTTCGTCGTCAGGATGGCGACTCAGACTTCGGCATCGACGGGGAGATCGAGATCGTCGACCGCAATCTCGTCACGGGCCGGCTGATCAAGTGTCAGATTAAGTCCAGCCGCACAATCGAGTTCAAGGATGGCGAGGAGTCGGTCCAGGTCGGCGTCGCGACTTATAACCTCTGGCGCGCTACCCCGCTGCTCACGATTCTTTTTCACGTGGATACGACAAGCCGCGGCATCTATTGGACCCCGGCACTAGCTCATCATCCTCGCGCGAAAGCGGAGTCCTTATCGATCCGGTTTGAGGACACAAGCGACATTAAAGCCAGCATCGCCTCGTTGCGCAGCTACCTAGATTCTTGGTTCGCCGTTCGATCGAGTGACGCGATTTTGCGCGAGATCATACCTTTCCACCGCATCTACGAGGAGTTGGCCACCGAGATCGACCAAAACGATGCCTGGACCGAGATGGGTGAAGAGCAGGATGATAGATTCCGCCTGTTCTACGGCCACGCTCTACGTTTGCGGCTAGAGGTGGGCCTTGCAAACGGCGCTCTGCCGACGATCGACGACTGGTACATGCGCTGCGAGGGAGTCTGGAACAGCGCCTACCCGCTGTTCTGGGGCACCTTCAGCGAAGCAATGCAAGTGATTCGACCCGCTTACGAAGAGGCCCTAGCCCGTATCACTGCTCGTCTCGCGAACGTTGAACTCACCGTCGAGAACCAGGACCTCTGGAATTTTATCGAACGGGAAAAGACAGGCCGTTCAGTGCTCCACATAATGATCGACGCCCGAAGCTCCGACCCAAAATTTCACGCGGAGATTGAGGCGAAGCTGCAGGCTCTGAACGCACTCAAGTATCAGTTTGCTCTGCGGGAGCCCTAATGTGCAGAGCCGGCTGTCTGTTTGCCGAACGCGGTCCCTGAGTCGTTCGATACCGAGGTGAATCGTGGCCGATCTAAATGTCCACTTTCAGGCAGGCCTTGAGCGACGGCCATTGGCACCGACTTGCAGTCACGCCCGCTTTCTCCTGAAACTTGCAAGATCCACCTTGGGGTCGATGAGCTTCAGGCACACATCGCGCGTGGCTTCGTCAACAATGTAGTCTTCCGGACGAGCCCGCAGGCGAGGGTGGTAGCCGCGGATCCAAAGCCTAGCCTTAACCTCTCCGAGCCTTGTCCGAGCGAAGCTGACGGCGTCACCGAGAGCCATACCCTTTTTCTGTTCCATTGCCTTAGCCAGCTCAAATTCCCGGATACGCTGACCGAGAAGCCGGTGAACGCGGACGTACTCGTCATCGCTAATCGCGGCGACCTCCAGCGGAGTTCGCCCGTCCAGATCTCGGTGCTGGGCGTCGAACCACCCGTCGGCCTCCCCACCCAATCCCTGCCAGGCTTCCGATTTCAGCCGGCTCGCACGGCTATCGACTGCTGCCTGCTCTTTTTGAGCCTTGGCCAGCTCGCGCGCAGCGCGCTCCTCGGCCTTTCGTTCAAGCTGGCGGTGGAGCTCCCCTGAAAGGGGCAGCCCCATCAGATCCATATCTGGCTCGGGGCGGCTCTGGATTTGCCATCTAAGATTGACCAAGTCACCACGGAACGATCGCCACGGCACGTCGTCGAAGTGAAGGGCCTTTATCGGCGAGTAATCGCGGCCGGTCATGACCTGCTCGGCCCATGCCTTGATGTCGAAGGATTCTATCTCCTCGGGAGGAAGCTCCTTCAACGCATCTCGAGCGCAGGATTCGAGATCAGCAAGCCGCTTGGCGGGGCGCTCTCGAAGCTCGCGTGCCTTCTCAACGACCTTTCTCAGTCCTGGCGAGGCGCGCCACCCATCGCCTTCTCCCGTGGCCGAAAGTACCCCATTGGCGCCGAGAAACTTCAGATATTCGCGAACCGCGTATATCGCGATCTGGAAATTTGCTGCTTTTCGCCGGACCACGTCGATGACCTCGTGACCGAGCTCCTTGAAGTACGCATCGACCCATCCCCGATCCTCGGTCATGAAGTAGGTCTCGGCGAGGCCAAGCTCCGGATATCCGGCCCCGAGAAACATCTGCAGGCTCGCCGTCCTCGTAGGTGACGCAACCATTGCGCAAGGATTCGATCTCTTCCTTCCGACGTGCAGAGAAGGCCGCGATCACGATCATGCACGCGACAGGTAGGTACTCATAGAGGACGGTGCGAAACGCCGGCCTCAGCGTCGCGAAATCGGCTATCGCGTTCTTGCCAGGCGCAAATGCGGCTCTAATTGGCCACGGAGATCCCGGCGAGCCTACGCTGGGATGGACGTCGAACTCCTGGTTCGCAATCCTAGCAGCAGCTTGATAGGGGTACCAATGATCCCGGACCTCTTGCGTTTCAAGTAGAGCCGAAATTCGGTCGGCATAGCGCTCTACTTCGGGAGCATAGTCCAATACCCAGCAGAGGGCATGATCAATTAGAGTGCAGGCCTGCAGAGGCGGTACTGTAAAGGTTCGCCCGTCGCGAGCAGATGATATTGATTTCGCAACCCCAGTCGGCGTCCGCTCACCATCAAATGGATTCACCGGGATCGGATCATGCGCCAAACGGCCGCGGATTTTCCAAAGAAACTCTATCGGTCTTAGAAAACTTGCGACGCGATTCCATGAATTAACGCTATCCTTTCGGTCCGCCTCCTCATTGTCATCTAATGCGGCCGTCCCATCCTCTTCCAATGCCTTTGCAAAACCACTCGACCTCAACTGATAGGGCAACAGAGGGAAACCCAGATCGTCCGCGAGCTGGACAATGATCGATTGAGCCTCGCTGGTGAGCGATCGCCCATTGGGGACTCCAAGAGCCCTAGACGCAGCATCAAAATCAAAGCGGGCACGCTTCCCCTTTACGAAGGTTGGCGCCTCGTTCTGTCCATCTCGGATAGCTTGCGCGTATGTCTCTGCGCGCTCTTCGATTGGAATTAGCCCGCGAATTCCCCGGTCGCGTATGGTTTCAAAACATTCCTCGATCCACTCCCGGGTGAGCGCCGAATTCGACCGGATACCGCGCGACAATCGCCAGCGCACAAACTGGATGTAGCTACGAGCGAAGATTGCGGCACCTTGAACTGTTGTAAACATTCCCTCCGACGAAGATAATGAGTAATAAGTCATAACCTTCGCGGTAATCAAATCGCTCTCGCACTCTGGATCGGATAAGCTCAACCCAGGAAGAACTGGCGTGTCGAAATTAATAATTGCCGTCGAGTTTCTCTTCTTCGTCGGATCCTCCGTTCCGATCTCCCAACGATTGCTCAACAGAGATTCTGAGTGAAGCCACTTAGCAGCTGGAAGCCCCGCGAGAATTCTGTCGTGCAGACTGACATCGTTCGTGTCGTTTTCAACAGCGTACTTCATGTAAACCTACCAAGGTCGAAAGAGAATCAGTTTACCGGAAGCTATTCCGGAAGCGACATCATTCTCGGCGTCGATAACCATACGCTTTTTTGCACCATCCTTTAGTAACTGGATGATTGCCATGCACAAAGCCATCGCCGGCATCCAAACCCGAATCCAGCGAGAAACATTCCGTGATACAAATTCTTCCTCAGAAGACTCGAGCGAACGCATGAATAATATTAAATTTCTGATTGACTCTCTCGATGGGACAAATCTCAGTAATGGACACGAACTACACGCATCGAGGCGTGTACAGATCTTGTCCTTTGTTCCTGGCTGATAACCGCTCAAGGGATTGTCGCAGTCAAATCCTAAGCCGGTCGCGACCGCGGTCTGGCGAAGCTCCTTAAACTCAGAAAGAGGCAATGACAGTTGAGCAGCGCGCTCATCCCGGTCGCCCGCGAGCCTGGCTTCAAATAACTTCAAGAATTCGCGCATCTTGTTGTCCAACAGGCGGCGAAGGTAATTTCGATTCGTATAATACCTTTCTGTCACGCTCGCGCGCGAATGATTTGCGATCATCGCCACAACTTCTGAATCGCCGCCGTGATGCACGCTTTGCAGCTGCAGCCCCGTCGTCCGAATCATACGCCTTTGGATCGGAAGCCCTCCAATCACCGGATCATCAGCATGCTCATCTAGAAATTCATTCCACCAATGCTTCCAAGAAGACGCTTCATAGCGCCGAACATCGTCAGTATCATGGCCATTTCTAATGATCCATAGATATTCAGCATCCTTATATTTAGCGTTCTTTGCCCTATCGCGTTGTGGGCGCGATAGCTTTTGCCAAATCTCTATGGCCTTTGCGCCTGATATTTTGGCGCCCTCGACGTGTATGGGAAGCTGACCTTCGGATGGCGTCTCCGCTACGCTCTTCTCATCCGACTCAGCTTCGACCTCGAGAAAATTCCCATCTACGGGCTTGTATCCCGCACGATTCTTGATCGAACTGATCGTTCGTAGCTGTATCCGTCCGTGCTTGGCCCTGCCGACGAAAGGATCGGCCGGCAGATCATCGCAAGGCTGGATGTTCATTAGGCTGTCGATTGAAACGAGCATATAAGCGCTCATGAGGGCGCGGCTACCACCTTCAAGATAGCTCATAACCCTCGCTGTTCCGCCGCAAGTCGCAACGACGCGCTGCAGGCCGTAAGGTAGATCCTGCAGTCGAAAATGCCCTCCATGCTCAGCTTTGATGTAACGCAGCAATGAGGATAAGCGTAAATCTTCGTTCTCAAGCGGAAAGCACTTTCGTACTGGGTAAGGCAGTTCGAATAGAACCCTTTCTCGATCGTAATCTGTTGGAAGCCATCGGACGGCCTCTCGAATTTCGCCGAGCGTCACGCGGTTATCTTTGGTCAATTTGACCTGCCGATCGAACGCCGCCTCCTCTTTAAGCAATGCGTCCTCGAACAGCTGCCTCAGCCGTATGAGCCGCTTGCGGCTCAGTTCAATTATTTCAGCCCCGCCATCCCTCGCCGACGAAACGGCCGCGCTCCCTGGCAAGCCGACAATGAGCTCGCCAAGCGCCGGAATGTTGTTTCCCCGGGAGACGCGCGAGCCTCGGAGTCCTTTTAATGGTCCGATATCGGGCCATAGGCCTTCTCTTCCGAGCTCCTGAAGGATCGGTGATAGGCTCTCTATGATATTCTGGCGCGTCAGCTCATTCGTGGTCGCAACGACAGAGAAGTCCCGCAGGTTGCGAAGCGCCTTCGTATACTCTTCCACCGCATCGACCATGTCCTCTCGTGTGATGGTAGCATGAGCGCCTTCCATCAGAGCTTTGAACACGCGCCCAACCGGCCGTCCTCGCTCAGCCTCATTGATCGCTAGAGAAGCCCAGAAGAGGAGCAGTCGCCGCAGATTCTTTGATCGGCGTTCTGTGGTTGAACCAGTCGCGTGAACGCCGGCCGCAACCTGAACCTGGACATCGACGGCGCGCGCCTCGATGCCCTCGAACGCCACTGTCGCGACACGCGTCACCATCTCGGCCCAGCCCCATTCCCCTAGGGAATGCTAGCGAAGCTTCAGCGGCAGCGCAAGAACATATAGAGAACTAAAACGGCGCTGGCCGGACCGGAACGAGAGGGCCCGGAGCCCTCCCGTCCATTTTCCTTGCGCGGCGCGTCAGGCCTCGACGCCCAGCCCGATCTGGCAGGCCACGCCGGTGCCGCCGATCCCGCAATAACCGCCCGGATTCTTGGCGAGATATTGCTGGTGGTAGTCCTCGGCGAAGTAGAGCGTCGGCGCCGGGGCGATCTCGGTCGTGATCGGGCCAAAGCCGCCGGCCGCGAGGGCCTTCTGGTATTCGTCGCGCGACTGTTCGGCGGCCGCCAACTGGGCGTCGTCATAGGTGTAGATCGCCGAACGGTATTGCGTGCCGATATCGCCGCCCTGGCGCATGCCCTGCGTCGGATCATGGTTCTCCCAGAAGATCTTCAGCAGATCCTCATAGGCGATCTTCGAGGGGTCGTAGACGACAAGGACGATTTCGGTGTGGCCGGTCAGGCCGCTGCAGACCTCCTCATAGGTCGGGTTTGGCGTCGTGCCGCCAGCATAGCCCACGGCCGTGACCCAGATGCCCTCGCCGCTCTGCCAGAACTTGCGCTCGGCGCCCCAGAAGCAGCCGAGGCCGAACAGCGCCTTGCGCATCCCCTCCGGATAAGGGCCGGCGAGCGCGCGGCCATTGACGAAATGGGGCTCCGTGATCGGCATCGCGGCGGCGCGGCCGGGCAGCACCTCGGTCGGCTTCGGCATCTCGGTCTTCTTGCGCAGGGAGAACATTGTTTGCTCCGTTTCGTTCGAGCCTGCCGCTTATGTAAGCGTCCAAAGCTCTTTCGGACAGGGGCCGGCGAGCAGGCCGGCCTTCACCGGCGCGTGACGATGCCGATCTCGGGCTCGGGCCTGCGCCCCAGCCAGAGCAGGAGAAAGCCGAGCAGCAGCGCGAGGAGCGCCGCCGGCATCCTCATCAGCGAGAGCATCACCGGATCCCAGAGCAGGGGATGGATGTTGCGCTCGATCGCCGGCTGGAGCAGCGCGTAGCGCTCATGCAGCACGGCGACCAGTGTATCGCTCACCGCCGTGAAGCGCGGCGCAGAGTTGGCGATCGCGCGGGCTCCGTCGATCACGGCCACGATGAAGCCAGCCGCAACAAGGAGATACCCGATCAGCCTCAGCAAAAACCGCACCCATCCGCTCCCATCGCATTGCATGACCCAGGAGGCCCCTCTCGCAAGGCCGCCCATCCGCGTCATTGATCCGCCACCAGATGTGCCCGTCCCCGCCCCGGATCGCAACTGCGGCGCGGCCTGCACGCGCCCTCTTGTCGAGAATGTGCAAAAGCCGGCACCTCGGCCCTTGAAAGATGGTCGCCCGGCAGTCATAAGCAGCGCGCCGGACAGGTGGCCGAGTGGTTGAAGGCGCACGCCTGGAAAGTGTGTATACGGGAAACCGTATCGCGGGTTCGAATCCCGCCCTGTCCGCCAGCGATCCATGTGAGATCGATTTTCCAGCGAGCTTCAACCAATTAAGCGCTCAAAGCCGCCCAACTCGTGCGAGCGGGCGGCTTGGTTGCTGTCGTGCTGGAAGCGTTTGGCGCGACCAGCATCTGGCGGATCGACCGGTCAGCGCGTCTCTCGGGGCCTCACCGTTCGCGGAAGACGCGATGTGCGTGGTCGAGCACGGGCTTGACCAGATAGGAGAGCGCAGTGCGGTCCTCGGTCGTGATCAGCACCTCGACCGGCATGCCGGGGACCAGTGTCTTGCCGGCGAGACCGACCCTGCCCTCCTCGGTCAGCTCGACCTCCGCGACATAGTAGCTCGCGCCGGTCTGCGCATCACGGCTCGTCGCCGGAGAGACGTGGCGGACGCGACCCGGCAGTTCGGGCGTGGTGTTACGGTTGAAGGCGGCGAAGCGCAGCCGCGCCGGCTGCCCCGCCTGCAACTGGTCGATGTCGGTCGGCGCGATGCGGACCTCGACGATCAACGTCGCCGACCGCGGCACGACGGTCGCGACCTTCGCCGCCGACGTGACGACGCCACCGACCGTGAACACGCTGAGTTCGTTGATGATGCCGGAGACCGGCGAGCGGATATCCGTCCGTGCCAACCTGTCCTCGGAGGCTGTGCGTCGGTCCGCGAGTTCGGAGATCTTGGTCTCGACCACGGTGAGTTCGCGCTGCGCCTCGGTCCTGGCGGTCTCGTCCACCGCCATGATCTGCAGGCGCGCCTCGTTGATGCGTAGCCTGGCGCGAGCGACCATGGTGTCGATCTCGCCGCGCTCGCCGAGCAGCCGAGCCCATTCGCGGTTGATGTTGAAGACCTTCACGCCATCGATAAAGCCCTTCTCGAAGAGCGAGAGGTACTTTTTCCGCTCCATCTCGACGAGGCGCAGCTCCTCGTTCTTGGCCGTCCCACGCGCCTCCAGGCCTTTCACCTCCTCGCCGGACTGCACGATCGTGATTCCAAGCAGTTCCTTGCGGCTGTCGCGGTTCTGCTTGTTGCCCTCGAACAGGCGCCGCTCGCCGGCGATGATCTGCTCCGCCTCGTCCGAGATACCGGCCAGGCCGGGCACCTCCTGCATGCTCTCCAGCCCGTCCCGCTCCGCCGTCAGACGCGAGCGCCGGCCCAGATTCTCGGCGAGCTGCGTGCGGATGATGGAGAGCTCCGTCCTGATCTGGATGTCTTCGAGACGCAGCACGATCTGGCCTTCCGTGACCGCATCGCCCTGGCGGACATCGATGCTCTTCACGATGCCGCCGTCGCGATGCTGGATCTCCTTGACGTTCTGGTCGACCTTGACGACCCCCTGGCCGACGACGGCGCCGGACAGGCGCGCCGTCGCCGCCCAACCGCCGAACCCCGCCACCAGCACCGTCGTCAGGACAATGCCGGCGATCACGTGGGCGCGGAGCGAGAACTGCAGTCCCCGCCGTTGCTCCGAAAGGCTCCGGGCGTTGTCGATCATGCTGCGATCAAAGTTCAGCGCGTTCATGGCGGTCCCTCACGCGACGATCAGTTGAAGCTGTAGTAGTAGAAGCGGTGCGAGCCGGAGATCTCGATGGAGAAATCCTTCTCGCCTTCCTGCTCGATCAAGACGTCGATGAAGGTCGATTCCCGTTCGCCGATCTTCTCGATGCGGAAGCGGAAGGGCCGGTCGTCTTCGCCGTCGCCATAGATGCGCGTGAAGCCGTCCTGATCGCGCTGGCCGCCATGATCGTCGTCATCGCCGTCGCTGTGCAGCGCGTATTGCTTGACGACGATCTTGTCGCCGACCTCCAGGTCGAGGATCCGATGGATGAGCTCGCCGGCTTCCTCACCCGCCCCCTCGCCATCAACCTCGAACTTGAAGGTGTCGCGGCCGCGCCCGCCGGAGAGCGTCATCGCGGTCTGTTCTCCGATCAGGAACGTGTCGTCGCCGGCCCCGCCGATAACGACCTCGAAGCCGTCGATGCGGTCCTCGCCGACCTGGGAGGAGTGGAGCTCGCCGCTGGCGAGATCGACGAAGGCGCCCACAGAGAGCTGGCTCAGATCGAGGGTGTCCGTGCCGCTGCCGCCCTCGTAGACATCGTCCGCGCAATCGGCGTCGACGATCACGGTGTCGCAGCCGCTGCCACCGTCGACATGGTCGGAGCCGCCGCCGCCCGACAGCGTGTCGTTGCCCGCGGAGCCCCGCAGCTCGTCCTGGCCGTCGCCACCAGCGAGATAGTCGTCCCCTTCGCCGCCGATGAGGCAGTCGTTACCCGCCTCGCCGAGCAGGGCGTCGTTGCCGGTGCCGCCCTCCATCCGGTCGTTGCCGGCGCCGCCGAAGGCGATGTCGTTCCCCTCGTCGCCGCTGATGCGGTCGTCGCCGGCGCCGCCCTCGATGATGTCGTCATCCGCGCCGCCATGGATGGTGTCGTCGCCGTCTTCGCCCACCAGGCGGTCGGCGCCTTCGTCGCCGAAGATGACGTCGTTGCCTTCGCCACCCGCGACATGGTCGTTGCCTGAACCACCGAACAGCCGGTCATCCCCCGCGCCGCCGTAGATGACGTCATCGCCGGCATCGCCGTGGATGATGTCGTCTCCGGCATCGCCATGGATGATGTCGTTGCCCGAGCCACCCCAGATCACGTCGTTGCCGGTCCCGCCATAGATGACGTCGTTACCGCTTCCGCCCTCGATCAGGTCGTTTCCGGCGCCGCCGTAGATGACGTCGTTGCCCGCGCCACCGAGCAGCACGTCGTCCGCGCCACGCCCGTCGAGAACATCGTCGCCACCGAGCCCTTCCAGCCGGTCGCGGCAGTCGGTGCCGGTCAGCGTATCGCCCTGCTGCGTGCCGACCTGAACGAGAACCTCGACGACATCGAACCTGGCCGTCTGGACCACTGCGGCGATGCCGTCGCTGACCTGGTAGATCAGTGACACCGGGCCGTAATAGCCGGCCTCGGGTGTGTAGACCCAGCCATCGGCGGTGCGCTCGAGCTGCCCGCGCGAAGCGTGCAGGTTACGGATGCCAAGCGGATCGCCATCGGCATCGCTGGAGCCCAGCAGCAGCATCGCCATCGTCAGCGTCAGCGTCTGGCAGGCCCCCACATCCGCTAGGCGCAGCGCCTGACCCACGCGCGGGGCGCGGTTGCGCGGCTCGGGATCAGGCCCCGGGCCGGGGCCGGGCGGATCGTCGTCATCGCCACCGCCGGGACCCGGCCGAACCGGCGGACCGCTGATGATGTCGGGCAGGCTGATCCCACCGCCGCCTCCGCCCGAATCACCCATCGAGAAGGAGAAGCTGAGACGAACGCCATTGTCGTTGCTCGCGTCCGTGTCGAAGCCGATGGGGAAGCGAAACTCCCCCCTCGGGACGAAGGGAAATTTCTCGAAGTCGAACATCGGGGAATCGATGCCGAGATAGTCCGGCAAGCCGGGCATCGGCTCGAAGGGTCCGCTGGAGCCGACGGCCTTCTCCTTGTCGTTGCCGATCGAGGCCGTCTCATCCTCGGGCGACATCTCCTCGGGCTTGCGCGCGGCGGGGGCCTCGTCCTGCTCGCCGTCCTCGCGCGTCAGCGCTTCGGCCGCCGCGGTCTCATCCGCTGCCGGCTCCTTCGGCAGGGGGGGATGCTCGGGCGCGGTTCGCGCGAACAGGCTCTGCACATAGGCGGCCAGCGCGATGATAACCCCGGCAAAGGCGGCTGCGGCGCGGGAGAGCCCCGGCGCGGCTTCCGCGTCGCGCGCATAGATATGCCCGGCGTTCTGTGGCGCCTCTTCCGCGCGCCGAACGGCTTTGACCTCGATCATGCCGACACCCGCTTGTCCATCGTCCCCGGGATGGGGAACGCGTTGACGCTCGGCAGGCCCGGCGCGGCCTTCGCCTGATCCTGCGGCGAAGCGGTGCCGGGCCTGATGATCTGCTCTTTCGGCCCGAAGGCGGCGAGCTTGCCGGCCTGGATCACGCCGACATAGTCGACCGCCGCCAGCGCACTCGGCCGATGCGCCACGATGACGACGATCGCGCCGCGCGCCTTGAGCTGCTCGATGGCCCGCGTCAGGGCGCTCTCGCCCTCGCCGTCGAGGTTGGAGTTCGGTTCGTCCATGATCACGAGGAAGGGGCTGCCGTAGAGCGCCCGAGCCAGGCCGATGCGCTGGCGCTGCCCGGCCGACATCGATGCGCCCTGCGGACCGATCGGCGTGCGATATCCGCCCGGAAGCCTGACCACCATGTCATGGATGTCGGCGGCGGAAGCGGCCGCGATCACGGCCCGGGAATCGCCGGCTTCGGCGAGGCGGGAGATGTTCTCTTCCACCGTGCCGTCGAGCAGCCCGACCTCTTGCGGCAGATAGCCGACGGCGTTGCCGAGATCCTCTTCCTGCCACTGCTCGAGTTCGGCGCCGTCGAGCCGCACGGAGCCGCGCAGCGTCGGCCAGATGCCGGCCAGCGCACGCACCAACGTGGTCTTGCCGCCGCCGCTGGGGCCGATGATGCCGAGAGCCTTGCCCGCCATCACCTCGAAGCTGACATCGCTGAGCAGGATCTGCCCGCTGCCCGGCGCGGCGACGGTGATGCGGTCGACCTTGAGATGGCGGCTGGGCGCCGGCAATTGCATCGGCTCCGAGGCCTTGCTCAGCGCGACAATGGTCTCGCGCAACCGGGCGAAGCTCTGGCGCGCCGCGACAAACGGCTTCCAGTTCGCGATCGCCTGGTCGACCGGCGCCAAGGCTCGCGACGAGGCGACCGAAGCCGCGATGATCGCGCCGGCCGAGAGTTCTCCCTTGATGGTCAGGAAGGCACCGAGCCCCAGCACCGCCGATTGCAGGACCATGCGGAGCACCTTCGAAATGGTCCCGAAGGAGCCGGAGACATCGCTGGCGCGGGTCTGGAGCGCCAGATGCTCTTCATTGGCTGCGGCGAAGCGGCGCGCTGCGCGCTCCGACATGCCCATCGCCTTGATGACCTCGGCATTGCGGGCGTTGGAATCGGCGATGGCGTTGCGCTTCATCGCGGCCTGGCGCGCCTCGGTCGCGCTGCGGCGAGCGGCCACCTCGGCGGCCAGCGTCATCATCGTGAGCACCACGGCGCCGGCCAGCGTCAACGCACCGAGCCAGGGATGCAGCAGGTAGATGAAAGCGAGATAAATCGGGATCCAGGGCAGATCGAAGAGTGCACCCGGCCCCTGGCCGGAGAGAAAGCTGCGGACGGTGTCGACGTCCCGCCCGCGCTCGAGCGCCTCCGTGCCGGAGAAGCCGAAGCGGGGCATGTCCATGGTCACGCGATGCGCGATCGGCGCCACCGTCTGGTCGAAGCGCGCGCCGACGCGAACCAGCATGCGGGTGCGAATGGCGTCAAAGCCACCCTGGAAGACGTAGAGGCCGAGCGCGATGACGGAGAGCGCGATCAGGGTCTGCACGCTGCCGCTCGTCAGGGCACGATCATAGACCTGCATCATGTAGAGCGAGCCGGTCAGGGCCAGCAGGTTGATGACGCAGGAGATCGCCAACAGGTAGACGACGACGCCTTGCATCCCCTCGGTGAGCTTTGCAGCGTCGCGCCTGCGCGCGAGATTCAGGCTTTGGCCGGACATGGCACTTCACCTTTTTGGGAGAAAGGGGCCGAAAGCCCGCCGGGCATAGAGCCGGGCGGGCCTCCGGAAGGCAGCTTCAGAACGTCACGTTGCCCGAGTTCAGCGTGTGCGTTCCCTTGAGCTCGAGCTCGAACTCGGCATCGAGATCGGCATCGACGTTGCCCTTCACCACCGTGTAGTCGCCGTCCGCGCGGGTCTCGTAGGTGACCTGCAGCTGGGCCGAGGCGGTAAAGGCGCCGCCGCCGACGATGGTGAAGCTCTGGTCGCCCGCAGTTCCGCGGTTGGCATCGATCGCGGAGAGGTCGAGCCGGTCGCCCGGTTCGAAGTCCAGGATCGTGTCGCCGTTGGCGGCCTCGACACTTGTGAAGCGGAAGGTGTCGTTGCCGGCGCCGCCTTCCATCACGTTCACGGCCGTGCTGGCGGTGATCGTGTCGTTGCCGGAGCCAGTCGCGACATTCTCGATCGACCACAGCGTGTCGGAGCCGGTCTGGCTGCTGAAGGCGTTGCCGCGTCCGAACAGGCCTGTCCCGAGATCGACGGTGATCGCCGCGGTGATCGCGGACATGTCGAGCGTGTCGACGCCGTTGCCGCCGCCGAGATCGTCGCCGTAGTACGTGTCGCTGCCGTCTCCGGCGGAGGCGACCAGAAGGTCGTCGCCGGCTCCGCCGACCACGGTGTCGTCACCGGCACCGCCATCGATCCTGTCGGCCCCGGCGCCGCCGAAGAGGCGGTCGTTGCCTTCTTCTCCGAGCAGCAGGTCGTTGCCGTCTCCGCCCAGCGCCAGGTCGTTCCCGGCGCCCAGAACCACGATGTCGTTGCCAGCCCCGGCATCGACGAAGTCGGCCCCCTCCCCGGCGGAGATCACGTCATCTCCGCCATTGCCGATCAGCACGTCGTCTCCAGCGAGACCGATGATGTTGTCCGCGACTGCCGAGCCGATCAGAACGTCGGTCTGGGCGGTTCCGGTCCTCAGGCCGCCGGTGCCCGGAGCAGGCGTCGTCGGCGTGTCGTCGTCGTCGCAGCCGCAGCCGTCGTCCTCCTCGTCATCATCGTCATCATCGTCATCATCGTCTTCGCCGGACTGGTCGTCGTCCTCGTCGTCGTCATCCTCTCCGGACTGATCGTCATCTTCGTCGTCATCGTCTTCGTCGTCATCGCCGCCGCCGGAACCGACGTCGTCATCATCGTCATCGTCGTCCTGATCGTCCTCGTCGTCGTTGTCGTCGCCATCCTCCTGATCGGCCTCGAAGATGTGCTCCCCGAGATCGGTGAGGCCGGTGACGCGGGCGACGATGTCGGAGAACTCCTGCCCGTCGATGAAATCGTCATAGAAGTCGAAGGCCTCGAGGCGGTCCTTGTAGTAGAAGCGGTCCGCCTCCTGCAGCCGGTCGAACTGCTCGTGCAGCACGACCCAGAAAGTCTGGCCAACGATGCCGCCGTTGATGTGCTTCTCCGCCAGGCCGCCGAGCCAGAAGTCGACACGGTCGATGCCCTTCACGGTGTTGCCGTTGACCAGCTCGATGTCCGGGTTGGCGGCGACGAAGGCCGCGAGCTTCTCCGGCGTGTCGAGGACGAGATCCGGATAGGCCTGCTTGAACTGGGCGATGACCGCATCGCTCAGATCGTTGCGCTCCTGGAAATCCTCCCAGGATTCATAGGCCGACATGTCCCCGGCGAAACCGACCGCCTCCTCGACATAGGAGTTGTTGGAGGCCGCCAGATCGCTGCGGATCTGGTTCAGGGTCCCGAGGCCGACATCGCGGCCGCGGGCCAGGTTGAAGGAGAACAGGTCGGCCTGGATCCGAACCAGATCGTTGCGCACCGCGTCGACGATGTTGAAGTCGACATCCTCGGCCGGCTGCTGGGCGACGCCTTGCAGGATGGCATTGACGCCATACTGGGCGTAGCCGGGCTGCGGGACGTATCCCGGAGGCAGCGGCACCGGGAAGGCGCTGGCGTCGTTGGTCGGATTCAGGAAGGCATCGACGAGGCTGACCTGCTTCGGCTGGCCGTTCTCGTCGATCACCGTCAGCGTCTGCCCGATCAGCGAGTGGCCGAAGCGGAAGGCCGCCGCAGCGAACTCATGGCTGATGCCGGCATTCGCATCCGGATTGTAGCCGTCGTGGCCGTGATCGCCGCCGCTGCCGTCCCGGGCACGCAAGCCGCCGAGCAGCGTGTCGGCATATTCGTTGAACACGACGCGCTGGTATTCGGCCTCGTTGATGATCTTGGCCGCGTCGAACAGCTCCTGCTCGGTGCCGTCGAAGCCAGCCGCCTTCAGCTGATCGGCGTGGAAATTGTGATTCCGCGCCCAGATCGTGTGCATCGAGGTCAGCGCGAAGTTCTCGTTGGTGCGGCCGTCGCCGGCGACATAGTGGTCCAGCGCGCTGATGAACGGGTTGCTGTCGAGCAGCAGCGCCTGGCCGGAAGCCATGAAGTTGTTCGCCAGCTTCGAGTAGACCTGCGGGTCGAAGCCGCCGGTCGCGTCGATCAGGTCACCGGTGACGCCTTCCGAGACCGGATAGTTCGAATAGTAGGTCCGGAATGCGATCTGGCCGCCGGGCAGGGACGGATCGGTGAAGATCGTGTTGTTGTCCCAGTGGTGCTGGATGGCCTCGCGCAGCGTCGGCAGCAGGTTGAAGGACGGGTTCGACGGGTCCGGAGCTCCCTTCAGCAGATGGGAGGTCAGGCCGCCATGGCCGTCGCCTTCACGCAGGAACTGCGTGACGAGGTTGTGCGAGCCATAGGCCTGGTTCTGATCGACATAGGCCGAGGTCTTGTTGAGGTGCTGCGGCACCCCGTCCTCGGTCGCATAGACCTCGCCGCGGGTCAGGTCGGCGGGATTGCCCTGGCCCGGATGGCCCGTGCCGGGGGCGCCGATCTGGATCGTGCCGTTGATCGCGTTCTTCGGCAGGAAGTCCAGCCCGTGGTCGACATACTGGCCGAACGCCATGAAGAAGATGTTGGCGTCGTTGCCGGCGTGCGGGAGGCCCGCCTCCTGCGCACCGAGGATATTCGAGATCGCCTGCGGGTCGAGACCGTCATAGATCGGGTTGATGTCGCGATTGTTGATCGCGGCGTCAGCCTCGCCGTAGCGAGCTTCCGTCAGCCGGATGAATGGCGTATCGGCCTGGCCGGAATGCGGGTCGTCGCCGTTGTTGTTGTGGCCGGAGACCTCGCGCGGTCCGAGCGCGCCGACGTCATCATCGTCATCGTCGAAGGGCTGCTGGCCCTTGACCAGCTTCTTGAGCCCTTCGAGATCGCGTGCGGTGATCTCGAAGGCGCCGCGCGGCTGCCCTTCCTCTTCGCGGATGATCGGCGTGCCGGCCGCTGCGAAGGTGATGGAGTGCGTACCGTTCGACAGCGTCGTCGTGCCGTTCGGGTTGACGGTCGTCGTGTAGTCCTCGATCGAGGACCCGTCGGCGAGTTCGATCACATCCTGGGGCCGCAGATTGCCGATGATCGTGTCGTTGCCGCCGTTCGAGCGGAACAGGATGCGGTGAGCGGACAGAAGGCCGCCGATGTCGACCGTGTCGTTTCCAGTCCCGCCGTTCACGGTAATGGTGTTCGGGCTCAGATTGGTCGGCGAGAAATCGCCGATGGCCAGGATCTGATCGGTGCCGTCGCCCGAGTTGATGACGATCTCCTCGATGCCCGTCAGCTCGGCGATGATCGAGGCGACGCCGGTTCCACCGCGTGTGATGACGATCTGCGTCGCGCCGTTGAGGCTGGCGATGTTGTTGCCCGGCACCGCGTCCCATGCAGCACGGGTGTAGACGCGGAAGGTCTCGTCGCTGGCGTCGCCATTGATCACCATGGTGTCGGTACCGGCCCCGCCGTTGACGAAGTCACGGTCGTCCCCGACGCCCCAGACGATGGTATCGTCCTGATCACCGGCATTGATGGTGTCGTTCCCGTCGCCACCGAAGATGATGTCGGCGCCGGCGTTGCCGTTGATGACATCGGTGCCATTGAAGCCGAGGATCAACTCGCCATTGGCTCCCCCGTTCAACGGACTGTTGTTGCCGTTGGTGCCCAGGACGAGATTGCCAGCAGCCACCGAGTAGACGGTCGCCCCGAACTGAACCTGTTCGACGCTGATCAGCGTGTCCGTCCCGGTCGCATCCCCGATGATTTGGAGGTTGCCATTGCCGTCCAGCGCGAAGCGATAATCGTCCGCCGTGCCGGCATAGACGACGCGATCGGTCCCAGCACCACCGTTGAACGTGTTGTTGGAGGCATTGCCGATGAAGGTGTCGGCATTGTTCGTGCCCGTCACGTTCTCGATACCGGCGACCGAGGCGAAGCCCGACGCAGTACCCGTCGAGAGATCCACCGTCACGGCGGCGCTCGTGGTGCTGTAGGCGAGCGTGTCGGTGCCCGTCCCGAGATCGGCTCTCACCACCTCGATGTCGGCGTTGATCGCCATGTTTTCCAAGGTCGTGATACGCGTGCCGTTGTAGACGACATCGAGCGTGTTCGCCCCGCCGCCGTCCATCACGGCAAGCGTGTCGGTGTTGGCGCCGCCGTTGATCGTGTCGGTGCCTTCGCCGATCCGGTAGAGGATGGTGTCGTTGCCGGCGCCGCCATTGATGGTGTCGTTGCCTGCCCCGCCGACCAGAAGGTCGTCGCCATCCCCGCCATTCAGCGTGTCGTTACCGCCGCCACCAAAAAGGAGATCGCGGTTCGTGCTACCGTTGAGGGTATTGATGGCGCCGTCGCCGGCCAGGATGCTGGACACGCCGGCCTGGGCGTCACGGCTGCCGACATCGTCGGAGCTCATGGCATAGGAGCCCGTCAGCGCGTAGCCGCCATAGCTGGCACCGGCATCGAAGGTGACGGTCTCGACCTGCTCGGCCGCCGTATCATAGTGATCGACGACGGTGACTTCCGTGGCGCCGACCACGATGTCGAGATTGCTCCCAGCGCCTTCCGCAAAGCTGAGGTTGGCGAGAGCGGTGCCGCCGGACACGATCGAGAGCGTGTCCGTTCCACCCGCCTCCTGGACCGTGTCGTCGCCATCGGCGAGGCCGAAGACATAGGTGTCGTTGTCCGCACCCCCCTGCAACGTGTCGTTGCCCGTGCCGCCGTTCAGCGTGTCGTTGCCGGCATCGCCGTTCAGCGTGTCATTGCCACCAGCGCCGTTGAGCGTGTCCGCTCCCGCGCCGCCGGAGAGGGTGTTGGTGCCATTGCTGCCAGTCAGCGTATCGTCGTAGCCGCTGCCGACAACGTTCTCGATTTCCTGGAGCGTGTCGTTTCCGGCCGCCCCCGTCGCCTGCCCCGTGCCCAGATTGACCGTCACGGCGCCAGTTGCCGAGGCATAGCTCGCCGTGTCGGTGTCGTCACCACCGTGCAGCCGGTCATCCCCGAGGCCGCCGTCCAGAACGTCGTTCTCGTCTTGGCCGAAGAGCGTGTCGTTGCCCACGCCACCCGTCAGCGTGTCGGTGCCGTCGTCGCCGTAGATGACGTGGTCGGTGCCATTGATTGCCGTGGTGACCGTCGTGTCATTGGCATCGCTGCCCGTGCGGATGGTGAAGGTCTCGGTCCGCGAGGCCCCAACCTCATCGGAGGAACGGATAACGAGCGTGTAGGTCTGGTTCGCGACCATGCCGCCCCCGACCTTTCGGACAACTCCATCCTCGCTCACGGAGAAGCCGGCACCGGAAACCAGCTCATAGGTCCAGCTGTCGCTGTCGGGGTCGACCGTGCTCAGCGTGGCGATAATCGTATTGTTGACCGGCAGAGCACTATTGCTGGCTGGCGCCGCCGCATTCCAGCGGATATCGGTCGGCGGGTCGCTGTAGAGCTTGATGCGTGTGCCGTCGGCGAACTCCGCGAACTCGACGTTGCGAAGGGTGTCGACGCCGTCGGAGACGATGCCCACCGTGACGTTGACATGGGCGATTGTCACCGTGCCGTCGGCATTGTGCGTGATCGTGTAGTTCGGCGTGCCGTCCGCAGCCAGGAAGCTGTCGTTGTAGACGGCGACGTCGACCTCGTTCACGCGGTCCGCGACTTCCGCAACTTCGATCTCGCGGACGATGTTGAGCTGCAGCGGAACGATGGTGCGGGCGATCATCAACTGGGACAGCGACTTACCGACCCAGGTCTCCGGAACTCCGTCCGCCTCAGAGAAGACATGCCTCATGCTGTCGATGCTGGCGATCTCGGTCTGCGCTCCGAGCTCGCGGATGCTGATCCGAACGTTCAGCCAGGCATCGCCGTCGATGATGTCGTCGCCGCCGCGGCCTTCGATGATGTCGCTCCCGGCGCCGCCGAGCAGGATGTTGCCGCCGACAAAGGCGAGCTTCTGATCGCCGGAGCCGTCGGCCATGTAATTGACCTGCTGCAGCAGATTGGCCGTGACTATCCGGTCGAGACCGTGGATCCGGGCGATGCCGGCCTCGTCAAGCTCGTGGCCGATCATGGTGCCTTCGGCGCCCGCCAGGCCCGCCCCGCCGGCGCCATCCAGCGGCGCGGCGCCCCGATCGTCACCCCGAAGCACGTCGTCCCTGTCCCAGCCGGACAGCGCCTCGACCGCGTCGAACCGATCGCGAAGGATATCCTGCTCGTCGGTGGTGAAGATCGGCTTGGTCAGGTCGGAATCCGCCGCCTCGCCATTGCCCTTGTGGATGGCCCAATCGAAGCCCAGCATGCCCTCGTTGCGCATGACGCTTTCGCCCTGGACCATGATGTCGTCGCCGGATTCGGCGTCGAAATCATGCTCCTCCGAGCCGGCGAACATCACGTCGTGGCCGATGATCTTCGAGTTGAAGAACAGATCTGAGTTGTCGCCGGCCGTGGTGTCGAAGCCGCCGCCGCCCTCGATCCAGTCGTCGCCCTCGTTGCCCATCAGGAAGTCGACGCCATCGCCCCCGAGGATGAAGTCATTGCCGGTGCCGCCGAAGACCTCTGTATCGTCGACGCCGACGAAGACGACGTCCTGGCCGTCGCCGCCCATCAGGATGTCGAGGCCGTTGGAGTTGGCGATGACGTCGTTGCCCTCCTCGCCCTTGAGGAAGTCGCCGCTGTCGCCGGAGTCGGTGATGATGTCGTCGCCCGCACCGCCATTGACCAGATCGACACCCGCGCCGGCTTCGATGCGATCGTCGCCCGCGTCACCCCAGATCGCATCATCGCCGAAATCGGTGATGATGGTGTCGTCACCGTCCGTGCCGCCGACGACCACATGCTCGCCGCCGAAGGTGCGGAAATAATTCGCATCCAGGCCGGGGGTGTTCGGGTTGTCGCGAATGACCTTGCCGAGACCCAGCGCCTCGAGCACCGCATCGTTGCCGACCGGATCGACGCCGGATGCGCTCTCGTTGTCGGGGTCGTAATCCGCCTGCTTGGTCGCATCGACCTCGAAGACGTAATCGTAGTTGGCGAAGGCATCGATGCCGATATGGCGGACGATGATGTCGTCGGCCGTGCCACGGATGCCGTCAGGCCCCGGCTGACTGATGTCGGTGTTGGCCATGATCATCTTCGAGAAGGAGTTCTGCTCCAGCTCGTTGAGGAAGTTCATGCCCTGGGTGCGGGTCAGGTAGTAGAAGCGGTCGCCGTCCTGCAGTGCCTCGAGCTGCGCCTCGAACACGGCGTTGAAGGTCGAGCCCAGGAAGCCGCCGAACGGCATCTTCTTCTCGGCGAGGCCGCCGATCCAGAGGTCGATGTTGTTCAGGCCGGTTTCGACCACGCTCCAATCCGTGCCTCCCGCGACGGGCAGCCCGTTCAGGAACGCCATGCGGTCCGCAGGCGCACCAGCGCCGCCGAACACGAGCAACATCGCCGCGTCGCGCTTTTCGGCCACCGTCTTCTCGCGGAGCGCGCTCGGGTCTTGGGGCGTCGGAGCGGGCACCTTCTCGGTGATCGAGACGTGCGTCCCATAAGCGGCGATGAAATTCACCACCGACATCGGATTCTTCAGGTTGGTCGCGAATTCGACCCAGCTCTCATAAGGCTTGAGGAAGGTCGAGCTGGTTGCCGCATAGAGCTGCTCGCGAGCCTCGTTCAGCGTCGGCATATTGGTATCGCGGCCGCGCGCGATGTTGATCGCGGCGAGGTCCAGCGGGACACCCAGCAGGTTGTTGCGCAGCGCGCCGGTGATGAACTCGTCGATCTCGTTGCCGCGTTCGACCGTCATGCCGCGGACGATCGCTCCCGCAGCCTGCTCCGCCGTGAGCGCGCCGTCATTGTTGAACATGAGGGGGTTCAGGAACGAGGCGATCAGGCCCTCGTCGTCACTGGCCAGCGCGTTGATGGTGCCGTCGGCGTTCAGGAAGATGCGCGGCATGCTGTCGGTCAGCATCGAATGGCCGAAGCGGTACACGACGTTGGCGAACTCAGCGAAGATCGACGGGTCGATATCCGTCACCGAGTTGAAGACGAAGGGATCGATCGCAGGCTGGATCTTGCGGGCGAACTCCTCGAAGACGAGATGCTGGTACTGCATCTCGGTCGCCATGCGGCCGGCCTGGAACAGGCGTTCGCCGTTCCAGTTCAGTTCGCCAGCAAACGCCGTCAGCTCCAAAGCGCTCAGGGTCTCGAGGCCGACCAGCTCAGCGGGCTCGAGATCGACGGTCAGCCACTCGTTGATGAAGTCGATGTCGCCGCTGCGCAGGATCGTCAGCTTCTGCGCCTCGACCTGGCGGTTGTGCTCGGAATGGAAGACGTGGTGGACAGCGGTGAGGCCGATGTTCTCGTTGCCGCGGCCGTCGCCGGTGATGAAGTGCCGGTCGAGCAGTTCATTGTCGAAGAAGGAGGAAGCCGACAGGAACCGAGGATTCGTCGCGCTCTCGTCTCCCTCGACAAAGTTCGGATTGACCACCACCTGCGGCTGCGTCGCCAGCTTGTACGCCGCAGGAGGCGGGTTCCAGAGCGGATTCTCGGCGGTGCGCTCATCTGGCGGCACGTAGTTGGGGTTGGCAACCGTAACGATTCCGACCTCGTCGTCAGCGTCAGCGATCAGAGCCTGTCCGCGGCTGTTCACCTGTTGCGCGGCATGGGCAATGTCGTCGAGGAAGGCGTTCGCCGTGCGGATAGCCCCCACCGCGAAGGTGTTGACCGGCTGCCCGCCATTGGTCGTCTGGGAAACCACGATGTCGTCGGCCGTATTGGGAATGCCGTCCGCCCCGAGGCCGATGATGACCTGCGCGAAGCCGTTCGGATCGGGAATGAAATTGCCATAGGCATCCGTGCGGATCAGCGGCACGCTGCCGACATCCTTGTCGGTCAGCTCGATGCCGAGCATCAGCGCCTGCGCCTTCACGTCAGCCCAGGTCGGCAAGCCGTTCTTGGTCGTCAAGCCGGCTTCGGTATGCGTCCCGTCTAGCAGCCGGCCGGTCGCGAACACCTTGTCGGTCAGCGGATCCACGTCGTACTCGCGCAGGAAGACCTGGTGAGAAGCATGCGAGGTGTAGGTCTGGTTCTGGTCGACCCAGGATGTCGTGACGTTGCGCTGCGAGCCTTCGACGACCGTGGAGCGCGTCAGAACCATGAAGTTCGTCGGGCTTCCCGGAACGTAGAGCGGATCGTCAGGCTGGAGCGGGATATAGATCGTTCCGTTGCCGCCCTTGCTGATCAGGTCGAGGCCGTGGTCGAAGAACTGACCGAAGAAGGTCATCCACGAATTGAACGGCGCCGAGAGCCCCTCGTCGGGAGCAATGTTGGGAATTTCCAGCGAGCCGGTCTCGTCGACCTGGATGTTGAAGGGCGCAATCAGGTCATTGACGGCGGCCATCGCCGCCGCCCTGGCCTCAGGGGTCACCGTCGGGCTGGTCAGGATGTCGATGTGGGGCTGCCATGCGGCGGCCAGGTCCTGAACCGCCTTGAGATCGCCGGCGGCGCCGTGAATGGCTTCCGACCCCGCGAAGGTGAGCGCAGCGACGATCGCGGCCGGGTTGTTCAGGCTCATATCGACGATGAGATTGGAAATCAGGCGCGGATCGGCATCCGCTACCGATCCGGGCGCTGCGAACAGGCTCACCGAGGTGCCCGGCGTGTAGTCGCTGTTGGTGAACGGCACAGGGTTGGCGGGTGTGCCGAAGACCACCGTATCCTCGTCATCCTCGTCGAGATAATCGCCGGCATCGAGCAGCCGCGGCATCGGCTGGCCCGCAGCCCCCCAGAGTTCGCGCCCGAGAACGAGGTTGTTGTAACTGCCGTCGACCGTGCGGATGCCATAAGGCGTCTGGTCATCGGGGATGGCACGCACCACCCAGGTGGGGTCGCCGATGAAGACGCCGGCCGCATTGTACAGCGCCGGATCGGTGACGACCTCGCCGGTGTCGGGGTGGATCCGGATCTCCAGAAGCGCCGCGCCATTCGCATGCGCTTCGCCGATCTTGATCTGCTTCAGGACGAATGCCAGATCATGCTGGTTCAGCTTGAACATAATCCCTCTCCATTAAAACAGATCATGATTTCGCAACTGCGAAATACGATTTCGCGGCCGCGAATATTGTCTGCAGATTTGCCAGTTCCCCCCGGTGCGGTAAGGTAACCTCCCGCTCGTCCATCGAATGACGCGGGATGCCGGCCCTCTTAACGCCTCGTTAACTGAAGGATGCTCCCGCGATGCCGGCGCCGGTAGACATCAAGGTCGAGCCAATTGCGGGGCTTCAGAAGGTAGCGCCACAATCTCCCAAGGTCGGGCCGGACTACCGCCGAAGGTCGGTATGGCAGCGGCTGCTGGAATGGTGGGGCGGGTTTTCGCTGGAGAAGCGCTTCAGCATCGCCACGGCCGTGGTGCTCACGATCGCGATGATCGTCCTCGGACACTGGGTGGAGCGCCGCGTCCGCGCCGGGTGGACGCAGACCATGGCCGAGATCGCGGCCACTTATCTGGAAGCCGTCGTCGCCCCATATCTCGACGAGGTGGCGCCGAGTGGAAGGCTCCCGCCCGCCGCCGAGGAGAAGCTGCGCAATCTGGTCGGGAGCGGCCCGCTCGGCCCGCAGGTCAAGATCATCAAGATCTGGTCGACGGAGGGCAAGCTGCTGTTCTCGACCGTGGGCGAACCGCGCGACGAGCAGCTGCGACAGCAGCAGCTATCGCGACTACTGCGCGGAGAGATCATCGCGCCTGCGGCCAACCATGGGTCCGCGTCGCCGAACGGGCTGATCGAGATCTACGCGCCGATCCACGACCCGTCCCATTCGCGCGTCGTTCTCATCGGCGAATTCTACAAGCGCAGCGATCTGGTCGACGGCGAGATCAACCAGCTGAAATATGCGATCTGGTTCTTGGTGTTCCATGTCGGATGTATCGTGGCGCTCATCCTCTACGCGCTGATCCGCCGGGCCAGCCGCGTCATCGCCCGGCAGCAGGCCGAGCTGGAGGCCAATCTGGCGCGCGCAGCCGGCCTTGCCCGCCGCAACAGCATCCTGCGCCGCGCCGCCGACCGCGCCCGGCTCAACGCCGCGGTGACGAACGAGGAATACCTTTCCCGCATCGGCGCCGATCTGCATGACGGCCCGATCCAGATGCTGAGCCTGATGATGCTGAGGCTGCCGCCGGAGACGGCCAACCCCGCCCTCAAAGAGGTCAGGGAGCAGTTCCTCCCGCTGATCGACCAGACCCTGGCGGAGCTGCGCAGCCTGACCTCAGGCCTGGTTCTTCCCGAGATCCGGGAGCTGAGCCCGGCAGCGACGATCGAGTCGGCCGTAACCCGCCACGAGCGCTACACGGGCTCCACTGTGACACGCCATTTCGGAGACCTGCCCGCCGACATGCCCGAAGCCATCCGGATCTGCGCCTTCCGCGTGGTGCAGGAGGCGCTGATGAACGCCTATAAGCATGCCGGCGGCGCCAACACATCGGTGGCGACGCGCTTCCAAAGCGGATTTCTTCACATCGTCGTCGAGGACGGAGGCAATCGCGACGCGGCGAAGCCGGAAACGCCGGCCTCAACCGGCGAAGCGTTGGGCCTTCGCGGCATGAAGACCCGCGTCGCGGCGCTCAACGGGACATTGGCCGTCAGCCGCAGAGAAACAGGCGGAATGGTCGTTCAGGTCCGGCTGCCCGTCCGCGCGCGCTCGCTCAATACAGCTATCGATCTGACTGAGGAGGACGAGCTTCCGGCATGAGCTTCTGAGCCGCGATCACGACCTCGAGCCGGTTACGGGCGCGCAGCTTCGCCATGAGGTTGGTCATGTAGCTCTTAACGGTCTTCTCGCTGAGGTCGAGCGCCGAGGCGATCTCCCGGTTCTGCTTGCCGCAGAGCAACAACTTGACGATCTGTTCCTCGCGCACGCTGAGGCGCACCTCGCTCCGCTGCGCCCGCCTTTCGGCTGTCTTCGCGTGCAGAGCGGAGATCACGCGGGCGGCGAAGGAGGGCGTGATGAACACGTCGCCGCGCCGCGCAGTATCGATCGCCTCGACCAGTTCCGAAGCCTGGCTGCCCTTCAGCACGAAGCCGGCAGCGCCCGCCGAAAGCGCGCGGACCGCATGGTCTGAGCTCGTCGATGCCGTGAAGACGATGATCTTGGTGTCCGATGCACGGCTGCTGATGTTCTCGATGGCCGCGAAGGCATCACCGGGCATATTCAAATCGACGAGGATGACGTCGGGCTGCTTGGTATCGACGATTTCGATCAGGTCAGCGGCACTTGTTCCCAAGGAAACAACGTCCATTCGCCCCGTTCTGGTGAGAACCGCAGCGATTCCTTCCGCCAGAAGCGGGTGATCATCGACGATGCCTATCGTAAGCCTGTCCATTGGAACCGCTACGCAATTGGGAGCATTCGTCGAGCTAATCTCTCATCGAACAATTCTAATGTAAACTAGCCCTTTAGAGAAGGGTTAACCCTACGTCGCCGGCGCTGCATCCGGTTTTGCCGCTAGGGCAGACTGTGACGGGCATCGCGGGCGAATTCCCGCGCTCCGGCGCCCCCTTGCCGCACCGCCCGTAGCGACCGGAATCGCCACGAGGAAGCGCGCCCGGCACCACGCCATCCGCATTTTTTTCAATGCCCACCATCGAGAGAAACATCCCCCGTCGGTAGGGAATTTTTAAGATTTGTCACATTCGCGCGGACCGACGCTCGATACGACCGGCTCCAACCCAGGCCCTCTGGCCCGGTTTCCGGCACCTATAGGAGCGCAGCATGTCCTCTACGAATTTCGTCGCGCCGATGGCGACCACTTCGGACCAGATGCTCAGCATCCCCAACGCCGCCCAGAACCAGGGCCTGCGCGTCCTCCCCGGCGGAAGCGGAACCGCGACCAGCTACACGCTGGTCTATGACCTCTACGTTCCCGCCTCGACGGCCGGCGGCTGGGTTCCGTTCTTTCAGAGCGCCATCGGCAACAACAACGACGCCGATCTGTTCGGCCGCGCCAACGGCTCGAATTTCGGCATCGGCATCGGCGGCAACTACCAGGGCGAGGCCCAGCTCGACGCCTGGAACCGCATCGCCTTCACGGTCGAGCAGAAGAACAACGAGGTGGTGATCACCAAGTATATCAACGGTGAGATGGTCGGCTCGCAGACCAGCGGCGATCTCGGCCGCTACACCATCGACAAGGCCAGCGGCTTCCTGATCTTCTCCGACGAGGACGGCGAGACCTCTCCGGTCCATCTCTCGAACTTCGCCTATGCCGAGACCGTGCTGTCGGCCGCCGACATCGCCGCCCTCGGCACCGCCAACGGCGCCGGCATCGTCTCCCCGGTCGTCAACGACAGCTTCTCGCAGGCCAACGGCTCCGAGTTCCGTTTCGACGACGGCACGCTCGGTAGCAGCTTCGGCGGCGCCACCCTCCAGCCGATCGCGATCAACATCCCCGTCAAGACGGCGACCGAGGCCGGCATCCCGGAGATTCCCGCCGCCGATCAGCTGATGTCGCTGCCGGCCACCACGCGTGAGCAGACTCTGAAGCTGACCCCCGGCGGCACCGGCGTCGCCACCGAATTCACGATCGCCTTCGACATCTATGTGCCCTCCGAAGGCAACAATGGCTGGATCCCGTTCTTCCAGAGCAATATCGGGAACAGCAACGACGCCGACCTGTTCGGCCGGGTGAACGGGTCGAGCTTCGGCATCGGCATCGGCGGCAACTATCAGGGCGAGGCGCAGCTCGACACCTGGAACCGCATCGCCTTCACCATCGAGCAGGACAACGGCGCAGTCGTCATCAACAAATACATCAACGGCGAGCTGGTCGGCACGCAGACCAGCACCGATCTTGCCCGCTACACCATCGACAAGGCGGCCGGCTTCCTGATCTTCACTGACGAGGACGGCGAGACCTCGCCTGTCCACATCTCGAACATCGCCTATGTCGAGGCCGTTCTCTCCGACGCGCAGATGAAGGCTATTGGCGGTCCGAGCCCTGAAGGCATCGTGCCCGCGATCCTCGAGCCCGACTTCATCGCCGCCAACGGCACCGAGTTCCGCTTCGATGACGGCTCGCTGGCCCCGACGCTCGGCAACGGCGCTCTCGATGCCACCAATGTCGAGCCTGTCTTCCAGTCGCCGCTCGAGGCCGGCGTTCCGGTCGTCACCTCCCCGCCGGCTCCCGGCGGCGGCGAGGGCGAGCCGATCAAGCTGCGCTCGATCGCCGATATGATGGTGACGCCTGATGCCGAGACGGTCGTTATCGACCTTGGCCAGCATTTCACCGCGCCGGGCCTGACCTTCACCGTCACGACCTCCGACGGCGAAGCGGTCGGCGCCCGCCTGATCGACGGCAACAAGCTCGAGATCGACGCCAAGGCGTTCGGCCGGTCCGATATCCATGTCTCGGCCGTCGACGCCGAGGGCCAAGTCTACACCGACGATTTCCGCGTCCGCGTCGCCAGCGAGAGCGCCTACACGATCGCGGTTCTGCCCGACACCCAGGACTACACCTTCCCGGGCCTCGGCCAGCAGACCTTCAACGGCATGACCCAGTGGCTCGCCGACAATGCCGGGATGCTGAACCTCAAATTCGTCACCAGCGTGGGTGACGTGACCTCCGGCAACACCGCCAGCGAGTGGGCGATCGCGAAGGAAGCCTTCGAGAAGCTCAACGGCGTCGTGCCCTACGCGATGCTCCCGGGCAACCATGACCAGGGCGCCGGCGCGGGCAACTACACCTCGCTGCAGAGCGCCTATTTCGGCATCGAGTACATGAAGGAGCACTCCACGCTGGGCGGCGTCTACGATCAGGAAGGCGATAAGACCAGCAACGCCTGGTACACCTTCGAGGGCGAAGACGGCACCAAGTGGATCGCGCTGTCGCTCGAGTTCGGCGCGCGTGACGACGTGCTGCGTTGGGCCGGCGAGGTGCTCGACGCTCACTCCGACTATCGCGCGATCGTCAGCACGCACCACTACACCAACATGGGCACGCGCGCGGACAACTACTCCGGGCCGCTCTTCGGCGAGGGCACCGGCAAGGATTACGGCATCGGCAACAGTGCCGAGAACGCCAATGATGGCGAAGACATGTGGCAGGAGCTGATCTACAGCCACACCAACGTGTCCTTTGTCTTCTCGGGCCACGTCTTCGGTGACGGCGCCGAGACGATCGTCAGCTACAATGAGGCCGGCCAGCCGGTCTATCAGATGCTGGTCAACTACCAGAACGGCGTCTCGCTGGAGAACACCGGCAATGGCGACCCGTCGCAGGGCGGCAATGGCGGCAACGGCGCGATCCGCCTGATCACGATCGATCCCGAAACCGGCAAGGTCTACACGGAGACCTATCTCTCGGCCTATGACGAGTACCTGACCGGCTCGCGCGGCGATGCCGAGCCGTCGCGTGACGGCATGGGCGGCGAAGGCGGCAGCACCCCGCAACAGGTGACGCAGCCGGTCTCCTTCGGCACCGACACGCTGCCGGACGGTACGAGCGGCGTCCTCAACGCGCCGAAATTCGACCCCGTCAACGGCCTGAAGGTCACCCCCGGCTTCGCGCCGTCCGATGGCGGCAGCACCTATGGCAGCTATTCGCTGATCTACGACGTGAAGCTGCCGGAGAACTTCGGCCTGTCCTCGATCTTCCAGAGCGATCTCAACAACATCACCGACGGCGATCTCTGGCTGAACCACGCCGGCGACCACGCCCTGATCGGCACCAACGGCCAGGATGAAGGCGTCGTGCCGCTCGGCGAGTACATCCGCCTGGCGATCACGATCGACCGGGTCGGCGAAGGCGGCTCGACCTATGTGATGAACAAGTACGTCAACGGCGTGCTGCAGGGCACACAGACGGTCGGCGCGGCTTTCAACATCAGCCAGAAGGGCTTCCTGCTCTTCGCCGATGACAGCGGCGAAACCCTGGCCTTCTCGCTGTCCTCCTTCGCCTTCGTCGAGAAGGCGCTGACGGCTGCGGAGATCGCCGCTCTCGGCGGGCCGACGGCCGCCGGCCCGTTCACCTCGCTGATCCCGGGCGTGAACATGGCGCAGTTCGACTTCACCAACGGCAACCTCAACGCCAATCTCGGCAGCGGGACGATGTCCCAACAGATCGGCGACGGCGCCGGCCAGCAGCTGACCGGCGAACTGCGCGAGCATGAGGAGGAGTTCGACGTCGATCTCGGCGTGCCGGCCTCCCAGTTCCGCGCCGAGGCGGGCGAGCACCGCACCATCGCCGTCGGTGAAGCCGAGGGCACCACGGTCAGCCTCGATGCGGGAGCCTCGGTCGACAAGCTCGGCCAGATCACCGGCTTCGAATGGCTGAACGCGGATGGCGAGGTCGTCGCGACCGGCGCCGAGGCGGATGTCGCCCTCGACGTGGGCGTGCACTGGCTGACGCTCAAGGCCACCGGCGCGGACGGCACGGTCTCGACCGACATGGTACGTGTCACCGTGACCAATGCCGACACGCTGCTCTCGGAGAACTTCGACGACGGCGACGCCAATGGCTGGACGGCTCCGGCCGCCCGCTGGCAGGTCGCCGGCACGGTCAAGTCCCGCAACACCGAGGTCGAAGGCATCACCGCCGCCGAAGGCATGCTGCGCGCCTATGACGGTGCGGCCGGCATCATGAGCTGGGCCGGAACCGGCAGCGCGGCCTGGACGGATTACACCGTTTCGGCCACGCTGACCGCCGAAGACCAGCTCGGCCTCGGCCTCGTCGCCTATTATCAGGATGCGCAGAACCACTATCTGCTCTCCTTCGACATCTCGGCCAACAAGCACCAGCTCATCCGCGTCAAGGACGGTGTCCGCACCGTGCTGGCCGAGGAGAACGCCACCACGCCGTTCGACCGCGCCTTCGCCGTCGAGTTCGCGGTCAATGGCGGCCGCCTCTATGCGACGCTGGATGGCGAGGCCCTGTTCGGCGGCGCCGTCAGCGACAGCAACCCGCTCTCGGGCGGCAGCATCGGCGTCTACTCGGCCGGCCAGCGCCAGGTCTTCTTCGACGACATCCTCGTCCAGAAGGACACGCTGATCGCCGATGCCGGCGAGGCGATCCGCCTGATCGACTTCGACGGCGACGGCTTCGTCGATGTCGACCTCTCGGCGCTGACCAGCAATGGGCTGACCGCCGGGACCACGGCGCGCTGGAGCGAGAACGGCGAGCTGCTCGCTTCGGGCAGCGAAGCCACCGTCAAGCTCGGCACGGGTGACCACCTGCTGCGGCTCGACCTCGCCAATGCCGGCGGCTCGTCGAAGGACACCGTCAAGGTGGAGATCGTCGCGGCCGACAAGGTCCTCGTCCGCGAGGACTTCGCGGATGGCCTCGCGCAGGGCTTCCGCTTCGTCGACGAGGGCGAGCTCGGCAACGCCGCGGCCTGGTCGGTCGTCGACGGCGTCCTGAAGCAGACCTCCAACCGCTACAGCCGCGAGCTGGGCGGCACGGGCGACACCGCTCCGAGCTCGCAGTGGAGCCTGAACTGGAGCCCGCTCGGCGACGGCATCCACGCGCTCCGCAAGGGCACCTATGCGGTCTATGAGGGCGAAGGCGCTTCGGAATGGACGGATTACAGCGTCCAGACCAAGTTCACCTCCGCCTCCGGCGGCGGCATCGGCCTGCTGCTGCATTACCAGGACGCGAACAACTACTATAAGTTCGAGCTCGACAACCAGACCGGCCTGCCGCAGCTGTTCAGCCTGAAGAACGGCATCGAGCAGACGCTCTGGCAGGGGCCGACGCGCTACGACACCGCCGGCAGCAACACGCTGCGGGCCGATATCGTGGGCGGAAAGCTCCAGATCTGGCTGAACGGCGTCGCGCTCTTCACCCGTCCGATCGAGATCCACGACACCGAGGCCGGGACCTTCGCCCTCTACAACTGGCGCGCCGGCAACGGCGTGACCTATGACGACGTCACGGTGGTCTCGCTGGTCGAGACGCCTCCGTCCGGCGGCCCGATCCTGGGCACGGCGGGCGATGACGAGCTCATGGGCACGGCCGGCGACGACGTCATCCTCGCGGCGGCGGGCGACGACATCGTCATGGCCGGGGCCGGCAACGACCGGGTCGAGGGCGGTGCAGGCGACGACGAGCTGTATGGCGAAGCCGGCAACGACACGCTGATCGGCGGCGAGGGCGACGACAGGCTCTTCGGCGGCGCGGGCGATGACGTGCTCCGCGGTGGCGAAGGCGACGATGTGCTCGACGGCGGCGAGGGCAACGACACGGCCGATTACTCGGATGATACAGCCGGCGTGACGGTCGATCTTTCGGCGGGCACCGCCGAGGGCGACGAGGTGGGTTCGGACGAGCTCGTCTCGATCGAGAACGCCATCGGCGGTTCGGGCGACGATGTGCTCGCGGGCAACGCCGGCAATAACCGCCTCGAAGGCGGCGCCGGGCGCGACACGCTGGTGCTGGCGGCTGCGACGGGCGCGATCATGCTCGATCTCGCCGCCGGCACCGTCCAGGCCGCAGGCCTCGGCACCGACAGCTTCACCGGGATCGAAGCCTTCCGCCTCGGCGACGGCGACGACACGGTGACGCTCATTGCCGGCGCGGCGGCGGTCGCGATCGATGGCGGCGAAGGTCAGGACACGCTGGTGCTGACCGGCAACGGCACGCTGGGCGAACTCACAAGCATCGAGACGGTCAAGGTCCAGGGCAACTGGACGCTGACCGACGAGGGCTTCGACGTCGCCCTTCAGGACGGCGAGCAGACGCTGACGCTGGCTGCCGCGCAGCTGGCCGATGGCAGCTTCTCGGGCACCATCTCCGGCTTCGCGCAGGAGGACCGGATCGTGCTGTCGGGCCTTGCCGCCACCGGCGCGACGCTGGGCCAGGGCAACCTGCTCACGCTCACCGGCGGTGCGAACGGCCCGGTGACGCTGCAGCTCGACCCGGCGCAGGACTTCGCCGGGATGGCCTTCACCCTCGCCTCTGACGGGAATGGCGGCGTCGTGCTGAGCTACGGCCCGGCCAATGGCGGCGACGACGTCCTCATCGGCGGCAATGGCGACGATGTCCTCGACGGCGGCGCCGGCAACGACATCATCAAGGGTGGCGCCGGCGACGACACGCTGCTCGGCGGCGCGGGCGACGACCAGATCGATGGCGGTTCGGGCGACGATGTCATCGACGGCGGCACCGGCAACGACACGATCAAGGCCGGGTCCGGCGATGACAAGGTCGATGCCGGCGAAGGCGACGATATCGTCGATGCAGGCTCGGGCGACGACATCGTGCTGGGCGGCGCCGGCAACGACGTCATCGACGGCGGCTCGGGTGACGACCGCATCGAGGGCGGCGCTGGCGACGACATCCTGACCGGCGGCTCCGGCCATGACGTCTTCGTCTTCGCGGCCGACTTCGGCAAGGACGTGATCACCGACTTCCGCAGCTCCGGTTCGAGCTCGGATGTGCTGGAGTTCGACACCGACGTCTTCGCCGACTTCGCGGCCGCGATGGCTTCCGCGACCCAGGTCGGCGCCGACACGGTCTTCACCGTCGATGTCGACACCACGCTGACCCTCAAGGGCGTCCAGCTCTCCAGCCTCGCCCAGGACGATTTCCGCTTCGTCTGAGCAGAGGCGGACACGCGACAAAAAGGAAGGGCGCCCGAGAGGGCGCCCTTCTTCATTCGCAGGTTCACATGTGTCGGTGATCGCCGGCCCTACGGCCGAACGCTCCGTCTCGAAGCGTCGCGCTCAGCGCTCGATCATCTTGTTCCAGCGGCTGTTCCATTCGGGGCGCTTGGCGTTGATCGCGTCCCAGTCGAGCACGATGGCGGTCTTCATGTTGGTGTGGAACGCTTCCAGTTTCTTGGTAGCCTCGGGCGTCTGCGCCTTCGCGCCGGGGTTCGACGGCACGACGTTGCCGCCCGCCAGCGCCTTCTCCTGCGCCGCGGCCGAAAGCAGATAGGCGGCGAGCTTCTGCGACAGCTCCGGCTCGGAATTGTTGGCGATCACGCACTGGGCGACCATCAGCACGACCGAGCCTTCCTTCGGCTGGGCGTACTCAACCGGAATGCCCTTTTCCTTGAGTGTCGCGACAGCGGTCGGCGTCAGCGGGAAGATCGCGGCGTCGCCGGTCTGGACCATCTCCGAGATCTTCGCCGAGCTCGGGATGAACTCGAGCACGTTCTTGCCGATGGTGTCGCGGAACTTGGTGAAGCCCGGCTCGACATTGGCCTCGTTGCCGCCCTGGATGCGATTGAACATCAGGAAGGCGTGCAGGCCGAAGGAGGAGGCCGAGGCGGACTGGAAGACTACCTTGTCCTTGAACTTCGGGTCGGCGAGATCCATCCAGGAGGTCGGCGCGGCCCAGCCCTTCTCGTCGAACATCTTCTTGTTGTAGGCGATGCCTGTCATGCCCATGTCGATGCCGACGGCCATGTCGTCCTTCATGCGCGCGCCCTTGTCGACCTGGCTGAGCTCCGGGCCGTCCTTCAGTTTCTGGCAGAGGCCGGCGCCCACGGCGCGGACCATCACGCCGTCGTCGAGGAACATCACGTGCATCTGCGGCTTGTCCTTGGCCGCCGTCGCCTTGGCGAGGATATCGGCCGAGGTGCCGGGCACGACGACGACCTTGACGTCATTGGCTTTTTCGAAATCCGGGAAGACGGACTGGGTGAAGGTCCGTTCGAAATTGCCGCCATTCATGCCGACATAGAGCGTCTTGCTCTGGGCGAAGGCGCTGCCGGCGGCGGCGAGCGCGACAGTGGCGACGGTGCACGCCAAAAGCTTGCGATGGGTGGTCATGATCTAGTTTCCCCTGGCTTGCGGCTCTGGATGATGGGCCGCACCCGAGCCGTGGCTGGTGCGGTCTTGACTGAAGCGGGCAATGGAAAAGGCCTCGATCGGCGTCGAGGTACGGCCGTCCCGGACGAGTTCGGCCAGGACCTCGCCCACGCCGGGCGCAATCTGAAAGCCGGCTCCGGTGAAGCCGAAGGCGTGGATCAGCCCCGGCGTGGTGCCGCTGAAGCCGATCACGGGGTTCCGGTCCGGCATCGCGGCCTCGGTCCCCGACCAGAAGCGGATCGCCTGGGCATGGCGCAGCGCCGGGAACATATCGGCGGTGCGGTTCATGATGCCGAGCACCGCTTCGCCCTGCGGACGTGAGAAATCAGGATCGTCGAGCGGCAGCGCGCGCTCGCCCCCGACGACGCAGTTTCCCCGCTCCACCTGCCTAGCGTAGATCCCGCCGCCCTCGATCCCGATATTGACGGTCATCACCGGCGCGACGGGCTCGGTGACGATCATCGAGGGATAGATGCGCGTCAGCGGCACCGGCTCGCCGAAATCCGCAGCGAAACGATCGGCCCAAGCCCCGGCGCTGTTGATGACAACGCGGGCAGCCAGGCTGACACCGTCGCCGGCCTCCAGCGCGAAACCCTCGCCATTGCGGGCGATGCCGGTGACGGGCGTGTTCTCCAGCACATGCGCGCCGGCGCGCCGCGCGGCGCTGGCGAAGGCGGCGGAGACCAGGCGCGGATTGGCGTGGCCGTCGCCGGCACAGAGCGAGGCGCCGACGATACTGCCGTCGATCCAGGCAAAGCGCTCGCGCAGGCCGTTATCGCCGATGAGTTCGAGATCGAGGCCCTGATCGGCGACATCTTCGGCATAGGCTTCAAGCGACGCCATGTCTGCTTCGCTGCGGGCGAGCTTGAGATGGCCGGAGCGCAGGAACTCGCCGTCAATGCCGATCAGCTCCCGCAGGCGCGGCCAGATCGCATGGGAGCGCTGCGAGAGCGGCAGTTGTTCACGCGGCCTACCCTGCCGGCGCACGCCGCCATAGTTCACGCCGCTCGCCTGCGCGCCACAGAAACCCTTGTCGAGCAAAGCGACGCTGAAGCCCATGCCACGCAGCGCCAGAGCCGCCGAGGATCCGACCAGCCCACCGCCAACGATGGCGACATCGATGTCGAGATGCCGGCTCATTCTGCAGCCTCCGGCAGGCCTGCTGCCAACTGCATGGCGAGTGGGATCGGCTTCACGGGCGCCTGAGCGCGCAGCCGGCCCACAGCGTCGATCGGACGGCCAACCGCGGCGGCCAGGACCTCGGCGGAGGCGGAAGCGCAGATCCGGCCCTGGCAACGGCCCATCCCGACGCGGCTCACGGCCTTCAGCCGGTTGATCTCGCTGATGTCGAGGCGGCCCGCGGCCTCGCGGACGGTGCCGGCGGTGACCTCCTCGCAACGGCAGAGCACGGTGGCATCGTCGATGCCGGCGGCCCAGTGCGCCGGGAAGGGAAAGGCGGATTCCAGTACGTCGCGCAGGCGGCCGATCCGGCCGAGCTCCGCTTCAAGCACCACCGTGCGCGCGGTATCGAACGGCAGGCCGCGATCCTCCAGCAGTGCCAGAGCGGCGCGCTCGCCGGCCCTCTCGGCCGCATCGGCTCCGGCAATGCCGGCTCCGTCACCCGCGAGATAGACGCCGGCAACGGAAGCCCGGCCGGCAACGTCACGCGTCGGCAGCCAGGCGCGGTCGCGCTCATTGAAGCGGAAGGCGCAGCCGGCGAGATCGGCGAGTTGCGTCTCCGAGCGGAGCGCAAGGCCATAGCCGACACCGTCGCAGGCGAGGCGCCGCTCGCGACCACCTTCCCGCCATGCGATGCCGGACACCCTGCCCTCGCCCTCGATGCGCAGGCCCTCGACGCCATCGCAAATCGCGACGCCGCGCAGGCGCAGCTCGGCCACGAAGCGCAGGCCCCGCAGCACGATGCCGGTATCGAGCGGCAGAGCCTTGAGAAGCGCGATCTTGGCAGAAGCGGGCGCGGCGTCCAGCACGGCCGCGACATCGACGCCCGCCTTCATGTATTGCCAGGCGACGAGATAGAGCAGCGGACCGGAGCCGGCGAAGACGACGCGGCTGCCGATGGCGCAGCCCTGCGCCTTGAGCGCAACCTGCGCGCCGCCCAGCGTGAAGACACCGGGCAGCGTCCAGCCCGCAACCGGCAGCACGCGGTCGGTCGCGCCAGTGGCCAGCACCAGCCCGTCATAGACGACGCGGCGGCCCTGCCCGGCGACGGCGATGTCGGCCATGCCGTCGCGCAGGTTCCAGAGCAGCGCCTGCGGCCAGTAATCGATCTTGCCTTCGAGCCCTGTGAAAGCCGCATGGAGACGTTCGGCCTTGCCGGCCTCCGAGCCGTAGAGATCCTTCGTCGAGCGCTCGTCCGGCATCAGGCGCTGACGGTAGATCTGGCCGCCGCAGGCCGGCGCCTCGTCGACGACGAGCGGGCGCAGTCCCCCGGCGACGAGCGCCTCGGCGGCGCGGATGCCGGCGGGGCCGGCGCCGACGATGAGCGGTTGCGGGCGGGCGTTCATGCCGCCCTCCCCGTCATGGTGATGATCCGCATGCCGGGCTGCAGCGGCGTCGTACAGGCGCGCAAGCGCTCGCCCGTGTCGGTCGTCACCCAGCAATCCTGACAGGCGCCCATCTGGCAGAAGCCGGCGCGCGGCTCGCCGCCGAACTCGCTGCGGCGCAGGCTGTCGGCCCGGTTCAGGATCGCGCTCAGGAGCGTGTCGCCGGCCCGGCCTTCACAGGGCGCACCGTCGAGCGTGAAGGCGACGACAGCGTGGTCCTTGCGGGCGATGCGACGCAGCAGAGCCATGCTCACTTCTCCCCGACGAGGATCTTGTCGAGACCGAAGGCGCGGTCGATCACCAGCATAGCGCCGGCCGTCAGCGCGATCATCAGGGCGGAAACGGCCGCCATCATCGGATCGATCGACTCGGTGGCGTACATGTACATGCGCACCGGCAGCGTCACCGTCTGCGGCGAGGTGACGAAGATCGACATGGTCAGCTCGTCGAAGCTGTTGATGAAGGCGAGCAGCCAGCCGCCGGTGATGCCCGGCAGGATCATCGGCGCGGTGATGCGGCGAAACACGGTCCAGTGCGAGGCGCCCAGCGTCATCGCCGCCTGCTCGGCGCTGCGATCCATGCCGGTGAAGGAGGCCATGACGAGGCGCATCACATAGGGCGTGACGATGATGACATGGCTGAAGACCAGCCAGCCGAAGGAGCCCGTGCCGCCGATCAGCGCGAAGAGGCGCAGGAAGGCGACGCCCAGCACCAGATGCGGAATGATCAGCGGGGAGAGGAAGAGCCCGTTCAGCACATCGCGGCCCGGGAACTGGTAGCGATCGATCGCCAGCGCAGCCGGCACCGCGAGAGCGACGGCGATCGTCGCGGCGAGCGTCGCCAGCCAGAGGCTGTTGTAGAAGGAGGGCACAAAGTCGGGATGCTTGAAGATCGCCTCGAACCAGCGCAGCGAGAAGCTCGTGGTCGGGATCGAGAGCGTGTTCTCGGGCGTGAAGGCGACGAGGCAGACCACGACGAGCGGCGCCAGCACGAAGGCTACGACAAGGCCGTGAAAGATCAGAGCGAGGGGGCCGTTCTTCTGCATGGCTCGCGCGCTCCTCAGCCCAGGGCCCGGCGGGCGCGCGTCTCGACGACGCGGTTGTAGCCCAGCATGATGGCGAGGTTGGCGACGAGCACGATGATCGCGATGGTCGCGCCGAGCGGCCAGTTCAGCTCGGACATGTACTCGTCATAGACCACCGTCGCCGCCATCTTGAGGCGCCGTCCGCCAAGCAGGCCGGGGATGGCGAAGGCGCTGGCCGAGAGGCCGAAGACGATCAGGCTGCCGGAGAGCATGCCGAGCGAGACCTGCGGCAGCACGACCCGGCGCAGCGCCGTGAAATGCGAGGCCCCCAGCGTCAGCGCCGCCGCTTCCACCATCGGGTCGAGCTTCTGCAGGGCCGTCCAGACCGGGATGACCATGAAGGGCAGCATGACGTGGACGAGCGCGATCACGATCGCGGTCTCGGTGTAGAGCAGCCTGACCGGGTCGAGGCCGAGCGCCCGCAGGGTCTGGTTCACGAGGCCGGTCGAGCCCAGCAGCATGCTCCAGCCGAAGGCGCGCACCACGACCGAGACCAGCAGCGGGCCGATGATCACCAGCAGGAAGATCGAGCGCCAGGGATCGCCCATGCGCGAGAGCACATAGGCCTCCGGCGCGCCGATCAGCACGCAGATCACGGTGGTCAGCGCGGCGAGCCTGAGCGTCCGCCAGAAGATCGCGAGGTAGTAGTCGTCCGTGACGACCTTGACGTAGTGCGAGACAGTGAAGCTGTTCTGGATACCACTGCTGTGGTCATAGGCATGGAAGGACAGGATCAGCGTCAGGATGAGCGGCAGCACCACCAGCCCGAGGAACAGCAGCGTCGCCGGCGAGACCAGAAGCCAGGGCGTCAGCGCGCGGGACTTCATGCCGCCGCTCCTGAAGCCGTGACGGCCGCGGCCTCCGGCTGCCAGCGCAGCGACACGGCCGCGCCCTCCGCCACCGGCTCGGCGCCCTGATTGGGCAGGGAGACGATGATCGTGCCGACAGGCGTCTCGACATTGAACAGCCAGTAGCTGCCGAGGAAGAAGCGGCTTGAGACGGTGCCGTCGAAGAGCCCGTGCCCGGCCTCGGCCAGCACGATCTTCTCGGGCCGGACCGCTACGGTGACGGTCGCGCCTTCCTGCAGATTCGCGGCCCCGGCGGGCAGAGCAAGCCCCGCCGCCTCGGCTCTGCCACTGCGCCAAACCGCCTCGATGCTGTTCATCTTGCCGACAAAGGAGGAGATGAAAGCCGTCGCGGGGCGCTCATAGAGGCGATAGGGGGCATCGATCTGGGTCATGCGGCCCTGTTCCATCACCACGACGCGGTCGCTGATCGAGAGCGCCTCGGCCTGGTCGTGGGTGACCATGATGGTGGTCGTGCCGACGCTGCGCTGGATGCGGCGCAGTTCGAACTGCATCTCCTCGCGCAGCTTGGCGTCGAGGTTCGACAACGGCTCGTCGAGCAGCAGCACAGGCGGCTTGATGACGAGCGCACGCGCGATGGCGACGCGCTGGCGCTGGCCGCCCGAGAGCTGGCGCGGATAGCGCCCTGCAAAGGGCGAGAGATGGACGAGACCGAGCATCTCCGTGACGCGCTGGTCGCGCTCGGCCTTGCCGATCTTGCGCATCTCCAGGCCGAAGGCGACGTTCTCGGCGACCGTCATATGGGGGAAGAGCGCATAGCTCTGGAAGACGATGCCGAGGCCGCGGCGGCTCGGCTTCTCATTGGTGATGTCGCGTCCATCCAGAGTGATGGTGCCCTGCGTCGGCTCGACGAGCCCAGCGATCATCTGCAGCGTCGTCGTCTTGCCGCAGCCGGAAGGACCGAGCAGCGAGACGAACTCGCCCTTGGCGACGCTGAGATCGACATCGCGGACGGCGGTGAAGTCGCCGAAGGTCTTGGTCAGCGATTGCAGCGTCAGAAAGCCCATCAGCACCTCGATCGGCGGGCTTTTCCGTGTCCAGAAAGCCGGTCTGCGATGCCGAAGCGAAACGGGCCGACTTAATTCCGTCAATCAAGAATTCTGCATTAGAGAATTATTATTGAAATAATTCCGTTATGTGGAATTTTATCCCTCCACAGATCAAACACATTCCGTTTCATGGAACCCTCGACAGAACCGCTTTCCTCGCTTCGTCGCGCGCTCGGCCTGCTGCGCATCCTGGCCGACGGCGAGGAGGCCGGCATGCGGCTGAAAGACATCGCGGACAGGGCCGGCTGCGGGCAGCCGACGGCCCACCGTGCGCTGCGCGACCTGATGGCGGAGGGCTTCGTCGAGCAGGCGGCCGGCGGCAAGCGCTACCGGCTGGCGCTGGACTTCTTCGTGCTCGCGGCCCGCGCCGGACAGGCGGGCGGCCTGCGTGAACTCGCCCGGCCGGCGCTGCTGAGGCTTTCCGCGACGCTCAACGACACGATCTTCCTGCTGGTGCGAAACGGCTATGATGCCGTCTGCCTCGACCGGATCGAGGGCCCCTTCCCGATCCGCTCCTTCACCGGCGATATCGGCGGCAAGGTGCCGCTCGGCATCGGCCAAGGCAGCCTCGCCATGCTGGCGCATCTGCCGGACGCCGAGCGCGAAGCCGTGATCCGCTTCAACATGCCCCGGCTGCTCGATCGCGGCTTCCTCGACGAGGCGGCCTTGCGCAGCGGCATCGCGACGGCGCGGGCGCAGGGCTGGGTGAACCTCAACAGCGGGCTCATTCCGGGCATGGCCGGCGTCGCCGTGCCGGTCTTCGATGCGCAGGGGCGCGTCGTCGCCTCGCTGAGCATCGGCACGCTGGCCGAGCGGCTGCGCGAAGACCGGCTGCCCAATGTCGTCGCCATCCTGCGCGGCGAGGCGGAGAGCCTGGGCGCCCGGCTCAACCCCTTCGATGTCGCGCTACGCTACCCCTCGCGCAGCCTCAGCACGCTCGCGAATTAAACAAGCCCGGCCGTAAGGCTACGCCCTAAGATTGGTCTCACGGATCAGGACAAACGCCGGTCGAGCATGTCGTCGATGCGATCGGCTGTCGCGCAATAGTCGACCAGCAGCTGCTGGAGCGGGCCGATCTCCCGGAAGGCTGCGAGGTCCTGCTGCTCCTCGCCCTCATTGCGCCAGGCCTCGATCGCCTCGTCCGCCGCGGCGAGCCACTCCTCGGTCAGCGGCTCCGTTGTCGGCCGCCCGGCCTCCTCGGCCAAGCGCTGCGCGATCCTGCCGCGCAACGCCTGCGCGTGAGCGACGACGGCGTCGATCTCGTCGGTGTAGCGCGTCACGGTAGCCGCTCAGTGCACGGTGGCGAGGTCGTCGTCGTCCGGATCGATCAGCTTCTCCAGGCCAAGCTGCTCGACGCCGTCGGAGAACTCGGCGAAGGCGTCGGCATCCGTAGCGAAGCTGTCCTGCCAGACGGTGGAGCCGCCGTCCGCGTCGACCAGTTCGAGGGTCCAGCCGTCAGTGCCTTCGATCTTGTAGATCTCGACCCTGACCGTGACGCCGTCCTGGGTGAAGCTCTGCGACAGGGGCGAGCGGATGATGCCGGGAAAATCGGTCATGACCTCAGCCTAGCATCTCCGCGCGCCCTGCACAGCCTGCGCCGGACGCCGACCGCCCTTGCTATTCTCTCGCGTCGCCTTCCGCGGCCTCCAGCGTCGCCACCACCTCTTCCAGGCTCTCCTTCACGCCGAGCAGGAAATCCTTGCGGAAGGCAATGATCGTGTCGGCCGGCTCGCCCTTGTGGGTGTAGACGACGCTGACTTGAGCCGGGTTGACGTAGACGGGCTTGCCGTCGCCGGGCGAAGTGAACTTGCAGAGCTTGGGCATGGGCGCCTCCAATCCGTTTCCCCGCTGATAGCCCAGACGAGGCGACGCGCCTATGGGGCGATGCAGGTTGCCATGATGGCGTCGATCTCGGCCTGCGACAGCACATCGGTCTCGGCGATGAAGACGATCCGGGCGCGCGGCCGGTCCGGCGGCGGCTCGCCCGCCGGCACGAGCGTGGCGCGGCCGCCCGCGAGCTGGAACAGAAGCTGGCGGCCGGGCTGCTCGACTGTCTCGAACAGCCCCTTGGCGCGAGCGAGCTTCGGCGCCAGCCGCCCGACGGCCTGCTGCAGCCGCGGCATCGAGACCGGCCGCTCCGAGGTCCAGTTGAAGCTCTCGAAGCGCTCCAGCCGCGGACGACGCGGGCCGGGATCGCGCAGCGGAACCGGACGGTCCGGGCCTTCGGGCAGGACGATGTCGAGCGGCACCGCGCCATTGGGGGCATCGACGAGAAGCGCTCGCGGATGCAACGCCTTGACGGCCTCCGCCACGCGGGCCCGGTCGGCCTCCCCCGCCAGATCGAGCTTGCTCAGCGCCACGATGTCCGCGGTCTTCAGCTGCGCGCGCAGCAGCGGGTCGTCCAGCGCCTCGGGCGGGCTGCTCGCATCGAGAACGCAGAGCACCGTCTCCAGCGGCGCCTCCTTGAGGATCACCGGGTCCATCAGGTTGCGGATGATGTCCTCGGGCTCGGCCACGCCGCTCGTCTCGATGACGATGGCCTCCGGGCGCGGATCACGCCTGAGCAGCGTCGAGAGCGTGCGCAGCAGGTCGCCCTCCAGCGTGCAGCAGATACAGCCATTCGCGAGATTGACCACGCCGTCGCTGGCGCCGGCGATCAGCTCGGCATCGATGTTGATCGCGCCGAAGTCGTTGACCACGGCCGCAATCCGCCTGCCGCCCGCATGGGCGAGGATGTGGTTGACCACCGTGGTCTTGCCCGCGCCGAGGAAGCCGGCGACGAGCAGGACCGGGACAGGCGTCTTGCTCATTCCTTGCCGGCAAGCGGCCGGCGCACCGGCTGGCCCGGACGCGCCGCGACATCCATGACGCCGTCCGTGATCACCGGCTGGCCGCTGACGATGAGATGCTTCACGCCCTCCGCCGGGCGGTTCATGGCGGTGAACTCCGCGCGGTCGATCAGCGTCTCGAAATCGAAGACGACGACATCGGCATCCGCGCCGGGCTTGAGCCTGCCCTTGTCACGCATGGCCGGGGTGCTCGCCGCCAGTGTCTCGGCCGGGATCAGCGTGCATTTGGCGATGCCGTCGAGCAGCGAGAGGGCCTGCCGCTCGCGCACCCAGCGGCTGATGAAGCGGGTGAAGGTGCCGGACGAGCGCGGATGCGACGTGGCTTCCGCAGGCAGCGGCCAGGCGTCTCCGGTGTAGGTCGAGCCGTCCGGCATCGACCATGGCATCGCGTCCGAGGCGATGGCGCCGCCCGGATAGAGCACGGAGAGGTCCAGCATGTCGGCGTGGCGCGGGTTGTTGTCGGTGTCCAGCACATGCCAGAGCACGAGCTGCGAGGGGTCCTGCGCCTGCGCGGCGAGCAGATCCTCGCGGTCCTTGAAGCGGTGGCCGGTGGCGACGACCTGGACCTGGTCATAGGTCGCGTCGTTGCGCTTCTCGAATTCAGGGTCGCTGAAGAAGGCGGCTGAGACCACGGTCGAGCCGGTGCCGTAGGGATAGGCCTCCACCGTGATCGGCAACCCTTGAGCCTGCGCCTTGCGGATCAGCTTCTCGCAGCGCTCGACATCGGTCTTGCTGGAGCTGTTGAAGTGGCAGATGTGCATGTGGCAGCCGGTCGCGCCGGCATAGCCGATCAGGCGGACATAGGCCTCTGCCGCGCTCTTCGGGTCGCGGTTCGCCATATACGCGATGTGCGTGAAGGTCGGCACGCCGCGATCGGCCGCGAGCTGGCAGATCGCCGTCAGCTCCTGCACACCAGCGCCCGGCGCATAGGCGTTGAGGATGCCGATGCCGATACCGCCCTCGTCGAGCCCCTGCGCGATGCGCTCGATGATGCCGGCCTGCTCGGAATCGGTCGAGACATTGTCCATCCAGCGCGGATCGCGCATGGCCCGGCCAAAGGCTTCCAGCGAGGATTCCTCGTTGATGCCGATCATGGCGCCGATGCGGGCGAAGGCCCAGTTGGTGGCCGCGCCGTAGTTCAGGATGCGCCCATTCTCGGCCTGTCGGCGATACCAGGAGGCGACCGGCATCACGCCGGCTTCGAGATCGAGCGTCGTGGTGATGCCGTCAAAGGCCTGCATGCGATCGGCCGGAATCGACTGGCCATGGGCGTGCAGGTCGATGAAGCCGGGGGCCACGACGAGGCCGGAGACGTCGATCTCCCGCTCTGCGCCGGGAAGTCCCGTCCCGACAGCGACGATCTTGCCATCCATCAGGGCGACGTCGCCGACCGCATCCATCCCGCTCTCGGGATCGACCACCCGGCCGCCCCTGATCACCAGCCCGCTCATAACGCCTCCATATAAAAGCGCGCGCAGTAGAGTCGGATTTTCCCGCAACCGCAATCGCGGGACACCCCCTCGCGGAGCGTGCTTCCCAGGGCCGGCGCTTGCCCCTACGGTTCGGGGTTCGATACCCGGCTTGAGGCAGGATTCTGATGGCGCGCCACCACTTCGTTCCGACCCGATATTCGAACGTGATCGGCACCCTGCCGCCGGTTCTGGAGATCGCGAGCGGCGACAGCGTCGTCACCACCACCCTCGATGCCGCGGGTTTCGACGGCGAAGGTGTGCAGCAGGCGCCGCGCGGCAACCCGATGACCGGCCCCTTCTTCGTCACCGGCGCGGAGCCGGGCGACGCGCTCCACGTCACCATCGAGCGCATGACGCCGAACCGGAAGACCGGCTGGACCTATTCGCCGCTGGCGCCGGGCGTGCTTGATCCCGCCATCCTCGGCGAGATGCAGAAGCGCGAGCGCCATGAATGGGCGATCGATGCGCAGGCCGGCACGGTGAAGCTGCTCGAGCCTTCCGCGCGAACGAAGGACTGGAGCTTCCCACTCGAACCGATGCTCGGCTGCTTCGGCGTCGCGCCCGAGCGCAAGCAGGCGATCTCGACCGCGACGAGTGGCGCCCATGGCGGCAATATGGACTACCGGCTGTTCGGGCCGGGCGCGACCATCGCCTTCCCGGTCTTCGAGGCGGGCGCTCTGTTCTTCCTCGGCGACGGCCATGCCTGCCAGGGCGATGGCGAGATCGCCGGCACTGGCGTCGAGACGAGCTTCGAGGTGGAGTTCTCGGTGAAGCTCGTGAAGCAGGCCGGGTTGCGCTGGCCGCGCTGCGAGACGGCGACCGACCTGCTCGTGCTCGCCGCAGGCCGCCCGCTCGACCAGCCGCTGCAATTCGCCACGACGGAGATGCTGCGCTGGGTCGGCGAGGCGCTGGGCGTCGACGTGGTCGAGGCGAGCCACCTGCTCGGGCAGGCGGTGCGCTACGACGTCGCCAACGTCTTCAACCCGGCCTATTGCGTCGCCGCCCGGCTGCAGAAGACCGAGATGACCAAGGCGATGTCGTTCGTCTCGAAGGGTTGAGCCGGAATGCTCCGTCATGCTCGGGCTTGACCCGAGCATCTCAGGACAAGAGAGCGCCTTTTTCCTGCAAGAGATTCCCGGGTCTACGCTTCGCTTCGCCCGAGAATGACGCTTGGCGAGGGGCTCACCCCTCCGGCACCGGCGCCTCTTGCGCCAGCAGCCCCTCGGCCTTCAGGTCCCCCCATAGCGCGGGCGGCACCGGCTTCGCGACGAGTTCGAGGTTGCGAGCCACCTCATAGGGCGCGACCGCGCCGAGCACGATCGTCGCCACCGCCGGATGCGCAGCGCAGAAGGCCAGCGCCGCCTGCGGCAGTGCTACGCCATGGGCGACGCAGACCGCCTCGATGCGAGCGACGCGCGCCAGGATCTCCGGCGGAGCGGGCTTGTAGTTGTAATAGGCTCCGGGTTTGGCGCCGGTGGCGAGGATGCCGGAGTTAAAGACGCCGGCCAGCATCACCGCGATCTTCTTCTCCAGCGCCAGCGGCAGGAAGCCGGCAAGTGCGCCCTGCTCCAGCAGCGAGTAACGACCCGCCAGCATCATCACATCGAAATCACCGGCGCGCGCGAAGCGCTCGCACATCTCGGCCTCGTTGACGCCGACGCCGATGGCCCGGACCGCACCCGAAGCTCGCAGGGATTCCAGCGCCTTGTAGGCACCACCCATCGCCTCGGTGAAGCGGCGCTCCATCTGGTCGCCATGGGTCCAGACGTCGACGTCGTGGATCAGCAGGATGTCGATGTGGTCCGTGCCGAGCCTGAGCAGAGACTGCTCGAAGGAGCGCATCGCGCCGTCATAGGAATAGTCGATCACGGCCGGGTGCGGCAGGCCGCCGAGATAGCCCGAGCCGTCTCCCTTTGGCTGGCCCGCCGCCATCCAGCGCCCGACCTTGGTCGAGACGATGACGCTGTCACGCGACACACTGCGCAAACCCGCGCCGATGCGATGCTCTGAAAGGCCGTGGCCGTAGAGCGGCGAGGTGTCGACGAGATTGATGCCGGCGGCGAGCGCGGCGCGCACGGTGTCCTGCGCCGTCGCCTCGTCGAGATGGGCGTAGAGATCGCCGAGCGGCGCGCCGCCGAAGCCGATCAGGCTGGGGACAAGGCCGGCGATCGGCCGGCCCTTCGGCAGGGCTCCGGTGGTGGTTCCGGAGAAAGAGGCAGCGCCGTTCGACATCGGTGATCCGCAGCAGGCAGGGGCGGCACAGTTACGGATCGTTCGCCGGCGCGCAAGCCTTACGCGCCGACCTTCGCGAGCACATCGGCGCGTAGGAAGCGCTCGATGAACAGCATGAAGAGCACCGAGGGCACGAGCAGGATCAGCGCCGTGATCGAGGCGACCTGATAGTTGCCGCCCTGCGCCGCGTTGTAGAGCAGGAGCGGCAGGGTCGTGACCTGCGGCACGCCGACGAAGAATGTGCCGGTGAACTCGTCGAGCGATTCCAGGAAGACGAAGATGCCGCTCGCGACGATTCCTGGCGCGGCAAGCGGGAGCGTCACCGAGGTGAAGGTCTTGAGCGGCGAGGCGCCGATATTGCGCGCGGCGAGTTCGAGATCCTTGTCGACAGCGGCGAAGGCCGCGGCCGCGATCCAGACCGAATAGACCAGCCCATGCGCGGCGTGGACGAGCACGACCGCGAAGATCGTGCCGTTGATCCCGAGCGAATAGAAGACGCGCGCAACGTTGATGTAGATCGCGACCGACGGGAAAGCCTGCGGCAGCAGGAACAGGATCATGAAGAAGGCGCGCGCCGGCAACTTGAGCCGCGCTAGCGCGTAGCCCGCCGGGATCGAGAGCGCGAGCGCGACGATGACGGTCAGCACCGCGATCCAGACCGAGGTCGCGAGCGAGGCCATGGCATCGCCGGTCGGGCGGAAGACCTGCTCCCAATAGCGCGTGCCGTAGACCACCGGCAGCTTGTAGGGCGTGTACCAGCGCTCGGCGACGGACCAGAGTGCCAGATTGACCAGCGGCCCGATCAGGAAGAAGGCGAAGGCCGCGAGCGCAAAAGCCGCGAGCAGCATGCGGAAGCCGGAAGCGACGCGGATCATGGCGTGCCCTCCTTGGCCATGCCCCGTTTGAGATAGATGATCGCCGCGCCAGCCGAGATCAGATAGGTGATGACGCCGAGCGCATTGGCCGTGGCGTAGTCGCCATAGGCGTTGATGCGGAAGGCCATGTCGACGGTCAGCATGGTCGGCTGCGAGCCAGCCACCATCATCGGCACGGACAGCACCGAAAGCATCGTCACGAAAGAGAGCACCAGCGCGACCAGAAGCTGGGGCATGACCTGCGGCAAGGCGAGCTCGACCAGCACGCGCAGCCGCGAGGCGCCGAGATTGCGGCCGGCCTCCAGCGTCGCGCGGTCGATCGAGGCGAGCGCGCCGGCGAGCAGCAGCGCGACGAAGGGCGTCTGCTTCCAGACGAAGGTCGCGATGATGCCGCGCCAGTCGAGGAAGCTCACCGCCTGCAGCGGCTCCATCAGCCCCATGGCGACGAAGGAATTGTTCATCAGCCCGTTCTTGGCGAGGAAGGTGCGCATGCACTGCGCCGCGACGATGAAGGGGATGAAGAGCGGCCAGCGGTAGAGCGCCTTCAGCGTGCCGACGATGTAGCGGTTCTCGCCGAGAGTCAGCGTGCCGGCGATGACGATGGCCAGCAGCGCGGTGAGGAGGCAGGAGGTGACCACGATGACGACGGTGAAGACGACATCGCCTGAATAGAGCTCCCAGGCCTTGGCGAAAGCCTGCAGCGAGAAGCCGCCCTCCGGGCCGGTGAAGGCCGAGATCAGCGAGAAACAGAGCGGATAGAGGAACAGCGCCGCGACGAGCGCGAAGCCGGGCGCGATCAGCAGCAAGGCGAGGTTGCGTTGGGAAAGAGACATTAGCTGGACCCGGCTAACCGATCACGATGTAGAAAAGGCCGTCACCCCGGACCAAACGCCGTCATGGTCGGGCTTCGCCCGACCATCTCTTCGACCAGAACGAACTGGTCACGAGATCCTCGGGACGAGCCCGAGGATGACGGAGGATGCGGCCCGGGGATCCCGGCCTTTGCCGAATGCGAACCTCAGTTCGCGACTTTCTTCTCGTAGCCCTCGAGGATGTCGTTGAAGTAGGGCGCGATCGGGAAGGGCTTGCCGTTCTGGGAGAGATCAGCCGGCGTGACGTCGGTGAAGAGCTTGTCCCAGGCGGCCTTGTCGAGCTTGCCTTCGAGGTTCTTCGCGTCGATGCCCGGATACCAGTTGAACTTCTTGACGATGCCGTCGGCCTGGACCTGCGGCGAGGTCGCGAGCGCGATGAAGGCCTCGGCGAGCTTCTTCTGAGCCGACTTCTCCGGCACGGCGTAGTACATCGGCTGGCCGGGCATGCCGGGCGAGACGAGCTTCAGCTTCATGTTCGGCGGCAGCTTGCCGTCGGCCTGCCAGGAATAGAACATGTCGACCCAGACCGGGCCGATGGCGATCTCGCCGCGGTTCAGCATGTCGAGCGTGCCGGCGTTGCCGGGGGTGATGACGGCGTTCTTGTTGAACTCCTTGAGATCGGCGAAGGCCTTGTCCCAGCCCGTCTTGGTGGCCGCGTCATAGGGGCCCTGGATCAGCTTGTTGGCATCGCCGCCGAAAGCATAGACCCAGCCGGCGACGAAGGAGACGCCGGACATGCCGCCCTTGATGCCGTTGTAGCCAAACTGCTTCGGGTTCTTCTTGGCCCAGTCGGCGAGCTCGGTGAAGGTCGCCGGCGGCGTCTTGACCATGTCAGCGTTGTAGGCGAGCGCGGTCTGCGACTGGAACATCGGGATGACGTAGCCGGAGACGTCGGTGCCCAGCGCGTTCTTGGCGGCGTCGCCGGTGGCGAGCTTCGCCGTGTCGACATTGGCCGTGTACTTGTTCAGCAGGCCTTCCTTGACCATCTGGCCGGCGCCCTTCTGGTGGATCACGACCACGTCGAAATCGGCGGCGCCGGCGGTCTTCTGGGCGTCGAGCTTCTCATAGATCTTCTGGGAGCCGGCATCGCCCGGGCCAGTGCCGACCGAGACGACCTTCACGCCGGGGTGGGCCTTCTCGAACATCGGGCCGAGAAAGTCCTTGACGTAGTCGACCATGTTCTGGTCGCCCGCGGAGGCGACGTTGAGGGTCTGTGCGGAGAGTGGCGAGGCCACCATCAGCGCGGCGAGCGAGCATGCAAGCGTGAGAATGCGCATGTGTCTGACTCCTTGTCAGGCGGCGATCCCGGCCTCGGACGCCGGGAAGATATGAAGGCGCTGCAACGGAATGCGCAGCCCAACCTTCGTTCCGAGTTCGTGACGGTCGGCATCGTCGACCGTGATCTGGCGGCCGGCGGCATCGACCTTGTAGCGATAGGTCCCGCCGGGATAGGCGCGCGCGGCGATGGTGCCAGGCACGATGAGATCGCCACCGACCGAGGGCGCATCGAGCGCGCCGAGGCTGGCGACATCGTCGCGGAAATAGGCGAGCGCCTCGCCGTGCGGGAGCACAGCGGCGCCCTCGGACGAAAGCGTGGCGCGGGCCTCGCCGGCGGCGACGGAAGCGCCCGCCTCGCCGCGCTCGACATGAAGGGGCAGCACGTTCTCGGCGCCCATGAAGTTCGCCACGAAGGCGCTGGCCGGCCGGTCGTAGACCTCCTCCGGCGTGCCGACCTGCGCGACGCGGCCAGCCTGCATGATGACCAGCCGGTCGGCCATGGTCATGGCCTCCTCGCGGTCATGGGTGACGTGGACGGCTGTGAGGCCTAGCCGCTGCTGGATGGCCCGGATCTCGTGGCGCATCGTCAGGCGGATCTTGGCGTCGAGATTGGAAAGCGGCTCGTCTAGCAGCAGGATGCCGGGGTCGATGGCCAGCGCCCGGCCGAGCGCCACGCGCTGACGCTGGCCGCCGGAGAGCGCCGTGACCTTGCGATTCTCATAGCCGGCTAGGCCCAGGAAGTTCAGCATCTCGCCGACCTTGGCGGCGATCTCCGCCTTCGACCTGCCACGCAGCTTAAGCCCGTAGCCGATATTCTGCAGCACGGTCATATGCGGCCAGAGCGCGTAGGACTGGAAGACCATCGCCATGCCGCGCTTTTCGGGCGGCAGGCCGGCGATGTCCCGCCCGCCCACGATGATGGAGCCGGACTCGACGGGGACGAAACCCGAAAGGGAACGCAGCAGGGTGGTCTTGCCGCAGCCGGAAGAGCCGAGGAGCGCGGTGAAGCTGCCGGGCGCGAAGTCCAGATCGATGCCATGCAGCACGCGCGTGCCGCTATAGGCCACCTGAAGACCGCGCACGCTGATAGCCGCGCCACTGCCCGAACGGGCTTGCGTTTCCCCCTGCAAGACGCCTACTCCCTGGCCACTTTCTTGTCGCCGGCTATCTGGAACGGTTCTTCCATTGCCAACCCTGTTGAAATAAACATTACGTTCTGACGCCCTATCTGCAAGCGCTTTGTGAAAGTCAGATGACAATGCCGATACATTCCATCTGGCTGATGCCGACGCCTGCGGACGAAGCGATGCTGACGGCTGTCGTGAGGGAACTCGCGGGGCGTTTCGGCACCCCGCTCTTCGCTCCTCACCTGACGTTGCGCGGCGACACGGAGCAGCCCGTGGCCGAGCTCGAACGCGCGGTCGAGGCAGCTGCGCGCGGGGTCTCCGCCTTCACGGAACAGGTCGCAGTCGTCGAGGGCAGCGAGGCGTTCTTCCGTTCCTTCTATTCGCGCTTCGCCATCAGTCCATCGCTGGCGGCGCTGAAGCAAGCGCTGGATCCCGAAGGGTTCGACAGCTTCATGCCCCATGTTTCGCTGCTCTACGGGCCGGTCGAGGCCGTGGCGAAGGCCGAAGCCATCCGCGAGATCGATCGTCGCCTTGCCGGCCAGCCCATCAGCTTCGACGGGATCAGCGTCGTCACGTCGGGGCAGGACGTGCCCATCGCCGACTGGCGGATCGTCTTCAGCGCCAAGCTGAGCGGCGGCTGAGACAATCGGGCTATTCGCCCGTCAGCTCGCGGTTGCGGCGGCTGATCTCCTCGCTGTAGCGCTTGATGGCATGCGCCTCGCTGAGGATGCCGACGAGGCGGCGGCTCTCGCGATCGGCCACGACCGGGAGGGCCTCGCTCTGCGCTTCGTCGAAGAGCCTCAGCGCGTCGCGAACCGACATATCCGCTTGCAGCATCCGGTCGGTGTTGCGCAGCAGATGCCGGACCGTGCGCGGCGCGGGCTCGGCCGCGGCCTCCTCGTCCAGCGCCGGGTCGGGCTCGTAGAGCGCCGTGGGCGGCACCATGCCGGCATAGCTGTCGCCGGGGCCGACCGCGACGAGATAACTCGTCGAGCCGGGCGGGTATTTCAGCCGCGCCTCGGCGATGCTGGCATCGGCCGCGATCTTTGGGACCTCGATGCGCATCATGCTGCCGGCCGTCAGGTCGCGCACCCAGCCGACGTCATGGGCGCCGCGAATGCTCTCCCCGCGCAGGTGGAAACGCCAGGTCGCGAAGGAGAAGCCGAAAAGCCGCCGCGTGACGAGGGAGGCCGCGCCGGCCGCGCCGATCACCGCGAGCGTCAGCTTGAGGTCCCCCGTCATTTCGAGGGCGAGCAGCGCCATCGTCATCGGCCCGCCGACGATCGAGACCGCGAGCGCACTCATGCCGACCAGCGCGAACAGGGTCTCGTGGCCGGCGATGCCGGGAAAGAGCAGCGTCAGGACTCCGATGAAGAGCCGCCCCGTCAGCACGCCGAGCAGCAGCGAGGCGAAGAACAGGCCGCCACGGAAACCGGAACCGATCGAGACCGAGGAGGCCAGCGCCTTGGCGACGAGCACGAAGGCGAAAACCCCGAGGCTCGCATCGCTGCCGAGATAGAGGTTGATGGCGCCATGCCCCGCCGAGAGGACCGAAGGGCTCCAGATCGCCAGCGCCCCGACGAGCAGGCCGCCAAAGGCCGGGCGCAGATAGGTCGGGATCCGCGAGCGCCGGAACGCCGCCTCGACGAAGGCCGCTGTGCGCATGACCAGGATGCCCACCAGCCCGCAAGCACAGCCGAGCAGCACCAGCAGGGGCAGGTCGAGAATCGTGATCGGGCCGACCGGCGGCACCTCCATTGAAATCAACGACGGGGCCAAAAGGCTGTGCGTCACCGTCGCCCAGAAGGTCGCGGCCATGACCGGCACGAAGGCTGAAATCGCATAGCTGCCGAGGATCAATTCGAAGGCATAGAAGGCGCCGGTCAGCGGCGCTTCGAATGCGGCGCCGATCGCTCCACCTGCCGCGCAGCCGACGAGAAGGCGCATGTCGGCGCGGCGCAAATGGAAGCTGCGGCCGATGCGTGAGGCAAGCCCGCTCGCCGCCTGCGTATAGCCGGCTTCGAGCCCGACGGAGGCGCCCGCTCCGCTCGAACCGATGGTCTGGAGCGCGACGAAGACGCTGTCACGCAGCGACATCCGCCCGCCATGCAGCGCATTGGCCTCGATCGGGTCGACCGGCTGCTTGCGCCTGCGGAAGAACAGCCAGGACGCCAGGCCGATCACGAGCCCCCCGAGCACGGGGCCGGCAACGGAGCGCCAAGCCGGAATCGTCGTGCTGATCGACAGCCGCTGCCCGGCAGCCACGCCGAAGATCAGCTCGTGCAGCAACTGGGTCGCGACCGACATCGCCAGCACGATCAGGCCTGCGGCGACGCCCACCACCGAGGCCAGGATCAGAAGGGCGATCTCGCTGGAGCGGACGAAGACGCGCCAGCCCTGCGGCGCATCCGCCGCTCCGGCTGTCGCTTCTGGGGCTTTCACGGTGATCACGGCGCGGCCCGTCAGGCTCTATCTCAAGGTGCCACGCGGTCGCATATCGGAGCGGCGAGAACAAGATGAAGCGGCGGCGGCGCTGCCTTGCGCCGGCCGCAGTTCTCAGGCGATCGGCACAGAGAGGCCGGTCTTGACCCGGTCCATGGCGACGAAGCTGCGGAACTTCCGGATATTCGGGTTGGCGAAGAAGAGCCGGCGCGTCAGCGCCTCATAGGCGGCCATGCTCGGCACCAGCACGACCAGCATGAAGTCGACCTCTCCCGTGACGTAGTAGCATTGCTGCACCTCCGGAGCGGCGCTGAAGGCGGTCTTGGCAGCGTCGATGTCCGGCGCGGTCTCGCTGACCAGCTCGACCTCGACGAAGAGCGTGATCGGATGGCCGAGCGCGGCGGGCTCGACCACCGCGACGTTGGCGGCGATGACGCCGCTCGCCTCCATCCGGCGGATGCGACGTTGCACAGCCGGAGCGGAAAGGTTCACGCGCTCCCCGATGACGCGCTGCGGCGTGGTGTTGTCCTGCTGGAGGATAGCGAGGATCGCCCGGTCGAAGGCGTCGAGATCGTGAGCGGTCGGCGCGGCCATGCCTGTCCCTGCGAAACAAACTTGCATTGGAGTTAGCTAATTCCAGCACCTTTTTCGCGCGGGCTGCAATATCCATTCGCTAACTGCAGCAAGCTGAGGGCGCCATGTTCCTGCTCAACCGCCATCCCGATTACCGTTCGCCGCTCGACCCGGCTGATATCGAGACACTCGGTCCTGCAGGCGCCGATGCGATCACGGCCCATCTGGCGCAGCGTGAGAACCATCGACCGACGCCATTGCACAGCCTTCCGGGACTGGCCGCGGAGCTCGGCATCGGCGCGCTCCATATCAAGGACGAGGGCCAGCGGCTCGGGCTCGGCAGCTTCAAGGCGCTCGGCGGCGCCTATGCGGTGATCCGGCTGGTACTGGAGGTCGCTTCGGACAAGCTTGGGCGCAAGTTCGGCGATGCCGACATGAACGACCCGGCGGTCCGCGCCGTCGCGGCGGAGATGACCTTCGCCTGCGCGACCGACGGCAATCACGGCCGCTCGGTGGCGCAGGGGGCGCAGCTGCTCGGCGCGAAAGCCGTCATCTTCGTCCATGGCGGCGTCAGCGACGAGCGCGTCGCCGCCATCGCCCGGTTCGGCGCCGAGATGGTGCGGGTCTCCGGCACCTACGACGATTCCGTGGTCGAGGCCGCCCGCGTCGCCACGGAGCGCGGCTGGACCATCGTCTCCGACACCTCCTGGGACGGCTATGAGCGCATCCCCGGCCTCGTGATGCAGGGCTACACCGCCATCGCGCGCGAAGGCCTGGCACAGATGCCGGAGCGGCCGACTCATGTCTTCGTGCAGGCCGGCGTCGGCGGCATTGCGGCGGCGCTCGCCGCGCAGATGCAGACGGAATTCGGCGATGAGCGCCCGTTCTTCACCGTGGTCGAGCCCTCGCTTGCGGCCTGCATCTTCGAGGCGGCGCGGCAGGGCCGGCCGGTGAAGATCGCCCATGGCGCGCCGACCGTCATGGCGATGCTCGAATGCTACGACCCCTCGCCGTTGGCGCTGCGCGTGCTCTATCGCGCCGCCGATGCCTTCCTGACAGCGGAGGATTCCGATGCCGTCGAGGCGATGAACCGCCTCGCCCGGCCCGTGGCAGGCGACCCCGCCATCGTCGCCGGCGAAAGCGGCGCGGCCGGTTTCGCCGGGCTGCTGGCAGCTTTGCGCAATCCGGAGACGCGGGCCGTGCTCACGCTCGACGCCACCTCGCGGGTCTTCCTCGTCAACACGGAAGGGGCGACCGATCCCGCACGCTATGTCGAGCTCGTCGGCCTGAAGCCCGGCGCGGTCGCGGCATGAGCGGCCCCGCGACGACGGAACGGCTGACGCTCTATTCGCAGAGCCACTCGCCCTATGCGCGCAAGGTCATCGTCTTCGCCCATGAGGCCGGCCTCGCCGACAGGATCGCGGTCATCGACCACGAGACCAGCCCGACCCAGCGCAACGCGGATGTCTTCGCGGTCAATCCGCTCGGCAAGGTGCCGGTGCTGATCACGCCCGAGGCCGGGGCGATCTTCGACTCGCTGGTGATCTGCGACTATCTCGACGGGCTGCACGCCGGCCCGAGGTTGATACCGACGGGCGGCGCCTCACGCTGGGAGGCCTTGCGCCTGCATGCTCTCGCCCAAGGGCTGTGCGACGCCGGCATTGCGCTGCGCTGGGAGACGGCACGGCGGCCGGAGCATCTGCGCCATCCGCCGCTCGCCGAGGGGCAGGCTGCGAAGCTCATCGAATCCTACGATTTGCTGGAGCGGCAGGAGAGTTTCGACGAGCCGGTCCATATCGGCCATATCGGGCTGGCGACCGCGCTGGCCTGGCTGGCGTTCCGGGAGTTGCCCGATTTCCGCACCGGCCGCCCCCGCCTGGCCCGGTGGTACGAGGCTTTCTCGGAGCGTCCGTCGATGCGAGCGAGCGCCTATCATGGCGAGACGCAGGACGGACCGCCGGCTGCCGCCATTGCCGAGTAATCGGCGGACGTCGTAGCAGAGGCGCGCAGCCGCTTCGGCCGCAGCGGAGTCCACCCATGAAGCTTCGTCCCGACACGCTGGCGATGACCGCCGTGCTCGCCATGCTCACGGCGCTGGGGCCGCTTTCGACCGATTTCTACCTGCCCTCCCTGCCCGAGATCGTGCGGGTGATGGGCACGGATATCGCCGGCGCACAGGCAACGCTCTCCTCCTTCCTGTTCGGCTTCGCCGCCGGGCAGATCTTCTGGGGGCCGCTCTCGGACAGGCTCGGGCGCAAACCCATCCTGTACGCGGGCCTCGCTCTTTTTGGGCTGGCGACGCTCGCCTGCGCGATGGCGCCGTCCATCGAGGCGCTGACGATTGCGCGGGCGCTGCAGGCGCTCGGCGCCTCGGGCCCGATCGTGCTGGGCCGCGCCATGGTGCGCGACCTCTATGACGGCCCGCGCGCCGGCCGCGAGCTCGCCCGCATGGGCATGATCATGGGGCTCGTGCCCGCAGTGGCGCCGGTGATGGGCGGCGTGTTGCAGGCCGCCTTCGGCTGGCGCTCGACCTTCATCGCCTCGCTGGTCTTCGCGGTCGGCCTTGCCGTGGTCATCGCCACGGTGATGCCGGAGACGCTGCGCCAGCGCTCGCCGCAGCCACTGTCCCTCGTTGCGATCTTCCGGGGCTTCGGCGTGCTGCTGCAGAACCGCGCCTTTCGCGTCTATGTCGGGCTGACAGCGCTCTGCTATGCTGGGCTTTTCGCCTTCATCTCCGGCTCGTCCTTCGTGCTGATCGACATCTACGGGCTGACGCCGGTGCAGTATGGCCTGTCCTTCGCCTTCGCCGTGCTCGGCTACATCAGCGGCACGATCCTCGCGCAGCGGCTGGTGGGCCGACGCGGCATGGACGGCGTCATCTCGCTGGGCGTCGCCTGCCTGGCCATCGGCGGGCTCGCGATGCTGTTCTGCGTTCTCTCGGGCTTCGGCGGAGCGGCGGGCGTCGTCGTGCCGATGGCGCTCTATACCTGTGGCGTCGGGCTCGCCATGCCGCAGTCCCAGGCCTCCGCGATGATGCCGTTCCCGGATCGCGCCGGGGCGGCTTCCTCGCTCAACGGGCTCTGCCAGATGCTGCTCTCGGCGTGCGTCGGGCTCGCGGTCGGCCATCTGCTGAAGCGGGGCGCGCTGCCGCTGCCACTGGTGATCGCGGCGATCGGCATCGCAGCCTTCGTGCTGTTTCGCGCCTCGCAGGCGATCCGCGCCGCGAAGAGCTGATCAGCCGCCGAACAGGCGCTCGAAGAAGTTGCGCTCCTGCGGCGGCGGGCGCACCCAGGCGCGCTCGCCCTCCTGCGGCATCGGCGCCGTCGGCACACGCGCATCGGCCACCGGAGCACCGTCCCCGAAGCCGTTGCTCGGCGCGCCGCGCCAGAAGCCGCCGGGCAGCGGCTGGGGCTGGGCGCCGGCATGGGCGGCCTTCATGAACTTGCCCCAGATCTCTCCGGGCAGACCGCTGCCGCTGACGCGCTTCATCGCCGAGTTGTCGTCGTTGCCGACCCAGACCGCGGTCACGAGGCGCGCCGTGAAGCCGACGAACCAGGCATCGCGGAAATCCTGCGTGGTGCCGGACTTGCCGCCGACCTCCCAGCCCGGGATGTTGAACTTGCTGCCGGTGCCGCCGTTCATCACGCCGTTGAACATCGTGTCCATCATCGCCAGCGGCTGCTGCTGGATGACCGGGCCGAAGCCGGTCGCCTTGCGGGCGTAGACGACCTTGCCGTTGGTCTGCCGGACCTCGCGGATGACATAGGGCAGAACGGACTGCCCGCCATTGGCGAAGGAGGCATAGGCCGCGGTGATCTCCAGCGGCGTCACCTCCGAGGTGCCAAGCGCCAGAGACATGTTGGGCTGCAGCCCGGAGGTGATGCCGAGGCGCTGCGCCGTGCGGATGACCTCCTTCGGCGTCACCTCCTGGATCAGCCGGGCCGCGACGGTGTTGAGCGAATGCGCCATCGCCGTCTGGAGCGTCACCGGGCCGCGATAGGTCCGCGAATAGTTTTCCGGCTCCCAGCCCTTGATCGAGACCGGCGAGTCGTCGCGGATCGTGTCCGGCGTCAGCCCCTTCTCGAGCGCGGTGAGATAGACGAAGGGCTTGAAGGAGGAGCCGGGCTGGCGCTTCGCCGCGGTGGCGCGGTTGAACTGGCTCTTGGTGTAGTCGCGCCCGCCGATCAGGGCGCGGATCGCGCCGTCAGGCGCGAGCGAGACGACCGCGCCCTGCGTGGCGTTGAGCTTCGCGCCTTGCGTCGAAAGCGCCTCGACCAGCGTGTTCTCCGCCGAGCTCTGCAGCTTGGTGTCGAGGGTGGTGAGGACAGTGACGTCGCCATCGACCGCGCCGATGAAGTCATCGAGCACATCCATGACGTAGTCGGCCGCGTAGTTGACCGAACCGGCGCCGACGCGCTCGGGCACCTCGGCCGGCGCGGTGAGGGCGGTCTTGGCCGCCTGCTGCGAGATGAAGCCCTGATCGGCCATCGCCGCGATGACGAGCTGGGCGCGCTTCTCGGCGAGATCGGGGTTGCGGTTAGGCGCGAGCCGCGACGGAGCCTGGACGAGGCCCGCCAGCATCGCGGCCTCGGCAATCGTCACCGAGCGGGCGGATTTGTTGAAATAGCGCTGCGCCGCCGCCTCGACGCCATAGGCGCCGGAGCCGAAATAGACCCGGTTGAGATAGAGCTCGAGGATCTGGTCCTTGGTGTAGGTGCGCTCCAGCCAGAGCGCCAGGATCGCCTCCTGGATCTTGCGGGCGGCGGTGCGCTCCTGCGTCAGGAAGAGGTTCTTGGCGAGCTGCTGGGTCAGCGTCGAGCCGCCCTGGACGCCGCCGGTGCGGCGCAGATTGTTGACGACGGCGCGCGTGAGACCGATCGGATCGATGCCGAAATGGTCGTAGAAGCGCCTGTCCTCGATGGCGACGAAGGCCTTCGGCAGATAGGGCGGGATCTCGCCGATGGTGATCGTGCGCCCGCCCGTCTCGCCGCGGTTGGCGAGCAGCGAGCCATCGGCGGCCAGGATCGCGATGTTCGGCGGCCGCTTGGGAACGGTGAGCTGGTTGATCGGCGGCAGCTGCGACGCGTGATAGGCGATGAAGCCGCCGAGCCCGATGGCGCACCAGAGCCCCAGTACCAGCGTCCAGTAGAACAGCCCGCCCAGCAGCGAGCGACGGCGGCGGCGGCCGCGGCGGCCGCCCCCTCCCCCCCCGCTGCGCTTGTTGCGGACGCGCGGCTCGCTCCGCGGTTCCGGACGGGAGGCCGGGCGGTGACGATGCAGCGGACGGTCGTCGTCGGAAAGGCGCATGTCGAAATCGTCGCGGCTCTCGCCACGTCCGTTGTCAAAGGCCGGCTCGCGCCGCTCGCCTCGTCTGGTCCGGTCGTTCATCCTGCCCCGTTTCGGCCGCCAAGTTCGTTACCAAGCCGCCCGCCATGTGGTCAGGTCACACAGGATTCAAACATGGCGCTTTTAAGGGTTCGTAAAGGCTGGAACCGTGCGCTCACAATACGGGCATCGCGAGAACGTGATCCAACTTGCAAATGCGCAAACGACACCGTGATCCATCTGGATATTGCGCAAGGTCCGGAGCCTCGCCTAGAACCCGGGCGTTAACGCCCCGGACACCATTCCACTGAAGGACCCCTGCATGTCTCTGGATTCGCTTGGCCGCTTCTCGCCCTACGCGCTCACGCTCCTGCGTGTCTTCACTGCGCTGAGCTTCATCTCGCACGGCACGCAGAAGATCTTCGCCTTCCCCGTCGCTCCGTCCTGGGGCATGCCAGCCGCCTTCTCACTGCCCTGGATCGCCGGCGTGCTCGAGATCAGCGGCGGCCTGCTTGTCCTCGTCGGCTTCATGACCCGTCCGGCTGCCTTCATCCTGTCGGGCCTGATGGCCTGCGCCTACTGGATGTCGCATGGCTCGAAGGGCTTCTATCCGCTGCTGAACGGCGGCGAGGCAGCGATGCTCTTCTGCTTCATCTTCCTCTACATCGCCGCGGCCGGCCCCGGCGCCTTCGCGCTCGATTCGCGCAAGAGCTGAGTTCAGCTGGGCTATTTGCGCAAAAGGAAAGGCCCGCCTCCGGCAAGGAGGCGGGCCTTTTTCATGCGAAGCGAACCAATCAGACGGCCGCGGAGATCCAGCGCGACAGGTCGCTCTTGGGCGCGGCGCCGACCTTCTGCGAAGCCAGCTTGCCGTCCTTGAACAGCATCAGCGTCGGGATCGAGCGGATACCGAACTGGGCCGGGACCTGCTGATTCTCGTCGACGTTCATCTTGACGATCTTCACCTTGCCCTGGAGCTCGGTGGCGATTTCTTCGAGCGCCGGGCCGATCATGCGGCAGGGACCGCACCATTCCGCCCAGAAATCGACGACGACCGGCTCGGAGGACTTCAGCACGTCGGCCTCGAAGCTCTGATCGGTAACCTTGTTCGTTGCCATGGCTGGCTGCCTTTCGGTTTCAACGGGCGGCAACACCACCCTTCGCCAGCGAAGCTATGAACGCCGGCCCCTCTGGTCAAGGCGCGCCCGTCGCAGGGCGGAATCGTCCCACAAGCGTCACGAACCGGAGGAGACGAGGCTCGCCCCGACATTGATGGCCAGCGCCAGGATGCTGGTGTTGAAGACGAAGGACAGGAGCGAGTGCGCCAGCACGATGCCGCGCGCCTCGCGCGTCGTCACCCCGACATCGGAGGTCTGCGAGGTGCAGCCGATCGTGTAGGCGAAATACAGGAAGTCGACATAGTCGGGATCGGCCTTGCCGGGAAAGTCGAGGCAAGGCTCGGCCTTGCCGCCACGGTAATAGATGCCCGCGTAATGCAGGGTGAAGAAGGCGTGCAGCAGCGCCCACGAACACAGAATCGTGACGCCGCCGAGTGCGAGATGAATACCGCGTTGGTCGGGCGGCACGGCACTGAGCCCGGTGAGCTGGACGACGATGGCGACGAGGCTCGCGCTCGCTGCGAGGCAGGAGATGATGAGGATGGCGACCGCGCCCTCGTCCTGCTGCTCGGCCCGCGCGCGAATCTGGTCGACCGTCTCCCTGAACATGGTCGTAAAGAGCAGGCCCAGATAGAAGATCGCGCCCACATCCCAGACGATCAGCACGCGCGTCGGCCAGCGCCACCCCCCCGGCAGCAGCGTCGCCAGCAGGGCGCCGAGCCCGAGCGCCGTCAGAAGCCGGGGACGCAACAGGAGCGAGCGCGGCAGGCTCCTCATGGCACGATCCTCATGGCCAGGGTGCTCCATCCGCGCCACCCGATGCGGCCGCCAGCCCGGCGAGCGCCGCATCCAGCCGCGCATCCGCGAGTTCGAAATGCGCGAGGCTCGCCGTATAGACCGCCAGCGCCCGCACTTTGCGGCCAGGATAGATCGCCCGCAGCAGCGCCGCATAGGCGGCGAGCTGGGCGAGCGTCGCGACGGGAATCGCATCTGCATCTACCGGCGGCCGGGCCGTCGTCTTGAAGTCGGCGATGATGATGCTGTCGGCCGTGACGGCTAGCCGGTCGATGCGGCCGGAGACGGGGCGGCGCGAACCGTCGGGCAGCGCGATCAGGCCCGCGACCGGCACCTCCGCCAGCGCATTCTTAGCGAAGAGATCGGCAAGGCCAGGCGCCGCCAGAAGCCGCAGCGCATCGGCGACGATCACCTCGCGACGCTCGGGCCGTAGCGCGCCGCCGCGCGCCTGCGCCAGAGCGTCGGCCGTCGCCGCGCGGCGCTCGGCCGGCACATCCGGCAGGAGCTGCAGCAGGAGATGTGCGAGCCGGCCCGCCGAGGCGGCTTCGGCGAGGAAGGGGCCGTCGCCCGGGCGCTCGTCCGCATCGGCGGCGGAGAGCGCGCTGGAGGGCTTCAGCGGCGGCGCAGGCTCGGCCTCGCGCGCGACCGGTCTCGTGAGCCAGGCCGGCGCCTCGGGCACAGGCATGGCCGCCTTCTGCTCGGCTGCGTCATGCGGCGCCGGCGGCGTGACCATGAAGCGCCGGACCGCGTCCTCGCCCTCCCCGATCTCGCGCAGCCCGGGCTGCGATTGCGCCAGCCCTTGCTCGATCATCGCGTACCAGCTGCCCTCCGGCGGCTCGCCCTTGGCCTGCACGCCACAGACGATCAGCCGGTCCTCGGCGCGGGTCATGGCGACATAGAGCAGTCGATGGTGTTCCTCGACCATCTGCTCCACCACCCTGCCCTTGGCGCCGGCGGTCGCCTGCGTGTCCTCCGCGCTGGCGGGCGGCCAGATCGGCACGAGTTCGCCCGCCACCGGCACGGCCAAGATCTTCGGCAAGCGCTTGGCGCCGGGCTCCACGCCGAGATCGGCGAGGATGACGATGCGCGCCTCCAGCCCCTTCGAGCCGTGGACGGTCATGACGCGGACCTCGCCGGCGCTGGCGGAGAGGTCCCGCTTCACATCGGCCGCGCTGCCGGCGACATGCTGGAGGAAGCCCGCGAGTGAGGGGCCGTAGCGCCGTTCATGGTCGAGCGCGGCATTCAGGAAGGCATCGAGCGCATCACCGGCTTCGGCGCCGAGGCGCGCCAGCGCGAGATTGCGCCCTCCGCCCGGCCCGAGCAGGCCAGCGAAGAAGCGGAAGGGGCCGCAACGCCCGGCCTCCCTCGCCCAACCGGCGAGCTTCGCCTCGGCGGCGGCATAGCGCGGCTCGCTCGCGGCGGCCTCCTGCAGCGCGGCGCGCAGCGAGCCCGTGCGGCCGGGCGAGAGCCGCAGCAAGTCCTCGTCGTTCAGGTCGATCAGCGGCGTCTTGAGCGCGGTGGCGAGTGTTAGATCATCATCCGGCAGCAGCAGCGCGCGGCCGAGCACGACGAGGTCCTCCACCGCCGGGTGCTCGGCGAGCGTGAGCCGGTCGCGGCCAGCGACGGGGACACCCGCATCCTTGAGCGCCTTGACGATCGCCTCGAACAGCGCGCCGCGCTGGCGCAGCAGGATCATCACGTCGCCCGGCGCGAAGGGGTTGCCGAGATCGTCCCGCCCTGCCCGATGCCAGCGCCGCAGCGTGTTCGCGATGCGCTCGGCGAGCTTCACCGTGCCGCTGCGGCGCTCGGGCGCATCGACCGGCGTCGTCCAGGCATCGGGCGGCTCGCCCGTGTCGTTGGCGGAAACAGGCCAGAGGTCGACCGTACCGGGGGCGCTGGCGCGCACCGTCGCATGGATCTCCGGCCGCGCCGCGCCATCGAAGACGAGGCCGCGCGCATGATCCGGCAGGGCGAAGACGGCATCGACCGCCTGCATGATGTCCGGCGCCGAGCGGAAGGAGGTGTTGAGGCTGATCGCCTCGAAGCTCAGCTCCGCGCCCCTGATCCGCTGGCCGAGCGCGTGCCGCTCCTCGCCGAAGGCGGCGGGGGCCGCGCCCTGGAAGCCGTAGATCGACTGCTTCTCGTCGCCGACGACGAAGATGGTGCGTGGCTTCGCGCTCACGTCGCGGCTGCTGGCGAACTCCTCGGCGAGCTTGCGCAGGATCGCCCATTGCGCCTCGCCGGTGTCCTGCGCCTCATCGAGCAGGATGTGGTCGATGCCGGCGTCGAGCTTGTAGAGCACCCAGGCGGCCTCGACCCGCTCCAGCAGCGAGCGCGTCCGCGCGATCAGGTCGTCATAGTCGAGCAGCGAGCGCAGGCTCTTCTGGCGCTGGTAGGAGGCCAGCATGCGCGTCACCAGCAGGGCGAGCGCCGCGCTGCGATCGCGGATGGCGACGGCGTTCAGCCGGTCGGCGGCGGCGAGCAGGCAGGTCGCAAGCGCTTCCAGCGTATCGAGCAACGCTCCGTCGAAGGCGGAATTGCCGCGGCCTCGCACATTGGTGTTGATCGTGCCCTCGGCGGTGATGAAGCCGCCCCGGCAGAAGGCGATGGGGTCGCCATCGTCCTGCCCCGCCAGAAGCGTGCGCAGCTTCGCCGCGATCTTCTGGCGCGTGTCACTGCCGGCCTGAAGCGCCTCGATCAGCGCCTGCAAGCCGGGGAGTGCAGCAAAGTCGGCGCGGAAGCGCGCCTTGACCGTATCGGCCGAAAGGTCCGGCGCGATGCCGAGGAACGCGGCGATGCCGGCCCTCATCGCGCCGGCATCGCGGGCGCGGCCGTTCTCGTCGCTGAACAGGGCACGCTGGCGCAGCGCCTCCTGCACCATGCTCTCGAAGCTGTCCTGCGCGGCGAGTTGCGCCAGCAGATCGAGCGCCTGCGCTTCCGGCCCCTGCGGATCGCCCGCGACCAGCGCCAGCAATTCGCGGCGCGCCTCGCGCAACATTTCGGCCTGCGCCAGATCGTCGGCGACCTCGAAGCGCGGCGGCACGTTGGCCTCGAAGGGCGCGGCCTGCAGCACGCGGGTGCAGAAGGCATGGATCGTCTCGATCCTCAGGCCGCCCGGCGTCTCCAGCGCCTCGGCAAAGAGGCGCCGCGCCTTGGCGCGCTCGGCCGCGCTCGGGGTGCGGCCCGTCAGCTCGGTCAGTTCCCTGGCGAGTGCCGCTTCCTCCAGCGTCGCCCAGGCGCCCAGCGCCTTGAAGATGCGGTTCGCCATGTTGGCGGCCGCCGCCTTGGTGTAGGTTATGCAGAGCATCCGGCCGGGCTTGACGCCGTCCAGCAGCAGCCGCAGCACGCGGTTGACCAGCACATGGGTCTTGCCGGAGCCGGCATTGGCCGAGACCCAGGCGGAGAGGCCGGGATCGGCCGCGAGTGCCTGCCGCTGACGCGTCTGCTCGGGAATGTTCCAGCCCGGCTTCACGGCTCGCCCCCTTCATCACCGCCGGGCGCGGCAGACCATTCCTTGACGCGGGCGAGATGGTCGTAGGGGCTCGCGTATTTGATGTAGTCCGGCGCGCGGCGGGAGACATAGGCTTCCGCGCCGGAGCGCAACCTGCCGAGATGCTTGAGCAAGTTTTCGAGATGGCGGGCGGCGACATCGGCCAGCGGCTCGTCACCGAACTTGAGAGGCGCGCTCGCTGCCCAGCCCTTCGGGTCATGATGGAGCTTCATATAGAGCACTTCATCGACCGGCAGCGCTTCGGAGAGCCCCTTGAAGCCGCTGCGCGCGGCCAGATCCGCCTCCAGCGTCAATTGCGGAGCGAAGCCCTTCTCGACTTGCTTCTTCGAGGGCGGCGCGCCGGTCTTGAAATCGACGATGCGGAGCGAAGGCCGGCGCGTCAGCTCGATGCGGTCGGCCTTGCCGCTCAGCCGCAGCTCGCTGCCATCGGAGAGAGGAAAGCTCGCGGCGGTGAAGAGCTCGACGCCGATGCGGGCGACATTATCGCGGCGGCGCTGCTCCCAGTCGATGAAATGGCCTGCCGTCAGCAGGAAGCGCGGCCACCAGAAGGCGCGCACCTCCGGCACGTCGTCATAGTCGCGGAAAAGACGGCTGCCGATGCCGATCAATTGGCCCAGCGCATCGGCGGGGAGGCCTTCCGGATAAGTCTCGGTGAACTCCTCGACGATGGCGTGCAGCAGCTTGCCGCGATCCTGCGCCGTCGGATCCTCGATCAGTTCGTCGAGGGCGTCGAGCTTCAGGATCTTGCGGGCGTGGATCTGGTAGGGGTCGCGATAGAGCGTCTCGACCTCGGTGACGCTGAGCTTCAGCGGCTGGAGTTCGCGCGGCGGGCGCGGTTGCGGCCGCGCGACGGGCTTCACATCGGCCGGCGCCGCGCTGAGCAGGCCGGCGAGCCCGCGCAGGCGCGCGCCTGCTGCCAAAGCCTGCTTCCAGACTACGTCCGGCGTCACGGCCTGCAGGCGCTGCCAGAAGCGCGAGGCGATGGTCTCCGACTCACCGGCCTTGCGCGGGCGCGTCAGCGTGACTTCGGGCGCCATCGCGGCCAGCACGAAATCATGTGCGGTCTGGCCGATGCGGCGCTCCGGCGGCGAGAGGCCGAGCTCGGCGCGCATCGGCCGGTTGATGAAGGAATCGGTGGTGGTCTGCGGCGGCCAAACCGTCTCGTTCAGCCCGCCCAGCACGATATGGTCGGCTTCGAGCAGGCGCGCTTCGAGCAGGCCCCAGATCGCGACGCGCGGATGGCCCGACGCCCTGCGCGTCACCGCACGCTCGGCCAGCAGCCCGTCGAGAATGGCAACGAAATCCTGCGCCCGCCCGCCCGGCGGCATGACGCTCTCGGCGGCGGCAAGCTCGTCGAAGAGCCCGGCCAGCGCTTCGCCATCCGGCCCGACGAAGGCGAGCGCCGCGCCGGCCTCGGTCGTGCTCAGCGCCTCGACCGCGTCGCGTGCGGCGGTAACGACCGCAGCCAGCGACGGCTCTGCGAGGAAGAGCGCGGCGAGCAGCGGAGCCGTCGCCGCCTCCAGCGCGCGGAGCAGCAGGCCTGCGGCGGCCCTATCTTCCGCGCCCAGCCGCTCGCGCGGGCTAGGCACATGCCTGCCCGTCCGCAGTGCGTCCCAGCCATCGAGCGCAACATGAAGGCCGGCGAGCCCGCGCCCGACGGCATTGCCGCGCCAGCAGCCGATCTCCAGCGCGGCGGCGCCTCGCGTCAGCACCTCCCGGCTCAAGCCCAGACGGCAGAGCGGATGGGCGAAGAGCGGCACCAGCGCGGCCGGCGTCATCTGCGCCAGCGCCGCCTCCAGCACGAGCCTGAGCAGCGAGCCGGCGGGCCAGCGGCCGAGCGGCACGCCGGCGGAATCGTCGACCTCCACGCCCCAACGCGCCAGCTCGACGGCGACGCGCTCGGCCAGCCCGCGGTCCGGCGTCACCAAGGCGGCACGTGCGCTCGGCCGCTCCAGCGTCTCGCGCAAGGCGATCGCGACCGCCAGTGCCTCCTCGCGCTCATCGGCGGCCTCGACGACGCGCAGCGTTCGCAGGCCGTCGCGCGCAGCATCCTCGGGGATGCGGGCGCGAATATCGGACCAGAGCTCGGTCACCGAGGCGGGCAGCATGGCCTCGCGCAGCAGCTTGACGCGGGCGTTGCGGGCCTCGTCGGGCCTGGCGAGTTCGCGTATATCGGCGCGCTCGGCCTTGAGCTCGCCCATCAGATTGTGCAGCGCCGCCTGCGGATGGGAGGATGCCGGCTCCCTGGCGATGGCGTCCCAGGCGCGCTCATCCAGCTCGAGATCGATGCCGGGCAGCACCACCGCGCCGTTCGGCAGTCGGGCGATGGCCGAGAGCAGCCGCGCCGTCGCGGGCACGGTGCCGGTCGAACCGGCAGCGATGATCGGCCCTTTCGCTCCGCCAGCCAGAAGCCGCTCGCGCTCCGCGGCCAGCATGCGGTTGCGGAACGCGGCCGGGTCGATGGCGCCGCGCTCGCCGAGGATCTGCGGCCAGGCTTCGCCGAGGATGGCAAGGAAGCTGGCATTGAGCTGCCAGACCCGGTCGAAGCGGGCGGCATCCAGCGCGGCGAGCTTTTCGACCGGCACGCCCTCTGTCTGCATCTGGTCGAGCAGGGCGGCGAGGTCTCCGGCGAGCCCATAGGCCTCGCCCAAGGTCGCCGGCACCAGCGAGGGCTCGGAGGGGTCGAGCCTGAGATGGTTGCGATTGGCGGTGCGGCCCCAGGCGTCGACCAGCCGCGTCAGGAGCATGCGGCGCGCCAGCGGCTCGATCGGCGCGACGCGCTCCTCGGACCAGGCGCCGGAGCCGATCAGCGCCGTCTCGGCCTCATCGACATCGCCGAGCGGCACGATGCGCGGTAGCAGCAGAGGCTTGCCGCCGAGCTTCTCGGCCAGGATCGCGGTGAAGGCGCGGGCCGCGCGGCGCGTCGGCAGATAGAGCGTGGCGCGGGCCATCGCCGTGGGATCGGCCGGGTCGTGCACCGGGCCGAGGCGCCCGTCGAGCATCGCCTGTGCCAGCACCTCCAGGAAGGAGGCGCCGGCCGGGATGCTGAACAGATTGAGCTCAGGCATCGACCGGCTGGGCGGCGAGCGCGGCCTCGGCCGGCTGAATGGCCTGTGGTGTGCCGACATGCAGCCAGCGCCCTTCCAGCCGCTCGCCATGGAGGCGGCCGGCGGCGATGGCGCGGTCGAAGAGCAGGTTGAGCGAGAAGGGGCCGTCCGGCGTGTCCGCGAAAAGCGTGGGCTTCAGGATCGCGACACCAGCATAGATCCAGGGCGCGCTCCCGGCCTTGCCGCGCCGGGCCAGGCGGCCGTCATCGCCGAGGAAGAAATCGCCTGCGCCATCGAAGCCGAGGCTGGTCTCGCGGTCCGCCAGCAGCAGCAGGATGTCCATGCGCTCCGGGTCCCAGGCCTCGGCCATGGCGGCCAGAGCGGGGCGGCCGGTCTCGCGCCAGAGCGCATCGGAATTGGTGTGGAAGAAGGGGGCGGAGCCGAGCAGCGGCAGCGCCTTCTTCACCCCACCGCCGGTTTCCAGGAGCTCGGCGCGTTCGTCCGAGATCGTGATGCGCGGGCGGGCACGGCCGGCGAGATGCGCCTCGACCTTGCTGGCGAGATGATGGACGTTCACGACCGCCTCCTCGATGCCGGCATCCGCCAGCCGGTCGAGCATATGATCCAGCATCGTCCTGCCGGCGATCGTCACCAGCGGCTTCGGCAAGGTGTCGGTGATGGGGCGCATGCGCTGCCCGAGCCCGGCCGCCAGCACCATCGCCCGGCGGATCGGCAGCGAAGCGGTCGAGGTCACGCGAATCTCCCTGAGCGGCCGGCCATGCGTCATGCTTAGCGCGTCATGGTCGGGCTTGTCCCGACCATCCACGTCTTACTGCGAGAAGGCTTGTGTTCAAGACGTCGATGCCCGCCACAAGGGCGAGCATGACGCGGAGGTTCACGCGGTCTCGAACAGCTTCGGCATATGCTGCTGATACCAGCCCTTCATCTCGGCGAGCGCGGGATGTTCGAGGTTGCGGCGCAGATAGGCCTCGATACGCGGTAGGTGCTTGAGGTAGCCCGGCTTGCCGTCACGCTTGTCGAGCCTCGCGAAGATGCCGGCGATCTTGGTGTTTCGCTGGGCGCCTAGGATCGCATAGGCGCGGGCGAAATCGGCCAGCGCGAAATCCGGCGTATCGGCCCGGCGCGCCGCACCATAGGCGGCGAGCAGCCGAAGCTCCAGCGAGGCGGGCACGTCGACGCGCGCATCCTGCCCGAGCGAGACGAGGTCATAGGCCGGGTGACCGAGCAGCGCGTCCTGGAAATCGATCAGGCCGAGCTTGGCGTGGCCCTCGCGCTCCGGCAGCCAGATCAGGTTCGGCGAATGGAAATCGCGCAGCGTCCAGGTCGGAGGTGCTGCCAGGATCTCGTCGAAGAGCCGGTTCCAGATGCGGCCGAACTCTGCCTGCGTCACCGCCGGCAGCGTCACGCCCGCGATATGCGGCGCATACCATTCGAGGATCAGCTCGGTCTCGATGGCGAGCGCCTGCCGGTCATATTCCGGGATGGCATGGTCGCGTCCCTCGACGACGGGTAGGATCGCCGGCAGGGTATGGCGATGGAGATCGGCCAGCAGCAGCGCGGCGGCCTCGTAACGCTCGCCGATGGGCTGGCGGTCTGCGTCGAGCACGCCGCCATCGCCCAGATCCTCGATCAGCAGCAGGCCGGTCGAGAGATCCTGCGCAAAGATATCCGGGGCGGAATAGCCGAGCGAGCGCAGGCCGCGGTCCATCGCGACAAAGGCCTCGACGTTCTCCGCGAGATGGGCCAGCGCGCTATAGGGCTTGCCGAGGCGGATGGGCGGGCCGTCCGGGCGCGGCGGCGAGATCATCAGCACCGCCGTCTCGCCACTGGGGCGGGTCAGGCGCTCATAGGCGCGCGTCGAGGCGTCGCCAAGCATGAAGTCGCGCTTCGCGTCGCCCCAGCCGGCACCGTCGATCAGCTTGCGCGAGGCGACCGCGATGGACAGGCGCTGCTTCCAGAGCACGCCGCCGGACAGATCCGCGATGCGACCGGTCTCGGGATTGTCGGGGTCGACGTCGAGCAGGATGTCGAGGCGCCGCCCGGCCGGCAGGCGCGTGCCGGCACGGTCCGGCCATTCGACGAGCGTGACGAGCTGCTCGATCTCCTCGATCAGCCCGATGTCATCGAGCTCGTCCGGTGAGCGCACGCGATAGAGATCGGCATGGAGCACGGTGCCGCGCGGCGTGTCGTAGCTCTGCACGAGGGTGAAGGTCGGGCTCGGCGCATCGAGCGCCGGGTCGTCGGCGAGGGTGCGCAGGATGGCGCGGGCCAGGAACGACTTGCCGGAGCCGAGATGGCCGGAGAGCGCGACGATGTCGCCGGGCTTGAGGATCGCGGCGATGTCCGCGGCGAGCCGCAGCGTCGCCGCCTCGTCCGCCAGCATGAGCCGGTGCATGCCGGCCTTGCGGGCCTCCTCCGTCATTCGGCGGCATCCGAGAGCAGGACGCCCTCGGCCGGGAAGACGGCGGTGACGCGCGTGCCGCGGCCAGGCTCGGAATCGAGCTCGACCCGGCCGCCATGCAGCTCGACGATCGAGCGCACGATGGAGAGGCCGAGGCCGACGCCGCGATGGCTGGAGCCGAGCGAATGGCTCTCGAAGCGCTCGAACACCTTCTCGATGACCTCGGCCGGAATCCCACGGCCCTGGTCGGCGACGACGATGCGGATGTCGCCACCCTGCCGCGTGGCGCTGACCGTGACAGTCTGGCCGGGCGCGGAAAAGCCGATGGCATTGGAGAGCAGATTGAACAGCACCTGTCGCAGGCGCTTGCCGTCGGCGCGCAAGGGGCCGGTCAGCGGGTCGATCTGCACCTTGAGATCGAGCTGGGAATCGATCAGCCGGTCATGCAGCCCCGCCGCGGCCTGGGCGATGGTGTCGGCGACGTCGACATCCTGGATGTCGAGCGTCAGCGCTCCGTTATCGATGGTGGCGAGGTCGAGAATGTCGTTGATGATGGCGAGGAGCGCGCCGGACGAGCGCACGATATGGGCGGTGTAGTCGCGCTGCTTCTCGTTGAGCGAACCGACCGTCTCCGTGCCGAGGAGTTGTGCGAAGCCGATGATGTTGGTGAGCGGCGAGCGCAGCTCGTAGGAGACGTGGTGGACGAAATCCTCGCGCAGCCGCGAGATCGTCTCCAGCGCCTCGTTCTTATCGGTCAGCGCTCGCTCGACATTCACGCTGGCGGTGACGTCAGCGAAGGAGATCAGCGTCGCGCCGTCCGGCAGCGGGGCCGCCGCCATGTCGAGCACCGTGCCGTCGCGCCGCTCCATGCGGCAGTTATAGTCCTCACGGGCGTCGCGCACGCCAGTGACGACGCTGCGCAGCTCGTTCCAGACATCGTCCTGCGGGTAAAGCGGCTTGCAGAGCCGGACGACCTCGTCGATATGCGGCGCGCTCGCGGCGAGATCGCCGCCCTGGATGCGCCAGGCCTGGGCGAAGGCCGGGTTGGAGAGCCGCAGGCGGCCGTCCGAGCCGAACACGGCGACGCCCTCTCGCAGCGAATCCAGCGTCTCGCGCTGGGTGCGGGAGAGCGCGTTGAAACGGGATTCGAGCGTGAAGCGCTCGGTGACATCGTCGTAGAGATAGGTGACGCCGCCCTGCGGGTTGGGGCTGGTGACGACATGGACGGTGCGGCCGTCCGGCAGATACCACCAGTCCTCGCCGGCGCGCGTCGCGGTATAGGCCGCGTGGACGCCCGCCTTCCAGCTCCGGTAGTCGCCGAGTTCAGGCAGGCGCCGCTCGGCACGCAGCCGGTCGAGGATCTCGCCGTCGCTGGGCTGGCCGTCGAGGAAGCCGGGGTCGAGCGACCAGAGCGTATCGAAGCCGGAATTGCGGTAGACGAGGCGCTGCGAGCTGTCGAACACCGCCACAGCCGTCTTCAGATTATCGAGCGTGCGGACATGGGCGTCCATCTGGCGCTGCAGATCGGCGCGCACCGCCTCCAGCTCGCTCATGTCGGTGGCGAAGCCGGCGAAGCCCGTCGCGACCGGCAGCTCGACGATGTCGAGCGTGCGGCGCTGGCCCGCGACGACAGCCGGCGCGCGTGCCGCGAAGCTGCCGCCCTCCTGCCGCGCCCGCGAGGCGGTCTCCCGCTCCGCGCGGTCGAGCAGCTCGAGCCCGCCCTTCACCGCCGTCGCCGCGTCGGTGGCCTCGACAGCGCGGGCATAGGCCTCGTTCGCCCAGATCAGCCGGCCATCCTGGCTGCGCATCCAGGCCGGATGCGGCAGCCCCGAGAAAAGGCTGGCAAGGGCGGCATGGTCCGCGGTCACCCGCTCGAGCTCGCCGCGCAGCGTCATCACCTGCGCACGCTCGCCCGTCACCTCGCGGAAGCGGATCACGGCACGGCCCGCCACAGGGCGTCCTTCGATGTCGACGAAGGGGCCCGTCTTGCTGCGGAGCGTGAGGTTGAAGGCCTCGCCGCGTTCCTTCAGCGCGTCGGTCGCCAGTTCCAGCCGCTTGGCGTCGGCGGGCGCTGCCCAGCTGCCATAGGCGAGCGCAAGCGTCGCGCCGGAGGCGCCGAGAAAGCCGCTGTCGCCCTCGAAGATCGGCTGGGCGTCGCGGCCGTTCCAGCTCACCACCACCTGCGGATCCGCGGCCAGCAGGATCGACAGCCGCTCCTGATGGCTGCGCGCCGCCTCGAGATCCGAGGCAAACCTCGCCTCGCGCCGCTGCCAGCGCGCGCGTTCACGGACATAGAAGAGCGAGGTCGTGGTGGCGAAGACCGTCAGCCCTGCCAGGATCAGGGAGAGCGCGCCGGTATTCGTGATGTCGAGCTTGGCCGAGGAGAGCCACTCGCTCTGCGCGAAGGCTGGAGCCGATGCGAGGTTGAGGCCGAGACCGGAGAGCAGCGCTCGCGGGCGCCAGCCGTCACTCCGTTCATCTCCCAGCGTTCGTCTCATCCTGCGCCCGTCATTTCTCGGCAGCAGAAGCTGCCCTGTCCATCAAGCCCGCCGGAATCCGCATCGCAGCGTCGGCGGAACCGCCGCCTTCGGGGTCCGATACGCTCGTCGCAACGCCAATCACTTCAGAGCTTCGATCAGGACCGCATCATGGCGAAGGCCCGAATCAGTCCCACTCTAATCATCCGTGGACTCCGTCAGGAAGTGCTTAATCGCGAGTAAACGGTGCGATTTTCCGGGCAAAGCAGCGAGAAATCGAAACCGATCTAGAAGTTGAGTCTCACAGCCCGGCCAACCACAACGGGTAGTGGCGGCAAACGCAATTTCGTCGAAGTGATACCCAAGAAAAAAGGCCCGGCGATTGCCGGGCCTTGGATCGTCTGCAGGCTAGAGCACGCGCCGATCAGATTGCGCAGCAATCCGATCGGATCACGCGTTCTCTATCAACGGTGTAGAGCCGGATCCGATCAGGTTGATTCAACCTGATCGGATCCGGCTCTAGCCTGTCAGTAGCGGTAGAGCTCCGGCTTGAACGGGCCGGTCGTGGCCAGGCCGAGATACTTGGCCTGCGCATCGTTGAGCACGGTCAGCTTGGCGCCGACCTTGGCGAGATGCAGCGCCGCGACCTTCTCGTCGAGGTGCTTCGGCAGGGTGTAGACCTTGTTCTCGTACTTGGCGTGGTGGTTCCAGAGCTCGACCTGGGCCAGCGTCTGGTTCGAGAACGAGCAGGACATCACGAAGGACGGGTGGCCAGTCGCGTTGCCGAGGTTCACCAGGCGGCCTTCCGAGAGCAGGATGATGCGCTTGCCGTCGGGGAACTCGACCTCGTCGACCTGCGGCTTGACGTTGTCCCACTTGAAGTTCTTCAGGCCGGCGACCTGGATCTCCGAGTCGAAGTGGCCGATGTTGCAGACGATGGCGCGGTGCTTCATCGCGCGCATGTGCTCGACGGTGATGACGTCGAGGTTGCCGGTGGCGGTCACGAAGATGTCGGCGCGCGGCGCGGCATCTTCCATGGTGACGACCTCATAGCCTTCCATCGCCGCCTGCAGGGCGCAGATCGGGTCGATCTCGGTGACGAGCACGCGGCAGCCGGCCTGGCGCAGCGAGGCGGCCGAGCCCTTGCCGACGTCGCCATAGCCGCACACCGTCGCGACCTTGCCCGACATCATCACGTCGGTGCCACGGCGGATGGCGTCGACCAGCGACTCGCGGCAGCCATAGAGGTTGTCGAACTTCGACTTGGTGACGGAGTCGTTGACGTTGATCGCCGGGAAGGGCATGCGGCCGGCCTTGGCCAGCTCGTACAGGCGGTGCACGCCGGTGGTGGTCTCTTCCGAGACGCCCTTAATCGCGGCGCGGGTCTTGGTGAACCAGCCCGGATTGGCCTTCAGCTCGCGCTTGATCAGCTTGAAGAAGATGGTCTCTTCCTCATTGCCCGGCTTGTCGAGGAACTCGGCCTTGCCGGCCTCGGCCTCGGCGCCGAGGATGATGAGCATGGTCAGGTCGCCGCCGTCGTCCAGGATCATGTTCGGCGTGCCGCCGTCGCCCCAGGTCGCGGTCTTCAGCACGTACTCCCAGTACTCCTCCAGCGTCTCGCCCTTGATGGCGAAGACGGGGGTGCCGGACGCGGCAATCGCAGCGGCGGCATGGTCCTGGGTCGAGAAGATGTTGCAGGAGGACCAGCGGACGTCGGCGCCGAGATCCTTCAGGGTCTCGATCAGCACGGCGGTCTGAATGGTCATGTGCAGGCAGCCGGCGATGCGGGCGCCCTTGAGCGGGAACTTGCCCTTGTGCTCGGCGCGGATCGCCATCAGGCCCGGCATCTCGTCCTGGGCCATGTTGATTTCCTTGCGGCCGTAATCCGCAAGCGAGATGTCCTTGACGATGTAATCCGACACGTGTGGCTCCAATCGCTCAGCCTGAATGATGGCGCGCTCTCTAGCAGCGCGCGGAGCAGATAGCAATCAAAGATATAAAGATGTCTTTATGTGATCGTTTTATTCCGGCGACGTTGCCGTCATGCTCGCCCTTGTGGCGAGCATCGACGTCTTTGAACACCGCTCGCGACGAATGAAGACGTGGATGGCCGGGACAAGCCCGACCATGACGTCGAGGAGTCATAACCGCCCGCGCCATCGCTCGCGTATTGCGCGCAATGAAATTCGGCCTTTGAAGAGCTGAACGAAGAACCAGCCGAGAGCGAGCGCGACAGCCGCAGCTTTAGCGAAGGCCCATAGCGCCTGCGCATCGCGCCACACCGGACAGCCTCACTCCCCCTCTCCGAACCGGTCGGCGATCAGGGCAGCAAGCGCGTCCAGCGCCGGCTGGGCCTCGGAGCCCTTGGCGACGATGGTGATCGTGGAGCCGATGCCGGCGCCCAGCGTCAGCACGCCCATGATCGAGGTGGCGCCGACCGTCTCGCCGCAGCGGCTGACCGTGATGTCGGCATCGAAGCGGGCGGCACATTGCACGAATTTCGCCGTGGCGCGGGCATGCAGGCCCTTCTTGTTGACGATCTCGAACTCGCCATGGACAGCGCCAGCAGGAATCTCGACCTCGGGGCAGCCACAATCCTCGTCCACGCCGCTCTCCGGTGGGGTTCTTATTTGCCGGCCAGCACGCGGCTGGCCACCGTGATGTACTTCCGACCCGCATCCTGCGCGCTGGTCACGGCCTCGTCGAGGGTCTTCTCCTCGCGGACGCTGGCGAGCTTGATCAGCATCGGCAGGTTGACGCCGGCGACCACATCCACCCGCCCCGGCTCCATGACGGAGATGGCGAGATTGGAGGGCGTCCCACCGAACATGTCGGTGAGGATAATGACGCCGCTGCCGTTCTCGACTTCCTCGACGGCGGCGATGATGTCACGGCGGCGGCTCTCCATGTCGTCATCGGGGGCGATGGCGATGGTGGCGAGTTGCGCCTGCGGGCCGACGACATGTTCGAGCGCGGCGCGGAATTCCGTCGCCAGATGCCCATGAGTCACGAGGACCAGTCCGATCATACAATCCAGCACCGGAGAGCGCCCATCGGCGCCCGGACAAGGTCGCGGTTTATGCGGCAGGTGCGAAGCAAGCGCAAGCGGGTCGCGCTCAAATATGTCAAAATCGTGGTTCTCAGCCGGCATCCATGAACAGATCGAGCGCTGCGAGGACCAGTCGTTCCTCCCCGCTGCGGCCTGCGACGCTCAGCCTCGGCAGGTCGATGCCGCCGACATGATCGACGAGATCCTCCGGCTCCGGCATGCGCGCCGGCTCCTCTCCGGTCAGGTCGACGAGGAGCCTGACCACGACGGCGCCGGTGAAGGGCTCCGGCGTCAGGCCAAGGCCACGCCGCTCGATGATGCCTTCAAGTGGCGCTACGGGCCGCGCGACGAGCCTGCCGCCCCCCGCCGACAAGGCCGCGCGATCATCCGCGACCAGCCGGGCGAAGCGTCCGCGCTGCTGCGCCAGGCCGATCAGCGCCAGAGCGAGCCCCGACTTGCCGCTGCCGGAAGCGCCCCGCAGCAGCACACCCGCCTCGCCGATCGCGACGACGGTGGCGTGAACCCTGTCCTCCCGCGGCGGCAAGGATTTGGCCACTCTGTCCTCAGGCGACATGCGTATAGGCCGCCGGCAGGCAGACGATGAAGCGGGCGCCGAGGCGCGGGGCCTCGCCATCGGGGCCGTCGGGGCCGAGGCGGTTCTCGGCGCGGATGGTGCCGCGATGGGCCTCGACGATCTGGCGGGAGATCGACAGGCCGAGCCCCGAATTCTGGCCGAAGCCTTCGCTCGGCCGATCCGTGTAGAAGCGCTCGAAGATGCGCTCCAGCGCGTGGGGCTCAATGCCCGGCCCTTCGTCCTCTACCGTGATCAGCACGTCGTTGGCGACGCGCGAGAGCAGCACCTTCACGATCTTGTCGGGCGGCGAGAAGGAGCGGGCATTGTCGATCAGATTGACCATGACCTGGCCGATGCGGGAATCGTGGCCCATGACGAGGAAGGCGTCATTGCCCGGCCGCTCGGTGCGGCGGTCCCTCGCGAACTCAATCTTCGGCTGGCCCTCCCGGCGGGTCTCGTTCTGGAGGTTCACCACGGCTTCGAGCATCTGGGCGACGTCGACCGGGGCGGCGTCGGTGCGGGCGAGTTCGGCATCGAGCCGCGAGGCGTCGGAGATGTCCGAGATCAGCCGGTCGAGCCGGCGCACATCGTGTTGGATGACAGAGAGCAGCCGCGAGCGCGACTCGTCGGACTTGGCGCGCGGCAGCGTCTCGACGGCGCTGCGCAGCGAGGTCAGCGGATTCTTGAGCTCATGGGCGACGTCGGCCGCGAAGCTCTCGATCGCCTCGATGCGGCTGTAGAGCGCCTTGGTCATGTCGCGCAGCGTGCCGGAAAGATGGCCGATCTCGTCATGGCGGCTGCTGAAATCCGGGATCTGCTCGCGCGACTTCACGCCCTTGCGCACGCGCTGCGCCGCATCCGCGAGCTTGCGGATCGGCTCGGCGATGGTGCCGGCGAGCAGCACCGAAAGCACGATCATCACGCCCGCCGCGACGGCGAAGACCTGGAAGATCGCAAAGCGCTCGGAGGCGATAACCGCGTCGATGTCGCCGCCCTGTGTCGAGAGCAGCAGCGCGCCCTTCACCGTCCGGAAGCGCTGCACCGGCACGGCGACGGAAACGATGGTCTGGCCGCGGGTGTTGACGCGCACCACGCTCGCCGGGGCGCCGCTCAGCGCACGGGCGACTTCGGGATAGGACTTGCCGTTGGCGTTTTCGAAATCGTCATAGGCAGGCACGTCGGCGCGGCCGAGCCGGTTGCGCAGCATGTTCCAGGTGCGCTCCAGCAGCGGCGGCTCGTCCGGCTCGCCGACGCGGGGCAGATCAAGCCGCAGGATGTCGCCGCGCGAATAGAGGCTGCGCGAATCGAGCGTCAGCATGCCGTCCTTGTCGTAGACCCGCGCGCGGGTCTTGGTCGGCGTCACGAGGCGGCGCAGCAGCGGGGCGACCTTTTCGGGATTGATCGAGAAGTCGAGCGGGTCTTCGGCGATGCCCGCGCTCTCGCCGGCCTGAAGCTGCAGCAGCTTGTCGGGGTCGATGGTGATCGAATCGATCTCGACCGTGGCGGAGGAGGCGATCGCGCCAGCGATGATCTCGCCCTGGGTGAGCAGGCTCTGGACGCGCGCCTCGATCAGGCCCTCGCGGAACTGGTTGAGGTAGAGGAAGCCGAGCAGCAGCGCGACGAGGCCGCCGAGATTGAGGACGAGGATGCGGCGCGTCAGGCTGGAGGCAGCGCGCAGCGAGACGGCCCGCGCGAAGCGCCGCCAGAAGGGCCCGACGCGGCGCCCGAGCGCGGCGCGCAAGCCGCTGCTGGCCGGCCTCGGCGCACGAGCTTCGTTATCCATGGTCGCCATGGCTGCAGATTACTTTCCAAAAGCCGGCGTCCGCAGCGCGCCCCGATCCGGCGCCGGCCCCAAGCCTTTTGCCTCAGGTTTCCTTGAAGCGATAGCCCACGCCGTAAAGCGTTTCGATCATGTCGAACTCGGCATCGACCTGATTGAACTTCTTGCGCAGGCGCTTGATGTGGCTGTCGATGGTGCGGTCATCGACATAGACCTCGTCGTCATAGGCCGCGTCCATCAGGGCGTTGCGGCTCTTCACCACGCCCGGGCGCTGCGCCAGCGACTGCAGGATCAGGAACTCGGTGACGGTGAGCGTCACCGCCTCGCCCTTCCAGGTGCAGGTGTGGCGCTCCGGATCCATGCGCAGCAGGCCGCGCTCGAGCGCCTTGGCGTCTTCGGTGCGGGTCGCGACGGTGGCATCCTTGGCGCCGGCGCGGCGCAGGATGGCCTTCACGCGCTCGACCAGCAGGCGCTGCGAGAACGGCTTCCGGATGAAGTCGTCGGCGCCCATCTTCAGGCCGAAGAGCTCGTCGATCTCCTCGTCCTTCGAGGTCAGGAAGATGACCGGCAGGTCGGACTTCTGGCGCAGCCGGCGCAGCAGCTCCATGCCGTCCATGCGCGGCATCTTGATGTCGAAGATGGCGAGGTCGGGCGGGTTCTGCTTCAGCCCGTCGAGCGCCGAGGCGCCGTCCGTATAGGTCATGATGCGGTAGCCCTCGGCTTCGAGGGCGATCGAGACCGACGTCAGGATGTTACGGTCGTCATCGACCAGCGCGATCGTTGGCATCTGGCTGTTATCTCTTGGTCTCGTTGCGGTAAACGGGTTCAACTCTCGTGCGAGAGCGGCCAAAGCGTGGCGGCAATCTAGCCGGGGCGTGGCGATTTGCCTATGTCCCTGTCGGACAAGTGCTGTGCGGGGGAGATGTTCCATGGCCAAAGACGTGATCCAGCCGATGGACGACGATGTCCGCGCCGAGGCGAAGGCGCTGTTGCGCGAGGCTCGCTCGGCCACGCTCGCGACGCTCGCGCCCGACGGATATCCCTCGGCGAGCCTCGTCGGGATGGCGACGGACATCGACGGCACGCCGGTCATTCTGATCTCGAAGCTCGCCTCCCATACCGGCAACCTCGCCGCCGATCCGCGCGCTTCATTGCTGATCTCGCCCGGTGGCAAGGGCGACCCGCTCGCCCATGGCCGGATCACGCTGAAGGTCCGCGCCCGCACGGTCGAGCGCGAGAGCGCTGACGGCATCCGCCTCCGCCGCCGCTACCTCGCACGCCAGCCGAAGGCCGCGCTCTATGCCGACTTTCCCGATTTCGCCTTCGTCGCGCTCGACATCGAGGGAGCGAGCCTGAACGGCGGCTTCGCCCGCGCCTTCGCACCGACCCCGGCCGACCTCAGGAGCGACCCGGCCCACGCCGCCGCCCTCGCCGAGGTCGAGGAAGGCGCCGTGGCGCATATGAACGAGGACCATGCCGACGCGATCGGCCTCTATGCGACCGTTCTGCTCGGCGCCGATCCAGGCGGCTGGCGCGCTGTCGGGCTCGACCCGGATGGGCTCGACATGGCGCTGGGAAGCGCGCGGCTGAGGCTGCCCTTCCCGACTTCGGTCGATGGGCCGGGCACGCTGCGGCGGGTGCTGGCGGAGCTGGCAGGCCAGGCGCGCAGCCGCGCTGCCTGAAGCTTAGGCAGCCCCTGCGAATCCGGGCTTTCGGCGTTTACCACGCTCCGTATTTCAATCGATTTAGGCAACGCCCACGGGAGAGGCCGTCTTTTCAATGACTTGAGCAGAGGGCAGCATGGCCCTAAAGCAGTCACGGCCTTGGAGGAGACTGGGCCCCTCGCGACGCCCGGCCCTCAGCGGCTGGCGTATTCGTTTCGTCAAACGGCCGCCGCCGGCAGCGGCCGCTCCCGGAGGTATTCAGTGGACACGATCGGTCAGTACAACGCCGCCCAGGGTGCCGAGAGCTTCGGCTTCCGCAAGCTCAAGGCCGTGCACTGGAACCTGGAAGCCCCACAGCTCTATGAGGAATCGCTGCGCCGCGGCGAATCCCAGCTCGCGCGTGGCGGCGCGCTCTGCGCCGATACCGGCTCGCATACCGGCCGCTCGCCCAAGGACAAGTTCACGGTGCGCGACGCGCTGACCGAGAACACCGTCTGGTGGGACAACAACCAGGCGATGAGCCCTGAGCATTTCGAGACGCTGCTCGGCGACTTCCTGGCCCATGCCGAGGGCAAGGAGCTGTTCGCGCAGGACCTCTATGGCGGCGCCGATCCCGTCCATCGCGTCAAGGCCCGCGTGTTCACCGAGATGGCCTGGCACTCGCTGTTCATCCGCAACCTGCTGATCCGCCCGACGCGCTCCGAGCTCGACAGCTACCTGCCGGAGATGACGATCGTCGACCTGCCGAGCTTCAAGGCCGATCCGAAGCGCCATGGCTGCCGCAGCGAGACCGTCGTCGCCATCGACTTCTCCCGCAAGATCGTGCTGGTCGGCGGCTCGGCCTATGCCGGCGAGATGAAGAAGTCGGTCTTCACCTATCTGAACTACGTGCTGCCGACCAAGGGCGTGGTGCCGATGCACTGCTCCGCCAATGTCGGCCCGAAGGACGATTCCGCGATCTTCTTCGGCCTCTCCGGCACCGGCAAGACCACGCTCTCGGCCGATCCCGAGCGCACGCTGATCGGCGATGACGAGCATGGCTGGTCGAAGGAAGGCATCTTCAACTTCGAGGGCGGCTGCTACGCCAAGACGATCCGCCTCTCGGCCGAGGCCGAGCCGATGATCCATGCGGCCTCGCTGCGCTTCGGCACGGTACTCGAGAACATCGTCATGGACCCGATCACCCGTGAGGTCGATTTCGACGACCAGTCGAAGACCGAGAACACCCGCTCGGCCTATCCGCTCGACTTCATTCCCAACGCCTCGCGCACCGGCCGCGCCGGCATCCCGAAGAACATCGTGATGCTGACCGCAGACGCCTTCGGCGTGATGCCGCCGATCGCCAAGCTGACCCCGGCCGAGGCGATGTATCACTTCCTCTCCGGCTACACCGCCAAGGTCGCCGGCACGGAGCGTGGCCTCACCGGCGTCGAGCCCGAGTTCTCGACCTGCTTCGGCTCGCCCTTCCTGCCGCGCCACCCGTCGGAATACGCCAACCTGCTGCGGGACTTCATCGCCAAGCACCATGTCGATTGCTGGCTGGTGAACACGGGCTGGACCGGCGGCATCTACGGCGTCGGCCGGCGCATGCCGATCCGCGTCACGCGCCGCCTGCTCTCGGCCGCGCTCGACGGCTCGCTCAACCGCGCCGATTTCCGCCGGGATCCGTATTTCGGTTTCGCGGTTCCCACCTCGGTGCCGGGCGTCGAGCCGCACATCCTCTATCCGGTGAAGACCTGGCAGGATAAGGCCGCCTTCGCCGAGACGGCGAAGAACCTCACGGAGATGTTCGCCAAGAACTTCGCCAAGTTCGAGGACCATGTCGACGACGCGGTGAAGGCGGCTGCGCCGACCAACTCGCTCGCGGCCTGAGGCCTGACGTAATCCCAAATCACCAGTTTGGGGCGACGCGAAACTAAGCTACCAAGAGGCGGCCATGCGCCGCCTCTTTCTGTTTCTGCTGAAGCTCGTCCTCACGCTCGTGCTCCTCGGCGCGGCACTCTGGGGGGCTGGCTTCGTCTTCTTCCGCGCACCGGCAGGCCTGGGGGGCATCGGTGCCATCGGCTTCGGTCTTGCGGGCCTTGCGGGCGCTGTCGGCATCTGGACCGCCGCGCCACGCCTGCCCCTGTCCTTCGCGGTACTGTTCGTGAGCCTGCTCGGCTGGTGGAACAGCCTCTACCCCTCGCATGAGCGTAACTGGATTCCGGAAATCGCCCGCCTGCCGGCGATCACCCGCGAAGGCGAGCGCATCACGGTCACGAACGTCCGCAACTTCCGCTGGCGCAGCGAGACCGATGCCGGTGCCAACTGGGAGACCCGCAGCTACGATCTCTCGAAGCTGACCGGGCTCGACCTCTATCTGAGCTACTGGGCCGGGGAATCGATCGCGCACATGATCGTCTCCTTCACCTTCGCCGACCAGCCGCCGCTCGCCGCCTCGATCGAGATCCGCCGCGAGCAGGGCGAGGACTACAGCGCGCTGGCCGGCTTCTTCCGCAGCTATGAGCTCGGCTATGTGCTCGCCGACGAGCGCGACATCATCGGGCTGCGCACGCATATCCGGAACGAGGATGTCCGCCTGTTCCGCCTGCGCGCCACGCCGGCGCAGGCCCGGCAGGTACTGGAGGCCTATATCGCCGACATCACCGTGCTGAACGCTGAGCCGCGCTGGTACAACACGCTGACGACGAACTGCACGACGATGGCCTACCGGCTGGTGCGGCCGCTCGTGCCAGGCTGGGAGCTATCCGCCCCGATCGATCCGCGCGTGCTGATGTCGGGCTACCTGCCCGGCTATTTGCGCGATGTCGGCGTCGTCCGGCAGGACATCCCGCTCGACCAGCTCATCGCGCAGAGCAGGATCAGCGAGCGGGCGCGAAAGCTCGACCGCGAGGACCCGACCTTCTCCGCCAAGATCAGGGAAGGCGTGCCGGCCGGGCGGCCGTGAAGGGCTGTCATCTCGCGCGTGCTGCGGCGCGAAGTGCCGCTGCGCGCAGGGGATGACAGCCCGCCTACCTGAAGAACAGGAAGGTCTGGACGATGAAGAGCGGGATCAGGATCGCGCCGGACCAGAGCATGTAGCCGAAGAAGCTGGGCATCGCGACTTTCCGGTCCTTGGCGATGGCGTAGACCATGAAGTTCGGCGCGTTGCCGATATAACTGTTGGCGCCCATGAAGACCGCGCCGGCCGAGATCGCCGTCAGCGTCATCGCGCCCGTCGTCATCAGCGCCTGCGGGTCGCCACCCGCGAGCTGGAAGAAGACGAGATAGGTCGGCGCGTTGTCGAGGAAGGACGAAAGCGCGCCCGTCAGCCAGAAATAGGCGACGTTGTTGGCGCTGCCATCGGCGTTGGTGACCAGCGAGACCAGCGGCGCGAAGGCACCCTCGCGACCGGCCTGCAGCATCGCCAGCACCGGGATGATGCAGATGAAGATGCCGGCGAAGAGCTTGGCGACCTCCTTGATCGGCCCCCAGCTGAACTCGTTGCCTGCGCGCACCGGGCGCGGCGTAAGCTTGAGGGACAGGCCGGCGAGGACGAGCAGGATCGCGTCGCGTAGCAGGCTCTGCCCTTCCACGGCGACGCCGTGGACGGTGAAGAGCGTGCCCGGATTCCAGCTCGCCGACATCAGGATCGCGGCGATGACGCCGCCCAGCAGCAGGATGTTGACCTTGCCCCAAAGCTTGATCGCGCGGTCAGGCGTCGGGTCCTTCAGCGGCGGCAGACTGTCGTCCTTGCGATAGAGCCAGCTGTCGAGCGCGTAGAACAACGCCAGCAGCGCCACCACGGCGAAGCCGGTCTCCGGCAGAAGATGCTTCGTGGTCCAGAAGAAATCGACGCCGCGCAGGAAGCCGAGAAATAGTGGCGGGTCGCCGAGCGGCGTCAGCGAGCCGCCGATGTTCGAGACCAGGAAGATGAAGAAGACCACGACATGGACGTTGTGGCGCCGGTCGTCGTTTGCGCGCAGCACCGGGCGGATCATGATGATCGAGGCGCCCGTCGTACCGACGAAGCTGGCCAACAGGGTGCCGATCGCCAGCAGCACCGTGTTCGTCGCCGGTGTGCCGTGCAGGTTGCCGGAGACGAGGATGCCGCCTGCGATGGTGAACAGCGCAAAGAGCAGGATGATGAAGGGGATGTAGTCGAGCAGCGCCGTGTGCAGCAGCGCGCCCAGCGCCGGGTCGAAGCCCCGCAGCAGGAAGAGCGGCACCAGCACGAGCAGGGCCCAGAAGGCGGCGAACTTGCCGTAATGCCGCTCCCACAGATGCGGGAACAGCACCGGCCCGAGCGCGATGGAGAGCAGCATGCCGGCGAAGGGCAGCGCCCAACCGGCGCCCATCGTCGCCCCGCCGATGTCTCCGGCCGCCAGCGCCGCGCCCGGCGCGAGCACCGAGGCGGCGAGAGCCGCAGCGATCAGCCTGCCCACTCGTGCCCGCATGGCCCGCGCCTCAAGGCTTCGGCGGCGCACCTATGCTGGGCGGCGCGTTGAAGTCGAAGCCGCCCGCCCCGCCGAGGCCCGGGATCTGGATCGACTCGAACTGCTTGTCGATCGCCTTCTGGTCGAGCTGAATCGCGGAGGCCTTGTAGTGCATCACCATGCTCGGGAAGAGGACGACGAGAGCGACCATGATGCACTGGATCACCACGAAAGGCACCGCGCCCCAGTAGATCTGGCCGGTGGTAACCGGCTCCATCATCCGGCCGGTGACGCGATCCTTGTAGGCGTTCTTCGGCGCGACCGAGCGCAGGAAGAACAGCGCGAAGCCGAAGGGCGGATGCATGAACGAGGTCTGCATGTTCACGCCGAGGATGACGCCGAACCAGATCAGGTCGATGCCCAGCTTGTCCGCGGCCGGCCCGAGCAGCGGCACGACGATGAAGGCCAGCTCGAAGAAGTCGAGGAAGAAGGCGAGCAGGAAGACCATCACGTTGACGACGATCAGGAAGCCCGTCGCGCCGCCGGGCAGGCCGACCAGCAGATGCTCGACCCAGATATGGCCGTTGACGCCGTAGAAGGTGAGCGAGAAGACGCGCGCGCCGACCAGGATGAAGAGCACGAAGGCCGAGAGCTTGGCGGTCGACTCCGTCGCCTGCCGCAGCAGCTCGAAGGTCATGCGCTTCTTGCCGTAAGCGAGCAGGATCGCGCCCGCCGCACCCATCGCGCCGCCCTCGGTCGGGGTCGCGACGCCGATGAAGATCGTGCCGAGCACCAGGAAGATCAGCGCCAGAGGCGGCACCATCACGAAGATCACCTGCTCGGTCATGCGCGAGAGCAGGTTGAGCTTCAGGAACTTGTTGATCAGCGCGATCACGAAGGAGATGCCGACCATCAGCGACATCGTCAGCACGACGAAATCGGCACCGGCCGTCACCTTGGTGAAGAGCTTCATATAGCCGTAGGCCAGCGCCCAGGAGAGCACCGCGACAACGAGCAGCGAGAGACGGCGCGTCTTGCCGTCGGCATCGCGCAGCGTCTGCGCCTCAGGCGGGAGGCCGGGCGCGCGGTTCGGGTAAACGATGGTGATGAGGAAGACATAGCCGGCGTACATCGAGGCGAGCACGAGGCCGGGAATGAAGGCGCCCTCGTACATGTCGCCGACCGAACGGCCGAGCTGGTCGGCGAGCACGATCAGCACGAGCGAGGGCGGGATGATCTGGGCGAGCGTGCCGGAGGCGGCGATGACGCCCGAGGCGAGCCGCCGGTCATAGCCGTAGCGCAGCATGATCGGCAGCGAGATCAGGCCCATGGAGATGACCGAAGCCGCGACGACGCCGGTGGTGGCGGCCAGCAGCGCGCCGACGAAGATGACCGCATAGGCGAGGCCGCCGCGCACCGGCCCAAAGAGCTGGCCGATGGTGTCGAGCAGGTCCTCCGCCATGCCCGAGCGCTCCAGGATCAGCCCCATGAAGGTGAAGAACGGGATCGCCAGCAGCACGTCGTTGTTCATCGTGCCGTAGATGCGTTCCGGCAGGGCCTGCAGGAAGTTCTCCTGGAACATGCCGAGATCGATGCCGATCAGTGCGAAGAGCAGGCCGTTGGCGGCGAGCGCGAAGGCGACCGGATAGCCCAGCAGCAGGAAGACGACGAGCGCGGCGAACATCACCGGCGCCATGTTGACGCGCAGGAAGTCGCCGATGCCGGCTGCGTGGGCGTCGCCGGTGTGGAGGCCGAAGAAGGCGAGCAGGCTGAGCGCGAGCAGCAGGCCGGCGAGGCGCGGGAGGCGATGAGCGGTCATGGGGCGTTTCCGGACGTCTTGCAGGCCGCTCAAGAGGCGAGGCCCTGTTCCTTGGCTTGGTCGAGCAGGCGCTGGGCTTCCGCCTCGGCGGCTGCAGCATGACCGAGCGCCATGTCGGCATCCTCGAGATCGCCGCGCATGATCGCGATCTGCTTGATGATCTCGGAGATGCCCTGGAACGTCAGCATCACGAAGCCGATGACGACGAGCCCCTTGGCGGGCCATTGCGGCAGGCCGCCGGCCGAAAGCGACTGCTCGTTGATGGCGTAGGAGCGCCAGAAGAACGGCCAGGAGTGATAGACGATCAGCACGCAGAACGGCATCAGGAAGAGCAGATGCCCGAGCAGCTCGATCCACTGGCGCACGCGCTGCGGCAGCATGCTGTTCACGATGTCGATGCGGATGTGCTCCTTCACCTGCATCGTCCAGGAGGCGCACATCAGGAAGACCGCGCCGAACAGCATCCATTGCAGCTCGAGCCAGGAGTTCGACGAGACGTTGAAGAGCTTGCGGACGATGGCGTTGACGGTGGCCACGATGACCGCTGCCAGGATCAGCCAGGCGACCTTTTTACCGATGAAGCCGTTGACCGCGTCGATGACCCGGCTGATTGCAAGGAGGCCCGTCAAATTTTCGCTCCCGTCGCCTGACGCTATGCGTCGAATACTTCTGCGCCCGCAGTGACCATGCGCTGTTTATGGTCCGGATCGGTATAGGAGGGATGCATGGCGCGCAAGACTGCGCAGTGGTTATCCCTTCGACCAAAGGACGACCCGACTCGCCTGCCCATTTCCGCGCCATCGACAGCAACGCGATGTCGGCCGGTCGCCATGCTCGGGGCAAGGCCGGTTCAAGGCAGAACAGCCATGCACAACGTGCCCTGACGACCTTCCAGTTGCCTTCCTACGTCGGTTGCCTAGCCTCGCGTCCGAACGGACACATCCAGGGAAAGGCGGCGGTGATGAAGAAGGGTTCCGATCTTCTGGTCGAAGCGCTGGAGAATGAGGGCGTCGATCGCGTCTTCGGCGTTCCCGGCGAGGAGAATCTCGACGTCGTCGAGTCGTTGCGGAAATCGAAGATCGAGCTGGTGCTCACCCGGCACGAGCAGGCCGCCGCCTTCATGGCCGCGACGCATGGCCGACTGACGGGCAGGCCCGGCGTCTGCATCGCGACACTGGGTCCGGGTGCGCTCAACTTCTCGACGGGCGCGGCCTATGCCCATCTCGGCGCGATGCCGATGATCCTGATCACCGGCCAGAAGGCGATCATGACCGCCAAGCAGGCGCGCTTCCAGATCGTTGATGTCGTCGCCTCGATGCGCCCGCTGACCAAGATGACGCGCCAGATCGTCAGCCCGGCCAGCATCCCCTCGATCGTGCGAGACGCCTTCCGGGTAGCGATGGAGGAGCGGCCGGGGCCGGTCCATCTGGAGCTGCCGGAGGACATCGCCGCCGAGGAGATCGAGGATTTGCCGCTGATCCCGGTGCATGCGCTGGAGCGGCCCGTCGCGCAGCCGGCTGCGCTCGACCGCGCGGCCGAGATGATCCGGGCCGCAAAGCGCCCGCTGGTGATGATCGGCGCCGCCGGCAACCGGCCGCGGCTCGTTGAGCCGCTTTCCGATTTCGTGCGCAGGACCGGCCTGCCCTTCTTCAACACGCAGATGGGCAAGGGCGCCGTCACCGGCGGCTCCAACCTCTATATGGGCACCGCCGCGCTTTCGGAGGGCGATTATGTCCATGAGGCGGTGGCGCAGGCAGACCTGATCCTCGCCATCGGCCACGATACCGTCGAGAAGCCGCCCTTCCTGATGCGCAGCGCTGGCGGGCCGAAGGTGATCCATGTCGGCTACCAGTCGGCCAATGTCGAACAGGTCTACCATCCCGACGCCGAGGTGATCGGCGACATCGGTGCGACGGTCTCCGTCCTGGCCGAGCGGCTGGGCAAGCTGCCGGAGCAGACGAAGACACTGGAACTGCGCCAGCGCATCCTGTCCAGGATCAACGACCGTGCGGAAGAGGACCGCTTCCCGGTGACGCCGCAGCGTCTCGTCCACGACGTGCGCGCCGTGATGCCGGAGGACGGCACCGTCTGCCTCGACAACGGCATGTACAAGATCTGGTTCGCGCGGAACTACCGCACCCATGTCGCGAACACGCTGCTGCTCGACAACGCGCTGGCGACGATGGGCGCTGGCCTGCCGTCGGCGATGATGGCGGCGATGCTGCACCCGGATCGGCGCGTCATGGCCGTCTGCGGCGATGGCGGCTTCATGATGAACTCGCAGGAGATGGAGACGGCGGTGAGGCTCGGCCTCAACCTCGTCGTGCTGATCCTGAACGACGGCGCCTATGGCATGATCCGCTGGAAGCAGGCCGTCGACAAGTTCCCCGACTACGGCATGACCTTCGGAAACCCGGATTTCGTCCGCTATGCCGAGGCCTATGGCGCCAAGGGCTCGCGCGTGACCTCCGCCGAGGCGCTGGTGCCGACGCTGGAGGCCGCCTTCAAGGGCGGCGGCGTCCATCTCGTCGACTGCCCGATCGACTATTCCGAGAATACGCGCGTCCTCGTCGAGGAACTGCGCAACCGCGTCCCCGACGTCGATCTGGCCTGAGAGACCGTCTCTCGCTCTTCACGTCCACAGCATTTCCAAGGAGACGACCATGCTCCAGGTTGTTCAGGCCTATGACCGCGCCCCGATCACGGAGATCGAGACCGACGACGAGGCCGCGCTCGAACGCAAGCTGACGGCCGCCCAGAAGGTCTTCAAGGACCGCGACAACTGGCTGAAGCCGCATCAGCGCATCGCCATCCTGCGCAAGCTCGCGGGGCTTCTGGAAGCCAAGCGCGATCATTTTGCCATGCAGATCGCGCGGGAAGGCGGCAAGCCGTTGCCGGACGCGATCATCGAGGCGAACCGCGCCATCGACGGCGTCCACAACGCCGCCGACGAGCTGCGCAACCTCGCCGGACGCGAGATTCCGATGGGTCTCTCGGCCGCCGCAGGCGGCCGCTGGGCCTTCACCACGCGCGAGCCGATCGGCATCGTCACGGCGATCTCGGCCTTCAACCACCCGCTCAACCTGATCGTGCATCAGGTTGCGCCGGCGATCGCGACCGGCTGCCCCGTCATCATCAAGCCCGCCGGCACGACGCCGCTCTCCTGCATCGACTTCGTCAAGCTGGCGCATGAGGCCGGCCTGCCGGAGGCCTGGTGCCAGACCTTCGTTCCGGCAGAGACGGCGCTCGCCGAGAAGCTCGCCACGGATCCGCGCATCGCCTTCCTGAGCTTCATCGGCTCGGCCAAGGTCGGCTGGTATCTGCATTCGAAGCTCGCGCATGGCGCCCGCTCGGCGCTGGAGCATGGCGGCGTCGCGCCGGCCATCGTCGACAAGAGCGCCGATCTCGACGCGATCATCGAGCCGATGGTGAAGGGCGGCTACTACCATGCCGGCCAGGTCTGCGTGTCGACGCAGCGCATCTATGTGCACGAGGCCATCGCCGACGACTTCACCGAGCGCCTCATCGCCCGCGTCAAGAAACTGCGCACCGGCGACCCGACCCTGAAGGATACCGAGGTCGGCCCGCTGATCGTGCCGAAGGAGGCTGATCGCGTTGCCTCCTGGATCGAGGAGGCGGTGAAGGGTGGTGCGAAGCTGGCGACCGGGGGCAAGCGGCTCTCGGAGACGACGCTGGAGCCGGCAATCCTGATCGACCCTTCGCCGGAAGCGCGGATCTCGCGCGAGGAGGTGTTCGGGCCGGTAGTCAACATCTACCGCTATCGCGATCTCGACGACGCGATAGCGCGGGCGAACTCGCTGCCCGTCTCTTTCCAGTCGAGCATCTTTGCGCAAGATATCGACGTCGCGCTCAGGGCGGCGAACCGGCTCGAGGCCTCGGCGGTGATGGTCAACGACCCCACCACCTTCCGCACGGACTGGATGCCGTTTGCGGGGAGGCGCGTCTCGGGCTACGGCACGGGTGGAATCCCCTACACCATGCGCGACATGACGCAGGAAAAGATGATCCTGCTGAAGCGCCGCTGAACCACGGACCCCCGACATGACCGACACTCCCTCCCCCCAGGGGCGCATCGCGCTCATCGGTGCGCCGATCGAAGTCGGTGCCTCGCGCCGGGGCGCGCTGATGGGTCCGGCGGGCCTGCGCACCGCCGGGCTGGTGCGGATGCTGGAGGAGCTCGGCTATGCGGTCGAGGACCATGGCGACATCCTGCCGCGCGACCTGACGCCGGTCGAAGGGCCGGCGCCGGAGAATGCCCGGTTCTACAACGAGATCGCCGCCTGGATGCGCGCGCTCTCGGCCCGCTCCTATGAGCTGGCGCGGACGGGGGCGACGCCGATCTTCCTCGGCGGCGATCACAGCCTGTCGATGGGCTCGGTCAACGGCGTCGCGCGCCACTGGCAGGAGCAGGGTCGCAAGCTCTTCGTGCTCTGGCTCGACGCTCATGCCGACTACAACATGCCGGCGATCTCGCCCTCGGGGAACATGCACGGCATGTCCTCGGCCTTCCTGTGCGGCGAGAGCGGCCTCGACGAGCTGCTGGGCGACGAGCCGCGCGCCTCGATCAGCCCGGAGCAGCTCAGCCTCTTCGGCATCCGCTCGATCGACCCGCTGGAGAAGGCGGCCGTGAAGGCGCGCGGCATCGACATCGCCGATATGCGCGCCATCGACGAGCACGGGGTCGGCGTGCTGATCCGCAAGGTGATCGAGAAGGTGCGTGCCGCAAACGGCGTGCTGCACGTCTCGTTCGACGTCGATTTCCTCGATCCGCCGCTGGCGCCCGGCGTCGGCACCACCGTGCCGGGCGGCGCGACCTATCGCGAGGCCCATCTCGTGATGGAGCTGCTGCACGATTCAGGACTGGTGCGCTCGATGGACATCGTCGAGCTAAACCCCTTCCTCGACGACCGCGGCCAGACGGCGCGGCTCGCGGTGGAACTCGCCGGCAGCCTGTTCGGCCAGCAGATCACCGACCGGCAGACGCCGTCGAACGCCATCGGCGCGGCCTAAGCCGCGCCGTAGGGCTTCCGGTCAAACCGCCAGCGCGAAGCCGTCCTTGCGGTGGTCCGACGCGCCGAACATCACGCCGCGCGCATGGTCGAGCCAGATCGCCTGGCAGCCGCCGAGCGCCTCTTCGGCCCAGGTCACGTCATGGCCGCGCGCCTTCAGATCGGCGGCGACATCGGCCGGGATCGTCGTCTCGAGCTGGAGCTTGCCGTCGAAGGCGAAGCTGCGCGGCGCATCCGAGGCCTGCTGCGGGTCGAGCCCACGGTCGAGAATGCCCGAGATGAACTGGACATGGCCGGTCGACTGGTACTGGCCGCCCATCACACCGAAGGCCATCACCGCCTTGCCGTCCTTGGCCAGCATGCCGGGGATGATGGTGTGGAAGGGGCGCTTGCGCGGGGCGATGGCGTTGGGATGCCCCTCGATCAGGCGGAAGCCCGAGCCGCGGTTCTGCAGCATCACGCCGGCCTTGGCGGCATAGACGCCGCTTCCGAAGGCGGAGAACAGCGAGTTGATGAAGGACACCATGTTGCCGTCGCGGTCGACGACGCAGAGATAGATCGTGTCCTTATGCAGCGGCATGTCGAAGACTTCCGGCTTCGCCGCCTTCTCCAGGCTGATCTCGGCGCGAATGCGGGAGACGAAGGCGTCGGACAGGAAAGCCTCCATATCGAAGGGGCTGAAGGCCGGATCGGCCACCAGCGTATCGCGCTGGCGATAGGCGGCCTTGCTCGCCTCGGCGAGGAGGTGGATGCGGTCGGCCTCGCTGAGCTTGTCGCCCTTGAGGTCGAAGCCTTCGAGGATGCGCGCGATCAGCAACGCTGCGATGCCCTGGCCATTCGGCGGGCATTCCCAGAGACGGTGGCCGCGATAATCGGCGCCGATGGGATCGACATAATCAGGCTTGTTGGAGGCAAGGTCGTCCAGCGCCATCAGGCTGCCGACCTTGTTCAGCGTGGCGACCATGTCCTCGGCAATCTCGCCCTCATAGAAGGCTGCGCGCCCCTCGCGGGCGACGCGGCGCAGCGTCTTGCCGAGCGCGGGATGCACCATGCGGTCGCCGACGGCCGGCGCCTTGCCGCCCGGCAGATAGACGTCGTTGCCGAGGCCGTGCTTCTCGATGCGGCCCTTGTAGAGGTTCCAGTCATGGGCGACGCGCGGCGTCACCACGAAGCCCTCCTCGGCGGCCTTGATCGCCGCGGCGAAGATCTCGTCGAGGCTCTTGCTGCCATGGTCGGCGACGAGCCGGCACCAGGCGTCGATGGCGCCGGGCACCGTGACGGCATGGGGCGAATCGGGGGCGATGGTGGTCATGCCCTGGCCGAGGAACCAGCCGAGCTCGGCCTTGGCCGGCGCGCGGCCCGAGCCGTTGAGCGCGACCATCTTGCCGCCGGCCGGCGCGTAGATGGCGAAGCAGTCGCCGCCGATGCCGGTCATGTGCGGATCGACCACGGCCTGGACCGCGACCGCCGCGATGGCGGCGTCAATCGCGTTGCCGCCTGCGCGCAGGATGTCGACCGCGGCCAGCGTCGCGGCGGGGTGGGAGGTCGCGGCCATACCACGGTCGCCGACGGCCACCGGACGCCCCGGCGCCTTGAAATCGCGATTGCCCCAGCTCATTGTCTTCTCCACCTCTGCGGCGCGTCGTCCCGGCGCCTTGTTTCAGAGCCCCTTTGGCGCGCTTCCCGGCGGCTGGCAATCCCGCAGCGCGCATGACGGTCATGGTCATGGGGGCGCGGCGAAACGAGGCAATGATCCCCGCTGCATGGGCGCCATCCCGAAATGCACCCCGTCCCCCGGTGACAGCCGCGCCTGCGGGCCCTAACCTCGCGCCTGCCGGAAACAGCGCCGATGGCGGCGAGCGATGCATGATCGCGCCCATCGGTTTCGCCCGGTAGCCCAGCTCCCGCCCGGGACAGATCGCCAGCCGCTTTCGGGCTGGCTCTTCCGTCTCGCGGCCAGGACAAGACCAGGAGACAGATCATGGCGCATGAGCTTGAATTCTACATCGACGGCCAGTGGGTGAAGCCCTCCGGCAGCCGCACGCTGGGCGTCGTCGACCCCTCGAACGAAGAGGTCTTCGCCACCATCGCGCTCGGCGAGCAGGCCGATGTCGACAAGGCCGTCGCTGCGGCCCGCGCCGCCTTCCCGGCCTTCGCCGCGACCTCGAAGGCGGATCGCCTCGCGCTGATGCGCCGCCTCGCCGAGGCCTACAAGAAGCGCTACGACGACATCGCCGACATCCTCTCGCGCGAGATGGGCGCGCCGAAGGAGCTGGCGCACCGGGCGCAGGCCGGGATGGGCACCGCCCATCTCGCCAAGATGATCGAGACGCTCGAGAACTTCGAGTTCGAGGAGCTGCGCGGCACCACGCTGATCGCCAAGGAGCCCATCGGCGTCGTCGGCATGATCACGCCCTGGAACTGGCCGCTCAACCAGATCATGTGCAAGGTCGCGCCGGCGCTCGCCGCCGGCTGCACCATGGTGCTGAAGCCCTCCGAGATCGCCCCGCTCAACGCCATCATCTTCGCCGAGGCGATGCATGAGGCCGGCGTGCCGAAGGGCGTGTTCAACCTTGTCAACGGCGACGGCCCGACGGTCGGCGAAGCCATCTCGCGCCATCCGGGCGTCGACATGGTCTCCTTCACGGGCTCGACCCGCGCCGGCATCCTCGTCGCCAAGGCGGCGGCGGACACGGTGAAACGCGTTCATCAGGAGCTCGGCGGCAAGTCGGCCAACATCATCCTCGACGATGCCGACCTGAAGAAGTCGGTGAAGCTCGGCGTCGAGAGCGTGATGCGCAACTCCGGCCAGTCCTGCAACGCGCCGACCCGGATGTTCGTGCCGGAGAAGCTGCATGAGGAAGCACTCGCCATCGCCAAGCAGGTGGCCGAGCCGCTCAAGGTCGGCGCCCCGTCGGCGGATGGCGTGTTCCTCGGCCCCGTCGTCAGCGAAGTGCAGTACGAGAAGATCCAGCGTCTGATCGAGGCCGGCATCAAGGAAGGCGCGACGCTCGTCACCGGCGGCCCGGGCCGTCCCGAGGGGCTCAATCGCGGCTACTATGTCCGCCCGACCGTGTTCGGCGGCGTCACCGACGAGATGACCATCGCCCGCGAGGAGATCTTCGGCCCCGTGCTGTCGATCCTGCCCTACAAGAGCGATGACGAGGTGGTCTCGCGCGCCAACGACACGCCTTACGGCCTCGCCTCCTATGTCCAGTCCGGCTCGCAGGATCGCGCCCGCAAGGTCGCGGCCCAGATGCGTTCGGGCAATGTCTACATCAACTATCCCGCCTGGGACGCCGGCGCGCCCTTCGGCGGCTACAAGCAGTCCGGCAACGGCCGCGAATACGCCGATTTCGGCCTCGAGGAATTCCTCGAGATCAAGGGCACGGTCGGCTACGCAGCCGCCTGATCCCGACCGACCACGACTAAGCCGCTTGAGTCCGATGGCCCGAGAGGGCTATCGGACTCTTGTTTTCAGAACACTTCAATCGATTAGAGGGGACGCCAATGGTCAATCCGAACCGCTATGACGAGATGCGCTACAACCGCTGCGGCCAGAGCGGGCTGATGCTGTCGGCGCTCTCGCTCGGCCTCTGGCAGAATTTCGGCGAGACCGGCAACCGCGCCAACATGCGCGAGATCTGTCGCACTGCCTTCGACCTCGGCATCACTCATTTCGACCTCGCCAATAACTACGGACCGCCGCCCGGCTCGGCCGAGACCGCTTTCGGCGAGATCCTCGCGCAGGATTTCGCCGGCCATCGCGACGAGATGGTGATCTCGACCAAGGCCGGCTATCGGATGTGGCCCGGCCCCTATGGCGAGTGGGGCAGCCGCAAATATCTGATCTCCAGCCTCGACCAGAGCCTGAAGCGGATGAAGCTCGACTATGTCGACATCTTCTATTCGCACCGCTTCGACCCCAACACGCCGCTGGAGGAGACGATGGGGGCGCTCGACGCCATCGTGCGCCAGGGCAAGGCGCTCTATGTCGGGCTGTCCTCCTACAACTCGAAGCGCACGCAGGAGGCAGCCGCCATCCTGCGCCGGCTTGGAACCCCCTGCCTGATCCACCAGCCAAGCTATTCGATGCTCAATCGCTGGATCGAGGAGGACAAGCTGCTCGACACGCTCGACGCCGAGGGCATCGGTTCGATCGTGTTCTCGCCGCTGGCGCAGGGGATGCTGACCGACAAGTACCTCAAGGGCGTGCCTGCGGGCAGCCGCGCCGACAAGAAGGCGCCCTCCTTCCGCGACGGCTTCCTCAGCGACGACAACATCAAGCGCATCGCGGCGCTGAACGAGATCGCCAAGGCGCGCGGCCAGAGCCTCGCCCAGATGGCGATCGCCTGGGTGCTGCGCGGCGGGCGCGTCACCACGGCGCTGATCGGCGCGAGCCGCCCCGAGCAGGTCATCGACTGCGTCGCCGCGCTGAAGAACCCGGACTTCACCGCCGACGAACTGGCCCAGATCGACCGGCACGCCATCGATGGCGGCGTCAACATCTGGGCTGCTTCGGCGGAGCGTTGACATCAGCCGTCATGCTCGGGCTCGACCCGAGCATGACGGAGACCAGCGCCTTCTCGTCACGAGTTTCTCGGGTCGCCGCTCCGCGGCGCCCGAGAATGACGGAGGCGGTCAATCCTCCTCGGGCGTCGCTGCGATCGGCAGCGCGCTGGAGCGCTTCACCTGGCCCAGCGCGAAGCTCGACTCGATCGAGGCGACGCCGTCGAGGCGGGTGAGTTTGTCCTTGAGGAAGCGCTCATAGGCCGGCAGATCGCCGACGACGATGCGCAGCAGATAGTCGCGCTGGCCGGTCATCAGGTAGCAGTCGACCACCTCGGGCCAACGCGCCACGGCTTGCGAAAAACGGTCGAGCTCGTCCTCGCGCTGCCGCTCCAGCTTGACCGAGGCGAAGACGCTGATCGGCAGCCCGACCTTGGTCTGGTCGATGATCGCAGCATAGCCGGTGATGACGCCGGCTTCCTCCAGCATGCGGATGCGGCGCGCGCAGGGCGAGGCCGAGAGCCCGATGCGCTGGGCGAGATCCTGCACCGAAAGGCGCGAATTGATCTGCAGTTCCGCGATGATCTTGCGGTCGAGCGCATCGAGGCGCGGGCGGGCCATCCCTGTTCTCCGGCAGCAGCAGGTCCCGCTCTTTTACAGGAGAGGCCGCGCGCCACCATCGGTATCGCCGCAGGACGAGGCGGCAGCGACAGCATGCCATTGGCAAGCCGTCGCTGCGCGCGCTATGCGATACCTACAATCGCAGCAATGTATGGAATGGCTCGGGTGATGGCCGAAAGTGACGAAGCGATCCGCTGGATCGGCCGGTTCGACCCGGCCGCAGGGCCACGCTACCTGCAGATCGTGGCGCAGCTTGAACACGCCGTCGCCACCGGGCTCTTGCGGCCAGGCGACCGGCTGCCGCCGCAGCGGAAGCTCGCCGACCATCTCGCCGTCGACCTCACCACCGTCACGCGCGCCTTCGGCGAGGCCCGCGAGCGCGGGTTGATCGATGCGGTGACCGGGCGCGGCTCTTTTATCTCGGCAAGGCAGGAGCAGGAGGGGCCGGCGCTCGACCTCAGCATGACGATCCCACCCGCGCCGAAGGGCCTGAGGCTGGGCGAGCTGATGCAGCGCGGCATCGCCGAAATCCTGGCACGCAGCGATGCCGACCAGCTGATGAACTATCATGGCGGCGCCGGCACGCTGGCCGAACGCGCCGCCGGAGCGGCCTGGCTCGCGCCTCTCATGGGCGCTCTCTCGCCTCAGCGCATCGCGGTGGTGCCGGGCGCACAGACGGGGCTCAGCGCTCTGCTCTCGCTGCTAGCCCGGCCGGGCGACACGGTTCTGCTGGAGCCGCTCACCTATCCGGGCTTGATCGGCGCAGCGCGTCAGCACCGTCTCGGCATTGTGTCGGTCGCAAGCGATGCGGACGGCCCGCTGCCGGAGGCGCTCGACGAAGCCGCCGGCCGGTCCGGGGCGAGATTGTTCGCTTTGACGCCGACATTGCAGAACCCGACCTGCACGACCTTGCCCGAACGCCGCCGGCGGGAGCTCGTGACCGTCGCCCGCCGGCGCGATCTGACCCTGATCGAGGACGATCCCTACAGCTTGCTCGCCGGCGATGCGCCCGCGCCGCTGGCCACGCTGGCGCCGGAGCGGACATGGCATGTCGCAACCTTGTCAAAAGTGCTGACACCCGGACTGCGCGCGGCGTTCGTCGTGATGCCTGAGGGAGCGGATGGCGCTGCGTTCCTGGCCGCGCTACGCGCAACGGCGCTGATGCCTGCGCCGCTGATGACAGCGCTCGCCGCGCATTGGATCAGGATCGGCGCGGCCAAGGATGTGCTGGATGGTGTCCGGCGGGAGGCGGCCGAGCGACAGCTTCTCGCCCGCGAGATCCTGCCCGCGACGATGCGCGCCCATCCGCATGCGCTGCACGCCTGGCAGCCCCTGCCGCCGCATTGGGACCGCAACAGCCTGATCGAACGTGCGCGGATGGCCGGACTCGGCGTGATGGCTGCCGATGCGTTCAGTACAAGTGAGACGGCGCCGGATGCGATCCGGATCGCGCTCGGGGCCATTCCCGAGCGAGCGCGGCTGGCGGAGGCGCTCGGGCTCCTTGCCGGGTTGATTCGCAACGAGGCCCAGGGGAGCCGCTGAGCCCACCTCGGCCTGTTCAGTTGGTGGCGACGGGCTTGTCCTGCGGCGTCGGGCGGGCGAGCCGGCCTTCCTCCGCCTTGTAGAAGAACTGAGAGGCCACCAGCCAGCCCTTGAGCGGCTGCAAGGGCGGAATGCAGGTCAGCAGGATCAGCGGCAGCGTCGTGACCAGATGCACCCAGCTCGGCGGGTCGTAGGTCAACTCCAGCCAGAGCGGGAAAGCCACCGCCGGCACGCAGATGAACATCATCACGAAGAAAGCCGGGCCGTCCGCTGGGTCGGCGAAGGAATAGTCGAGCCCGCAGACCTCGCATTTCGGCTTCAGCTTGAGGAAGCCGTCGAAAATCTTACCCTGCCCGCAACGCGGGCAGCGACCACGCAAGCCGGTCTGCATCGGAGAAAGAGGCGGCCACTGCTCGCCAGACATGGGAACTCTCCAAGGGACGGCGCCAATCATCGGCGTCGCCCCGTAAATCGTTCTCGATACATACAATGTCAAGATTGTATGCGCCCTACCCGGCCGGCTGCGCGGATCGGTCGCGGGCTTCAGATATGCAGCGCGTGGCCGAGCGCCTTCATCGCCGCCTCCGGGAAGGCCTCGCCCAGCGTCGGATGGGCGTGGATCGTGCCAGCGATGTCCTGCAGCGTCGCCCCCATCTCGACGGCGAGGCCGAAGGCGGCCGAGAGTTCCGAGACGCCCTGCCCCACCGCCTGGATGCCGAGCACCAGTTCACTGCGCGCGTCAGCCACGACGCGCACAAAGCCGGTTTCACCATGGCGGGTCATAGCCCGGCCATTGGCGGTGAAGGGGAACTGGCCGATCTTCAGCTCATGGCCCGCGCGCTTGGCCTCCTCCGGCAAGAGGCCGACGGAGACGATCTCGGGATCGGTGAAGCAGATCGCCGGGATGCCGCGCTTGTCCCAGGCGCGCGGCAGGCCGGCGACGATCTCCGCCACCATCTCTCCTTGCGCCATGGCCCGATGCGCCAGCATCGGTTCGCCGGTGACGTCGCCGATGGCGTAGATGCCACGCATCGCCGTCTCGCAACGCTCGCCCACACGGATGAATCGGCCGTCCATGTCGAGGACCAGGTTTTCGAGACCGAGACCGTCGGTGACGGGCTTGCGCCCGACCGTGACCAGGATCCTGTCGGCGGGCAGGCTGCGCTCCTTGCCGTCAGCGGCCTCGATACGCAGCCCGTCGCCTTTCGCGGTGGGACCAAGCGCCTTGGCGCCCGTGAGCACCTCGACACCGAGCGCGGTCAGACGCTTGGAGACGGGGCCGGTGAACTCGGCGTCGTAGAGCGGCAGAATGCGTTCCTGCGCCTCGACCACGGTGACCTTGCTGCCCATGCGTGCAAAGGCAATGCCGAGTTCGAGCCCGATGTAGCCGCCGCCGACCACGACGAGGCGCTTCGGCAATTCGGTCAGCGCCAGCGCGCCGGTCGAGGAGATGACGTTTCCGCCGAAAGGCAGGAAGGGCAGCTCGACCGGCGCGGAGCCGGTGGCGATGACGATGGACTCGGCATGAACCGTCTTCGGGCCGGTCTCGGTCTCGACCACGACAGTCTTGCCGTCGCGGAAGCTGGCGCGGCCCTGCACGATCTTGACCTTGGCCTTGCGCAACAGCGCCGCGACGCCGTTGTTGAGGCGTTGAACGATACCGTCCTTCCAGGCCACGGCCTGTTTCAGATCGAGCGTCGGCGCGCCGGCGGTCAGGCCGAAGGGCGTGCGTCCAGCGGCGGCATCGGCCGCCTTCTCGAATTCCTCGGCGACATGGATCATCGCCTTGGAAGGGATGCAGCCGACATTGAGGCAGGAACCGCCAAGCTTGGTGCTCTCGACGATGACGGTGTCGATGCCGAGCTGGCCGGCGCGGATGGCGCAGACATAGCCGCCGGGGCCGGCGCCGATGACGAGGAGCTTGCAGGTGATCTCGGTCATGGCACGCTCCTCAGATGTCCACGAAGAGCGTGGCCGGGTTCTCCAGCAGCTCCTTCAGCCGCTGCACGAAGACGGCAGCGTCCCAGCCGTCGATGACGCGGTGATCGAAGCTGGAGGAGAGGTTCATCATCTTGCGCGGCACGAAGGTGGTGCCGTCCCAGACCGGGCGGACGACCATCTTGTTGACGCCGACGATGGCAACTTCCGGATAGTTGATGACCGGCGTCGTCGCGATGCCGCCCAACGCGCCGAGCGAGGTGATGGTGATGGTCGAGCCGGTCAGTTCGTCGCGCGTCGCGGTGCCGTCCCGGGCGCGCTCGGCGAGGCGTGCGAGCTCGATGCCACAGCCCCAGAGATCGCGGGCCTCGGCATGCTTCACCACCGGCACGATCAGGCCGGACGGCGTCTGCGTCGCGATGCCGATATGGACGCCGGCGTGCTGGTGGATGATGCCGGCGTCATCGTCATAGAGCGCATTGAGGTTCGGCTGCTCACTGATCGCCTTGACCATCGCCCGCATCAGGAAGGGCAACAAGGTGAGCTTCGGCCGCTCCGGCGTCGGCTTCCGGTTCAGTGTCGCGCGCAACTCCTCGAGCGGGGTGACATTGACCTCCTCGACGATGGTGATGTGCGGGATGCGCGACTTCGACAGCGCCATCTTCTCGGCGATGCGGCGTCGCAGACCGACAACCTTGATGTCGGTGACGGCACTCTTCTCAACGAGCCCACCGCCCCGGACCGGCTCCGGCCCGTGCAGCAGGAAGGCGTCGATGTCCTCATGGGTGATGCGCCCGGCCGGGCCGGTGGCCGGCACCTGCCGCAGATCGACCCCGGCCTCACGGGCCTTGAGGCGCACGGCCGGCGAGGCCAGCGGCTTCTCGCCGGGCGGGCGGCGCATAGCGGGAGCGGCAGCGACAGCGGAGCGTGGCACAGGAGCAGCCGGTTTCGATGTCGGCAGCTTCGCCGGCACCGCCGGAGCAACGGGTTTTACAGGCTTGGCAGGAGTCGGCGGCGCGGCTTTCTCGGCCGGAGCGTCTTGCGCGCTCTCATCCGCAGCGGTCTCCTCCACCGCCGCGCCGCCCTCCCCTGCAACCTTCAGCTTCACGATCGGCGAGCCGATCGCGACCGTATCGCCGACCTCGGCTCCGACCCAGGTCACCTCGCCCTCGACCGGCGACGGGATCTCGACCGTCGCCTTGTCGGTCATCACCGCGGCGAGCAGATCGTCCTCGCGGACGATGTCGCCGACCTTGACGTGCCACTCGACGAGCTCGGCTTCCGCAATGCCCTCGCCGACATCCGGCAGCTTGATGATGCGCTCGGCCATCAGCGTGCCTCCATGATGTCGCGCAGCGCCTGTCCGAGGCGGGCGGGACCGGGGAAGTAGTCCCATTCCTGCGCATGCGGATACGGCGTGTCCCAGCCGGTCACGCGCATCACCGGCGCCTCCAGATGATAGAAGCAGTGCTCCTGCACCAGCGACGCTAGCTCCCCGCCGAAGCCGGAGGTCAGCGTGGCCTCATGCAGCACGATGCAGCGGCCTGTCTTGGAGACGGAGGCCACGATCGCTTCCAGATCGAGCGGGACGAGGGTGCGCAGGTCGATAACCTCGGCATCGATGCCGGTGTCCTCGGCCGCCGCCAGCGCGACATGGACCATGGTGCCATAGGCGAGGATGGTGACGGCGCTGCCCTCCCGCCGCGTCACCGCCTTGCCGAGCGGCACGGTGAAATGGCCTTCCGGCACATCGGCAAGCTCATGCTTCGACCAGGCCGTGACCGGCCGGTCGTGATGGCCGTCAAAGGGGCCGTTATAGAGCCGCTTCGGTTCCAGGAAGATCACCGGATCAGGGTCCTCGATCGCCGCGATCAGCAGGCCCTTGGCATCGTAGGGATTGGAAGGCACGACCGTCTTCAGGCCCGAGACATGGGTGAAGAGCGCTTCCGGGCTCTGGCTATGGGTCTGGCCGCCGAAGATGCCGCCGCCTGTCGGCATGCGGATCACCAGCGGGCAGGTGAAATCCCCGGCCGAGCGGTAGCGCAGGCGCGCGGCCTCGGAGACGATCTGGTCATAGGCCGGATACATGTAGTCGGCGAACTGGATCTCGATGCAGGGCTTCAGGCCATAGGCGGCCATGCCGATGGCAGTGCCGACGATGCCGGCTTCGCTGATCGGCGCATCGAAGCAGCGCGAGACGCCGTATTTCTGCTGGAGCCCCTGCGTGCAGCGGAAGACGCCGCCGAAGAAGCCGACATCCTCACCGAAAACCACGACATTGTCGTCGCGTCCGATGGAGACGTCCATGGCGGAGCGGATCGCCTCGATCATCGTCATGCGGGGCATGCGTCAGACTCCGATCTGCTGGCGCTGACGGCGCAGATGCGGGGGGAGCTCCGCATAGACGTCCTCGAAGATATCCCGCGCCGAGGGCTTGCCGCCGGAATGCAGCGTGCCGAAGCTCTCGGCCTCCTTCTGCGCCGCGATGACCGTGGCGAGGATCTCGGCCTCCGCCTGCTTGTGGCGCTCCTCCGACCAGGCGCCGACCGCGATCAGGTGCTGCTTCAGCCGGATCAGCGGGTCGCCGAGCGGCCAGTCGTCGGATTCGTGCTTGGGCCGATAGGCGGAGGGGTCGTCCGAGGTGGAATGGGCGCCCGCGCGGTAGGTGACGTATTCGACCAGCGTCGGCCCGAGATTGCGGCGCGCCCGCTCGATCGCCCATTGCGCGACCGCGTAGACCGCGAGGTAGTCGTTGCCGTCGACGCGCAATGCCGGGATGCCGAAGCCGAGCCCCCTGGCCGCGAAGGTGCCGGAGCCGCCCCGCGCAATGCCCTGGAAGGTCGAGATCGCCCACTGGTTGTTGACGACGTTCAGGACGACCGGCGCCTTGTAGGTCGAGGCGAAGACCAGCGCCGCGTGGAAATCCGATTCCGCCGTCGAGCCGTCGCCAATCCAGGCGGCGGCGATGCGGGTGTCGTTCTTGATCGCCGAGGCCATGGCCCAGCCTACAGCCTGGACATATTGCGTCGCGAGATTGCCCGAGATCGAGAAGAAGCCGTGCTCCTTCGAGGAGTACATCACCGGCAGCTGCCGGCCCTTCATCGGGTCGCGCTCGTTCGAGTAGATCTGGCACATCATGTCGACGAGCGGGTAGTCGTGCGCGATCAGCAGGCCCGCCTGGCGATAGGTCGGGAAGTTCATGTCGCCGGGCTGCAGCGCGATGCGGAAGGCGCAGCTCACCGCCTCCTCGCCCGTGTGCTGCATGTAGAACGAGGTCTTGCCCTGGCGCTGCGCCATCTGCATGCGCCCATCGAAGGTGCGCAGCGTCATCATGTGGCGCAGGCCGCGGACGAGGTCGTCCTGGGAGAGATCCGGCGCCCAGGGGCCGACGGCCTCGCCCTCGCGGTTCAGCACGCGGATGATCGAATAGGCGAGATCGCGGATGTCCTTGGGGTCGACATCGACCGGCGGGCGGGCGACCGAGCCCGCCTTGGGGATCACCACATGCGAGAAATCGGGCTTTTCGCCGGGGCGGCTCGCGGGCTTGGGAACGTGAAACTGCAGTGGCTGGGTTGCTGCCGGCTCGCCGCCGGCCTTGTCGCTGCTCATGAGCGCCTCCATCCCTGTCGCTGCCAGCATTCCGCCTTCGCGCGCATCCGGCAAGATGCCGTAACCGTGCGACGTCCGGATCGTTCCCCTTGCAACTAACGCTAGCGCCGGCGCGGCGGAGGTTCCTTCCGAATTTGCCTGCCGCACCGGAATGTTGCAGAAGATCCTTCTGCTGAATTCGACAACTGCGGATACTTCTCCCGATGAACAGGAAGAGCCAGAACGGTCCTGCTCTCGATCTGATCGATCGCAAGATTCTCGCTGCGTTGCGGGAGGACGGGCGGCTGACCACGCAGGCGCTGGCCGAGAAGGTGGGGCTCTCGCCCTCCCCCTGCTGGACGCGAGTGAAGCGGCTGGAGGAATCCGGCGCGATCGAGAAATACGTCGCGCTGCTCGACCATCGCGCGCTTGGCTTCAACAACGTCGTCTTCGTCGAGATCACGCTCGACAAGCATGACGACAAGGTGCTGGACCAGTTCGGGGAGGCGCTGAGCCGCGCGCCGGAGGTGGTCGAGGCCCATCTGGTGACGGGCGAATACGACTATCTCGCCAAGGTCGTGGTCAGCGGCACCGACCATTACGAGCGCTTCCTGCGCGAGACCGTCTATCGCATCCCCGGCGTGCGCCAGACCCGCACGACCTTCGGGCTGAGGACGCTGAAGCGAACATTGTCGGTCGATCCACTGAAGGTGCCGTGAGCGGGGGCCTGGAAAGGCGCAGGGAACCCCTCTCCCGAGTGGGAGAGGGGCAGGGGTGAGGGGCCCGCCGCCGATCGTCGGAACGCAGCGCCGCCGCCGCGCCCTCAAAGGTTAGGGCGGGCCCTCATCCGGCCCTCTGGGCCACCTTCTCCCATCCGGGAGAAGGGAGGAGCGTCGCGGCCTACCCCAGCATCTCCCGCACCATCGGAACGACCTTCTCGCCATAGAGCCGGATGGACTCCATCATCCGCTCATGGGCCAGCGGGCCGGCGCTGTACTTCATCTGGAAGCGTGACAGGCCGAGCCCCTTCGCGGTCGCGGCGATCTTGCGGGCGACCGTCTCGGGCGAGCCGAGATAGAGCGAACCTGTCGCGACCTCGAGATCGAAGTCTTCGCGACGCATCGGCGGCCAGCCGCGCTCGGCGCCGATACGATCCCGCATCTGCTTGTAGGCCGGGTAGAACTCCTCCTTCGCCTGCTCGTCCGTCGCCGCGACATAGCCGGGCGAATGCACGCCGATGGGCTTCGGCGCCTTGTCGATCTGCACATAGGCGCGCTTGTAGAGATCGACGAAGGGCTGGAAGCGCAGCGGCGCGCCGCCGATGATGGCGAGCATCAGCGGCAGGTCGTAGCGCACCGCCCGCACCACCGATTCAGGGCTGCCGCCGACGCCGATCCAGGTCTTGAGCGGCCCGTGCTCCACCGGCGGATAGACCAGCTGGTCCTTGAGCGGCGGGCGGATCGAGCCCTCCCAGTTCACCGGCTCCTGCGGCAGCAGCGCGGCGAAGAGGTCGAGCTTCTCCTCGAAGAGCTGCTCGTACTGGCGCATGTCGAAGCCGAAGAGCGGGAAGGACTCCGTGAAGGAGCCGCGACCGAGGATGACCTCGGCGCGCCCGTTCGAGACGGCATCCACCGTCGAGAAGCGCTGGAAGACGCGGATCGGATCGTCGGAGGAGAGCACGGTCACGGCGGAGCCCAACCGGATGCGGCTGGTGCGCGCGGCCATGGCAGCGAGCACCGTCTCGGGCGAGGACACGGCGAAATCGGCACGGTGATGCTCGCCGACGCCGATGAAATCGATGCCGACGCTATCAGCCAGAACGGCTTCCTCGACGAGGTTGCGGATCACCTGCGCGTGCGGCAGCGGCTTTCCGTCCGCGCCATGGGTGACGTCGCCGAAAGTGTCGAGCCCGAATTCCAGTTCCTGCGCCATCACCATCTCTCCGGGTCGCGAAGACCCATTGCCCGCCGGCAAGCCCGGCGCGTTGCAGTTGGGGAGGCGGCTGCCCCCATGCAATGTTCCCGTGTTGCCGCTGTGGCAACAGCCTGTTTGCAGAAGCGCAACCGCGGCGCTTGCCAGCGCCACGAAGCACGAGGATGCTGGCGCAGCATGATCATCCGCCAGCTTGTCTATCTCGACGCACTCGCCCGCGAGAAGCATTTCCGCCGCGCGGCCGAGGCCTGCCATGTCTCGCAGCCGACGCTCTCGGCCGCCATCGTCCAGCTCGAGGAGGAGCTGGGCGTGATGATCGTCGAGCGTGGGCGGCGCTTCCAGGGCCTCACCAAGGAGGGCGAGGTCGTGCTCGCCCATGCGCGGCGCATCCTGGCCGAGGCCGAGGTGATGAAGGATTCGATCGCCGAGCTGCGCGAGGGCGTCGGCGGGCGCATCCGGCTCGGCGCGATCCCGACCGCGCTGCCGATGATCGCCCATATCACCGCGCCGTTTTCGGCCCGCTACCCGGCCGTCTCGCTCACCGTGCTCTCGATGACCTCGCAGGAGATCCAGCAGGGTATCGACAATTTCGAGCTCGATGTCGGGCTGACCTATCTCGACAACGAGCCGCTCGACCGGGTGATCTCCAAGCCGATCTACCAGGAATCCTATGTGCTGCTGACGCGGGAGGACGGGCCGCTCGGCGAGCGCGAGACGATCACCTGGGCGGAGGCCGCCGAACACAAGCTCTGCCTGCTCACCGGCGACATGCAGAACCGGCGCATCATCGACGGCATCTTCCGCTCGGTCGGCACGGCGCCACGGGCGGCGATCGAGACCAACTCGATCTTCAACCTCTGCTCCCATGCAGGCATCGAGGGCATCGCCAGCATCGTCTCGCTGCAACTGCTCGAATTCTTCGGCGTGCCGATCGGGACGAAGGCGCTGGATCTGGTGGAGCCGGAGGCCCAGCGCATGATCGGCCTCATCGTCGCGGACCGACAGCCGGTCGCGCCCCTCGCCCGCAACCTGCTGATGATGACCAAGCCGGTCACGGATGCGCGGCTGCCGCGCCGACCCATTATCCGATAGTTCTAGCCTATCGTCCCTGCTCCAACGTCACATTGTGCAGCGCAAAATGGCTGCGTCACGAAATTTTCGACGCATCCATGCTGCTTCGATCGGCACACCGGCGCGGATGCGGCGCCATTTGATAGACGCTATCTATCAAATGGTTGGAACAAACGATTTGAAATCATTCCAGAATGGCTCAGGCTTTTCTCAAGATGTGCCCGGTTCACCGGGCCAATGGAGGAAAGATGGCCGGATATCCCGCCTGGAATCAGGATAGCGCGCAGTCGATCATTGCGGGACTCGCCCATCTGGAAGGCGCGACCCTGCCGATCCTGCACGCGCTGCAGGAGGAATTCGGCCATGTCGATCCGCAGGCCGTTCCGCTGATTGCCGAGGCTCTGAACCTGTCCCGCGCCGAGGTTCATGGCGCGATCTCCTTCTATCATGACTTCAGAACGGCCCCACCGCCGCGGCGTGTCATCAAGCTCTGCCGGGCCGAGGCCTGCCAGTCGCTCGGCTGCGAGACGCTGGTCGACGAACTGGCGCATCAGCACGGTATCGTCGTCGATGGCGAGGCCCATGGCGATGCGGTGGTCGAGACGGTATACTGCCTCGGCAATTGCGCGCTCGGCCCCTCCGCGCTGGTCGATGGCGAGTTGATCGGCCGCGTCGACGCCGCCCGCATCGTGGGGCTCTGCGACCATGGAAGGCGCGACTCATGAGCGCCGCCACGCCCATTCGGATCTTCGTGCCGATCGACGCCGCCGCACTCTCGGTCGGGGCAGAAGCGGTCGCGGAAGCGGTCGCGCGGGAAGCCGCCAACCGGGCGCTCCCCGTCGAGATCATCCGCAACGGCTCGCGCGGCATGCTCTGGCTCGAGCCGCTGGTCGAGGTCGAGACGACCGAGGGCCGCGTCGCCTACGGCCCGGTCACCGAAAAGGACGTTCCGGGGCTCATCGAGGCCGGGCTGGCCGAAGGCAAGGCGCATCCGCTGCGCCTCGGCCTCACCGAGGAACTCGACTGGATGAAGCGCCAGCAGCGGCTGAGCTTCGCCCGCGTCGGCGTCATCGACCCGCTCTCCATCGCCGATTACCGCGCCCATGGCGGCTTCCGCGGGCTGCAGAAGGCGCTCTCGCTGACCGGCGCGGAGATAGTCCAAACCGTCAAGGCCTCCGGCCTGCGCGGTCGCGGCGGCGCCGGCTTCCCGACCGGCATCAAGTGGCAGACCGTCCACGACGCCAAAGCGGAGCAGAAGTACATCGTCTGCAACGCCGATGAGGGCGACAGCGGCACCTTCGCCGACCGCATGCTGTTCGAGGGCGACCCCTATCTCACCATCGAGGGCATGGCGATTGCCGCGGTCGCGGTCGGCGCAACACGCGGCTACATCTATCTGCGCTCGGAATATCCGCATGCCCATCGCACGCTGCAGCGCGCGATCCTGAAGGCCGAGGCCGCCGGACTGATCGGCGCCTCGATCCTCGGCAGCGGCCACGCGTTCCATCTCGAGGTGAGGCTGGGCGCCGGCGCCTATATCTGCGGCGAAGAAACCTCGTTGCTCGAAAGCCTGGAAGGCAAGCGCGCCATCGTGCGTGCCAAGCCGCCGCTGCCGGCGCTTGAGGGCCTCTTCGGCAAGCCGACAATCGTCAACAACGTGCTCTCCTTCGCCGCCGTGCCCTGGATCATGGACCATGGCGCGCAGGCCTACGCCGATTACGGCATGGGCCGCTCGCGTGGCACGCTGCCCATCCAGCTCGGCGGCAATGTGAAGCGCGGCGGGCTGATCGAGCTCGCCTTCGGCATCTCGCTGCGCGAGATCATCGAGGATATGGGCGGCGGCACGCTCTCTGGCCGGCCGATCCGGGCCGTGCAGGTCGGCGGGCCGCTCGGCGCCTACCTCACAGCCGAACAGCTCGACGTGCAGATGGACTACGAGGCGCTGGCCGCGATGCGCGCCATGCTCGGCCATGGCGGCATCGTCGTCTTCGACGATCGCGTCGACATGGCGAAGCAGGCGCGCTTCGCCTTTGAGTTCTGCGCCAAGGAAAGCTGCGGCAAGTGCACGCCCTGCCGCATCGGCGCGACGCGCGGCGTCGAGGTGATGGACCGCATCATCTCAGGCCGCGAGGTGCCGAAGAACATCGCGGTGCTGCGCGACCTGTCCAAGCTGATGACCGACGCCTCGCTCTGCGCGATGGGCAGCCTGACGCCGATGCCGGTGCTGAGCGCGCTCAACCACTTCCCCGAGGATTTCGACCGTCCTCCGCTGCCCCTTGCAGCCGAGTGAGGAGGCTGAGATGAGCCTGATCAAGGAAATCGACTACGGCACGCCGATCCGGGTCGCGGACAAGACGGTGACGCTGACCATCGACGGCCAGAGCGTGACGGTGCCGGCCGGGACCTCGGTGATGGCCGCGGCGATGAGCATGGGCACCGCGATCCCCAAGCTCTGCGCCACCGACTCGCTTGAGCCCTTCGGCTCCTGCCGCCTCTGCCTCGTCGAGATCGAGGGGCGACGCGGCACGCCGGCGTCCTGCACGACGCCGGCCGAAGAGGGCATGGTCGTCCGCACCCAGTCGGAGAACCTGTCCGGCCTACGCAAGGGGGTCATGGAGCTCTACATCTCCGACCATCCGTTGGACTGCCTGACCTGTTCGGCCAATGGCGACTGCGAATTGCAGGACATGGCCGGCGCGGTTGGCCTGCGCGAGGTGCGCTATGGCTATGAGGGCGAGAACCACGTCTTCGCCAAGGGAGAGGGCGGGCTCGCCAACGAGAACTGGCTGCCGAAGGACACCTCCAACCCCTATTTCACCTATGACCCGTCGAAATGCATCGTCTGCAACCGCTGCGTGCGGGCCTGCGCCGAAGTGCAGGGCACCTTCGCGCTGACGATCACAGGGCGTGGCTTCGACTCGCGCGTGGCGGCGGGCCCGACCGACTTCCTCGGCTCCGAATGCGTCTCCTGCGGCGCCTGCGTGCAGGCCTGCCCGACGGCGACGCTGATCGAGAACAAGGTCATCGAATACGGCCAGCCGGAACACTCCAAGGTCACGACATGCGCCTATTGCGGCGTCGGCTGCTCCTTCAAGGCGGAGATGCAGGGCGACCGCGTCATCCGCATGGTGCCCTACAAGGATGGGCAGGCCAACGAGGGGCATAGCTGCGTCAAAGGCCGCTTCGCCTGGGGCTACGCCACCCATCAGGACCGCATCACCAAGCCGATGATCCGGGCAAAGATCACGGATCCGTGGCGGGAAGTGTCATGGGAAGAGGCGATCAACTACGCGGCTTCCGAGTTCAAGCGCATCCAGGCGAAGTTCGGACGCGAGTCGGTCGGCGCCATCACCTCGTCGCGCTGCACCAATGAGGAGGTCTTCCTCGTCCAGAAGCTGGTGCGCGCCGCCTTCCGCAACAACAATGTCGATACCTGCGCCCGCGTCTGCCATTCGCCGACCGGCTACGGCCTGAGGACGACGCTCGGCACCTCGGCCGGCACGCAGGATTTCAAATCGGTCGCCAAGGCCGACGTCATCCTCATCATCGGCGCGAACCCGACCGATGGCCACCCGGTCTTCGCCTCGCGGATGAAGAAGCGCATTCGCCAGGGTGCCCGGCTGATCGTCGCCGATCCCCGGCGGATCGACATGGTGCAGTCCCCCCATATCAAGGCGGATTACCACCTGCCGCTCAGGCCCGGCACCAATGTCGCGCTGCTCAATGCGCTCAGCCATGTCATCGTCACCGAGGGATTGATCGACGAGGCCTATGTGCGCGAGCGCTGCGATCTCGGCGATTTCGAGCACTGGGCCCGCTTCGTTGCCCGCGAGGAGAACTCGCCGGAAGCGAGCGAGCAGTTCACCGGCGTGCCGGCGGGCGAGGTGCGCGCGGCCGCACGGCTCTACGCCACCGGCGGCAATGGCGCGATCTATTACGGGCTGGGCGTCACCGAGCACAGCCAGGGCTCGACCACCGTGATGGCGATGGCGAACCTCGCCATGGCGACCGGCAACATCGGCCGCGAGGGCGTCGGCATCAATCCGCTGCGCGGGCAGAACAATGTCCAGGGCTCCTGCGACATGGGCTCCTTCCCGCACGAGTTCTCGGGCTATCGCCACGTCTCCGACGATTCGACCCGGCAGGTCTTCGAGATGCTCTGGGGCGTGCCGCTCGATGCCGAGCAGGGCCTGCGTATCCCCAACATGCTCGACGAGGCGGTCGGCGGCACTTTCAAGGGCCTCTACGTCCAGGGCGAGGACATCGCCCAGTCCGACCCCAATACCCAGCACGTCACGGCGGGGCTGGCCGCGATGGAATGCGTGGTCATCCAGGACATCTTCCTGAACGAGACGGCGAAATACGCCCATGTCTTCCTGCCCGGCGCCTCCTTCCTGGAGAAGGACGGCACCTTCACCAATGCCGAGCGGCGCATCAACCGCGTGCGGCAGGTGATGGCGCCGCTGGCCGGCAAGGACGAGTGGCAGGTCACGATCGAACTGGCGCGGGCGCTCGGCTACGAGATGTCGTACGCGCATCCCGGCGAGATCATGGACGAGATCGCGCGGCTGACGCCGAGTTTCGCCGGCGTCTCCTTCGACAAGCTGGAGAAGCTGGGCTCGGTGCAGTGGCCCTGCAACGAGAAGGCGCCGACCGGCACGCCGCTGATGCATGTCGACCGCTTCGTGCGCGGCAAGGGCAAGTTCATGATCACCGAATTCGTGCCGACGGAGGAGCGCACCGGCCCGCGCTTCCCGCTGCTGCTCACGACCGGGCGTATCCTCTCGCAATACAATGTCGGCGCGCAGACGCGGCGCACCGAGAACGGCGCCTGGCATGACGAGGACGTGCTGGAGATCCACCCCTTCGACGCCGAGAGCCGCGGCATCCGCGACGGCGATCTCGTCGCGCTCGCCAGCCGCTCGGGCGACATCGCCTTGCGGGCGGAAATCTCCGAGCGTATGCAGCCCGGCGTGGTCTACACCACCTTCCACCATGCCAAGACGGGCGCCAACGTCATTACCACCGACTTCTCCGACTGGGCGACGAACTGCCCCGAATACAAGGTGACGGCCGTGGAAGTGCGCCGCACCAACCACTTCTCGCAGTGGCAGGAGAAGAATTTCGAGGAAGACATCTCCCTGCGGCGGATTGCGGAGCGCCTGCCCGATGCCGCGGAGTGACCGGCCCGCACAGCCGCCGGCCTCGGCGATCGTCACGGCCGAGCCGGTCCGCTTCGGCGAGGCGCGGGCTGAAGCCCGCACCGTCGAGGTCGCGGTCGAGACGCCGATCAACATCGTCTACGGCAACATGCCCTATGCGGTGATGATGGCGAGCCCCTCCGACCTCGAGGATTTCGTCACCGGCTTCAGCCTGACCGAGGGCATCGTCCGCAGCGCAGACGAAATTCGTTCGATCGCCGTCGAGCCCAAGGACGAGGGCGTCATCGTCACGGTCGAGCTGGCCCCGGGCCGCTTCCGCGAGCATCTGGCGCGGCGGCGCAATCTCTCGGGCCGCACCTCCTGCGGGCTCTGCGGGGTCGAGACCATCGAGGAGATTCCGATGGCCGATGCCGCAACGCGAGCCTCCCGCGCCGTCACCGCCGCGGCCATCGAAGCCGCGCTTGCCGCGCTCGACCGGCACCAGCCGCTGGGCCAGCTCACCCGCGCCGTCCATGCCGCCGCCTGGTGCGACCCCGCTGGGACGATCCTGGCGGTGCGCGAGGATGTCGGCCGCCACAACGCGCTCGACAAGCTGATCGGCGCCCGCCTGCGCGCGGGAGCCGATGCGCGCGAGGGCTTCCTGCTCGTCACCAGCCGCGCCTCCTTCGAGATGGTCGAGAAGGCGGCGATCTTCGGCGCCGGCACGCTGGCCGCGATCTCGGCGCCGACCTCGCTCGCGATCGAGCGGGCGCGGCATCTCGGCCTGACGCTCGCCGCCGTGGCGCGGCGCGACGGCTGCATCGTCTTCACCGGGGCGCTCGCCACGACGCCGGAAACCATCGCCCGATGACGGAGGCTCTCCTGACCACCGGCGACGCCCAAGGCGACCATCACGACGAGAACATCGCGAAGCTCCTGCGCATGGCCGGGCAGATCGCGGATTTCTTCAAGTCCTATCCGGAGGAGGAGGCAGCCGCCTCCATCGCCGACCACATCAACCAGTTCTGGACCGGGCGCATGCGCGAGGATTTCCGCGTCGCATTCGCCGCCCGGCCGGAGGACCTTCCGCCCCTGCTGCGGCATGCCCTGCCGCGGATCAGGCCGGGGCGCGGAGGTTAGCAGCCAGACGCCAGCTTTGCTGGCGGCAAGAGATACAGCGAGCCGGGACCCTACCCGGCCCGAACGGCGAAGCCATGGGGAAAGGAAACGGGGAATGAGCGTCGCGCAGGATATCGGACAGGTCGGAGGCGGCATCAGCCTGCTGGACCGCGAAAGAACCATCGCCAGGCCGGGCTTCAACCGCTGGCTCGTGCCGCCGGCTGCGCTCTGCATCCATCTCTGCATCGGCATGGCCTATGGCTTCTCGGTGTTCTGGCTGCCGCTGAGCCAGGCCATCGGCATCACCAAGCCCGTCGCCTGCGGCCCGGAAGTGGGCCTGATCGGCTCGCTCTTCACCACGGCCTGCGACTGGAAGGTCGCGGATCTCGGCTGGATGTACACGCTGTTCTTCGTCTTTCTCGGCTCGTCCGCCGCGATCTGGGGCGGCTGGCTGGAACGCGTCGGCCCGCGCAAGGCGGCTTTCGTCTCGACCCTGTGCTGGTGTGGCGGCCTGCTGATCTCGGCGTTCGGCGTCTACTCGCATCAGCTCTGGCTGATGTGGCTCGGCTCCGGCGTCATCGGCGGCATCGGCCTTGGCCTCGGCTACATCTCCCCGGTCTCGACGCTGGTGAAATGGTTCCCGGACCGGCGCGGCATGGCCACCGGCATGGCGATCATGGGCTTCGGCGGCGGCGCGATGATCGGCTCGCCGCTGGCCGACCTGCTGATGAACTACTTCAAGACGCCGGCCTCGGTCGGCGTCTGGCAGACCTTCGTCGCGATGGCGGTGATCTATTTCGTCTTCATGATGGCCGGAACCTTCGGCTACCGCATCCCGCCGGCCAACTGGCGCCCCGAGGGATGGACCCCGCCGGCGACGCAGAACAAGATGATCACCTCCGGCCATGTCCACCTCAAGGACGCGCACAAGACGCCGCAGTTCTGGCTGATCTGGGCTGTGCTGACCCTCAACGTCTCGGCTGGCATCGGCGTGCTCGGCATGGCCTCGCCGATGCTGCAGGAGATCTTCGCGGGTTCGCTGATCGGCAAGCCGGAGATCGGCTTCGCCGCGCTCGACGCCGCACAGAAGACGCAGATCGCCACGATCGCAGCGGCCTTTGTCGGCCTGCTCTCGCTGTTCAACATCGTCGGCCGCTTCTTCTGGGCCTCGCTGTCGGACAAGCTCGGCCGCAAGCTGACCTACGCCACCTTCTTCGGCCTGGGCATCCTGCTTTATGCGCTCTCCCCCTGGGCGGCGCATGCCGGATCTCTCGCGCTCTTCGTCGGCTTCTTCTGCATCATCCTGTCGATGTATGGCGGCGGCTTCGCCACCGTGCCGGCCTATCTCGCCGACATGTTCGGCACGCAGTTCGTCGGCGCCATCCATGGCCGCCTGCTGACGGCGTGGTCGACCGCCGGCATCATCGGCCCGGTGGTGGTGAACTACATCCGCGAGGCGCAGATCAATGCCGGCGTGCCGCGCGCACAGGTCTATGACCGGACCATGTACATCCTCGCGGGCATGCTGGTGCTGGGCTTCCTCTGCAACCTGCTTGTGCGCCCCGTCGCGACGAAATGGTTCATGAAGGACGCCGAGGTCGCGGCCCTTCAGGCCAGGACGGCCAATGCCGGGGCCACGATCCAGTACGGCTCTCACGGCATCGGCAAGGGCGGTCTGAACGGCGCTGCGCTCGCCGCCTGGGCCGTGGTCGGCCTGCCGATCGCCTGGGGCGTCTGGATCACGCTCTCGAAGTCGCTCGCGCTGTTCCGCTGAGCCGCATCCTTAGCCGGCACGAAACGAGGCCCGCATCGGGAAACCGATGCGGGCTTTTTTGTCGGCGCGGCGATGCAGATCGAGGCCTGACAACCTCGATGGACGGCATGACGCTGGCGCTGCGACCATCTGCGAAAAGCAGGGTTCTCGGGAGGTGAGGTAAGATCTATCCCGGACAAGGTTCTCGCCACGGAATGATCATTTTCGAGAGAGCGCGCTTTGAAGAGCGGAGAGAAACGATGACGTCATTCCAGTCCAAAGCGAAAGTGGCTCTCTCCAGTTGGCCGACCCCGATCGAGACCTGGAACAGGCTTTCCGATCACCTTGGCGGCCCCCGCATCTCGGTCAAGCGAGACGATATCGGCAGCCTTGCCCTGGGCGGGAACAAGCTCCGGAAGCTGGAGTACCTGCTGGCCGACGCCATGGCCCAGCACTGCGACGTCGTCATCACGGCAGGCGCTCTCCAGTCGAACCACGCACGGTTGACCGCGGCGGCCGCAGCCAAGCTCGGGCTCGACTGTCATCTGGTTCTGAAGGACGAGGTCAGGGGGCGGTCTGCAGCCTATGCTCAATCCGGCAATCGCTTTCTCGACAACCTGCATGGCGCGACGGTCCAGGTCATCGATGCGAACATCGCGATGCCGGATGCCCTCGGAGAATGCGCCGCCAATTACGTGCAGGCCGGGCGCAAGCCCTATCTCATACCGATTGGCGGCTCCAACCCGATCGGCTGCCTGGGCTATGTGAGCTGCGCGGTCGAAATTGCCGACCAACTCCCTGCCACCGATGCCTTCACGCAGATCTATGTCACCTCAGGCTCGGCGGGGACCCATGCGGGCCTTTTGGTCGGTCTGGCTCACGCGGGACTGGGGGCGCGACTCGAGGGCGTGACCATCTCCCGCAGCGCGAGCGGTCAACGGCCCATCGTCGAGGACCTCGTCGCGCAAACCGCCGCGTCGATCGGTCTGGATACCGCCGGGTTGGCGGAGAAAATCCACCTCAATGAAAGCCATTACCTGCCGGGCTACGGGCAGCCCAATGATGGCTCTCTGGAGGCGATTGCATTGTGCGCCCGCCTGGAAGGCGTGCTGCTTGATCCGGTCTATACGAGCAAAACGATGGCAGCCCTGATCGCGGATATCCGCAGCGGAAAGCTGACGCGCGACGACAATGTCCTGTTCATTCACACAGGCGGCGCTCCAGCGCTTTTCGTCTACGAAGAGCAATTCGACGCACAGGGCCGGCCAATCTCGCCGCCGGCCTAGAGCCTGCTGCGTTTTCGTGGAAATGCGGCGTCATTCCGTTATGGCCGGCCCCGCGCGCTCCATCTTCCCTTTCCACGTCCCCGCCGCCAAGATCAGTTCGTCAGCAATGAGCGAACCCGACCGGCCCTGAGCCGTTGTCGAGGGATTGGCCCTTTCGGGTTCCGCGAACAGACCACAGCCAGACAGGAGAGAGCGCGATGGCGATCAACAAGAACGGCTCCGCCCATTGGGAAGGCGGCATCAAGGATGGCAAGGGCACGATCTCGACCGAGACCGGCGCGCTCAGCGCCTACCCATATGGCTTCTCCAGCCGCTTCGAGGGCAAGCCCGGCAGCAACCCCGAGGAGCTGATCGGCGCGGCGCATGCCGCCTGCTTCACCATGGCGCTGTCGCTGATCCTGGGAGAAGCCAATCTCAAGGCCGATGCGCTCGACACCACGGCGCGCGTGACGCTCGACAAACTTGATGACGGCTATGCCATCACCGCGATCCACCTGACCTTGAAAGGTAAGGTGCCCGGCGCCGATCAGGCGACCTTCCAGTCTCTGGCCGACAAGGCCAAGGCTGGCTGCCCGGTTTCGAAGCTGTTCAAGGCGCCGATCACGCTCGAGGCGACGCTGGTCTCCTGACGCGCTTCAGCCGAAATGGCAGGCGAGCCGGACCTCGCCCATCGATCTGAGCTCCGGCCGCTCGGCGCGGCAGATATCCGCGGCGAGCGCGCAGCGCGGGTTGAAGCTGCAGCCCGGCGGCGGTGCGATCGGGCTCGGCACCTCGCCTGACATCGGGCGCCGCTCCCGGTTCGGCCGCTCGACATCGGGGATCGTGTCGAGCAGCAGGCGCGTATAGGGGTGGCGCGGCCGGGTGAAGACCTGCTCGGCCGGTCCTGCCTCGACGAAGCGGCCGAGATACATGATCGCTAAGTCATCCGACATGTGCCGGACGACCGAGAGATTGTGGCTGATGAAGAGATAGGTCAGCCCGAACTCCTTCTGCAGCCGCACCATCAGGTTGAGGATCTGCGCCTGCACGGACACGTCGAGCGCCGAGGTTGGCTCGTCGCAGACGAGGAAATCCGCTTCGGTCGCAAGCGCACGCGCGATCGAGATGCGCTGGCGCTGGCCGCCGGAGAAGGCGTGCGGATAGCGGCTGGCGTCAGCGCGCGAGAGGCCGACGACTTCCAGGAGATCGCCGACGCGGGTTTTCGTGCTGTTCTCGTCAGGCCTCAGCTTCAGCTCGCGGATCGGCTCGGCGATGATGTCGCCGACACGCCAGCGCGGATTGAGCGAGGCATAAGGGTCCTGGAAGATCATCTGCACACGCGGCGGCCCGAAGCTGCCATCGGCGCGGCGGATGTCGCGGAAGTTCAGCATCCCCTCCGTCGGGCGCTGCAGGCCGACGACCATGCGCGCCAGCGTCGACTTTCCGCAGCCGGATTCGCCGACGATGCTGAAGGTGGTGCCGCGCCGGACGGTGAAGGAGACATCCTCGACCGCCCGCAGGATGCGCCGCGGCTCCCGCGAGATCAGACGCCAGAGGCCAGGGGCCGAGACGTCGAAGCGGCAGGAAGCAGCGGCGACGTCGAGGATGATGTCGCCGGTTCCGGCCTGCGCCGGGCCGTCCTTGGCACCGCTGCGCGGCTGTTCCCGATGAGGGCTCGGCATGACGGCCTCCATCTGCTCACGCATGGGCCAGTTCCTTCAAGGGGAAATGGCAGGCGGCGGCATGGGCTGATTGCGGCAGACCGGGCTTGCGCTCGCGGCAAATGTCATCCGCCCGGCCGCAGCGCGGGTTGAAGGCGCAGCCCGGCGGGATCGCATTGAGGCGCGGCATGGCGCCGTCGATCTGGTTGAGATGGGCGTGGCGGGCGTGGACGCTCGGGATCGAGGCCATCAGCCCGGCCGTGTAGGGATGGTGCGGACGGCGCGTCACCTCCTCGACCGGGCCGATCTCGACGATGCGGCCGGCATACATCACCGCGACCCGGTCGGCCGTCTCGGCGATGACGCCCATGTCATGTGTAACCAACATGATGGATGTGCCGTGCTCCCGGCAGAGCCGCTTCAGCAGCGTCGTGATCTGCGCCTGGATCGAGACGTCGAGCGCCGTGGTCGGCTCGTCGGCGATGATCAGCGAGGGCTCGGCGCAGAGCGCGAGCGCGATGACGACGCGCTGGCGCATGCCGCCGGAGAACTGGTGCGGGTAATGGTCGATGCGCGTCTCGGCGGCGGGGATGCCGACCTCCTTCAGCAGGTCGAGCGCGCGCCGGCGGGCCTCGGCGCGGCCGACCGGGAGATGGGTGGTGATCGTCTCGACGAGTTGGTCGCCGACTGTCAGCAGCGGGTGCAGAGAGGTCAGCGGATCCTGGAAGATCGCGCCGATGCGGCGGCCGCGCAGCTTGCGCATCGGCTCGGGGCGAAGGTTGTCGATGCGCTGGCCCGAGAGATGGATCTCGCCGCCAGCGATGCGGCCGGGCGGATCGAGCAGGCCGATCACCGCCGTCCCCGTCAGCGACTTGCCGGCGCCGGACTCGCCGACCACGCCGAGGATCTCGCCAGGCGCGATGTCGAAGGAGACGCCGTCCAGCGCCGTCAGCGGGCCGTGGCGGCCGTCGAAGACGATGCGCAGGTCGCGGACGGAGAGGAGCGGCGCGCTCATGCAGACCCTCCGGAATGTTCGATGGGATAGCTCGACGAGAAGATCTCGCTCATCGGCGGATGGCCGAGCGTGCGCTCGGGATAGCGCGCCATCACGCCCTCGAACTGGCGCTGCGCGCGGGCATTGTCGGCGGCCTCGTCAATGCCGGGGATGACGCGGTCCTCCATGACGAAGCGGCCGTCGATCACGACCGTCGAGAAGTCGCGGCCATGGCCGGTCAGCATCATCGTCTGGACGGGGTCGATAACCTGCCCGCTATGAGGCCGGTCGAGATCGAAGACGGTGATGTCGGCGCGCGCGCCCGGCTGGAGCCGGCCGAGATCGGGCCGGCGCAGCGCATCCGCGCCGCCGATGGTGGCGGCGTCGTAATAGTCCTCGGAGCGCACAGCGCCGACATTGCCGGCCATGGTGCGGGCGAGGATCATGCCGGTCTGCAGGTTCATCACCATGTCGGGCGGGCTCGTATCCGTGCCCATGGCGATGTTGAGCCCCATGGCGCGGTAGCGGCCGAAATGGTCGATGGCGTTGCCGTGCCGGCCGGAGACGAGCGGGCAGTGGACGATGCTCGCGCCCGCATCGCGGATGATCTCCAGGTCGCTGCCGGGGCGGTCGATCAGGCGACTGCCCGAGACGACGGTGCCGTGGGGAAGCAGGCAGCGCTCGCTCAGGAAGCCGAGGCTCTGCAGCCATTCCGGCGGGCTCATGCCGTGCTGAGCCAGGACGAGATCGTATTCGATCTTGGACTGGCAACAGTGCAGCCGAACGGGGATATCGAGATCCCGCGAGGCGGCCGCCGTGCGGCGCAGCAGCTCAGCCGTCGAGGTCTCGATGCGGTCCGGCGCCAGCATGGCGCGGATCAGCCCGCCGGCCGCGCCCTCATGGCGCCCAGCGAAATCGATGGCCGCGTCTAGCTCGGCGAGGCCGCGCGGCTCGTCGTAATGGGTGACGACGCGGCCATCGGCCTCGACCAGCTGGTTGCCGGTGCGATAGGCCGGGCCGAGATAGGCGCGGATACCCAGCGACGCGGCCGCCTCCGCCGCATCCTCGAACTCCTGCACCGTCTCGCCCCAGGCGCGATAGAACAGCGAGGCGATCGGCAAAGCGGTGGTGATGCCGTTGCGGATCAGCGAGGCGAAGGCGTGCTTCTTCTGGAAGGCCAGCTCCTCGCGGGAATACATCTCGTAGGGGCCGGCCTCGAGATAGCTGCGCGGCCAGACGCGGCCCTTCTTCCAGGCCGGCTGGTTGTCGTAGCCGAGGATCGTCGTGTCGAGATCGGAGAGCGCGTCGCAATCGACGAAGCCCGGCCCGATCAGCGCGTTGCCATAGTCGATGCGGCGCGCGACCTCGCCCGCGAAGCCATGGCCGACGAAGATGACGGCGCCGTCCTCGAAGACGATCTCGCCGTTCTCGTAGAGGCGATGACGGCCTTGTGCGTGGCCCAGCAGCCAGCGCGCCGTCATCAGGATGCGCCCCTGCGGGCGCTTGGCGGGCTCCAGCGTCACGGCATCGTCCTGATCGAGACGCCATCGCGCGCGACGACCTTGCCGCGCTTGACGACGCGGCGCTTAGGCGAGCGGGTGACGATCGCTTCCGCCAGGCTTTGGCCGGGGAGGATGACGAGATCGGCGGCCTTGCCCTCGGCGAGCCCGTAATCAGCGATCTCCATCACCCGCGCGCCTTCTGTGGTGCAGACGTCGAGCGCGAGCTTCAGCTCGTCGTCGCGGCGGAAATTGTTGCGAAGGCCGACGAACACCGCGCGCTCCAGCATATCGGCATTGCCATAGGGGCCCCAGGTGTCGCGGATGCCGTCCGAGCCCGAGCAGACGCGGATGCCGGCGGCGAGCAGCTTCTTCACCGGCGGGGCCGGGCGGCTGGCGGGCGCGGTCGTCATGATCGCGATGTCGAGCTCGGCCAGTTGCTCGATCACCGGATCGACCAGAGCGGGCTCGACGCCGAGGCAGAAGGCGTGGCTGACCGTGACCTTGCCCTTCATGCCGAGCGCGCGGGTGCGCTCGATGATGAGGTCGAACGAGAACAGCCCGACCTCGCCTGGCTCGTGCAGATGGATGTCGAGCGGCTTGCCGTATTTCTGGCAGAGGCCGAAGACGGCATCGAGATGGCCCTTGGGGTCGCGGTCGATGGTGCAGGGGTCGAGCCCGCCGACGATCTCACAGCCGGCCTTCATCGCCTGGTCCATCAGCTCCAGCGTGCCCGGCCGGCGCAGCAGGCCGGATTGCGGGAAGGCAACGAGCTCGATGTCGATGATGTCGCGATAGTCCGCGGCGGTCTGCATCACGCCCTCGACGCCCCAGAGCCCATGCTCGGTATCGACGTCGACATGGCTGCGGATATGCGTCGAACCCATCAGCGAGGACTGGATCGACTGCCGCGCCGACTGGCGCGCGGGGTCGATGTCCAGCCGCTTCTTGTTCTCGCGCTCGTTGTCGATCTTGTCGAGCAGCTTCGGGCCGACCTCGTTGGTGTACCAGGGCAGGCCCCAGAGGCTCTTGTCGAGATGGGTATGCGCCTCGACGAGGCCGGGAATGGCGATCTCGCCCCGCCCATCCTCGACCGCCACGCCGGCGGGCGCGGCGATGTCCCTGGCCATGCGGGTGATGCGGCCGTTCTCGACCAGAATGTCGACGGCAGCGCCGGCCATGGGGCGAACGTTGCGGATCAGCAGGGAAGCGGTCATCGCAGGCGTATCCTCATCGTTTCTTGTCAGCGGAGTTTCGGGTTCAGGGCGTCGCGCAGCCAGTCGCCGAGCAGGTTCACGCTCAGCACGATCAGTCCGAGCTGCAGCGACGGGAAGACGACCAGCCACCAGGAGCCGGAGAAGAGATACTGGTTGCCGATGCGGATCAGCGTGCCCAGCGACGGCTGCGTGATCGGCATGCCGACGCCGAGGAAGGAGAGCGTCGCCTCGGACAGGATGGCGAGGCCGAGATTGAGCGTGGCCGCGACCATCACCGGCGTCAGCGTATTCGGCAGGATGTGCCGCGCCATGATCCGGACGGCCGGAACCTTGATGATGCGCGCGGCCAGCACATACTCCTTGCGCCGCTCGACCATGGTCGAGGCACGCACCGTGCGGGCATATTGCACCCAGTTGGTCAGCGAGATCGACATCACCAGCACGACGGCGGCGAAGGGCTCGCGCAGGGCCGGCGGCAGCAATTCGCGGAAGATGGCCGAGACCAGGATCGCCATCAGCAGGGTCGGGATCGAGAGAACGGTGTCGCCGAGCCGCATCAGCAGATTGTCGATCCGCCCGCCATGGAAGCCCGCGATCAGCCCGATCGTGACGCCGAGCGTCATCGAGACCAGCACCGCCGCGAAGCCGATGGCGAGCGAAACGCGCGTGCCGTAGAGGATGGCCGAGAGCACGTCGCGCCCCTGCGGGTCCGTGCCGAGCAGGAACGGCCATTCTCCATCCGCCGACCAGATCGGCGGGATCTCGGCCTTGTCGATGAAGATCTGCGACAGGTCATGCGGGTTCTGCGGCGCGATCAGCGGGCAGAACAGCGCGCTCAGGACCAGCAGCGCCAGCACGAGCGCCGAGAGCCAGGCGGCCGGCGTGCGCCGGAAGCTCCAGCCGATATCGCTGTCGAGGAAGCGGGCGAGCCGCGAGGGCTTCCGGGCGGTCTCAGCGGGCATTTGCGGCCCCCGTCACGGCGTCCTCGCGCAGGCGCGGATCGACCCAGGCGTAGGTCAGGTCGACCAGCGTGTTCAGCGAAACGAAGATGAAGGAGACGACGATCAGATAGGCCGCCATCACCGGGATATCGACGAAGGTCACCGCCTGCACGAAGAGCAGCCCCATGCCCGGCCACTGGAACACCGTCTCGGTGACCAGCGCGAAGGCGATCAGGTTGCCGATCTGCAAGCCGGTGACGGTGATCACCGGCATCAGGCAGTTGCGTAGCGCGTGGCGGAAGTTGACAGCCCGCGCCGTCAGCCCGCGGGCGCGAGCGAAGCGGATGAAGTCGGTCCGCATCGTCTCCAGCATCTCGGCCCGCACCAGCCGCATCACCAGCGTGATCTGGAACAGAGAGAGCGTGACGCCGGGCAGGATCAGCGCCTTGCGGCCCGAAGCCGTGAGCAGCCCCGTGCTCCACCAGCCGATCTGCACCGTCTCCCCGCGGCCGAAGGCCGGCAACCATTGCAGCGTCACCGAGAAGACCAGGATGAACAGGATGCCGAGCGCGAAGCTCGGCAGCGAGACGCCGAGCACCGAGACGAACTGCAGCGCCTTGGCGAGCAGGCTGTCGCGCCGGATCGCGGTGTAGACGCCGAGCGGAATGCCGACCGCCAGCGAGAGGAACGTCGCGACCAGCACCAGCTCGAAGGTCGCCGGGAAGCGCTCCGCGATCAGCGTGAACACCTCCTGCTGGTTGCGATAGGAGATGCCGAAATCACCGCGCATCGCATTGCCGACGAAGGTCAGGAACTGAACGACGAAGCCCTTGTCCAGGCCGAGCCGCACGCGCAGCGCATCACGCTGCGCCTGGCTCGCCTGCTCGTTCAGCATCAACTCGACGGGATCGCCGACGAAGCGAAAGATCAGGAAGGCGAGGAACGCCACGGCCAGCATGACACCGGCCGCGTTGATCAGACGCTTGAGGAGGAAGGCGGGCATCTCTGTGCGACTCCCCGGATTATACGAACCCCTGTCATTCCGGGGCTTCGCGTAGCGAAGAACCCGGAACCCACGACTGGGTGCGATGAGAGCAAGCGGCGTGTGCCGCCGCTCGCCGAGCCACCGTTTCCGGGCTCGCGCCTGCGGCGCCCCCCGGAATGACAGCGCTTCACTTCATCGTCGTCAGCCAGAGCCGCGGCTTGTTATCCGATGCCTGCACGGTGTTCGCGACCGTGGAGCGCATCGCCCAGGCCATCGGCTGCTGATGCAGCGGCACGAAGAGGTGTTCGGCCTTCGCGATCTTCAGCGCCTCCTGCATCATCGCGATGCGCTTGGGCGTGTCGAGTTCGACGCCAGCCTTGTCGATCAGCGCGTCGATGCGCGGATCACCCCAATTGCCCCAGTTGAACACGCCGCCCGTGCCGCTCTTTGAACGCAGCACCTGCACCAGCAGCGAATAGGCGTCGATCATCGGCTCATTGGCCCAGCCGAAGGAGATGACGTCGAAATCGCCCTTCACGCGCTTCGGCGCCTGCTGGCTGCGCGGCGCGAGGCTCAGATTGGGCTTGAGCCCGGCGCGAGACCACATTGAGGCCACCGCCTGGCAGAACTCCTCCTCGTTTACGAGGGAGTCGCTCTGGCAGTTGAACTGGAAGGAGAAACCGTTGGGATAGCCGGCGGCTGCGAGCAGCTTCTTGGCGCCATCGAGATCGAAGGGCAGGCGGACATCCTGCGAGGGCTCGTAGCCGGGGATCGCCGGGGCGACGAGCGCGCCGGTGTTGCGCGAGAGGCCGCGCATCGCCCGCTTCTGCACCGCGTCGATGTCGATCGCGCGGTAGAGCGCCTCGCGGACGCGGATGTCCTTGAGCGGGTTCTTGTCCTTCACATCGCTCTCGAAGAGCTTGTCCGTCAGGTTGAAGGCGAAGAACACCGAGCGCAGCTCGTTGGTCTGCAGAACCTTGACGTCGGGCGAGGCCGAAAGCCTGGGCAGATCCTGCAGCGGCGCGACATTGGTGAAGTCGATCTCGCCGGAGAGCAGCGCGGCGACGCGGGTCGATGCCGAAGTGATCGGCGTGAATTCGATCCGGTCGATGTTGTGCTGCGGCTTGTCCCACCAACCCGGGTTCTTGACGTAGACGGTCTTGGAATCGGCCCGGCGGCTCTCGACCGAGAACGGGCCGGTGCCGTTGGCGTTGTCGGTCGCGTAGCCCTTGACGCCTTTGCCGGAATCCGTCGGCAGCAGGCTGTTGTTCGCCTCCATCCACTCCTTGTCGAAGATGAAGATGTTGGTCAGGTCGTTCAGCAGCAGCGGATAGGGGCCGTTGACCTCGATCTCGACGGTGTAGTCGTCGACCTTCTTCGAGGATTTGTAGGCCGGGAGATTGCCCTTGAGCGGCGAGGTGTCGTGCGTCACGCGCTCCAGCGAGGCGATGACGTCATCGGCGGTGAACGGGTTGCCGTTGTGGAACTTGACGCCCTGGCGCAGCTTGAAGCGCCAGACCGTCGGCGACACCGTCTCCCAGCTCTCGGCCAGCGCCGGCTCGATCTTGAGATCGCCGGTATAGCGAACCAGCCCCTCATAGACGTGGTTGAGCACGGAGAGCGTGAACGTCTCGCCGAAGGAATAAGGGTCGAGCGAGGCAATCTCGCGCGCCGCGCCCCATTTCAGCGTCTTCGCTTCCGCCGCGCCGGACAGGGCAAGGGCGGCAGTGGCCGCCAGCAACCAGGCCTTCTTCATTCCAACTCTCCCCTTTGTCACCAGCGGCGCCGCTGAACGCAGACGCCCAAACTTTTCGCCGTTCCCTTGTGCACGTGGCGCTTTCTTGCGCCATTATGTGTGCGATTATTCAGCACTATTGCATACGATCGTTGAACGGTATTGTATGCGATTATTGAAGACAAGCAGAAACTGGAACGGAGCCCGGACTCGTGACATTGACGCCCTCCGAAAAGGTCGGTTCAGGACGGGGGAAGTCCACCATGAGGGAACGGCATGCGCCGGTATTGCGGGCGCAATCCGTCTATCGGGCGCTTCGGCGCGCGATCATCGAGCAGGCGCTGAAGCCCGGCGCGAAGCTGCCGGAGGATTCGATCGGCGAGCAGCTCGGCGTCAGCCGTACGCTGGTGCGCGAGGCTTTCGGCCGGCTCGCCGTCGAAGGGCTGGTCGAGCTCAAGCCAAACAAGGGCGCCTCTGTCGCCTATCCCACGCTGGAGGAAGCGCGCGACGTCTTCGATGTCCGCCGCGGGCTCGAGCGCATGGTCGCCGAGGTCCTGGCGGGCCACCTCACTGCAGCGCAGGCAGCCGAACTCGAGGCCCATGTCAGGCTGGAAGAAAAGGCGCATGAGCAGGACGGGCCGGAATCGATCCGTCTCTCCGGCGAATTCCACATCAAGCTCGCCGAGATGACCGGCAATGCCCTCCTGCTGCGCTATGTCCAGGAAACCTCGTCGCGCTGCTCACTGATACTCGCGATCTACGGCCGCCCGCATTCCTCCGAATGCGCCGTCTCGGAACACCGCCAGCTGATCGAGGCGCTGCGTGCCGGCGATGCCGCCCGCGCCGCCCATCTGATGGACCATCATCTGCGTGCGGTGGTGACCCGCGCGCTGCTCACGCCGCGCATCGAGCGCGACATCCGCGACGTGCTCGCCCCCTATGCCCTCAGCGAAGGATTGACCCCATCGTGACTGCTCAACCGGCCGGAAAGCCCCGGACCGAGGCCGCCCCCGGCATCGTCACCTTCGATTTCGCCGCACTCACGCCGCGCGAGCGCTACAAGCTACTGATCGGAGCGGTGGTGCCGCGCCCGATCGCGCTGGTGACGACGGTCGATGCGCAGGGCCGGGTCAACGCCGCGCCCTTCTCCTTCTTCAACTGCCTCTCGGCCGACCCTGCGATCCTGGCGCTGGGCGTCGAATACCGGCCGACGGGCGCGCAGAAGGACACCGGCCGCAATGTCCGCGAGACGCTGGCCTTCACCGTCAACATCGTCTCGGACGCGCTGGTCGAGGGCATGAACGTTTGCGCCGTGCCCTTCGAGCCCGGCACCGACGAACTCGCGGAAGCGGGGCTGACCGCCCTGCCCGGCGTCAAGGTGCCCTGCCCCTGGATCGGCCAGGCGCCGGCCGCCTTCGAATGCCGACACCACACCACGCTCGGCATCGGCAATTCACGCGAGATCATTCTCGGCGAGGTCGTCTACGCCCATTTCAGGGCCGATACGGTCGATACCGGGAATCTGCATGTCGATCCGGCGGCGCTCGACGCCGTGGGTCGCATGGGCGGGCATGGCTATGCGACGACGCGGGACTATTTCGACCTGCCGACGATGCCGGTCGCGACCTGGCGGACCGACCCCGCAGCCGCCAATCGCCGCCGCTGAGACTTCGGCGCCGGCCAAGCACCCCTACAGCCATGCGCAAACCGCAGATCAATTAGTCCTTAGACTATTTGGTCTGCACCAAGAACATCCCGCCCCCTGCGCTCACACCATGGCGGGGGCTGCCCTGATGCGCCATCCTGCCACCGATCGATCGAACCGGCCACCGCAAGAGCCGGTCATCGCAGCGGGGACTTCATCGTTTCAGGGAGGGACGGGGGATGTCGGGCAGAGCGTCGCCAACGCAGCACTCGCCGGTATCGCCCCCGCGAGGTGACGCATGACGACAGCCGAGATCATCGACTTCAAGGCGGAAACGCCGGACGGCGCATCCATCCATGCCTTCAAGGAGGGGCATGGCCAGCCGCTGCTGCTGGTCACCGGCCTCTCCGGCACGGCCGGCTTCTGGGCGGACATCGCCGCCACCCTTTCCCGCTCCTTCCAGGTCATCCGCTTCGACCAGCGCGGCATCGGCGCCAGCACGCGGGGCGAGGCGCCCTGCAGCATCGATCTTCTGGCGCGTGACAGCCTCGCCGTACTGGATGCCGCGGGCATCGACCGGGCCGTGGTGCTCGGCCATTCCACCGGCGGCTGCATCGCGCAGACGATCGGCCAGCTCGCTCCGGGCCGGCTCGACGGGCTGATCACGAGCGCGAGCTGGCTCAAGGCCGGGCGCTTCATGACCGGGATCTTCGGTGCGCGCCGGGCAATCCTCGATGCCGACCCCTTCGCCTTTGCCGCGATCTCGGTGCTGAGCGCCTACCAGCCGCGCTGGATCGAGGCGAACTGGTCCGTCTATGACGCGGCGCTGGAAGCCGCGCCGGCGAGCGACCACGCCCGCACGGTGATGCGCGAGCGCATCGACGCGCTGCTGGCCTATGACGGCACCGCCGACGTCCCCCTGCTGCCGATGCCGGTGCTGGTCATGGGCACGCGCGACGACATGGTCGTGCCCGTCTATCACCAGGAGGCGATCGCCACCGCGCTGCCGGGCTGCCGCAAGGCGATCATGGAGACCGGCGGACATCTGTTCCCGGTCTCACGGCCGGACATCTTCACCGCCACCGTGGCGGAGTGGATCCACGAACTCTAGCGCGACGCTCTCTAAGCATCGGCTTCCCCCGAAAACCGGTTCCCACTTTTTCGGGCCGATGCCTGCCGGCGCGGCGAAATAGCCTCTGCCGAAAGGGCGGCGATTTCGGCTATGTGAGAATGTCTCCAAGGAACACCTCCGCGGAGCGCCCACGTCGAAAGAGCCGACCCATGCGCGTTGCCTTCGCCAGCCTCATTCTCCTTCTGCCGCTTCTCGCCCAGCCCGCCGCCGCACAGGACGCCGCCGCCGGCGAACGCGCCTTCGCGAAGTGCCGCGCCTGCCACCAGGTCGGCGAGAACGCGCGCAATCTCGTCGGCCCCGAACTCAACGGGCTGATCGGCCGGCATTCCGGCGCCGCCGAGGGCTACAGCTATTCCAACGCCAACAAGAACTCGGGCCTGACCTGGGACGAGGCGACCTTCACCGACTACATCAAGGACCCGAAGGCGAAGATCCCCGGCACGAAAATGATCTTCGCCGGGATCAAGAACGAGAAGGAAATCAAGGACCTGATCGCCTTCTTCAAGCAGTACGACAAGGACGGCAAGAAGCTCTGAGGAGCCGGCCGGCTGCCGCCCCACGAGGCGTCATGCCCATTCCGCAACCCCGCTGCGCATCGTTTATCCGCAGAACGCCTCTTCCATTTTCGCGAAGCGATGCAATATTTATTCGCTTGGTGAGAACGAAACGATTCGCCATCAGGCGAATTGCATGCGGGAAGGGGATCTGCAGCGGAGATGAAGAAGGCAAGACGGAAATCGGGGGAGAGGCGGTCCCAGATCGCTGCCATGCCGATCCGTCGCGGCCTCGACGGTTCGCCAGAGATCCTGCTCGTCACCTCGCGCACCACGCGGCGCTGGATCGTGCCCAAGGGCTGGCCGATGAAGGGCCTCGAGGACCACGACGCCGCCGCGCGCGAAGCCTATGAGGAGGCCGGCGTGCTCGGCCGCGTCAGCGACCAGCCGGCCGGATTCTACACCTACTGGAAGCGGATGAAGGATCATTTCACCCTCTGCGAGGTGAAGCTTTATCTGCTCGAGGTCGAGGAACAGCTCGACAGCTGGGCCGAGCAGCACCAGCGCGACCTGCACTGGTGCAAGCTTGCTGATGCCGCCGACATGGTGGACGAGCCCGAACTCGGCACCGTCATCCGCAAGCTCGAAACGCAGCTCGCCGTCGCGGCCTAAGACCTTCCCCCTTCTGGCTTCCGTCATGGTCGGGCTTGTCCCGACCATCCACGTCTTCCTTCGTCGATGCAGCACGGTGTTCAAGACGTGGCTGCTCGCCACAAGGGCGAGCATGACGACCGGGTTCACGCGCACACGCCTTCGCCCGCCCGCGTTTCCGCGTTCGGTAGAGATGAGGGGCAGCGGAGCGCCGCGAGGCGCGGTTTGGTATCGAGCCGCTTCCGTTGAGCCAGGATGCGGCGCGGATGGATTGAGCCACCATCCGCACGCCCCGTGGCGCTCCGCTTCCGACGTTCTTAAGTCTCCGGGCCGCGCTTATAGGGCTGGGCGGGTCAGGATGGGCGGGTTTGGACGCCAGCTCCCCCTCATCGGGTCGTCGCGCCTTCGCTCACACCATCCGTCGCCGCCGAGCCTTCCAGCGAGCTCCTCGCACAGGGGCCGTAGTACCCCCAGGGCGGTGCCCCGAAGCCTCCCGGGAGTGGATCGTGACTCCACCCGCAGGCGCCAACCTCATCCCGACCTACGGCACACCTCCGGATGGCTGCCCCTCGGGGATGAGGTGCCGGGGAGGATAACGGCGCGAGGAAGGGCGGGGATTAGTTTAGGTGAGGGAACCGCAACGGCCTTCCTTCTCCCGGGATGGGAGAAGGTGGCGCGGAGCGCCGGATGAGGGCCTGCCCTCTCCGCAGAAGGCGAGGCGGCTCCGCTGCGTTTCAACGATCAGCCGCAGTCCCTCATCCCTGCCCTTCTCCCATCCGGGAGAAGGGTTCCCCGCCCTGCCGCTGCGGCATCATCCCTACGATGACCACAGAACAACGCTGTTTTGCCCGACACCTGCGCGCCCAGTCGACCAAGCCGGAGGACATCCTCTGGTCGCTGCTGCGCAACCGGCAGCTCGATGGGCTGAAGTTCCGGCGACAGGTCCCGCTGCTCGGCTACACCGTCGATTTCATCTGCGTCGACCGAAAGCTGATCGTCGAAATCGACGGCCATCAGCATCGCTGGGAAGCCAACTACGATGCCGCCCGCACGGCCGAAATCGAACGGCATGGCTTCAAGGTGATGCGCTTCGGCAATGCCGAGGTGGTGGATGATCGCGACCGGGTCATCGCCACCATTCGTGGGGTTATCGGCGTCTAGGGCGAGCCCTCATCGGCACCGGCAGGCCCTCACCCCTGCCCCTCTCCCATCTGGGAGAGGGGTTCCCCGCGCTTCACTTTAACGCGGACGCCCTTTTAAGCGGCCCAGAACTCCCGCGCGCCCGGCGGCAGCTTGCCCAGCGCGCGCTCGAATGCCTGCGCGTCGACATGCTTGCGCAGCGCCCGGGCAACGTCGGCGATGCCGCTTTCGGGCAGGATGCTGTGGTCGCCGCGAAAGGCCATCGCCTCCCTCGCCAGCGTCGCGCGCTCGGCGAAGGGCTTTGTTGGCTGGCCGAGGTCCCAGTCCTGCAGGACCATCGCCGCGAGCAGCGGCGGCAGGGCATCAGCGAAAGCCAGCCCCTCGGCCGGCGTCAGGCGCGCCCGGAAGGTGACGAGCACAGCCAGCACCGACTGCCAGGCCTGATGGGTGGTGGCATGGCCGAGCTCATCGCGCGCATCGAGCAGGAAACGTTCGAGATCGCGCGAGGCGTGGACGAAGGTGGAGGGGACGGTCATGGCGAGAGGATAAGCGATGACGCCTCCGCCGTCATGGTCCGGGCTTGTCCCAACCATCCACGTCTTTGCCGTGGGTAAGTGAGCCATTCTCGATGGGGCCGTCCGTCAGCAACGCCGCAAGACGTGGATGCTCGGCACTAGGCCGAGCATGACGGAATGCGCCCGAACCGCGACGCGATCTTTCTCCCGTATAGGAGAAGGTGGCGCGGAGCGCCGGATGAGGGTCTGCCCTTTCAACAGAAGGCGCTACTGCCCCGTTGCGCTTCGATGAGAAGCGGCGGACCCCTACCCCTCTCCCATCCGGGAGAGGGGTCCCCGCGCCTCTCTTCATCGCGCATTGAGCAGGAAGCGTTCAATATCACCCGCGGCCTTCAGTCATCAAATGCATCCAAAGACTCCGCAGCCGATTCAATCTCCCCATTCTTATATTTATGAGATGGGATCATGATATAATCAAAATTCCCCTTACCTATAAATATCGTTCGATGATATCCATCTGTCGATAGCCGGATCATACCTTTTTCGTCTTCGTCATCGCCAAATTCTACCAATCCATAAAATGCGTTATATATATTATCATCTTCAGCCGTATGGGCCTTTCTTATTTTTCCATTTGAAAGTTGGTATTTTATGTTCATAGCCGCATCGAATATATCGTCAGTTTTAGCCTGATTCTTTTTCTTCTCTTCTTCAAGGTCATCTAATTTTATCAACCCATCGGACACAAGTTTTTCATACTGCTGATCCGTTATCAAAACCATTTCTTGTACACGATCTATATTTGCTTCATCAAAATCCTCAAGCCCAACACCATCTACTGCAAGGCTTTCGATTATCTCCCAATCACGAGGATCAGGAATCTGACTATCGATATGACCTACGTAAAATCCGTGCTCTGGCCCGTAATCATCATAGGCCTCACTAGAAAAATATAAATCCGCTATGGCCTTGGCCCTGAGTATTACCAATTGATTTGCAAGGCTCTCGACATGAACGAATGCACGATCAGATTGAAGATCAGCATGCAGACGTCCGTACTCCGCCTCGGAAATCGAAATCAACAGCGCATCTCCGCCTCCAAGAAAATGTATCGCTACCTCACCGTAATAATTTAACTCATCTCCCTCCGAGTCATCATAGAATTTCGCATTAATCGGCGGATGTCGTCCGAGCAGCGCTTCGGGCGTCGCCTTCAGCACCTTGGCGAGCTTCTTTAGTTTGTCAGCAGGAACAGGTGCTGTACCCGCTTCCCAGCGCTGATAATTGGGCTGCGTCACCCCAACGGCGGCCGCGAGCTTGGCCTGCGTCAAGCCGGCTTCAACCCGGAATTTCTTCAGCTTCGGACCCATATACCCCTCCAATTCATATACGCATAATATACGTATATGAATTGAAGCAAGTCAACCGGCGACTTTTATCTAACCGTTGCGCCCGCGCCGCCGCCTCTCCCCCGCCCCCTTCGGCCGCGATTCCGGCACCGGGCCCATCTCGTCGAGGGTCGGCTTCCTCACCCGTGAGGTGCCTGTCAGCAGCGGGTTCGGCTTCTCGCCGGCTTTCGGCTTGCCCTCGCCGCCGCCCCAGTTATGCGGGCCCATATCCTCGTCCGTGGGTTTGCGGGCGCGGGTCGGCGGCAGGTTGGCGCTGGAGCCGTAAGAACGCTCGCCCTTGTACTTGCCGGCCGCGGCCTCGACATCGCCCTGACGGGCGAGCGGATCGTCCGAGATCGCCAGCTCCGTCGCCTGCAGGCGCTTGATCTCGTCGCGCAGGCGGGCGGCGGTCTCGAATTCGAGATCGGCCGCGGCCTCGCGCATGCGCTTCTCGAGATCGGCGATCGCGGCCTTGAGGTTGTGGCCGGAGGCCGGCGCCACCAGCCCCTTGTCGACCGTGACATGGTCCCGCTCATAGACCGAGCCGAGAATGTCGCCGATGTTCTTCTTGACCGTCTGCGGCGTGATGCCGTGTTCGAGGTTGTAGGCCTCCTGCTTCTCGCGCCGGCGGGTGGTCTCCGCCATCGCCCGCTCCATCGAGCCGGTGACGTGGTCGGCATAGAGGATGACCTTGCCGTCGACGTTACGCGCGGCGCGGCCGATGGTCTGGATCAGCGAGGTCTCGGAGCGCAGGAAGCCCTCCTTGTCGGCGTCGAGGATGGCGACGAAGCCGCATTCGGGGATGTCGAGGCCCTCGCGCAGCAGGTTGATGCCGACCAGCACGTCGAAGGCGCCGAGCCGCAGGTCCCGCAGGATCTCGATGCGCTCGATCGTGTCGATGTCCGAGTGCATGTAGCGCACGCGCACGCCGTTCTCGTGCAGATACTCGGTCAGGTCCTCGGCCATGCGCTTGGTCAGCACGGTGACGAGGGTGCGATAGCCCCTCTCGGTGACCTCCTTGACCTCGTCCAGCAGGTCCGCGACCTGATGCTTGGCCGGGCGGATCTCGACCGGCGGGTCGATCAGACCGGTGGGGCGGATGACCTGCTCGGTGAAGACGCCGCCGGTCTGGTCCATCTCCCAGCCGCCGGGCGTGGCCGAGACATGCACCGACTGGGGCCGCATCGCGTCCCATTCCTCGAAGCGCAGCGGCCGGTTGTCCATGCAGGAGGGCAGGCGGAAGCCGTATTCGGCAAGCGTCGCCTTGCGGCGGAAGTCGCCCCGGTACATGCCGCCGATCTGCGGCACGGTGACGTGGCTCTCGTCGGTGAAGACCAGCGCGTTGTCGGGCAGATATTCGAAGAGCGTCGGCGGCGGCTCGCCCGGCTTGCGGCCGGTGAGGTAGCGCGAATAGTTCTCGATGCCGTTGCAGCTGCCGGTCGCCTCGATCATCTCGATGTCGAAGGTGCAGCGCTGGTCGAGCCGCTGCGCCTCGAGGAAGCGGCCCATGCGGTTGAGCTCGTCGAGGCGGCCCTTGAGCTCCTCCTTGATCGACTTCACGGCCTGGGTCAGCGTCGGGCGCGGCGTGGTGTAGTGCGAATTGCCGTAGACCTTGATGAACTCCAGCTCGCCGGTCTTCTGGCCGGTCAGCGGGTCGAACTCGCTGATGTTCTCGACCTCGTCTCCGAACAGGCCGATGCGCCAGGCGCGGTCCTCATAGTGGGCAGGGTAGAGCTCGATGACGTCTCCGCGGACGCGGAAAGTGCCGCGGGCAAAATCATGCTGGGTGCGCTTGTACTGGAGCGCGACGAGATCGGCGATGAGCTGGCGCTGCTCGATGCGCTCGCCGAGCTTCACCGAGAAGGTCATCGCCGTATAGGTCTCGACCGAGCCGATACCGTAGATGCAGGACACCGAGGCGACGATGATGACGTCGTCGCGTTCGAGCAGGGAGCGCGTGGCCGAATGGCGCATGCGGTCGATCTGCTCGTTGATCGAGGATTCCTTCTCGATATAGGTGTCCGAGCGCGGGACATAGGCCTCCGGCTGGTAATAGTCGTAGTAGGAGACGAAGTACTCGACCGCGTTGTCGGGGAAGAAGCTCTTGAACTCGCCATAGAGCTGCGCCGCCAGCGTCTTGTTCGGCGCGAGGATGAGCGCCGGGCGCTGTGTCTCCTCGATCACCTTGGCCATGGTGAAGGTCTTGCCCGAGCCGGTAACGCCGAGCAGCACCTGATCGCGCTCCTGCCGGCGGATGCCGTCGACGAGATCGGAGATCGCGGTGGGCTGGTCGCCCGAGGGGGAGAAGTCGCTCTTCATCGTGAAGGCGATGCCGCCTTCCGATTTCTCGGGGCGCTCCGGCCGGTGCGGCGTCCAGGGCTTGCCTGGCTGGATGAAGGGGCTGCCGGTCTCCAGCAGATGCTGCAGCGAGCTCGCCGTCGCGGCGGCCGCGCCCTCGGCGCCGATGAAGGCGGAGTCGGCCTTCTTGGAGAGCTTGCGCTTGGGCCTTTCCTCGCCGCCGGGCCGTTCCAGCGCGTAGCTCGGCTTGGCCTCGTAGCCCGCCTGCGGCGTGTCCTTGAAGCCGGAGGCGCCGCCGGGCACCGCCGTGCCGCGGTTGATCGCGGGGTTCAGCAGGTCGGCGAGATAGCCCTCGAGCGGCTTCAGCTCGGGCTTCGAGGCCTTGGAATTGGGCGTGCGGGCCGAAGACGGCTTCTTGGCCGGCTTGGGCTTGGACGCGGCGGTATCGGGGCTTTTGGGCATGGCCGCAATATGGGGCGGAACGGGCGCGGATGCGAGGGGGCGGCGCGCATCGCGGGCCTGATTGGTGACAGGAGTTGACAGGAACGATATATGCAACTCTAGATTGCATCGTTGAGTTTCATACAATCTGAGAGGACGGACCATGTCGGGGGGCGGGTCCGTGCCGGCGGGCGATGAAATCGAGACCTTCATCGCCCGCTGGCGCGTTTCGGAAGGGGCCGAGCGGGCCGCCTATGCGCAGTTCCTGAGCGAGCTCTGCGAGCTGATCGGCGTGGCGCCGCCCGAGCCGCCGACGAGCGATTCCGACGCCGTGACCTATCGCTTCGAATATCCGGTGCGCTTCGCCGACCCGGCGGGCGGCTCCAGCCTCGGCCGGATCGACCTCTACAAGAAGGGCGCCTTCGTCCTCGAAGCCAAGCAGAGCCGGCTGAAGGGGCAGGCCAAGGAGGTTCTGCCGGCGCAGGGCTCGCTTTTCCCGGCCGAGCCCGCCGGCCCGCGCGGGAGGCGCGGGGCGGATCGCGCCTGGGACGTGCTGATGCTGAATGCGCGGCGGCAGGCAGAGGACTATGCCAAGGCGCTGCCGGCTTCGCATGGCTGGCCGCCCTTCCTGATCATCTGCGATGTCGGCCACTGCTTCGAGTTCTACGCCGACTTCACCGGGCAGGGTAAGAACTACGTCCAGTTCCCGGACCGGCTGGGATACCGCGTCTATCTCGACGATCTGCGCGACGAGGCGGTGCGCCGACGCCTCGCGGCGATCTGGAGCGAGCCGCTGACGCTCGACCCCGCCCGCCATGCGGCGCGGGTGACGCGGGCGATCGCCGAGCGGCTGGCGGCTGTCTCGAAGGCGCTGGAGCGGCAGCACGACCCGGAGGAGGTCGCGCTCTTCCTGATGCGCTGCCTGTTCACGATGTTCGCCGAGGATGTCGGGCTGATCCGCAAGGACGCGTTCAAGACGCTGCTGCGCGAATGCCTGGAGACGCCGGATTCCTTCCTGCCGCTGGTCTCGGAGCTGTGGCAGGCGATGGACAAGGGCGAATACTCGACCTCGGTGCGCGAGCGGATGAAGCGCTTCAACGGCAAGCTCTACGAGGATGCCCGTGTCTTCCCGCTCGGCCGCGAGGAGATCGGCGAGCTGCTCGCCGCCGCGGAGCATGACTGGAAGGAGGTCGAGCCCGCGATCTTCGGTACGCTGCTGGAACAGGCGCTCGACCCGGAGGAGCGCGCCCGGCTCGGCGCACATTACACGCCGCGCGCCTATGTCGAGCGGCTGGTGGTCGAGACCGTGATCGCGCCGCTCCGGGAGGATTGGCGCGCCGTGCTCGGCGCCGCGCAGCAGGCCCGCGACAATGGCGAGGCGAAGAAGGCGCTGGCGCTGGTCGAAGGCTTCCACGAAACCCTCTGCAAGACGCGGGTGCTCGACCCCGCCTGCGGGACCGGAAACTTCCTACATGTCACGCAGGAGCTGCTGAAGAAGCTGGAAGGCGAGTGCTCGATGCGGCGAGCGAGCTCGGCAGCGCGGAGCGGCTCGGCGGCTTCACGCAGCATGCCGTCGGGCCGCACCAACTGCTCGGCATGGAGACCAACCGCCGGGCGGTGGCGATCGCCGATCTGGTGCTCTGGATCGGCCATCTGCAATGGCATTTCCGGACGCGCGGCATCGCCCCGCGCGAGCCGATCCTCGAAAGGCTCGACCACATCTACAAGCGCGATGCGGTGCTGAGCTGGGACGGCTGGCCCGTGCCGCAATGGCGGGAGGGGCGCGAGACGCTGCCGAACCCGCGCCGGCCGGAATGGCCGGAGGCCGAGTTCATCGTGGGCAACCCGCCCTTCATCGGCGGCAAGGATCTGCGCGCCCGGCTTGGCGACGTCTATGCGGAAGCGCTCTGGGCGGCGCATCCGCAGATGAACGAGAGCGCCGATCTGGTGATGTACTGGTGGGACCGCGCCGCCGAGATCCTGACGCGGCCGGGCACGAAGCTGCAGCGCTTCGGCTTCGTCACCACCAATTCGATCACGCAGCTCTTCCAGCGGCGGACCGTGGAGCGACACCTGACGGGCAAGCGGCCGCTCTCGCTGGTCATGGCGATCCCCGACCATCCCTGGACCAAGGCCGGCCGGGACGCGGCGGCGGTGCGGATCGCGATGACGGTCGCGCAGGCTGGGCAGCATGAGGGCAAGCTGCTGGAGGTCGTCTCGGAAGCCGGGCTCGACACCGACCAGCCGCAGATCGAGCTGAGCGAGGCGCATGGGCGGATCAATTCGGACCTGACGATCGGTGCCGACGTGACGCTTGCCGCGGGGCTGCGTGCGAATGACGGGCTCTGCTCGCCCGGCGTGAAGCTGCATGGCGCGGGCTTCATCGTAACGATGAGCGAGGCCGAAGCGCTCGGTCTCGGCCGCAGGCCGGGGCTGGAGGCGCATATCCGCGCGTATCGCAACGGTCGCGATCTCACCGCACGGCCACGGGAGGCGAGCGTGATCGACCTGTTCGGGCTCTCCGCAGAAGCCGTGCGCGAGCGGTTTCCGGAGGTCTATCAGCACGTCAAGCTGACGGTGAAGGAGGCGAAGGACGCCAAGGGCAAGCCGATCGGCCGCGACGCGAACCGGCGCGACAGCTATCGGGAGCAGTGGTGGGTTTTCGGCGAGCCACGCCGGGAGTTGCGCCCCGCTCTCGCCCCGCTCCAGCGCTACATCGCCACGGTCGAGACGACCAAGCATCGCGTCTTCCAGTTCCTCGATGCCGCGATCCTGCCCGACAACATGCTGGTTGCCGTCGCGCTGTCGGATGCCTTCCATCTCGGCGTGCTGTCCTCGCGCTTTCATGTCGTCTGGTGTCTGGCGCAGGGTGGGACGCTTGAGGACCGGCCGCGCTACTCGAAATCCCGCTGCTTCGATCCTTTCCCCTTCCCCGAAGCCACCGAGGCGCAGAAGGAAGCGATCCGCCGCCCGGCCGAGGCGCTCGATGCGCTGCGCAAGCAAGTGCTGGCCGCGCATCCCGATCTGACGCTGACCGGGCTCTACAATATCCGCGAGGCGATCCGGGCCGGCCGGGCCTTGAAGGCCAAGGAAGCCGACATTCGCGACCGGGGGCTGGTGTTGATCCTCGACGAGCATCACGAGGCCATCGATGCCGCTGTCGCTGCCGCTTATGGCTGGCCGGCCGATCTGGCGGAAGGCGAGGTACTGGCGCGGCTCGTCGCGCTTAACCGTCAACGGATGCAGGAAGAGGCGCGCGGCAGCGTGCGCTGGCTCCGGCCGGACTATCAGCGCCCGCGCTTCGGCGGCGACACCAAGGGCGGCGAGCAGATCGAAGCAGACGCGCTGCTGGCCGCGCCGGCCACGGCTGGGCGCCCCATCTTCCCCGCCGAGGCCGTCGGGCGGGTCGCGGCCGTGCTCGGCGTGCTGGCGGGGGCTGCGACGCCGCTCGATGCCCCAGCAATCGCCGGGCATTTCCGGCAGGGCCGCAAGGTCGAGCGGGCCGTGCGCGACATCCTGATCTCGCTGACGCGGGTGGGAGAAATCGCGACGCGGGATGGCGGCCGCAGCTTCGCTAGGCGCCTGACGGCGAGCGGATGAAGGCGGCAGTCACGCTCAACAGTGGCAATAGGGCTGGCTTAAGCCCGCTTCTTCTCGCCGCTCTTCGCCTGTTCCAGCTCGGCCTTCTTGCGCTCGCACCAGGAACGGCCTTCGTCGCCGCCCCAGAGCAACCAGGCGATCCAGCCGGCGGAGGGGTTGTCGGCGTCGCCGAAGCCCTTCGCCTGACGATCGACGGCGTGGCGGGCGAAGTAGCTGACCATGCGCCGCACCGTGTCCTCGCTCAACGAACGGCGGTGGCTGAGATCGCGAGCACGAGCCACACCGATCTGCGTGCCGCCGCGGTGGAACTCCTGCCGCAGCTTGAGGCCCTTGGCGGCGGCGCGGGCGACGCTTTCGGGCGGGGTGAGGTCGATATGGGTCATTGCAGCCGTTCCAGCTCGGTATGGGATTTGAGCGCGTAGCCACCGTTCGGCTGGGTCACCAGATAGGCCGGGCGCTCCGGAGAGGCATTGCGGCGCACGCGGGTGCCCTTGATCGTGCGGCTCACCGGCTGGGTGAAGACCTGCTCGACACGGCCCTTGGCGCGATGGGCGCCCCAGGCCCAAGTGACGTCCGTGCCGGGTTGCAGTGGTCGCGTCATGCTCCGCCTCGCTCTTATGGGAGGCAAACGATGCAGCGGGCGAATGGTTCACGGCGCGGTGGATGAGGATCCGCGAAGTGCCGTGTCAGCGCCCTAGCCAGGCTTCGATGCCGGCCGCCGCCGCGACGCCCGTGGCGAAGCTCGCCTGGAGGAGGTAGCCGCCGGTCGGGGCCTCCCAATCCAGCATCTCGCCGGCGACGAAGAGTCCGGGCAGCCGCTTCAGCATGAAGCCAGCGTCGATCTCCTCGCGGCCGATGCCGCCGGCGGTCGAGATGGCGCGGGCGAGCGGCATCGGCGCGCCGAGCCGCAGGGGCGCGGCCTTGATGAGAGCGGCGAGCTCCGCCGGCTCCTCCGGGAGTGCCTTCCCCGCGGCCTCGCGCAGCAGGGCGATGGCGACGGGTGCGAGGCCGGCGGCCTTGCGCAGATGGTTGGAGAGCGTCTCGCCCTTGCGGCGCTTCGCGAGGCGGGCGGCGAGATCGTCGACTGTCACGTTGGGCCTGAGGTCAACGTGGATCGTCGCGGAGCCATCGCGCTGGATCGCCTCGCGGATCGGCGCAGAGAGGGCGTAGACCACGCCGCCCTCGATGCCTCCGGAATCGATCATGGCCTCGCCCGAAGCCTCCTCTCCGGCGAAGCGGATAACGATGCGCTTCAGCGGCTCGCCGGCGAAGCGCTCCCGCATCGGCGCCGACCAGGCCACCGAGAAACCGGCATTCGCGGCCCGCAGCGGCGAGATGGCGACGCCGCGCTCCGCCAACAGAGGCACCCAGCCGCCATCCGAGCCGAGGCGCGGCCAGCTCGCGCCGCCGAGCGCCAGCAGGGTCGCGTCCGGGCTGAGGGTCTCGACCGTGCCATCGGCGGCCCGGAAGGTCAGCGCGCCGTCTTCGCTCCAGCCGGTCCAGAGGCTGTTCGACACCAGCCGGACGCCCAGCCCGTCGAGCCGGCCGAGCCAGACACGCAGCAGGGGCGAGGCCTTCATCGCGCGGGGAAAGACGCGGCCGCTGGAGCCGATGAAGGTTTCGGCGCCGAGACCGTCAGCCCATTCTCGCAGCGTTTGCGGCGGAAAGGCCTGCAGAGCCGGCGCCAGCCAGGGTTGCGCTTCGCGATAGCGCGCGAGGAAGGCGTCGAACGGCTCGGAATGGGTGAGGTTCAGGCCGCCGCGCCCGGCCAGCAGGAACTTGCGCGCGGGCGAAGCCATGCGCTCATGTATCGTGACGCGATGTCCGGCTTCCGCCAGCCGCTCGGCGGCGATCAGCCCGGCCGGGCCTGCGCCGATGATGGCGATGTCGGGCATGGGCTTCCGCATTCTCCTTGGTCATCTCGGGCGCAGGGAGACCCGGGATGACGGCGTGTTTCCCTCTGAACTTCATCGCTTTAGACTGGCGATCCTGCCCCGAAAAGCCCCACCCGGACAGCCTGCCCATGCCGACCATCGCCGCTTATATCGGTGCCGCGCTCTGCGAGATCGCGGGGTGCTTCGCCTTCTGGGGCTGGCTGAGGCTCGGCAAGCCGGTCTGGTGGCTGGTGCCGGGGCTGGTTTGCCTGGCGCTCTTCGCCTGGCTGCTGACACTGGTCGAGAGCGAGGCGGCCGGGCGGGCCTTCGCGGCCTATGGCGGGGTCTATATCGCCGCTTCGCTGGGCTGGCTGTGGGCCGTCGAGGGTCTCAGGCCGGATCGCTGGGACATCACCGGCGGGCTGGTCTGCCTCGCCGGGGCGGCGATCATCCTGGCGGCACCGCGCTGAGGATCACGCCCCGGAATGCGGGGTCGGGATGAGGACGGTGGGCGTCTCGGCATGGCGGGCGGCCGCCTTTGTGTCGCGCAGGCGGCTCTCGCGCAGCTCGTTGGCGCTTTCCAGGATCGGATAGGCGATCGAGACGACATGGCCGTGGATGCGCTTCAAATCCCGGATGATGTCGAGATGGATCGCGCTGGTCTCGATCGATTCCGGCCTCCCTGAGCGCAGGCGCTGGAAATGGCTGTCCGCCGCGCGGCGCTCGGCATCCCGCATCGACGCCTTGTCGGCGAAGAGCTGGCGGGCAAGCACGAGATCGCGCGTGGCGAAGACGTTGAGCGCCAGCGCCAGCGCGGAGGCGACGCGCTGATGGAACTCGCGGATCTCGGCCAGCCCTTCGGGCGAGAAGGAGTAGCGCTTGCGGATCTTCTTCTCGGCGAGCTCGCGCAGGTTCTTGTCGATGATGTCGCCGATATGCTCGAGATTGGTGATCAGCGTGATGATCTCGAAGAGGCGCCGGCTCTCCTCCTCGGTCAGCTCGTTGCGCGAGACCTTGACCAGATAAAGCTTGATCGACTCGTGGATGGTGTCGACGCCGTCATCGGCCGCGGCGATGGCGCGGGAGAGCTTGAGCTCGTCCTTCTCCAGAAGCGTCATCGTATCGCGCAGCATCACCTCGACGCGGTCGCCCAGTCGTAGCGCCTCCCGCATCGCGCCGGCCAGGGCCTCGGTCGGGCTGTCGAGCGCGTTGGGATCGAGGTAGCGCGGGGTCACGGCTTCCGACCGGCTTTCCTTGCCCGGCATGAAGCGTTCGACCAGCGCCGCAATCGGCTTGACGAAGGGCAGGAAGACGATGGCGCCGACGATGTTGAGCGCGACATGGAACTCGATGGCAAGGCGCGACCCCGCCCAGGGCAGACCCTGCAGCCACTGCGCCAGCGGACCGACGAAGGGAATGACGGCGAGCGCCAGCACAAGCCGGGTCAGCAAATTGCCGACGGCGGCGCGGCGCTGGCCGGCCGGCGCGCCGAGTTGGTCCAGAACCGGGATCAGCGCATTGCCGAGGTTGGCGCCGATGACCAGCGTCAGCGCCGTGGCAGGGGGAAACAGGCCCGAGGTGGCGAAAGTCGCGACCAGCAGGATGATCGCGATGCTGGAATGGACCATCCAGGTCGCGGCGACAGCGACGAGCACGGCCAGCAGAGGCTCGCTGCCGATCGCGCCCAGCACGGTGCGGAAGGTCGGCGACTGGGCCAGCGGTGCTGCGGCAGCATTCAGCTCGATCAGCGAGAGCAGGATCAGGCCGATGCCGACGAGCACGCGGCCGATATTGCGCGGCCGCTCCATCGCCTCGCTGGAGAGATACATGGCGACGCCGATGGCGAGGCAGAGGCCCCAGAGCCAGCCGAGATCCATCGAGATGACGAAGGCCGCGAGCGCCGTGCCGAGATTGGCGCCCAGCAGAACGGCGAGCGCCATGGCCGAGCCGATCAGCGCCTGACCGGCAAAGGAGGACACCAGCAGCGTCGTCGCAGTCGAGCTCTGCAGCACCATGGTGACTGCGATGCCGCTGCCGAAGGCGGCGAAGCGGTTGCGGGTGAAGCTCTGCAGCGCCTGCCTGAGCTGCGTGCCGAAAGCCCGCATCGCACCGGTGCGCACCAGCCTAACCGCCCAGATCAGCAGCGCGACGCCGCCGGCCAGATGAATCAGGATGTTGGTTGCGCTTTCGCCCGTGGCCATGTCCGTTCGGTCTTTCTCCGGCTCAGTGTCGATCTTCGGCTGAAATCTATCCGTTTTTGATTAGCCAACTCAACAGAAATAACGACCGAAAGTGCTGATAATGCGGCAAGAAATCGATCTTTCGGCCTCTCCCCGATGCTTTTCGCCCTATTCGTGTTCACAGCGAGCGCGCAGCCCTTGCCTCCATGGCGGACGAGCAAGGGCTGCCGAATCGACGGCAGGCGAGCCGGCTAGGCGATGCCGGTGATCTCTTTCAGGGCCGGCGCCAAGGCCGGCGTGCAGCACAGGATCGGGTTGCCCTTCGAGATGCCTTCGCCCGCGAAGAAGTCGTTGATATAGGCCCCGGCCTCGCCGGCGATGACGATGCCGGCCGCGACGTCCCAGGCGTTGATATGGAGCTCGGCATAGCCCTCGCTCCAGCCGCAGGCGGTGTGGCAGAGGCCGAGCGTGCCGGAGCCGCCGCGCCGCACGGCTGCGCCTGCCGCATAGCTGCGCTCAATGGTCCTGACATAGTTCGCCGCCGGCACGCGGGTCGACCAGCCGAGCTCGACCGAGGCGCGGGCGATGTCGGTTGCACCGGAGACCTTGATCGGATCGCCGTTCAGGGTGGCGCCGGCGCCGCGCCGCGCGGCATAGACCTCGCCCAGAGCCGGAGCGGCGACGACGCCGATCTCAGGCTTCCGGTCGGCCAGGAAGCCGATCGAGATGCACCAGTTTCGGTCGCCATGGGCGAAATTGGCGGTGCCGTCGATCGGATCGAGAATCCAGACGGCGTCGGAGGCTTCCCCGCCGCCCTCCTCCCCGATGACGCTGTCGTTCGGGAAGAGCGCGGTCAGCCGCTCGCGCAGGAAGGCCTCGACCTTGCCGTCCGCGACGGTCAGCCAGTCCTGTGCACCCTTCATGGTGATGCCGAGGGATTCGCGCTTGTTGAAATAGGCGAGCGCCAGATGGCTCGCCTCGGCCGCGAGGCCGAGGGCCGCATAGTAGCGGAGGTCGCGTTCAGCCGGCGTCATCACTTCACCCCCAGATCGACGCGAACCGGCTTGCCGGTCTTTGCGGATTCCGTCGCGGCGTCGGCGAGGATCTGCGCCTTCAGCCCGTCGAGGCCGGTCGGCGACGGCGCGGCCTTGCCGTTGCAGGCGGCGATGAAGGCGTCGAGCTCGGCGCGATAAGCGGCGGCGTAGCGCTCCAGGAAGAAGTTCTGCACCGGATCGGCGCGGAAGCCCTGCCCCGTCGCGATCTCGACCGTCGTCTCGTGGATGTTGCCGGCGCGCAGCATGCCCTTCGAGCCATGCACCTCGATGCGCTGGTCATAGCCATAGGTGGCACGGCGGGAATTGGAGATCTGGGCGATCCGGCCCGAAGCCGTCTTCATCAGCACCGCGGCGGTATCGACGTCGCCGGCCTCGCCGATCGCCCTGTCGACGAGGGAGGAGCCCAGCGCGAAGACTTCGACCGGCTCCTCGGCGAGGAGGAAGCGGGCCATGTCGAGATCATGGATCATCATGTCGCGAAAGAGCCCGCCGGAGCGCTTCACATAGTCGACCGGCGGCGGGCCGGGATCGCGCGAGATCACCGTGACGATCTCGATCTCGCCGGCCTCACCCGCCCGCAGGCGCTTCTCGAGCGCAGCGAAATTGGGGTCGAAGCGGCGGTTGAAGCCGATCATCAGCGGCTTGCCGGACTTCTCGACGGTGGCGAGGCAGCGGCGGATGCGTGCCGCATCGAGATCGACCGGCTTCTCGCAGAAGACGGCCTTGCCGGCGCTGACGGCAGCCTCGATCAGATCGGCATGGGTGTCAGTCGGGGTGCAGATCATGATGGCATCGATCGCAGGATCGGCGAGGATCGCCTCGGCGCTGGCGGCCTTCGCGCCGGCAGCAGCCGCGAGAGAGGTCGCGGTGTCCGGCATCGCATCCGCGACGGCGACGAGTTCGACATCGCCGCGCGCAACGACGTTCAGCCCGTGGATGCGCCCGATACGGCCGGCGCCCAGCAATCCGATCTTCATGGTCGTCTTCAACCCCGTGGTCATGGTGTCGGCCGTCCTGCCGAAAAGGTCGCTCCAGCGCTAGTCATGCGCGCCGAGGATGGTTTGATCGAAATCGATATTGGCGCCGGTCATCAGGCCCGATTCGTCGGAGGCCAGATAGGCCACCGCCTTGGCGATCTCGCGCGGATCGATCAGGCGGCCGAAGGGCTGGGAGGCGTTGGCCTCATCCAGCCAGCCATCCTGCGCGTTGTGGCGCAGCTTCATGATCGCATCCTCACCCGGCGTCGCCATCCAGCCGATATTCAGGCCATTCACGCGGATGCGGTGCTTCAGAAGCCCATAGGCGACATTCTTCGTCAGCACCGACAGCGCGCCCTTCGATACGCTGTAGGCGGAGAGGAAGGGCTGGCCGCCATGGGCCGACATGGACTGGATGTTCACGACCGCGCCGGCGATGCCCTGCCGGCGCATCAGCTCCGCCGCATCCTGGATCAGGAAGAAGGGCGCGCGCAGGTTCACCCCCATGATGCGCTCGTAGAGCTCCGGCGAGGTCTCGAAGATCGTGCCGCGATCCGTATCGCCGGCCGCGTTGACGAGAATATCGAGCCGCCCGAAGGCCAATTCCGCCGCCGGGACGATCTGCCGCACGGCGTCGAGATCCGCGAGGTCGGCACGATGGAAACGGGCGTCGCAGCCCCCGTTGCGCAGGCTCTCGGCGACCGCCTCGCCACGAGCGGCGTTGCGGCCGGTCAGCAGCAGCGACTGCGCGCCACGGGCAGCGAATTCACGCGCGATCGCCTCGCCCAGGCCCTGACTCCCGCCCGTGACGATGGCCGCCTTGCCCGCGAGGCTGCGGCTGAAGGAAGCGGTTTCGGGCAAGGCTGGTCTCCCAGAGCGGAACGGCAGGATTTTTTTATATTTCCTGCATTTGGAACAAACATTCTATTTTGCGGAGCGCAAGTCAAGGCGACGCCACGCGCGCGAACTTGACAAAAACGCGCATGCGCCGCTGTTGCACGAGACCGGCCGCGAGGCTGGCTAAACGGGACGCATCTCGCGATCATGACGGCAACGAGCCTGAACGGCCTGATCGGGCCGCAGCGCAGCACCGGACGAGGTTGACGGCAGCGCGACGCGCGCAGCCCTCCCTCTCCTCATGCCTCATTCCCAAGATCGCGAAAGGGCCGCCCGACAGGCGGCACATGCCCGATGACCATGCTCGACCGCAGCTCCACCCTCACCCTCTCCTGCCCAAACCGCCCGGGCATCGTCGCCGCCGTCTCCACCCTGCTGTTCGAGGCCGGCTGCAACATCCTCGACGCCCAGCAGTTCGACGACATCGAGACCGGCCGCTTCTTCATGCGGGTCGTCTTCAACCGGCTCGACGGCAGCCAGCCGCACGAGGCCATCGCGGAATCGCTTCAGGCGCTCGGCAAGCGCTTCAACATGGAGATCGGCCTCAGCGAAGCCGCGCGCGCCAAGCGCGTGATGCTGCTGGTCTCCAAGTTCGACCACTGCCTCGCGGACCTGATCTATCGCTGGCGCATCGGCGAGCTCCCGATGGAGATCACCGGAATCGTCTCGAACCATGCGCGCGAGCACATCGCCTCGACCGATCTCGGCGACCTGCCGTTCCACCACCTGCCGGTGACGCGCCAGAGCAAGATGGAGCAGGAAGCCGAAATCTGGCGCCTCATCGAGGACACGCAGACCGAGCTCGTCGTGCTGGCCCGCTATATGCAGGTGCTATCGGACGGGCTCTCGGCCAAGCTGACCGGGCGCTGCATAAACATTCATCACTCGTTCCTGCCCGGCTTCAAGGGCGCCAAACCCTATCACCAGGCCCATGAGCGCGGGGTGAAGCTGATCGGCGCCACCGCCCACTACGTCACCTCCGACCTCGACGAAGGCCCCATCATCGAGCAGGACGTCGAGCGCATCTCGCATCGGGACACTCCCGACGACCTCGTCCGCAAGGGGCGCGACATCGAGCGCCGCGTGCTGGCCCGGGCGGTGCGCCACCACCTCGAAGATCGGGTTCTTCTTAACGGAAAGAAAACTGTCGTATTCACGGACTAAACCGCATAAAGTTGCAAAGTGAGGCTACCCAACAGGCTAACTTGCCTGTTTTGCCCGGGCTTTGGGCAACCGGCCCTGCGGCAGGCGCAAATTCGTCCTGCGCTGCCCAGTTGACGCTTTCGTTGGCACATGCCTTGCTGAGACACCAACAAGAACACGGCGTGGAAGCGCCGGGGGATTATTTTTGTTTGAACGTGGAGGCAACCCGATGAACGAGAACGAAATCCGCGGCATGGTCGCGGATGTGAAGGAAGGCTCGCTTTCGCGACGCTCCTTCATTCAGAGAATGGCGGCCGTCGGCATCGCCGCGCCGATCGCCAGCCAGATCCTGGCCTGGAACGACGTCGCGATGGCCAATGCCACGCTCCAATACAAGCCCACCAAGGCTGGCGGCGGCGGTCCGCTCAAGGTTCTGCTCTGGCAGGCCCCGACGCTGCTGAACCCGCATTTCGCCTCCGGCACCAAGGACCAGATCGCGTCGCGCATCTTCTTCGAGCCGCTCGCCGGCTGGGACAAGGAAGGTAACCTCATCCCCTGCCTCGCGGCCGAGGTTCCCTCGAAGGCCAATGGTGGCCTCTCCGCCGACGGCACCCAGGTGACCTGGAAGCTGAAGCCGGGCGTCAAGTGGCATGACGGCAAGCCGTTCACCGCCGACGACGTCGTCTTCACCTGGGAATATGCCAAGGACCCGGCGACCGCCGCCTACACCACCGGCTCCTACAAGGACATCAAGGTCGAGAAGGTCGATGACCTGACGGTCAAGGTCACCTTCGGCGCGCCGACCCCGTTCTGGGCGGACCCCTTCGTCGGCACGGTCGGCCAGATCCTGCCGAAGCATCACTTCGGCGAGTATGTCGGCGCCAAGTCCCGCGAGGCTCCCGCGAACCTGAAGCCGGTCGGCACGGGCCCCTACAAGTTCACCGACTTCAAGCCGGGCGACATCCTCACCGGTGTCCGCAACGAAGACTACCACATCAAGAACCAGCCCTTCTTCGACACGCTCGAAGTCAAGGGCGGCGGTGACGCCGTCTCCGCGGCGCGCGCCGTGCTGCAGACCGGCGAATACGACTACGCCTGGAACCTGCAGGTCGAGGACGAGGTTCTCAAGCGCATGGAAACCGGCGGCCGCGGCAAGATCAGCGCCGTGCCCTCCGGCGACATCGAGTTCATCATCCTGAACCCGACCGATCCGTGGACCGAGGTCGACGGCGAGCGCTCGAGCATCAAGACCAAGCACCCGACCCTGTCGGACCCGAAGGTCCGCGAGGCGATCAACCTGCTGATCGACCGCGACTCCGTCCAGAAGTTCATCTATGGCCGCGGCGGCACAGCCACTGCCAGCTTCGTCAACGAGCCGAAGCAGTTCAAGTCGAGCAAGCTCAAGTACGAGTTCAGCATCGACAAGGCGAACAAGATCCTTGACGAGGCCGGCTACAAGCGCGGTGCCGACGGCATCCGCGAGAAGGACGGCAAGAAGCTCAAATACGTCTACCAGACCTCGATCAACGCCCCGCGTCAGAAGACGCAGGCGATCATCAAGCAGGCCTGCCAGAAGGCCGGCATCGACCTCGAGCTCAAGTCGGTCACGGCTTCGGTGTTCTTCTCGTCGGACGTCGCCAACCCCGACACCTACACCAAGCTCTATGTCGACATGGAGATGTACACCACGACGCAGCCGCAGCCCGATCCGGAGCGCTTCCTCAACCAGTTCGTCTCCTGGGAAATCGCCAACAAGGAGAACAAGTGGCTGGGCCGCAACGTCTCCCGCTACACGGACCCGGCTGCCGACGAGGCCTACAAGGCCGCTCAGAAGGAGCTGGACCCGGCCAAGCGCGCCGCGCTGCTGATCAAGGTCAACGAGATCTTCTGCGAGGCCAACATCATCCTGCCGCTCCTGTCGCGCACCCGCGTCGCCGCCTCGCTGAACAACGTGATGCACGACCACAGCGGCTGGGACGTCGACACCTGGAACATCGCGGCCTGGTATCGTACCTAATCCGGCATAAAGCCGCCCTTCACGGAACAAGCCTTCCGTGAAGGGCGACAACCACATCGGCGCGTCCCTTGCGGCCAGCACGGCCGCAAGGGACCGTTGTTTGCAACTGGCGTTCTGTCCGCGGCCTGGCCGCGCACATAAGAGATGATTTCATGGCGACTTATCTGATACGGCGGCTTCTTATCGCCATTCCAAGCCTGCTCGGCATCAGCGTGATCCTGTTCACCATCCTGGCGCTCGCGCCGGGCGATCCGTTTTCGGAAATGGCGACGAACCCGAACGTCCCGCCCGAGGTCCGCGAGGCGCTACGCGCCAGCTTCGGCCTCAACGACCCGATCCTGGTGCGCTATCTGCGCTGGCTGTCGAACATGGCGCAGGGCGACTGGGGCTTCTCCTTCGCCAGCCGCATCAATGTCGACGACCTGATCCTGCAGCGCCTGCCCACCACGCTCTTCGTTGTCGGCTCGTCGCAGATCCTGGCCCTGTGCGTCGCGCTGCCGGTCGGCATCTATGCCGCGACGCGGCCCTATTCGATCTTCGACCAGATCGCCAACACGCTGGCCTTCGTCGGCTTCTCGCTGCCGACCTTCTTCACCGGCCTGCTCTTCATCCTGATCTTCTCGGTGTCGCTGGACTGGTTCCCCTTCGTCTATCGTTCCGACATCGCGGCCACCGGCTGGCGCTGGTACTGGGAGATGTTCCGCCAGGCGATCATGCCGATCACCGTGCTCGGCCTGTTCCAGGCGGCCTCCTACACGCGCTATGTCCGTTCGGCGGTGCTCGACGTCATCCGGCTCGACTACGTCACGACGGCGCGCGCCAAGGGTCTCGGCGAGAAGACGGTCACGCTGCGCCACATCACGCGCAACGCCCTCATCCCCGTCGTGACGCTCGTCGCGCTGCAGATGCCTACCGTGTTCGGCGGCGCGCTCGTCACCGAACAGATCTTCCGCGTGCCCGGCATCGGCTCGCTGCTGATCGACGCGATTCTCGCTAACGACACACCGGTGATCATGGCAGTCACCTTCGTCTTCTCCTGCCTGGTCGTCCTGTTCAACCTCATTGCGGATCTTCTTTATGGCTGGCTCGACCCTCGCATCTCCTTCGGCTGATCCGGCCGTGGCTGCCATTGCGGCCCCGGTCTCGGTCTCGCCGGCGCGCGAGACCTGGCGCCGATTCCGCCGTCACCGCCTCGCCATGGCGAGCCTGGTGATCCTGTGCATGCTAATCATCGGCGTGGTCGCCGGCCCTTGGTTCTGGCCGGTGGCGATCAACGACATCGACTTCTCGGCAACGCTGCAGGGCCCCTCCCTCTCCCATCCCTTCGGGACGGACGATCTGGGCCAGGATATCCTGGCGCGGATGATGTATGGCGGGCGCATCTCGCTGGCAGTCGGCCTCGCGGCGATGATCGTCGCGACGATCGTCGGCGTGCTGATCGGCGCGACCGCCGGCATGTCGCGCAAATATGCCGACCCCGCCCTGATGTGGGTGACGGACCTGTTCCTGTCGCTGCCGCAGCTGCCGCTGCTGCTGCTGATCATCTACCTGTTCCGCGAACAGCTGAAGGCGGTCTTCGGCGTCGAGGGCGGCGTCTTCGTGCTGATCGTCATCGTCATCGGCGGCCTGCGCTGGATGCCTGTCGCGCGCCTCGTGCGGGCGCAGTTCCTGTCGCTGCGCGAGAAGGAGTTCGTCGAGGCCGCCCGCGCCCAGGGCGCAACCAAGATGCGCCAGATGATCCGGCACATCCTGCCGAACGCACTGGGACCCGTGATCGTCGCCTCGACGATCGAGGTGTCCACCGCGATCATCGCGGAATCGACCCTGTCCTTCCTGGGCCTCGGCTTCCCGCCGGACATCCCGACCTGGGGCCGCCTGCTCTTCGACGCGAAGGACCAGCTCGACACTGCGCCGCACTGGGCGCTGTTCCCGGGTGCCGCGATCTTCCTCACGGTTCTCTCGATCAACTTCATCGGCGACGGCCTGCGCGATGCGCTGGACCCGCGTCGCGTTATCTGATCACGGCGAAGGAGCAGTTATGACGTCCCCCTCACCCATCCTGACCGTATCGAACCTGACGACTTCCTTCAGGGTCGAGGGCCTCTGGAAGCCAGTGGTCCGCAACATCTCCTTCGACATCAAGCCGAAGGAGACGCTCGCGGTCGTCGGTGAATCCGGCTCGGGCAAGAGCGTGACCGCGCTCTCGATCATGCGGCTGACCCCGCCCCAGTCGAGCAAGATCGAGGGATCGATCAAGCTCAACGGCAAGGAGCTCCTCACCCTGCCGGACTCCGAGATGCGGCACATCCGCGGCAACGAGATCGCGATGATCTTCCAGGAGCCGATGACCTCGCTGAATCCGGTGCTGACCATCGGCTTCCAGATCGCCGAGGCGCTGATCCTGCATCGCGGCCTGTCGCGCTCCGAGGCTGAGGCGGAAACCATCCGCCTGCTCGAGAAGGTCCGCATCCCCGCGGCGAAGTCCCGCTTCCACGAGTATCCGCACCGCTTCTCGGGCGGCATGCGCCAGCGCGTGATGATCGCGATGGCGCTGGCCTGCAAGCCGAAGCTGCTGATCGCCGACGAGCCGACCACCGCGCTCGACGTGACGATCCAGGCGCAGATCCTCGAGCTCATCAAGACGCTGCAGGACGAGGAGGGCATGTCCGTCCTCTTCATCACGCACGACATGGGCGTGGTGGCCGAGATCGCCGACCGCACGGTCGTGATGTACAACGGCGACGAGATCGAGACCGGCAAGACCGAGGACATCTTCGCCAACCCGCAGAAGCCCTACACCAAGTCGCTGCTCTCGGCCGTGCCGAAGCTCGGCTCGATGGTGGGCAAGGCGCGGCCGATGCGCTTCCCCGTCGTCGACAAGGCGACCGGCGAATCCGACATCCCGACCGAGGTTCCGGACACCGTCAAGGCGGCCGAGCGCCCGGTGCTCGAAGTCGCCGGGCTGACCACCCGCTTCGACATCCGCTCCGGCCTGCTCTCCCAGGTAAAGGGCCGCGTCCATGCGGTCGAGAACGTGTCCTTCAGCCTGAAGGCCGGCGAGACGCTGGCGCTGGTCGGCGAATCCGGCTGCGGCAAGTCGACGACCGGCCGCTCGGTGATGCGCCTGATCGAGCCGCTCGCGGGCTCCGTGCTGCTCGACGGCACCGACGTGCTGAAGCTCAGCCAGACCGAGCTGCGCGAGCAGCGCAAGCGCATGCAGATGATCTTCCAGGATCCCTTCGCATCGCTCAATCCGCGCATGAACGTCGGCACGGCCATCGCTGAGCCGCTGCTCATCAACAACCTCGCCAGCCGCTCGGAAGCGCGCGACAAGGTCGCCGACCTGCTGAAGCGCGTCGGCCTTTCGCCCGACATGGCCAACCGCTTCCCGCACGAGTTCTCGGGCGGCCAGCGCCAGCGCATCTGCATCGCGCGTGCGCTTGCGGTCGAGCCGCGCCTGATCGTCGCCGACGAGGCGGTCTCGGCGCTCGACGTCTCGGTGAAGGCGCAGGTGGTGAACCTGATGCTGGACCTGCAGGCCCGCATGGGTCTGGGCTATCTCTTCATCTCGCACGACATGGCGGTGGTGGAGCGTGTCAGCCATCGCGTCGCGGTGATGTATCTCGGCGAGATCGTCGAGATCGGCCCGCGCGAGGCGATCTTCCAGAACCCGCAGCACCCCTACACCAAGCGCCTGCTGGCGGCGGTGCCGATCGCCGATCCGGCGCGCCGCCTGCAGAAGCGCCCCGTCTCCAACGACGAGATCAAGAGCCCGGTGCGTCCGGCCGATTACGAGCCGCCGGTGCGCCAGTACCGCGAAGTCTCGCCAGGCCATGCCGTGATGATCTGGGGCGAGGAGTGGGAGAAGAAGGAGCCGGCTGCGGTCGCAGCCTGATCCCTTCGCCACGCCAAGACGATCAGCCCGCGGCGCAAGCCGCGGGTTTTTCTTTTCGGGATAACGCCTGCCCGCGAGCCTCGGGCCGCATAGGGCGCAAGATCGGCGCCGAAACGCCCTCCGAGTTCACCTAGAAGCAGCATCGTTCCGCGCGCGCATGACCGCGGATCGCCTTGCATCTTGCGCGCGTGCAGCGCAACTTCTCAGGTGCTGTCGGCGGAGGACGTCTATGTCTACCTTTCCTGCCCGGCTATCACGGGCATTTCCTTCGAATTATTCTTCGTCTGGCTGAACAAGCCCATGAACAGGCAACAACTTGCAATAGTTGTCGCTGATGTCGTCGGATACTCGCGTCTCATGCAGGCGGACGAGGAGGCGACCTACACAAGATTGTCCGCCCTCCGCCGCGATCTGATCGAGCCTAAAATCGCCAGCTATGGCGGCCAATTCGTCAAAAGTACCGGCGACGGGTTCATCGCAACCTTCGCAACCCCGCAAGACGCCATCTCGTGCTCGCTGGACGTGCAGCAAGCATCCGGCCGAGAAGCGCAGGGGGCCGCGGCGGCAGAGCGCATCCAGCTCCGGATCGGCGTGAACGTCGCCGACGTCATCGTGGAGCCGGGGGATGTCTATGGCGACGGCGTCAATATCGCGGCCCGCCTGCAGAGCTTCGCGTCGCCCGGCGGAATCGTCCTGCCGCGCGAGCTGGCCGAGATGGTCGAGCCCGGCCTCGGCGTGCGGCAGCGCGATCTCGGCGAATTGCCCCTGCGAAACATTCAACGGCCCGTCGAGGCGGTTAGCCTGAGCTTTGGCGAGGCCAGCGCGGACCGGCTCGGCGAAGAGGCTCCGGGCACCGAGCAGCGGCCGTTCATTGCCGTCCTGCCCTTCGTCGAAGATGGCGTCCCCGCAGATCAGTCGTACTTCTCCAGCGGGATCGTCGACGACATCATTCATGCTCTCGCCGGGCTGAAAGAGCTCTTCGTGCTTTCGCGTGGCGCCGGCATCGGCCTTGAGTCGGGTGAGCGCGACATCCGCCAAATCGGCGCCCGGCTTGGGGTTCGCTACATCCTGCACGGCAGCATCCAGCGCTCGGGCAAACGTATCCGCATCAGGACCGAGCTGAACGAGGCCGCGACCGGCGTCGTTCTCTACGCGGACCGACAGGATGGGCTGCTCGACGAACTGTTCGATCTCCAGTCGCGGATCGCCCTGCGCGTGGTGTCGACGCTTGCGCCGCAGATCCGCGAACGGGAACGCAACCGGGCGTTGCGGCAGCCGCCCGCCAATCTTACGGCCTATGACTACCTCCTGCAGGCGCTGGACCCTCTGTTCCAGATGGACCCGACCGCCTTCGCGAAGGCGAAGGGGCTGCTGCTGCAGGCGATATCCTCCGATCCGGGATACGGGCCGGCCCATTCCTACTCCGCCTATTGGCATCTTCTGCGGGTCGGGCAAGGCTGGTCAGCAGATCCGCGTGCGGACACCGCGGAGGCTGCCGAACATGCGGAAGCGGCCATCGCACGTGACGGAACGGACGCGCTGGCGCTCGCGATCTACGGCCATGTGCATTCCTATCTGCTGAAGGATTTCGAGACTGCCGTCGAACTGCAGGACAGGGCGCTCGAATGCGGGCCAAGCTGCGCCATGGCCTGGACGCTCAGCAGCGTCACGCAGGGCTATCTCGGCTTCGGCCCGGAGGCCGTCTTCAGAGCGAAGAGGGGGCTGAAGCTGTCTCCGCGCGGACCGCATGTCGTCTATTACGAGCACATCCTGTCGCAGGCCCATTATCTGAACGGGAACCACGACGAAGCCGTTCGCTGGGCCCTGCGGGCCAACAACCACAATGCGCGGCTCACCTCGAATGTGCGCTGCCTGATCGCGAGCCTCGTCTCACTCGGACTGACGGATGAGGCGAGCGCTCACGCCGCCCGCCTCCTCAAGCTCGATCCCACGTTCCGCCTGAGCGTGTTTGAGCATCAGACGCCACTACCCGGAACCATCAGGAGCGATTTTCTCGACAGGCTGCGCCGCGCCGGCCTGCCAGATTGAACATCCGAACGCGGCGGGAGGATGGTGATGACTGGGAATACGGGGAATACCGGGAACACCGGCAATACTGGAAACACCGGGAACGCAGGAGGCTCGGTGGCCGTGGATGGCTGGGTCTTTGCCGACCGCATCGACTGGCCGTTCGTGCTGGAGGCGGGCGGAAACGCCGCTCCATACGTGTCACCGCCGCTGCCGAGCTTCCCGGACGCGCGCTGGGGCGCTCAGTGGCGGGCTCAGCTCGTTCTGGCTGAATTCCTGAAGCAGGTCGTCTGGACCACGTTCAATCTCAAGGTGTCCCACAACGGCGACCCTGGTGATCCCCTGCATGACCCAGCGGGTGAAATCGCGACATTGCTTCAGCTGGCAGAGGACAACCGGGCTGACGCGCTCGGCGAAATCCTGTCCCAGAATGGTGAGTTCCTGAGCTGCTTCGCCGGCCTGCTGCACATCGCGCCCGGGTCGCGCCCAGCCACACGGACGCTGCTCCACATTGCAGAACTCGTCGCCACCGTCGCCGTGATGCACTTCAAGTATCAAGAAAAGCGTGCTCGTCCGTCAGCCATTTGCCCGGCGCTGTTTCCGCCGGTATCGGTGCCGTCGCACCCCTCCTGGCCAAGCGGACACGCCACGCAGTCGCATCTGGTGTTCCTGATCCTCGATTTTGCGCTGGCAGGTTCTTTCACAATCAGCGCCAACAACCATGGCCCAGTTCCGGGAAATCACGGTCCACTCATCCAAGCGCTACGCGTGCTCGCCGATCGAATTGCGCGGAATCGCGAGATCGCGGGCCTTCATTTTCCAACCGACAGTGCCGCAGGGAAGAACCTGGCCGATGAACTGCTCGACGTTCTGAAGACCTGCCCCACCTTCCTCGACATAGTCGCGGCAGCAAAACAGGAGGCCTGGTGATGGCCGAACCTGTCCTCGACGAGCGATTGCGCGAATTCCTGCGGAGCGTGGCGGCAGGAACGAGTCAATTCCGGCCTCTGGACAAGAGCATCGACATCAACACGCTGCCGCCCAATGACTGCCTGATGTTCGGCCTGCCGCCACGACCGGCTCCTGGAACCGCTCCGCTGGCGCTCTGGCAAGATCTTGCGACATCGCGGGTGATGAAGGGCGCCGGACCTGAAATTCTGCCAATGAGCGCTCTCCGCACCGGTTACAATCGGCTGGACCTGAAAGGGCATCAGGAGACCAGCCGGAACTGGTCAGGCGCCGTCATCGCGTCGCCCTACCGAAGCAGGCCGTTCGACTGCCTGATCGGCATCTGGGCCGTCCCCGATTTTCGCCTGCCCGCCCAAGCGACGGAGAAGGAATACGCGTGTTCCACCTGGATCGGCTTCGACGGGCACCGCCGCAATTCGCGCTCGCTCCCACAGCTCGGAACTGTTCAACGCCTCACGAATGACGGTTTCGGAAATTATATTCAAACAATAAAGGGGTGGCGCCAGTGGTGGTACAAAAATCCAACGATCGGACCCATAGAATATAGCAACTCAACTTTCCCTGTATCAATTGGAGACAGGATCGTTGCGAGCTTGTTTTTTATCCCCAACATTGGCGTTCTCAAGAATATGATCAATATCGACACTGGAATACCGATTATTCCTGTGCTCGTCCCCGCACCCGACCCGCAACTTGAACCCCGGGCGCTCGACGCCGAATGCGTGCTGGAGCGGCCCAAGCGGATCAACGCCCCTTATACGAACTTCGTGGCCCCGCAGTTCGAAGACACGACATTTCGATGCTATGCGAGCCTCAGGGGAGAGACCGGCTTCCGCACGATGAACGGCGCGCGGCTGATCCGCATGATCCATCGTCGAGGTCCGCAGATCGAGACGATCGCGGCACCAGACCCGGTCCGTGACCGAAAGGACGTCACAGTCAGATACTGCCTCCATTAGCGAAGCTCCGTCCGGAGCTTCCCGAACGCCTACCCTGGATCGCCGCGCATCCTTCCAGACGCAAAACGGCGATCCAGAATCTTATTCCAGTGTTGGATTTTCCGGACGTGAGCCCGGCGATCGCGCGCGGCGCATCGCCATGCGGGCAGTTCGGCACGACCGTATCCCGAGCTTGGCCGGCGCTGTTTCTCACAACGCCGAATTCGTTGCCCGCAATCGATCCACGATTTCCGAGAGGACGTACCAGACGAAGTTCGGGGTTGTCTCGATCATGTAGCGGAACTGCTTGGGGGTCACCAAGGCGATCTCGCTGGCCTCGAGCGCCTTCGCCGTCGCGGTGCGCTGCTTGTTGTCGATGAGCGAGATCACGCCGAACGGCCGGCCCTCGCCGACTTCTTCGATGAGCTTGCCGTGGCTGCTCACTTCCACCGATCCGCTCAGAACGATGTAGGCGTAGGAAGGCTCGTCGCCTTCGCGGAAAATCGTATCACCGGCGCCGTAGTTGATGACGGTTCCCAAACCGCGCGCCAGTTGGCGAAAATCGATGGGTTGGGAGGCTAGTCCTGGAGTCGAGGCAAGGTCATTCATGGAGCACCTTTACCTAGAGGAAGCCACCATATCGTCACAACTCAGCGTTGCGAGCAAGACAAAAGCCGGCAACAGGGCTCGTTGGCCACAAGGCCTCCTCGGCCCCTTCCACCCCTCGTCGAGAACCGCCCCGAGGGGCGACGCCGAGGGCGAAAAATGCGTATCGAAAGGCTGAATCGGCCGTTCCGCAGCGAGAGCGAGGATGTTCGTCGGCTCGCAGGTGCCTGAGCCGGCAGAGCATTTCGCATCGACCTGCGCCGCATGCGCGAGGTCTGCTCGCTCAATCCGGGATGCGTTCCCAATCCTTCAGCCAGGGTGCGGCCGAGGCGTCGCTGGGCGCGCGCCAGTCGCCACGCGGCGAGAGCGAGCCGCCGGAGGAGACCTTCGGGCCGTTCGGCAGGGCCGAGCGCTTGAACTGGCTGGTCTCGAAGAAGCGGCGGATGAAGACGCCGAGCCAGCGTTTGATGACCGGAAGGTCGTAGGCGACGCGCTTGGCATCCTCGATATGCGGCGGCCAATCGCCTGCTGCGGCATCGCGCCAGGCATGCTCGGAGAGGAACGCGATCTTGCTCGGGCGGAAGCCGTAGCGCGTCGTGTAGTAGAGGTTGAAGTCCTGCAGGGCGTAGGGGCCGACGAAATCCTCGGTCTTCTGCGCGGGCTTGTCGCCGTCGCCCGGCACGAGTTCGGGCGATATCTCGGTCGCGAGGATGTCGAGCATGACCTCCGAGGCTTCCGCCCCGAAGCGCCCGGACTGGGCGACCCAGCGGATCAGGTGCTGTATCAGCGTCTTCGGCACCGAGCCATTGACGTTGTAATGCGACATGTGATCGCCGACGCCATAGGTGCACCAGCCGAGCGCCAGCTCCGAGAGATCGCCGGTGCCCATCACCAGCGCATTGTGCCGGTTGGCGAGGCGGAACAGCACCGAGGTCCGCGCGCCGGCCTGCACATTCTCAAAAGTGATGTCGTAGACCGGCTCGCCCTTGGCGAAGGGGTGGCCGATATCGACCAGCATCTGCCGGCAGGCCGGCGTCATGTCGATCTCCTCGGCGCTGACGCCCAGCGCGCGCATCAGCCGCCAGGCATTGTCCTTGGTGTCCTTGCTGGTGGCGAAGGCGGGCAGCGTATAGGCGAGGATGTTCTCGCGCGGCAGGCCGAGCGCATCGAAGGTATGGGCCGCGACGATCAGCGCCTGCGTCGAATCGAGGCCGCCGGAAACGCCGATCACGACCTTGTCGAGGCGCGTGCTCTCCAGCCGCTTGCGCAGCCCGTGCGACTGGATGTTGTAGGCCTCGAAGCAGAGCTCGTTCAGCCGGGCGTCGTCGTTCGGCACGAAGGGGAAGCGCTCGACGCTGCGCTTCAGGCCGAGATCGGCCTGCCGCTCCGGCTCCAGCGCGAATTCGACGCGGCGGAAACCGAGCCTGTCCTGATGGACGTCGGCGCTGTCCCCGAATGTGTTCTGGCGGATGCGGTCCATCGCCAGCCGCTCGAGATCGATATCCGCGAGGATGAGCTGCGGCTCGGCGGCGAAGCGCTCGGCCTCGGCCAGCAGGATGCCGTTCTCGTAGATCATCGCCTGCCCGTCCCAGGCGAGATCGGTGGTCGACTCGCCGGTGCCGGCGGCCGAATAGGCATAGGCCGCGATGCAGCGCCCCGAATGCGCCTTGCAGAGCGAATGGCGCCAGTCCGACTTGCCGATGGTGACGTTGCTGGCCGAAAGGTTCAGCAGCACCGTGGCGCCGGCGAGCGCGGCGAAGGACGAGGGCGGGATCGGCGTCCAGACATCCTCGCAGATCTCCATATGGACGATGAGATCGGGGATGTCGGAGGCGGCGAGCAGGATGTCGGTGCCGAAGGGCACCTCCTGTCCGCAGAGATCGATGTAGAGGGCCCCCGCCCGCTCGCCCGAGGCGAACTGGCGGCGCTCGTAGAACTCGCGATAGTTCGGCAGATAGGTCTTCGGTACGGCCGCGAGGATGCGCCCGCGGTGGATCGCGACGGCGCAGTTGAACAGCCTGCCCTCGACGCGCAGCGGCGCGCCGACCACGGCGACGCAACGCAGCGTCCGGCTCTCTTCCACCAGTCGCGACAGAGCCTCCTGCACCGCATCCAGCAGGGCGTTCTGCTGTAGCAGATCGTCGATGGCATAGGCGCTGATGCCGAGCTCGGGAAACAGCGCCAGCGAGGCCCCGCCCTGATCCGCCCGGCGCAGCAGGCCGAGCGTCTCCGCCACGTTGAAGGCAGGGTCGGCCACCTTGAGCCGCGGCGCGGCGCAGGCGAGCCGGACGAGGCCGTGGGCATGGATGTTGCGGAAGCTCATGCAGACCCCTGCGCTTCTCAGACGCGCTTGTAGATATCCTCGATCCGCACGATGTCATCCTCGCCCAGATAGGATCCGACCTGCACCTCGATCAATTCGAGCGGGATCTTGCCCGGGTTGGCCATGCGGTGAACGCAGCCGATCGGCAGATAGATCGACTCGTTCTCATGCACCATGATGGTCTCGTCGTTGCGCGTCACCTCGGCGGTGCCGCGCACCACGACCCAGTGCTCGGCGCGGTGATGATGCTTCTGCAGCGAGAGCACGCCGCCCGGCTTCACCGTGATGCGCTTGACCTGATGGCGCACGCCCATATCGATCGAGAGATACTTGCCCCAGGGCCGCTGGATCTCGCGATGGGCGCCGGCCTCGGATTCGCCCGCCGCCGTGATCAGCGCCACCATCTGCTTGACCTTGTCGGCCTGGGCCTTGGGCGTGACCAGCACAGCGTCGCGCGTCGCGATCACCGCGACGTCGTCGAGCCCGATCAGCGCGACCACCGCCTCCTCGGAGCGGATGAGGTTGCCCGAACCCTCGAGCACATAGCCGCGCCCTTCCACGACGTTGCCGCTGCCGTCCTTCTCCGCGAGGTCCCAGACGGCGGACCAGCCGCCGACATCCGACCAACCGAAGCGCCCCGGGACCACCGCGGCCCTGGCCGTCCGTTCCATCACCGCATAGTCGATCGAGATCTTCTGCGCGCTGTCAAAGGCCTTCTGGTCCAGCCGCAGGAAGCCGAGATCGGGCTTCGCCGCAGCGACCGCTTCCGCCACGGGCTCGGCGACCTCCGGTGCGAAGGCGGCGAGCTCCGCCTTCATCGTCACCGCGTCGAAGATGAAATTCCCGGAGTTCCAGAGATAGCCGTCGAGCAGATATTGCGCCGCCCGGGCCGCATCCGGCTTCTCGACGAAGGCCGCCACCTGGCGGGCGTCCTCGCCGAGCTCCTCGCCCGGCCGGATATAGCCGTAACCGGTCGCCGGATGACTCGGCGGGATGCCGATGGTGACGATGCGGCCCTGCGCTGCCGCAACGCTCGCCCTGCGGCAGGCTTCGACGAAGAGCTTCGCATCCTGGACGATATGGTCGGCCGCGAAGACGCCGACGACCGCCTGCGGGTCACGGATGAGCGCGAGCTCGGTCGCCGCCGCGACGGCGGCCGCGGAATCACGCCGGCTCGGCTCCAGCACGATCTGCGCGGAGATGCCGAGCGCCTGGAGCTGCTCCTGAACGGTGAAGCGGTATTCCGCGTTGGTGATGACGATCGCGGGTTCGAACACCGCGGCGTCCGAGACAAGCCGCATCGCGCGCTGGAAGGTCGAATCCTGCCCGAGCAGAGGAATGAACTGCTTCGGCATCGTATCGCGCGAGACCGGCCAAAGCCGCGTTCCGGCACCGCCGCACATTACGACAGGTATGATCTTCGACGGCATCGACCACTCCTAAGGACAAGTTGCTCTATGCTGCCGGCTGCGGCGTAGCAAGCCTCCGTGACAGACAGCACATTTGCGACATGCGGGGGGCGTGCCAACAACGGGGGGCTGCCCCGCGGCGCAGACTTGCGTTGTTGGGCAGAGTTGCCCAGCCGCCGACGCGCATCCCCGCGCTGTCACGCCGGCCCGGCCTGTGCCAGATTGCCGAACAACCCGCCGATCACGAGCGGGACGACAGAACACAGCCTTTGGGAACGCCATGTCCACCGCCTCGACCGCCGATGCCTCCGACCGCCGCCTGATCGGCTCCTTCGACTATGTCGTCATCGGCGCGGGCTCCGCCGGATGCGTCGTCGCCAACCGGCTGGCCGCCGACCGCGCCAACAGCGTGCTGGTGCTCGAGGCGGGGGGAGCGGATGACTGGATCTGGTTTCACATCCCGGTCGGCTATCTCTTCGCTATCGGCAATCCCCGCGCTGACTGGCTGTTCCAGACCGAGCCGCAGGCCGGGCTTGGCGGGCGGACGCTGGCCTATCCGCGCGGCAAGGTCGTCGGCGGCTGCTCCTCCATCAACGCCATGGTCTATATGCGCGGTCAGGCGGCCGATTATGACGGCTGGCGCCAGAACGGGCTGCCGGGCTGGGGCTGGGACGATGTGCTGCCCTATTTCCTGAGGCATGAGGACCATGCCGCGCCACCGCCCGACGGGCTGCACAAGGCGGGCGGCGAGTGGCGCGTCGAGCATCCGCGCGTGCGCTGGGCGATCCTCGACGCCATCCGCGACGCTGCGGAGGCTGCGGGCATCGCGAAGATCCCGGACTTCAACACCGGCGACAATGAAGGCTCCTCCTATTTTCAGGTGAACCAGCGCCGCGGCCGGCGCCTTAGCGCCTTCGGCGCGTTCCTGAAGCCGCTGCTCGCGCAAGGGCGCAAGAATCTCCGCCTGGAGATCGGCGTCCATGTCGAGCGCATCGTCTTCGAGGAGGGCCGGGCCAAGGCCATCGAGTTCACCCATGGCGATGAGAAGCTCAAGGTCGAGGTTCGCGGCGAGATCGTGCTCTCGGCGGGCGCCGCCGCCTCGCCCGTGCTGCTCGAACGTTCCGGCATCGGCGGCGGCGCGCGGCTGCAACAATTCGGCATCGAGACGCTGGTCGATGCGCCCGGCGTCGGCGAGAACCTGCAGGACCACCTGCAGATCCGGCCGGTCTACAAGGTCCATGGCGTCCGCACCCTGAACGGGGACTATGCGAAGCTTTGGCGCAGGCCTCTGATGGCGCTGGAATGGGCCACACTGCGGACGGGGCCGCTGACCATGGCGCCCTCGCAGGTCGGCGCCTTCGCCAAGTCGTCGTCGCGCTATGCGACGGCCAATCTGCAATATCACTTCCAGCCGCTCTCGCTGGACAGCTGGGGCTCCGGTCTGCACCCCTTCGAAGCCTTCACGGCCAGCGTCTGCAATCTCAGGCCGACGAGCCGTGGCAGCGTTCATCTGCGCTCGGCCGATCCATTCGCCGCGCCGGTGATCTCGCCGAACTATCTCGACACGGAGGAGGACCGGCAGGTCGCGGTCGACGCGCTGAAGCTGACGCGACGAATCGTGGCGCAGGCACCGCTCGCCCGCTTCCGGCCGGAGGAATACCTGCCCGGCGAAGCAACGGCCTCGGACGAAGCGCTGCTGGAGGCGGCAGCGAAGCTCGGCACGACCATCTTCCACCCGGTCGGCACGGTGAAGATGGGGCGCGATGACGACCCTGGCGCGGTGCTGGACGAACGCCTGCGCGTGCGCGGCGTCTCGGGGCTTCGCGTCATCGACGCTTCGGTGATGCCGGCCATCACCTCCGGCAACACCGCCAACCCGACGATGATGATCGCCGAGAAGGGCGTCGCGATGTTGCGGGAGGATGCGCGGGCCTGATGCTTGCAGGCTATGTCGCGGCTCACGAAAGCCATGAAGTGCGGCTTATGAGGAGCGGTCCCGATGCCGGATTCCGCCATGCCCCCTGCCCCGCAAGAACCGACCAGGACGAGCCTGCCGGCAAGGTTCGCGCTCGGGATCGTCCGCGCGATCCTTGCCTTCTTCATCATCCTCGACGAGATCGCGCGCCCGCTTTACGGGCCGCTGGTGCGCTGGTTCGCATCTTTGCGGCTGGTGCATCGGCTGGAAGAGGCGGTGTCGCGGCTGCCGCGCCCACTCGTGCTGCTCGCGCTCGCCGTGCCCTTCGCCGTCGCCGAGCCGCTCAAGCTGATCGGCCTCGTGCTGATGGCGCGCGGGTCGTTCTGGCCAGGCCTCGTCGTGCTCGGCCTCGCCCATCTCGCGAGCTTCCTGATCGTCGAGCGCATCTATCATGCCGGGCGCGACAAGCTCCTGACTTACCCCTGGTTCGCCTGGATCATGGGGCTGGTGACGCGGCTGCGCGACCGGGTTCTCGGCTGGGTGCGCGCCTCGGCGGCCTATGCCTTCGCCATCCGCACACGCGACGCCGCGCGACGCTGGTGGCGAGGCCTGACGGCCTGAGTGTTCACGGCCGGCTGCGAGCCAGCAGAAAAAGCGCCCCGGCAGCGACGCCGGAGAAGACGACGAAGAGCAGGGCCGTCACTGTCACCCCGGCGCGCTCCAGCGTCACCGCCACAACCAGCGGCGCGGCTGCCTTGATAGCGAGCCCCGGCGCCGAGAGCTTGCCCATCATCGCGCCGAAGCCGACCGGGCCGAAGAGCTGAAGCGGGACGGTGCCGCGCACGATCGAGCCCAGCCCCATGCTGACGCCATAGGCGATGACGGAGAGCCCGGCGAGCACCGGCAGCGACCCGCCGACCAGCAGGAGCAGCAAGCCGAGCGGCATCAGCAGACCGGAGACCCAGGCCGTGGTGACCGGCGAGACGGCGCGGCCGAACAGCATCTCGACCAGCCGGCCCGCCACCTGCGACGGGCCGATCATCGCGCCGATGCCGACCGCGACGGCGGCGCTGAGACCGAACTCGCGCAACAGGGCGAGGATGTGGACTGACATAGCCGAGACGACGAAGCCCTGCAGCGAGAAGGCCAGGGCGAGCAGGAGAAAAGCGCGGCGGCGGGCATCGCCGGTCAGGTAGGTCGTCTCCGGCTCGGGAGCAGGCGCATCGGCGGCGGATGCTGCCACCGGCCGCTTCACCCGCCCCGGCAAGAAGAAGCAATGGAGCGGCACGCAGACCAGCAGATACGACAAGCCGTAGAGCCGATAGATCTCGCGCCAGTCGAGCACCGCGAGCAGGCTGCTGGTCAGCGGCCAGAACAATGTCGAGGCGAAGCCGCCGATCAGGGTGAGCTTGCTGATGGCGAGGCGGGCCTGCGCGCCGCGCGCCTGCGTCAGCGCCGCGAAGGCGGCGTCATAGAAGACCGCCGTCGACACCGCCTGCAGCGCGACCATCGCGAGGACATAACTGACGATGCCGCGCGCCTCCGCCAGCGCGAGCAGGGAGAGGCCGGCCAGCGCGGAGCCGATGGTCATCACCAGCCGCGTGCCGTAGCGATCGATCAGGCTGCCGGTGAGCGGCGCGACGGCGCCGCCGAGGAACAGCCCGGCCGCAAAGCCGCCGAAGGTCCACTCCGGTGCCCAGCCCAGGCTTTCGGTGATGCGCGGAGCCAGCACCGAAAAGGCATAGTAGAGCGCGCCGTAGCCGAAGGTCTGCGTGACGCCGAGCGCGACGATGAGCGCCGGCCCGCCGGGCCGGAATGCGATGGACCCGGCCATGGCCGCCCCCTGCCTGTATCCCTGCCTGTCAGACGATCTGGTTGAGCAAGGCGGCTTCGCCGCGCTGCAGCCTGTCCAGATTGCCGAGGAGGATGTCGATGACATTGCCCTCATAGGCACGCGTCTCGCCCGCGCTGTGCGGGGTGACGATGACCTGAGGCAGGCGCCAGAAGGGCGATTCGGCAGGCAGGGGCTCCTCATTGAAGCAGTCGAGGCCGGCCCCGGCGATCTGGCTGTTGCCCAAGGCGTTGAGCAGCGCCTGCTCGTCGACGACGGGACCGCGCGCGACATTGACGAGGAACGCCGAGGGCTTCATCGCCGCGAGGACGGTAGCGTCGATCAGCCCCCTCGTCTCGGGCGTCAGCGGGCAGGTGAGCGCCACGATATCGGCCTGCGCCACCGCCTCAGCCAGCCGCTCCGTCTTGACGACCTGCTCGACACCGGGCTGCGGCTTCGGATTGCGACGCACGCCGATGACACGCATGTCGAAGGCGCTGGCGAGCTTGGCGAGCCTCAGGCCGATGCGACCGAGCCCGACGATCACCAGCGTCTTGCCGGCGAGCTCGTCCTCGCGCATGGCGCGCTCGCCGATCATCGGGCGCCATTCCTGCGTCGCCTGCCGGTCGCGGGCGAAATGGAGCTGGCGGGTCAGAGTCAGGATCAGGCCCATCGCATGCTCGGCGACGGCGCGCTCATTGCTCCCCTGAGCGCTGGCCAGGCGGACGCCGGCCGCACCGATCGCCGCCTTGTCGAACTGGTCGGTGCCGGCGCTGATGGACTGGATGAAACGCAGCTTCGGCATCCGCGGCAGCAGGTCGTTGCGCCACAGGCCCGAGACGACGAGCAGATCGGCCTCCGGCGCGCGCTCGCGCAGTTCGTCGAGGCTGCGAACCTCGAAGCTGCGGATCGGGCGGCCGCGCGCGGCGAACTCGTCACCAAGCTGGTAGGCGGCATGGGCGAAGCCGATCGTCAGCTCGTTGTCCGGCGGCAGGAAGGCCATTGTCGTCTCGCTCCTCAAGAATCTCACCGGCGACACTAGCCGGCTGCGGGACGCCTGTCCCGGCGCCGATCGCATGCAAGTCTTACGCTGGCGTCGATGCGGCCGGCACATCTCCGGCCAGCGCCGCCCGCAGCCGCGACCAGCCGGCCTCATCACCCGGCAGGCCGAAGCGCAGCCGCTCGGGCGCCTGCTGGAAGCGCCGGACATAGATGCCAAGGCGACCGAGATGGGCGAAGAGGGCCGGCGCGGCAGGCGTCTCCAGCAACCGGAACAGGCTGGTGCCGCCGACGACCCGGCCGTGAGGCGCCAGAAGCGCATCGAGTCGCGCGGCATCCCGGGCGCGCTCCCCGGCCGTCCGCGCGAGCCAGCCATGATCGGCCAAAGCGAGCGCGCCAACATGCAAGGCGGGACCAGCGACCGACCAGGGGCCGAGCGCCGCCCGCAGGCGCTCCATCAGCTCCGGCGCGCCGATCGCGAAGCCCAGTCGCAGGCCGGCGAGCCCATAGGTCTTGCCGAAGGAGCGCAGCACCACCGTGCCCGGCGGCAGGTCCCGGACGATGCTCGCCTCCGGCGTGAAATCCGCGAATGCCTCGTCCACGACCAGCAACCCGCCACGCCCCACACAGTGCTCGGCGAGGCGCGCGAGCTCCAGCTTCGGCAGAACGCGACCATCGGGATTGTTCGGGTTGACCACGACGAGCGTGGCAGCGGTCTCCCCTTCCGCGAGGTTCGCGACCTCCGTCACCGCAAAGCCCGCCTTGCGCCAGGCATGGGCGTGCTCGGCATAGGTGGGGCCGAGCACGGCGACCGGCGCGGAGGGCGCGAGCCGCGGCAGAAGCTCGATCAGGATCTGCGTGCCGGGCGCGCTAACGATGCCGGCAGCCGCCGGCACATGATAGGCGGCGCGGGCCGCGGCGATCAGCGCCGCCTCGTCCCCGGCGCCAGGCAGACGGGTCCAGAGACTTAACGGCAGCGTCGGAAGCGGATAGGGGATCGGATTGATCCCGGTGGAGAGATCGATCCATGGCTCGGGCGCCTCCGGAAAGAGCGCGCGCGCCGTGGCGAGATCGCCGCCATGCCAGATGCCGTCCTCAGCCACCGATCCCGCCCCGCGCACCCTGCATGAACCTCTCCGACAGCCTGCCCCTGCTGATGCTCGCACTGATCGCTGAGGCGGCGTTCGGCTATCCGCAGCGCTTCTATGCCGCAATCGGCCATCCCGTCACCTGGACCGGCCGGCTGATCGCGGCGCTGGACCGCGGGCTCAACAGGGAGAGTGCGTCCTTCGCCCTCCGCAAGTCGATGGGCGTGCCGGCGCTCGCGCTGCTGCTCACCGTGACCATCGCGCTCTCGGCCGTGGTTCAGCACCTGCTGCTCACTGCGGGGCCGCTCGGCCTGATCCTGCTCGCGCTGATCGCCTCGACCCTGATCGCCCAACGCAGCCTGCACGAGCACGTCGCTGCCGTCGCCGAGGGACTTGAGCGCTACGGGCTCGACGGCGGAAGGCAGGCGGTCTCGATGATCGTCGGGCGCAATCCGGAGACGCTGGACGAGGCCGGGGTGGCGCGGGCCGCCATCGAGAGCCTGGCCGAGAACTTTTCGGACGGCATCGTCGCGCCGGCCGTCTGGCTCGGTTTGGGCGGACTGCCCGGCATCGCCGCCTACAAGGCGATCAACACCGCCGATTCGATGATCGGCCATCGCACGCCGCGTCATCTCGCCTTCGGCTGGGCTGCTGCCCGGCTCGACGACCTCGTCAACCTGCCGGCGTCGCGGCTGACAGCGCTGCTGCTGATTGCGGCTGCGGCGCTCGACCCGCATGCCGATGCCGGTGGCGCCCTGCGGGCCGTGCGGCGCGATGCCGGGAAGCACCGCTCGCCCAATGCCGGCTGGCCGGAGGCGGCGATGGCCGGCGCGCTGGGCCTCAGGCTCGCCGGGCCGCGGATCTATGGGCAGACGCGCGTCGACGACCATTGGATGGGCGACGGCCGGGCCGAGGCGACCGCCGCCGATGTTCGGCGTGCGCTCGAACTCTACCGCAAGGCCTGCGGGCTGCTGTGGTGGCTGGCGGCACTTCTGGTAGCCGTTACGCTGCTTTGAGCCGACCTCAGTTCGGCGCCGGCACGGCGCGCTGCGCGATCGCCTGCAGATCGGCGCCCTGCGGCAGGGAGCCGAAATGGCCGGACCAGCCACCGGCCAATCGCGAGGCGACATAGGCGTCTGCGACCGCATTAGGCGCATGGCGGATCAGCAACGAGGCTGACAACGCCAGCGCCATGCGCTCGACGAAGCGCCGCGCCAGATGCTCGTGCCGGAGCACATCGACGAGATCGGTCTCCAGTTCGGCGAGGAAAGCGTCGTAGCGCGGATCGCTGCCACCAGCGGCGCGCAGCTCGTCGAGCAGGGCCGGCACGCAATCGGGATAACGGCGGATCGAACGGAGCACATCGAGGCAGACGACATTGCCGGTGCCCTCCCAGATGCCGTTGAGGGGCGCCTCGCGATAGAGCCGCGCCATCACATGGTCCTCGATGAAGCCGTTGCCGCCATGGCATTCGAGGGCTTCGACCACCACCGGCGTGGCACGCTTGCAGTTCCAGTATTTCGCGATCGGCGCGCCGATGCGGCCGAGGAGCTTCTCGGCCTCGCTCTCGCCCTCGCGATCGAGCGCATGGACGAAGCGGAAGGCGAGCCAGGCGGAGGCTTCCGCCTCCAGCGCGAGGTCGGCAACGACGTTCGTCATGATCGGCTGGTCGATCAGCGCCTTCTGGAAGGCGCGGCGGTGGGCGGTGTGGTGCGCGGCTTGCGCCACCGCATGGCGCATCAGCCCGGCCGAGCCAACGGCAAAATCAAGCCGCGTATAGTGGTTCATCTCCAGCCCGGCGCGGATGCCGTGGCCGGGCTCCCCGATCAGATAAGCGATCACGCCGCGGAATTCGACCTCTGAGGATGCGTTCGACTTGTTGCCGCACTTGTCCTTCAGCCGCTGGATCTGCAGCCGGTTGCGCGACCCGTCCGGCAACCAGCCCGGCACGACGAAGCAGGAAACGCCCTCTTCCGTGCGCGCCAGCGTCAGGAACACGTCGGAATGCGGGACGGAGAAGAACCACTTATGGCCGGTCAGGCAGTAGGTGCCGTCGGCATTACGCGTCGCGACCGTCTGGGTCTGGCGCAGATCCGAGCCGCCCTGCTTCTCGGTCATCGCCATGCCGACCGTGCCGCCGCGCTTCTGCGCCGCCGGCAGCGGGCGGGGGTCATAATCCGACGAGGTGATCAGCCGGCCGAATTCCGCCCAGCGCGCGGGATCACGCTGGAGAACGGGAATCGCCGAATAAGTCATGCCGAGCGGGCAGCAGATGCCGTTCTCGCCCTGGTTCCAGAGATAGGACACGGCCGCCCGCGCCATCTGCGCGCCGGCGCGCGGCCTGGTCCAGCACAGGGAATGGAACTCGTCGCGCATGGCGAGCCCCATCAATTCGTGCCAGGCGGGATGGAACTCGACCTGATCGACGCGCCGGCCCCAGCGATCATGGGTCCGCAGTTCCGGGAGGTTGCGATTCGCCTGTCGAGCGAGGTCCTGCACGTGTTGCGAGCCGACATGGCCACCGACCACGCTGGCCTGCTCGCGGAACCAGCCTGCTCCGAAGGTGTCCAGGATGTGTCCGAGCGCCGGGTCGGCGGCAAAGGCGTCGTAATCGGCGAGCGCCGGAGCCTGATTCAGCACCTCGTGCGTGTCATAGCCGAAGGCGTCGAGAACGGTCATCTGGCCTGTCCTTCAGGTGAGATCAGCGCGGCAAGGGAAAGGTCAGCAAGCGCCGCGGCGATCTCCCGGCCACGCTCCGGCGTGATCGACCGCTCGGGCGAGAGCGGGCCGATCAGCGCTTCCATGAAGCCGCCGACGATCATCGCCGCGGCCGCATCAGGATCGACCGGCCGGAAGACGCGCTGCTTGCCGCCTTCGACGACCAGAGCGCGGAAAATGCCCGCGATCTCGCGGCGATAGTCGAGCCGCGTCGCGTCGACCGCCGGATCGGCCGGCTCCGCGATCATCGACCACGCCAGACGGCGATTGGCGAAGGCGCGGCGGGCGAAGGCCTCGACCGCGGCGGTGAGCCGCTCAGTGACGGGAGCGTCGCTCGACGTGATCTCGCGGAGCACCGAGAGCTCGCGGGAGGACACGGCCGCGACGATTTCGGCCATCAACTCGGCCTTGGAGGCGAAATAGGAATAGACGCTGCCCGTCGAGACGCCACTGGCGGAAGCCACCGCAGCGATCGAGGTGTCGGAAAAGCCGACCTCCGAGACGATACCACGCGCGGCGGCGAGAATCGCCTCCCGCTTGCCTGCCTTGCGCGGCTGTTTCGACGAGCCATCGACCACGCGGATCTCAAATTGAACTTGAATTCAGATTCAATTTGAGAGAGAAATCCGCCTTCGTCAAGCGCATGGAATGGCGTAGCAGGCTCAGCCGTCGAGACGCTCCGCATCGGCTTGAGCCCCATGTGACGGATGAAGCGCTAGAACTCGATGCCCTGCTGCGCCTTCACGCCCGCTGCGAAATGGTGCTTCACCAGCGTCATCTCCGTGACGAGGTCGGCGGCCTCGATCAGTTCCGGCTTGGCATTGCGGCCGGTGACGACGATGTGGAGATCGGGCCGGCGCGCGCGCAGCGTCTCGACCACCTCGGCGAGCGGCAAATAGTCATAACGCAGCGCGATGTTGAGTTCGTCCAGGACAAGGAGCCTGATCGTGGGATCGGCCATCAGCTCTTTTGCCTTGGCGAAAGCGCGTTCGGCTGCGGCGATGTCCCGGGCCTTGTCCTGCGTCTCCCAGGTGAAGCCCTCGCCCATGCTGTGCCAGCTCACCTGATCGCCGAAGGCGTCCAGCGCCTTGCGCTCGCCGGTCGACCAGGCGCCCTTGATGAACTGCACCACGCCGATGCGCCAACCATGGCCGAGCGCGCGCAATATCAGCCCGAAAGCCGCGGTCGACTTGCCCTTGCCGGGGCCGGTGTTGACGATCAGCAGCCCCTTCTCGACCGTCTTGGAGGCGACCTCGGCGTCCTGCACCGCCTTGCGCTTCTCCATCTTCGCCTTGTGGCGGGCGGCTTCCTGATCCGTTGTCATCGCTTCGCTCGTCTCACTTCACTTGCATCGGCAGCCCGGCGACCATGAACAGAACCCGCCCGGCCCGGGCGGCCAGCGCCTGATGCAGCCGGCCGGCCTCGTCGCGGAAACGGCGGGCGAGTGCATTCTCCGGCACGATGCCGAGGCCGACCTCGTTGGCGACCAGCACGATGGGGCCGATCGCGCGTTCGCAGGCCGCGATCAGGCCAGCGCGGGCAGCGGCGATGTCGCGCTCAGACAGAATCAGGTTGGTCAGCCAGAGCGTCAGGCAATCGACGAGGATCGGCTGGCCCGGCCGCTGGGCATCGATCGCCTCCGCCAAGGCGAGCGGCGCATCGACCGTCTGCCAGCCAGCCGGGCGGCGGGCGCGATGCTCGGCGATGCGCTGACGCATCTCATCGTCATAGGCCTGCGCGGTCGCGAGATAGGTCCAGGGCGCGGGCAGGGCCTCGACCAGCGCCTCGGCATGCCGGCTTTTGCCGGAGCGGGCGCCGCCGAGGACGAGGGTGAGGTGAGGCAAGTCCATGGCAGATCCTTCGGCGCACTGCATTGCACAGCATCACGTCGATGGCTAATGATGATCGCTGACGGTGCCTCCGCAAGGAGGTGAAAAGGGAACGCGGTGCGAGACCGCGGCTGCCCCCGCAACTGTAAGCGGGTGCCTTGCGCCATCGGCCACTGGAGCGAACGCTCCGGGAAGGCGGCGAAGGGCATCAGACCCGCGAGCCAGGAGACCTGCCGTCAACCCGCAGATATCCAACCGGCTGCCGGCGGGGCGGCCACGGAGAGCAAGATGAACACGGCTTCGATTTCCACTATCCAGCTCAGCGTCTCGGAGCGCGTCAAGGCGGTTGCCGCCGCGCTCGTGATCGGCGTCGCGCTGATCTACACGACCGGCTTCGCGGCCTCGTCCAACGTCCACAACGCCGCGCACGACACCCGCCACGGCCTCGCCTTTCCCTGCCACTGAGGGAAAGCATCGATGGTCAAGCGTGTTCTCACGGTCAGCATTCTGGCCGGGCTTCTGGCTGGGCTGATCGTCGCCGCCCTCCAGCATGTCACCACCACCCCGCTGATCCTCAAGGCCGAAACCTATGAGGCGGCGCTGCGCCTGCAGGCGCCGACGCTCGCCGGCTTCGACGGCGAGGCGAAGCTGATCCTCGCCCATGGGCCGGCCGGCGACGCCGCCGGACACGGCCATGACGAATGGAAGCCGCAGGACGGTTTCCAGCGCACCCTCATGACCAGCGCGGTCACCATCGCCACCGCCATCGGCTTCGCCGCGCTGCTGCTCGCCGGGATGATCGCCGCCGGCGAGACGATCGACGAGCGGCGCGCGCTGATCTGGGCGGCCTGCGGCTTCCTCGCCTTCGGGCTGGTGCCGGCGACGGGGCTCGCGCCCGAATTGCCGGGGGCGGCCTCCGCCGCGCTGGAGCAGCGCCAGCTCTGGTGGCTGCTCACCGCCCTCGTCACCGCCGGCGGGCTCTATGCCTTCCTGCACTTCGAGCAGAGCTGGGTACGCGCGCTCGCCATCGTCGCGCTGCTGGTGCCGCATCTGATCGGCGCGCCGCATCCGGCCGCGCCGGAAAGCAAGGTGCCGGCCGAGATCGCGGCGCATTTCGCGGCGCTGTCGCTCGGCGTCCAGGCGGCGCTGTGGCTCGCCACCGGCTTTGCGGTCGGCAAGCTCTGGCCGTGGGCGAGCCGCCGCGCGGCCGTCGCAGGCTGACGGCGCGGGCGCGGCTTCGGCCGAGCCCACGCTCCGAAAAGGCAAGCCACATGTCCGAGGGCGACCTCACCATCCATGTCTGCACCGCCTGCAGGCGGGCGCGCGCCGATCTCCCGGAGGGTTTCGACCAGCCGGGGCTGGCGCTCGCCGAAGCGCTCACCGAGCGCCTGAACGCCAAGGGCAGCACGATCCCCGTGCTGCCCGTCGAATGCCTCGCCGTCTGCAAGCGGCCCTGCACCATCGCGCTCAGCGCCGATGGCAAATGGACCTATCTGATCGGCGACCTCGACACCGACACCCATCTCGACGAGATCGTCGGCGCGGCGGAGGCCTATGCCGCCAGCGCCAACGGCATCGTTCCCTGGAAAGAGCGGCCGCAGTCCTTCCGCAAGGGCGTGGTCGCCCGCGTGCCGCCTCTGCCGGCGCGCCAGCAAGGATGACATCATGAATGCTCCGCAAACCACCACTCTCGGCAAGACGCCCTGCACCATCATCACCGGCTTCCTCGGGGCCGGTAAGACGACGCTGGTCCGCCACCTGCTCGAGAACGCGCAGGGCAAGAAGCTCGCCGTGCTCGTCAACGAGTTCGGCGATCTCGGCTTCGACGGCGAATTCCTGAAAGGCTGCGGCATCGCCGGCTGCAGCGACGAGGACGTGGTCGAGCTGCCGAACGGCTGCATCTGCTGCACCGTCGCCGATGATTTCGTGCCGGCGCTGGAGAAGCTGCTGAACCGCCCGAACCCGCCCGAGCACATCCTGATCGAGACCTCCGGCCTCGCTCTGCCGAAGCCGCTGGTGCAGGCCTTCAACTGGCCGGCGATCCGCGCCCGCGTCACCGTCGACGGGGTGATCGCCGTGGTCGACGGGCCGGCGGTGGCGGAAGGCCAGTTCGCGGATGATCCCGAGGCGCTGGCGGCGCAGAAGGCGGCCGACGCCTCGGTGGAGCACGACAATCCGCTGGAGGAGGTGTTCGAGGACCAGATCCTCTGCGCCGACCTCATCCTGCTCAACAAGAGCGACCTCGTCGACGAAGCCGGCCGTTCGCGGGTCAAGGCCGAGATCGCCGAGCATCTGCCCAAGGCGATCAAGATCGTCGAGACCGCCCATGGCAAGGTCGAGCCGGCGCTGATCGTGGGCTTGGGCGCGGCCGCCGAGAGCGACCTCGCCGCCCGCCCCTCGCATCATGGCGAGGGCGAGCACGATCACGACCATGACGATTTCGACTCGGTCGCCCTGCCGCTCCCGGCCGGGCTTTCGCCGGAGGAGCTCACGGCCCGCGTCGCCAAGGCTGCCGAGGCAGAGGGCGTGCTGCGCCTCAAGGGCTTCACCGCCGTGCCGGGCAAGCCGATGCGGCTCGTCGTGCAGGGCGTCGGCCGGCGCGTCGGCCATCATTTCGACCGGCCCTGGGGCGCGAGCGAGCCGCGCGACGGGCGGCTCACCGTGATCGGTCTCAAGGGCTTCGACCTCAAGGCCGTGGAAGCCGCGCTTTCGGGGGCGTGACACAAGGCGATGCACCTTCTCCCGACCAGCGAGATCAGGCTCGACGACGGCGAAGACGCGGTCGATCTCGACCTGCCGCCCGGAGAGGTGCTCGTCCTGTCCTTCACCGACAGCGACCTCTCGGCGCTGGCGGCCGCCGGCGGAAACCTGTCGCTGCGGCTCGCACCGCTGCGGCGGCTGAGACACCCGCTCTCGGTCGACCTGCTGATCGAGAAGACGGCCACGCGATGCCGCTTCGTGCTGCTGCGCTGTCTCGGCGGGCTGGACTACTGGCGCTACGGGGTTGAGCAGCTCGGCGCGGCCTGCCGGAAGCACGGCGTGCCGCTCGCGATCCTGCCCGGCGATGCGCGCGATGATGCGCGGCTGGCGGAGCACGCCACGGTGGAACCGGGATTAGCGGCCGAGCTGCTGGCCTATTTTGAGGCTGGCGGCGGGGCGGAGAACATGCGCCGCCTGCTGGAGCGGATCAGCGGATATCTGGAGGCAAAGGGCGACAATGCCGACGTGGCCCCTGTCGCCCTTCCGCCCTTCTTCGCTCTCGCTGGCAGCGGCAAGCCCCTACCCTGGCGCGAGGCACTAGCCGCCCTGCCTGCCGACCGCCCGCTCGTGCCGATCCTGCTCTATCGCTCCGGCGTCGCGGCGGGCGACACGGCCATGGGCGAGGCGATGGCTGCCGCCCTCGCTGAGCGCGGCCTTGCCCCCTTGCCACTGGCGCTGACCAGCCTCAAGGACCCTACAATCACGGCCGAATTCGCCGCGCTGATCGCGACGCGCAAACCGGCCGTGATCGTCACCACGACGGCTTTCTCGGCGCGCGAGGGCACTGGCTTCGTGCTCGACAGCGCTGATTGCCCGACCCTGCAGGCCGTCCCGGTCGGTAGCCCGCGCGAAGCCTGGGAGGCATCGCCGCGCGGCCTCTCTGCCGCCGACCTCGCCATGCAGGTGGCACTGCCGGAATTCGACGGACGCATCGGCGCGATCCCGGTCGCCTTCAAGGCGGAGGAGATCGACGCCGCGACAGGTCTCGCCATCCGCCGGCTCGTGCCGGACGGCGAGGGCATCGCGGCGCTGGCCGATCTTGCGGCGGGCTGGATCGCGCTCGCAGCCAAGCCTGCCCGCGAGCGGCGGCTGGCGCTGGTGATGTCGGATTATCCCTCACGCGGCGGCCGGGCCGGCTTCGCGGTGGGCCTCGACACGCCGGCGAGCGTGGCGGCGATCCGGCAGCTGCTGGCCGAGGCGGGGTATCAGGTCGACTGCGGCCAGCCTGACGGCAAGGCGTTGATGGAGGCCCTGACCATGGGGCCCGCGGCGCTGAGTGTTTCCCTCGCGGCCTATCGCGACTGGCTCGACGGCATCCCCGCCGCCACCCGCGTAGCCCTCCTCGCAGCACATGGCGCGCCCGAGGCCGATCCGGCCTGCCGGGACGGCGCCTTCCGCTTCCGCGCTGTGCGCCATGGCCATCTCACCGTCGCCCTGCAGCCGCCGCGCGACGCGACGCCCGACCGCAAGGCGCGCTATCACGATCCCGATGCGCCGCCTGGCCATGGCTATCTCGCCTTCTACCTGGCACTGCGCGAGACCGAGGCAGCCGATGCGCTGATCCATCTCGGCACGCACGGCACCACCGAATGGCTGCCGGGCAAGGCGGTGGCGCTGTCTGCCGGCTGCTGGCCGCGGCTTGCCGTCGGCGGAATGCCGGTGATCTACCCCTATGTCGTCGATGATCCCGGTGAAGCCGCCCCGGCCAAGCGCCGGCTTTCGGCGGTGACACTCGGCCATCTGCCGCCGCCGCTGGCGGAGGCCGAGCCGGCAGGCGAGACCGCGCTGCTGCGGGATCTCGTCGAGGAATTCTCGCACGCACAGGTTCTCGATCCGCGCCGGGCAGACGTCGTCGCCACTGAAATCCGCTCCCGCGCCGAGGCGAGCGGGCTCGCCGCCTCCTGCGGCGTCGCGCCCGATACCGAGATGAACGAGGCGCTGACGCGGCTCGACGCGCATCTCTGCGACATCGCAGAACTGCCGTTCCGCGACGGGCTGCACGTCTTCGGCCACTCCGAGATCGACCCGGCCTCCGCCCGCGGCGAGCGCGAGAACCTGCTGCGTGCGCTCGACGGGCGCTTCGTGCCGCCCGGCCCCGCAGGCTCGCCGCATCGCGGCCGACCAGATGTGCTGCCGACCGGGCGCAACCTCTCGACGCTCGATCCGCGCGCCATCCCGACGCGCGCAGCCGCAAGGCTCGGCAGGCTGGCGGCGCAGGCGGTCGTCTCGCGGCACCTGCAGGAGCATGGCGACTATCCGCGCCGGATCGTGATGGACCTCTGGGCCTCGCCGACGTTGCGTTCAGGCGGCGAGGATATCGCGCATGCGTTGGCGCTGATGGGCGTCGAGCCCCTCTGGGACAACGCATCGACCCGCGTCACCGGCTTTTCCATCGTGCCGCAGCCAAAGCTCGCCTTCCCGCGTCTCGACGTCACGATCCGCATCTCCGGCACCTTCCGCGATACCTTTCCGGGCCAGATCGCGCTGCTCGACCAGGCGGCGCGGGCCGTCGCGGCGCTGGACGAGCCGGACGAATGGAACGAGCCCGCCGCCGCCCGCCGCCGCGGCGAGCATGGCGCCCGCATCTTCGGTGCCGCACCCGGACGCTATGGCGCGGCCATGGCCGACCGTGCGCTCGACGGCGACTGGGCGACGCGCGACGAACTGGGCAGCGCCTATCTCGCCGCGTCCGACCATGCCTATGGCGGGCTGGAGGGCGTCGGCGCGGCCGATGCGGGCTTCGCCGCGCGCATCCGTAGCTCGGACGCCTTCATTCATATCAGCGACACGGCCGGGCGCGACATCCTCGAAGCCACAAGCGCGGCCGACGTGATCGGCGGGCTTGCCGCGGCTGCGAAGGCTCTCGGCGCAAACCCCGCCCTCTACAGCCTCGACAGTTCGAATCCGGAAGCACCAAAGGCGCGAACGCTGGCCGAAGACATCGCGCGCATCGTCCATGGCCGGCTGACGCATCCACGCTGGATAGCCTCGCAGCTCGCCCATGGCTGGCGCGGCGCGGCGGAGCTGGCCGAGGCGGTCGATACGCTCTTCGTCTTCGCCGCCAGCACGGATGCGGTCGCGGACGGGCTGTTCGATGCGGTGTTCGATGCCTACTGCGCCGATGCACCGATCTGGTCCGCGTTGGAGGCCGCCAATGCGCCGGCCGCGGCCTCGATCCGTGCGCGCCTCGCCGAAGCCGCGCGGCGCGGATTCTGGACGAGCCGGCGCAACTCGGTCGGCGCCTTCCTGGCGCGGGAGGCGGCGGAATGAGCGCGCTTCCGAAGGAGGCCTTGCGGCGTGGCTGGTGCCCGAGCACGCTGAAGCCGATGGAGACCGGCGACGGCTGGCTGGTGCGCCTCCATCCGCCCGGCGCGAAGCTGGCGCCGGCCGGGCTCATCCGGGTCGCGGCGCTCGCCTTGGAGCATGGCAACGGCCTGCTCGAAATCTCCGCCCGCGCCAACCTGCAGATCCGCGGCGTGACGCCGGAGAGCCATCCGATCCTCGTGGAGCAATTGCTCGCAGAGCGCCTCGTCGACGAGCATGATGGCGACGGGCCGCAGCGCCTGACGCTGGTTTCGCCGGTGGTGGACGCCGATCTGATCGACGCCATCGCGCTGTCCGGGCGCATCGAGGACGAGGGCCGGACGGTCTCCGGCCTGCCACCTAAGTTTTCGATCATCGTTGATGATGGCAGCCCGTGTTCGCTCGGTGCCTTTCCCTGCGACCTGCGGCTTGTCGGCATCGCCGAGGGGCTGATTGCGCTCGGGCTGGCGGATCGTCACTGGCGCGGGCCGCTACCCGAGGCGGAGGCGGCGGCAGCAGTCGGAGTAATTCTGCGCGGTTTCGCGAAACTGCATTCCGCTGCGCCGGAGCGGGTGCGTCGCATGCGCGACCTGCCCGATGATCTCCTCGCGAGCCTGACCGAATTGCCGGAGACGGCGCTCCCCGCCAGGCGCCCACCGCCGCAGCGCGCGGGCCTGTTCGCCATGGCGGATGACAGCTTCGCCGCGCTGATCGGCCTGCCCTTCGGCCGCTGCGATGCCGGCACACTGACCCAGCTTGCGGCGACTGCGCCCGACGATGCCGAAATCCGGCTTTCGCCCTGGCGCGGGCTGGCGTTCCGAGGGCTCGCGAAGAGCGATGCGGAGCGGCTGCTGAGGCTCGCCGATACGCTCGGGCTGATCACCCGCAACGACGATCCGCGCCTTTCGGTGCAGGCCTGCGCCGGCAGCCCGGCCTGCTCGCGCGCCGAGGCGCCCACGATGGCAGACGCCGCCACACTGGCTGAGGCTACCGCCAATCTGTTGGCGGAAGGCACGACCCTGCATGTCTCGGGTTGCGTCAAATCCTGCGCGCATCCGGGGACTGCCGACCTGACGCTGGTCGGCCATGGCGGGCACTACGACGTGATCCCGGGTGGAACGGCGCGGGACAAGGCCATCGCGACGCTTGACCTTTCGGCGCTGCTGGCGCGATTGCAGCCCGGCGAAGATATTCACGCGCGGCTCTTGGGAGCCGCGCGGACAACAGGACCGCGCGATTGAAGGCATATGACTACATCCAGGACGGGGCGGCGATCTATGAACGCTCCTTCGCGATCATCCGGGCGGAGGCCGATCTCGCGCGCTTCGACGGCGTGGCCGAACGCGTCGTGGTGCGGATGATCCATGCCTGCGGCATGACTGACCTGCCCCGGGACGTCGAGATGTCCCCCGACTTCGCGGAGGCCGCCCACAGCGCTCTCAGGGGCGGCGCGCCGATCCTGTGCGACGCCAAGATGGTCGCCAACGGCGTGACGCGCGCGCGCCTGCCGGCCAGCAACGATGTGCTCTGCACGCTCGACGATCCTCAAGTGCCGCGGCTGGCGGCGCAGATGGGCACGACGCGCTCGGCCGCCGCGATGGAGCTATGGAAGCCGCATCTCGCCGACTCCGTCGTCGTCATCGGCAATGCGCCGACCTCGCTCTTCCGCCTGCTCGAAATGCTCGATGCCGGCGCACCGAAGCCTGCGGCGGTGATCGGCATTCCGGTCGGCTTCGTCGGGGCGGCGGAATCCAAGCAGGCCCTGGCGCTGGACGGGCGGGTGCCGTTCGTCGTCGTGCATGGGCGACGCGGCGGCTCGGCCATGGCGGCGGCGGCCGTCAATGCGCTGGCGCAGGACAAGGAATAGCCCGTGAGCGGGACAGACAAGACCCTGCTCTACGGCGTCGGGCTCGGCCCCGGCGCGCCGGACCTGATGACGGTCCGGGCGCGCGAGGTCATCGCCAGGGCCGACAGGCTCGTCCATTTCTGCAAGCGTGGACGGCGCGGCAATGCCCGCGCCACGGCGGACGCCATCTTCGCGCCGGACCCCGCCCGCGAGATCGAGCTCGCCTTCCCCGTGACGACCGAGGCCGAGGTCGGCGATCCGGCCTATGACGAGCCGATCGCCGCCTTCTACGAGGAAGCGGCGGAACGCCTCGCGGCAGAGATGACGGCCGGGCGCACGCTCGCCGTGCTCTGCGACGGCGACCCGTTCTTCTACGGCTCCTTCATGCATCTGTGGCGGCGCTTGAGCCCGCGTTTCCCCTGCGAGGTCGTGCCGGGCGTCACCGCCATGACCGGCGCCTGGGGTGAAGCCGGAGCCCCGATCACCTGGGGTGACGACGTGATGACCGTGCTGCCCGGCACGCTGCCCGAGGCGGAGCTGGCGCGACGCCTGTCCGACACGGACGCGGCCGTGATCATGAAGCTCGGCCGCAACCTGCCGAAGGTGCGGCGTGCGTTGATCGCCGCCGGGCTCGAAGCGCGCGCGGTCTATGTCGAGCGGGCGACGATGGAACGGCAGGTGGTGGCGCGGCTCGCCGACAAGGCCGACGACGAGGCGCCCTATTTCGCGATGGTGCTGGTGCCCGGCGAGGGGCGGCGGCTGTGACGGGCTCGCTGACCATCGTCGGCCTCGGGCCGGGCACGCCGGAATGGATCACGCCGGCCGCGCAGGCCGCAATCGATACCGCGACCGACATCGTCGGCTACGGCCCCTATGTCGACAGGGTGCCGGAACGAGCAGGCCTGACCAAACACGCCTCCGACAACCGCGTGGAAGTCGAGCGCGCCAGCCATGCCCTCAAGCTCGCGGCTGAGGGGCGCAAGGTCGCTGTGGTCTCGGGCGGGGACCCCGGCGTCTTCGCCATGGCAGCGGCGGTGTTCGAGGCGTTGGAGGCGGGTGAGCCCGGCTGGCTGATGGTCCCCATCACGGTCGAGCCTGGCATCACCGCGATGCTGGCGGCAGCGGCGCGGGCGGGGGCTCCGCTCGGCGGCGACTTCTGCGCGATCTCGCTTTCGGACAACCTCAAGCCCTGGGAGGTGGTGACCGCCCGGCTGGAGGCCGCTCTGGCCGCCGATTTCGTGATCTGCCTCTACAATCCGATCTCGAAGGCGCGGCCCTGGCAGCTCGGCAAGGCGCTGGAACTCGCGGCACAATCCCGGGAGGGCCGGACGCCGGTTCTGTTCGCCCGGGCCGTCGGCAGGCCGGACGAGAACCTGCGCATCCTGACGCTGACGGAAGCGGTTGCGGCCGCAGACACGGCCGACATGGCGACGCTGGTGATGATCGGTGCGTCGAACACGCGGCTGATCGCGCGCGGGGGCGAGCGGCCTTACGTCTATACGCCGCGCTCGGTGACGAAGAGCCCCTGGGCCACCAGCCAGGGCAGGACCTGATCGATATGATCGACAGCCTCGACAGCGGGTTTGAGCGGACGCTCCACCATGATGACCGGCAAGGCGAGCCGGCGCGCCGCGACGAGCTTGCCGACCGTGGCCGAACCGCCCGAATTCTTGCTGACCAGAACCTCGACGCCCTCACGGCGCATCAGGTCCTCCTCGTCATCGGCGTCGAAGGGTCCGCGCTGCTGGATGACGTCGACATGCGGCACCGGCAGGCGATCCCCGATCGGCTCGATGGCGCGGACGAGATAGCGGTGCTGCGGGGCATCGGCGAAGGCCGGCAGTTCCAGCCGGCCGACCGTGAGGAAGACGCGGCGCGGCGTGGCGCCCAGCGCCTCCACGGCAGCATCGATATCCGGCACGGATTTCCAGCGGTCCCCGTTCTTCGCCTTCCAGGCCTCGCGGCGGATGGCGAGCAGCGGCACGCCCTCCGCCTTGCAGGCATGCTCGGCATTGAAGGGCATGATGGCCGCAAAAGGGTGCGTCGCATCGACGACGGCCACGATGCCGTTCTCGACAAGGTATCGCCGCAGGCCGTCGATCCCGCCAAAGCCGCCGACGCGCACAGGCAGGTTCGTCGGCCGGGGATCGACGGTGTGCCCCGCCAGCGAGATAATGGCGCGAATCTCGGGGGCCTGATCAGCCAGAAGCTGATCGAGTACTGCCGCTTCGCTCGTGCCGCCAAGAATGAGGACGGTCATGTCGCAATCCTTGCTTGAAAACGTTGCAAAGTCGAGCGCGGGGACGGAAGTTCCCGAACCCTGGCTGTCGCTGATCGGCCTGGGCGAGGACGGCCCGGCCGGGCTCAGCACCGAGGCGCGCGCCGCGCTGGCAGAGGCCGAGATCGTCTTCGGTGGCGACCGGCATGTCGCGCTGGTGCAGGGCACGGTGCCTGGCGAGCTTAGGCCCTGGCCGCAACCCTTCCGCAACGCGCTGCCGCAGATCCTGAAAGAACGCGGCCGAAAGGTCTGCGTGCTCGCGACCAGCGACCCGTTTCATTACGGCATCGGCAACAGCCTGAGCCGCGCGATCCCCGCCGATGAGATGCGGATCATCCCGCAGATCTCGTCCTTCGCGATGGCCTGCACGCGGATGCGCTGGCCGCAGGAGGAATGCGCGCTGGTTTCGCTGCATGGCCGCACGCTCTTCCGCATCGTGCCGCTTTTGCAGCCGGGCGCGCGCATCCTCGCCCTCTCCTGGGACGAGACGACGCCGCGCGCGGTCGCCGAACTGCTGACGGCCCGCGGGCTGGGCGGAAGCCGCATCACGGTGATGGAATCGCTCGGCGGCCCGCAGGAGCGCATCCGTGAAGTGCGGGCCTCCGCCTTCGCGCTGGAAGGCACAGTGCCGCTCAACCTGATCGCGGTCGAGGTCGTCGCCACGCGCGATTCGCGCATCCTGCCGCTGACACCGGGGCTCGACGAGGAGTGGTTCGCCCATGACGGGCAGATCACCAAATCCGAGATCCGCGCCGTCACCATCTCGGCGCTGGCGCCCCGTGCCGGCGAGCTGCTCTGGGATGTCGGCGCCGGCTCGGGCTCGGTCGCCGTCGAATGGTGCCAGCGCCATGTGCACAACCGGGCCGTCGCCTTCGAGGCGAAGGCCGACCGGGTTGAACGCATCACCCGCAACAAGCTCGAGCTCGGTGGGCTCAATGTCACCGTCGTCGGCGCGGCGCCGGCCGGCTTCGTCGGGCGCGATGCGCCGGATGCCGTCTTCATCGGCGGCGGGCTGACTGAGGAAGGGCTGTTCGAGGCCGCCTGGGACGCGCTGAAGCCGGGCGGACGGCTCGTCGCCAATGTCGTCACCATCGAGGGCGAGGCCAAGCTGGCCGAGCTTTACGCCCAGCATGGCGGCTCGCTGCGGCGCATCTCGATCGACCGGCTGGCGCCGGTCGGCGGCAAGCATGGCTGGCGCCCGGCGATGCCGGTGACGCAGTGGCGGGTGGAGAAGCCTTGAGCGAGGGCCGCCTGATCGCGGGCATCGGGCTGCGGCCGGGAACCGGGGCCGGCGATATCCTCGCCTGCCTCGACGAGGCGCTGGCCATGGCCGGGCTCGCCGGCGCGACGGCGGCACGCTTCGCCACGCTGGCGAGCCGGCTTGCCGAGCCCGGCCTTGTCGCCGCAGCAACGGAGCGCGGCGCCGAACTCGTGGCGATCCCCGACGAGGCCTTGAAAGGCTTCGAGGCGGCCTGCGCCACGCGCTCGACCCGCATCGCCTCGCTCTACGGCGTCGGCTCGGTGGCGGAGGCCGCCGCGCTCGCCGCCGCCGGCCCCGGCGGCCTGCTGGTGCAGCCGCGCTTCGCCACGGCGCGCGTCACCTGCGCGCTCGCACGGGCCGCGGCATGACCATCCATTTCATCGGCGCCGGCCCCGGCGCGCCCGATCTCATCACGCTGCGCGGACGCGATCTCATCGCCGCCTGCCCGGTCTGCCTCTATGCGGGATCGCTGATTCCGAGGGCGATGCTCGACTGGTGCCCGTCTGGCGCGCGCATCATCGACACCGCTCCGCTCGACCTCGACGCCATCGTCGCGGAATGCGAGGGCGCGCATCTCGCGGGGCAGGATGTGGCGCGGTTGCATTCCGGCGACCTCTCGATCTGGAGCGCCTGCGGAGAGCAGATGCGCCGGCTCGATGCGCTCGGCATTCCCTATACGGTGACGCCCGGCGTGCCGGCCTTCGCCGCCGCCGCCGCGGTGCTGAAGCGCGAGCTGACGCTGCCGGGCGTGGCGCAATCGCTCGTGCTGACGCGCACCTCCGGCCGGGCTTCGGCCATGCCGGAGAAGGAGAAGCTCGCGACCTTCGCCGCCTCGGGCGCGACGCTCGCCATCCATCTCTCGATCCATGTCATCGAACAGGTCGTGGCCGATCTGACGCCGTTCTATGGCGCGGATTGCCCGGTCGCGGTGGTGTTCCGTGCGACCTGGCCGGACGAGACGGTGCTGAGCGGCACGCTCGCCAGCATCGCCGCACAGGTACACGCCAGCAAGCTCGAACGCACGGCCCTGATCCTCGTTGGGCCAGCGCTGGCGGCGGAAGATTTCCGCGAGAGCGCTCTCTACGCGGTCGATTACGACCGGCGTTTCCGTCCGCGGGGCGGAGCATGAGCGCGCGCGGGCTCCTGATCGCCGCGCCGCGCTCCGGCTCTGGCAAGACCACGATCACGCTCGGGCTGCAGCGTGCGCTCACCGGGCGCGGGCTGGTCGTCCGCGGGCTGAAATGCGGGCCCGATTATATCGACCCCGCCTTCCACGCCGCCGCGACCGGCGCACCGAGCGCCAACCTCGATTCCTACGCCATGCCGGACGTGCTGCTGGCCCGGATCGCGCGCGAGGCGACGCAAGGCACCGACATCGTCATTGCTGAAGGCTCGATGGGTCTGTTCGACGCTGTGCCGGGCCCAGAGGGGCACACGGGGGCGAGCGCCGATGTCGCCGCTCTGACTGGCTGGCCGGTCGTGCTCGTGATCGATGTTTCCGGGGCGGCGCAATCGGTGGCGGCGGTCGCGCTCGGCTGCCGGGTATATGATCCGCGCATCCGCATCGCCGGCGTGATCCTGAACAAGGTCGCGAGCGCACGACACGAACGGCTGGTGCGGCAAGGCATGGAGCGGATCGGCCTGCCGGTGCTCGGAGCGCTGCCGCGCGAGGCGAGCCTGATCCTGCCCGAGCGCCATCTCGGACTGGTGCAGGCCGGCGAGACGGCCGACCTGCATGCGCGGCTCGATGCGCTGGCGGAGGCTGTCTCGGCGGCCATCGATCTCGACGCCGTCATCGCGGCGGCTGGCGAGACAAAGTTCGCGGCCGTGGCGGATGACGGCAACCCGCCGCTGCCCGCACCTGGAAAGCGGATCGCGATCGCGCGGGATGCCGCCTTCTCCTTCGTCTACCCGCATGTCGAGGCCGGCTGGCGCGCGGCCGGCGCGGAGATCATTCCCTTTTCGCCACTTCGGGACGAGGCCCCGCCCGAGGATTGCGACGCCTGCTGGCTGCCGGGCGGCTATCCCGAGCTTCACGCCGGGACGATCGCTGCGGCCGGCCGTTTCCTCGGCGGCCTGCGCAGCTTCGCAGCGACCCGGCCGGTGCATGGCGAGTGCGGCGGCTATATGGTGCTTGGGCGCAGCCTGACGGATGCCGATGGTGTCTCGCATGCCATGGCCGGGCTGCTCTCGGTCGAGACCTCCTTCGCCAAGCGCAAGATGAATCTCGGCTATCGCCGCGCCGTGCTGCAGGCGGACGGGGCGCTCGGCCCCGCGGGCACCGCCCTGACCGGGCATGAGTTCCATTACGCCAGCATCGTCGCGCAGGGCGAGGATTCGCCCTTCGCCGTCGTGACGGACCCGCATGGTTCGGCCCCCGCGCCGGCCGGAAGCCGACGCGGTCCTGTCACCGGCTCCTTCTTCCACGCCATCGCGACGGCCGAGGCGCCGTGAGCAGCCCGCCCGTCTTCGACGCGGCCTTCGCAGCCCAGTTCGCGGAGCTGCTGCGCTGGCGGCGCGATGTGCGGCGCTTCAGGCGCGACCCTGTCCCGGCCGAATTGATCGAGGCATTGCTGGCGCAGACCGAGCTCTCGCCCTCGGTCGGCCATTCGCAACCCTGGCGCTGGATGGCGGTCGACGATCCCCACCAGCGTGAAGCCGTGCAGACGAGCTTCAGCCGCTGCAATGGGGATGCGCTGGCTGCTTATGAGGGCGATCGCGCTGCCCTCTACGCCCGGCTCAAGCTGGAGGGTCTACGCGAGGCGCCGGTGCAGTTCGCCGTGTTCTGCGACCATGGCACGGAGCGCGGCCATGGGCTGGGCCGGAAGACCATGCCGGAGATGCTCGACTATTCGGTCGTCGCCGCGATCACGCAGTTCTGGCTCGCGGCACGGGTTGCCGGGCTTGGGCTGGGCTGGGTTTCGATCCTGGAGCCGGCGGAGATCGGTGCCGCGCTGGACGCGCCGCCGGACTGGAAGCTGATCGCCTATCTCTGCGTCGGCTGGCCCGAAGAGGAATGCGACACGCCCGAGCTGGTCCGAGAAGGCTGGGACACGCCGCAACACTGAAGCCTTGCTTTTGACGAAACAAAGAGGGAACATAAATCCATGTCCCTCACGGAATCCGTTCTGAACCCGCCGCCGGCGCGGCCCGACATTACGCGCATGGTGTGCCGAGGCGCCGCCCGCCATCTGCGCGAGCGCGGCTATGCCATCGTCAAGGAGATGACCTTCGCCAATGGAAGGCGTGGCGACATCGTCGCGCTCTCGCCTTCCGGCGAGCTTTGGGTCGTCGAGGTGAAATCCGGCATCGCGGATTATCGTGTCGACGGCAAATGGCCGGATTACCGCGATTATTGCGACGGCTTCCTCTTCGCGGTCGCGCCCGATTTCCCGCAGGAGATCCTGCCGGAGGATGTCGGGCTGATCGTCGCCGATGCCTATGGCGGCGCCCTGCTGCGCGAGCCGCCGCGCCATCAACTGAGCCCGGCACGCCGCAAGATGCTGACGATCGCACTGGCGCGGCTGGCCTCGGACAGGCTGGCGCTGATCGACGATCCCTCCACGTCAGATTGAGGCGGCGACCGACGCGTTGCGGGGCGGCTCGGGATGCCCGGCGAAACGCCGCAAGTCGATCTCCGCGACGAGGAAGTCGATGAAGGCGCGGACGCGGGCCGGCAGGCGCCCGCCATGGCCGACATAGACGGCGTGGATCTCCTCGACATCGCCGGCGTTGAAGGCCTCCAGCACCGGCACGAGCCGGCCGGCGGCAATGTCGTCGGCGATATGGAAGAGCGAGAGCCGCGTCAGGCCCTGCCCGGCCAGCGCGAGACGCCGCGCGCTTTCGCCATCGCCCACCGTGACACGGCCATGAGCCGGCAGGAAGACGCGCTCACCGTCGATAACGAACGGCCAGGTGTCGCGGTGCCGTGCGAAGTTGAAGGTGATGAGATCGCAGCCCGCGAGCTTGTCGGGATGATCCGGCGCTCCCCGGGCCGCGAGATAATCCGGCGAGGCGACGATGGCCGTGAGGCTTTCGCCCAGCTTGCGCGCGACGAGCTGGGAGGATTTGAGCGGGCCGACACGGATCGCGACATCGGCACGTTCGTCGACAAGGTCGATCACGGCGTCGGTGATCGAGATGTCCAGCTGGATGCCGGGATGCGCCGCCATGAAGCGCGGCGCCACCGGCAGCAGATAGTGCCAGCCGAAGGCGACATTGGCGTTCACGCGCAGCCGCCCGCGCGGAATCTGGAATGCCGCGACCGCCCGCTCGGCCTCGTCGAGATCGGCCAGCACGCGCAGCGTCCGCTCATGGAAGGTCGTGCCCTCCTCGGTCAGCATGAACTTGCGGGTGGAGCGGACGATGAGCCTGACGCCGAGCCGCGCCTCCAGCCGGGCGACGAGCTTGCTCACCGCCGAAGGCGTCATTCGGAGCGCACGCGCTGCCGGGGAGAAGCCGCCGAGTTCGACGACGCGGGCGAAGACTTCCATCTCGCCGGAGCGGTTGACCTCGGGACGGGGCATCGTGAATTCAACTCACAATTGCTTATCTTTGCCGCAGTCTAATTCACAAGCGCGCCGGGCGCTATCTGCGGGGCCGAACTTCTCCCCGGAGGCATTCCATGCCCATTGCCATCTATGCCCTGACCGTCGGTGCCTTCGGCATCGGCGTCACCGAATTCGTCATCATGGGCCTGCTGCTGCAGGTCTCTTCCGATCTCGGCATAAGCGTCCCGCTCGCCGGTCTGCTGATGACCGGCTATGCGCTCGGCGTCTTCGTCGGCGCGCCGATCCTGACCATCCTGACCCGTAGCCTGCCGCGCAAGACGACGCTCATCGTGCTGATGGCGATCTTCACGCTGGGCAACCTCGTCGCGGCGTTGAGCCCCAGCTTCGGCTGGCTGATGGGCGCGCGCATCGTGACGGCGTTGGCCCACGGCACCTTCTTCGGCGTCGGCTCCGTCGTCGCAACCAGCCTCGTAGCGCCGGAGCGCAAGGCGTCCGCCATCGCACTGATGTTCACGGGGCTGACGCTCGCGACGCTGCTCGGCGTGCCCTTCGGCTCCTGGCTCGGCCTCGCCTTCGGCTGGCGCTCGACCTTCTGGGCCGTGACCGGCATCGGCGTGGTGGCCTTCCTCGTGCTGGCCGCGCTCGTTCCCGCCGACCGGGAGCGCCCCGCGCCCGGCCCGCTCTCGGAAGAGTTCAAGGTCCTCGCCCGGCCGCAGGTCCAGCTCGGCCTGATCATGACCGTGCTCGGCTTCGGCGGCATCTTCGCGATCTTCACCTTCATCCAGCCGATCCTGATCGAGCTTGCCGGCTTCAGCGAAGCGGCCGTCTCGCCGGTCCTGCTCGTCTTCGGCGCCGGGCTCGTCGTCGGCAACCTGCTGGGCGGGCGCTGGGCGGATCGCAGCCTCGCGCCGTCGCTGATCGGCTCGCTCGCTCTGATGGCCATCGTGATGTTCGCAGCGACCTTCGCCTTCCACAGCCAGATCGGCGCGATCATCGCTGCCTTCACGCTGGGGGCTGCCGCCTTCGCCACCGTCGCACCGCTGCAGATGTGGGTGCTGCAGCAGGCGGGCGGCGCCGGACAGGGCCTGGCGTCGAGCCTCAACATCGCCGCCTTCAACCTCGGCAATGCCTTCGGCGCATGGCTCGGCGGCGCGGTCATCACGCAGGGGCTGGGCTATGGCGCCATCGCGCCGATCTCGGCGCTGGTGCCGCTGCTGGCGCTTGGTCTTGCCGCCTTCGCCGTCTCGCTCGAGCGGCGGACCTCGCGCGCGGTCTGCGCCGGCGCCGCCTGACCCGCGGGTTGCGGCGGCCGGGATCATCCCGCCGCCACGCCTCCATGCAGAGAGAAGCGGAAGACCCGGCGCGAGACATCGGCTATCTGCAGAGCGTTGCGAGGACGAGCCATCGGAAGGCCGGTCATGTTGGCGCGAGCGAAACAATGGGCGCGCGCGATCAAGCAGGATGTGCTCGCGCTGTGGATCGCCTCCCGCGACAGCCGGACGCCTTGGTTCGCCAAGCTCGCAGCCGCCGCCGTCGCAGCCTATGCACTCAGCCCGATCGACCTGATACCGGACTTCATCCCGGTCGTCGGATATCTGGACGACCTGATCATCGTGCCGTTGGGAATCCTGCTGGTCGTCAAGCTCATCCCGGCGCCGCTGATGGCCGAGTACCGGGCCGCCGCGGCCCAGCGAAGCAAGCACAGCAGCCATGGCGGGATGGTCGCGATCGGGCTGATCTGGATCGCTGCCGCCGCGCTCATCCTGTGGTCGCTGTGGCCGGGCGGCCCGACATGAGCCTGCCGGCTGGCATCACGGCATCAAAAAACCCGCCGGACGTTGGTCCGGCGGGTTTTTCATTTCGGTATCCTCAGCGCGGGGCGCGCTTGGCGAGGATACGTTGCAGCGTGCGCCGGTGCATGCCGAGCCGGCGGGCCGTCTCGGAGACGTTGCGGCTGCACAGCTCATAGACGCGCTGGATATGCTCCCAGCGCACTCTGTCGGCCGACATAGGATTTTCCGGCGGCTGCGGGCGGGCATCGCGCTGCGCGGCAAGCGCGGCATGGATCTCGTCGGCATCGGCAGGCTTGGCGAGAAAGTCGAAGGCGCCGAGCTTCACCGCGCTGACGGCGGTCGCGATATTGCCGTAGCCGGTCAGCACCACGCCGCGCGCATCCGGCCGGCGCTCCTTGAGGCGGGCGATGACGTCGAGACCGTTCCCGTCCCCAAGCCTGAGATCAATCACGGCAAAGGCCGGGGCGGCCTCCTCCACGGCGGCGAGGCCCGCGGCGACGCTGTCAGCAGTGCGGACATCATAGCCGCGACCTTCCATGGCGCGGGCGAGACGGGTCAGGAACGGCTTGTCGTCGTCGACCAGAAGAAGGGACATATCGGCGCCCGCCTCGGGCCTACCACTCTCGCTTGGCGAATCCTGCATCATCGTCTCCTTGCCGCTTGCTCCAGGCGCGCTGCGGCTGCGCGAAGTATCGTGTCGTTGCGCTGGCCGAAATTCGGCTCAGCCGGCTTCATGTAGTGCCGATGCGTCCGGCTGGGTAGCCCCACCGGCCGGCAGGCCGGCCTCGAAGACATCGCGGGGCCAGGCGATCCGGATCGAGGCGCCGCTCGCCGGGGCCGGGCGGTTGGAGAATTCCAGGCTCGCGCCGCCGCGCTCCAGCAGCGTCTTGGCGATGAAGAGGCCGAGCCCCAGCCCGCCGCCGGCACGGTTTTCGCCCGCCCCGCGCGAGAGATAGGGCTCGCCCGCGCGCATCAGCACATCCGGCGGGAAGCCCGGCCCGTCATCGGCGATGGTGAGCAGGACGTGGCTCTGCGTCCATTCGGCGGCGATGCTGACCGTCTCGCTGGCGAAGTCGACCGCGTTGTCGACGATGTTGCCGAGGCCGTAGATCATGCCGGGATTGCGCCGGCAGACCGGCTCGGGCTTCTCGCCCGTCATCGTGATCTCGAAGGGCACGCCGAAGGGCCGCTGCGGTCCGGCCGCCTCCTCGATCAGCAGACGCAAGGTGAGCTGGTCGAGCGGGCCGCCATCCGCGTCCTGAAGGCTCGATAGCTTGCCGAGAATGCCGCGGCAGCGCTCGACCTGCTCGCGCAGCAGGGCGATGTCCTCCGCCATCTCGCCATCGGGCGGAGCAAGCCGGGTGAGCTCGCGGGCGACGAGCGCGATCGTGCCAAGCGGCGTGCCGAGCTCATGGGCAGCGGCGGCAGCAAGTCCATCAAGTTGGGAGAGATGCTGCTCGCGCGCGAGAACCAGCTCGGTCGCGGCGAGCGCGTCGGAGAGGTCTCGCGCCTCCTTGGCGACACGCCAGGCATAGATGCCGGTGAAGGAAAGCCCCAGCACCAGCGCGACCCAGTTGCCGAGCTGGTAGAAGGGCGGCAGCACGGGGCGCTCCGCGCCGGCCCAGGGCAAGGGCATGTGGTAACGGGCGATGACCGTGGCCAGCACGATCGCAAGCAGGCCGAGCAGCAGGGTACGCTGCGGCGGCAGCGCCGTCGCCGAGATCATCACGGGGGCGAGAAACAGGATCGCGAAGGGGTTCTGCAGCCCTCCGGTCATGAACAGCAGCGCCGCGAGCTGGACGATGTCGAAGCCGAGCAGGGCCGTCGCCGGACCGTCTGTCAGCCGGTGGCTGAGCGGGAACCGGATGCGCAGCGCGATGTTCAGCCAGGCCGAGACTGCGATGACGATGAAGCACCAGCCGAAGGGCAGCGTAAATCCAAGGCCGAAATGGACGCCGGCAACGGCAGCGCTCTGCCCGGCGATGGCGAGCCAGCGCAGCCTGACCAGCGTGTCGAGCCTGAGATCGCGACTCGCGCGGGATAGGGCCGGCTCCAAGAGGTCTGGGGCAATCACGGTCGGCTCAGTCTCCATCGGGCTTCCCGTCAACGGCAGGCTTATCCCCTGCGAATAGGAGATTCTTAGCCTTTAGCCGGGTTGAATGAGAACAAAATCAACGTAAGGTGCATCGCTGCGATGCAGCATGCTATGTTGCATAGCAAGGAGCATCCGAATGCAAGGGACTGCCATGTCATTGGCCTACCATGCCTACGAAGCGGTTCACATGATGGTGAGCCCCATGCGTGGACTCTCGGACGCCATGCAACTGGCCTTCAAGAATCCGGCTAACCCGCTTGCGTACACGCCGCTCGGACGCACGGTCGCGGCCTCCTGCGAGTTGTTCGAGCGCGTCACCCGCCGCTACGGCAAGCCGGCCTTCGGCTTCGACGAGACGACGATCAATGGCGTCAAGGTGCCGGTGCAGGAGCGCGTCGTCTGGGAGCGCCCGTTCGGCAAGCTCGTCTATTTCGACCGGCAGATCCAGGGTCGGCGCAAGCCGCAGCCCAAGGTGCTTCTGGTGGCGCCGATGTCCGGCCATTACGCCACGCTGCTGCGCGGCACGGTCGAGGCCTTCCTGCCCGGCCATGAGGTCTACATCACCGACTGGGTCGACGCCCGCCTCGTGCCGTTCTCGGCCGGCAGCTTCGATCTCGACGATTACATCGACTACGTCATCTCGATGCTGCAGACGCTCGGGCCGGACACGCATGTCATGGCGGTCTGCCAGCCTGCCGTGCCGGTCATCGCCGCCATCGCGCGGATGGAGGCGGAGGGCGACAGTTGCGCACCGCGCTCGATGACGCTGATGGGCGGCCCGATCGACACCCGCCGCTCGCCGACGGCCGTGAACGTGCTGGCGCAGGAGCGCGGCATCGAGTGGTTCCGCCGCAACTGCATCACGGTGGTGCCGCTGCCGCATATGGGCGCGTTCCGGCAGGTCTATCCCGGCTTCATGCAGCTTTCCGGCTTCATGGCGATGAACATCGACCGGCACGTCACCGCCCATTACGAGATGTTCCAGCACCTCGTCACCGGCGATGGCGACTCGGCCGAGAAGCACCGCGACTTCTATGACGAGTATCTCGCCGTCATGGACCTGACCGCGGAGTTCTACCTGCAGACGGTCGACACCGTCTTCGTCAAGCATGCGCTGCCCAAGGGCGAGATGAAGCATCGCGGCAAGCCGGTGGACCTGACCGCCATCCGCCGCGTCGCGCTGATGACGGTCGAGGGCGAGAACGACGACATCTCCGGCGTCGGTCAGACCCAGGCCGCGCATGATCTGTGCGTCAACATCCCGGCCGAGAAGCGCGTTCATTACCTGCAGCCGAAGGTCGGCCATTACGGCGTCTTCAACGGCTCGCGCTTCCGCGCGGAAATCCAGCCGCGCATCTCCGACTTCATGGTCAGCCTCGACATGGAGGCCGCCAAGGAGCGCCGCGACACCAGCGCCGCCGAGCAGCGCAAGGCGCTGAAGGTCGCGGGCTGAGAAGCCCTTCCCCATCGCCCGCGAATCCCGCACAATCGCGGGCGATGCGCATCTCCCTGTTCAGGCGCCAGCCGGACCCCGACCGGATCGAGGTCGTCCATGCCGGCACGCGCTATCCCGTCCTGGTGAAGCGGCGCGCCAATGCGCGGCGCATGACGTTGCGCGTCTCGCAGGCCACCGGCGAGATCACGCTCACCCTGCCCGAGCGCGCCGATTTCGCCTCCGGACGGGTCTTCGCGGAGAATCATGGCGGCTGGATCGCGGCGCGCATCGCCAAGCGGCCGCAGACGGTTCCCTTCGAACCCGGCCACTCGGTGCCGCTGCGCGGCGTGCCGCATCGCATCGTCCACTGGTCGAAGGCGCGCGGCGTGACGCAGGCGACGCGCGACCAGGACGGCCAGCCGATCATCGCGGTGGCGGGCGAGGCCAGCCATGTGCCGCGCCGCGTGAAGGATTTCCTGCGCCGGCTGGCGCTGCAGGACCTCGAGAAGGCGGTACGCCATCACACCGCGGCGCTCGGCATCCCGGCCCGCAAGATCACCATCCGCGACACGACGAGCCGCTGGGGCTCCTGCTCCTCGCAGGGCCATCTCAGCTTCTCCTGGCGGCTGATCCTGGCCCCGCCCGGCGTGCTCGACTATCTCGCGGCGCATGAGGTGGCGCATCTCAAGGAGATGAACCATTCGCACCGGTTCTGGGCGCTGACCCATAAGCTTTGCCCGCAGACCGAGGACGCCGAAGCCTGGCTGAAGCGCCATGGCGCGAGCCTGCACGGCTTCGGCTGACCGCCCCACCTGCGGCGTTAACCACTTCCTGAAACATCGCCCCGCACACTGAAGGCCGATTCGTCGTCAGCGTGAGTACGCCTATGGGTCAGGTCATTGCGTTTCGTCGCCCGGAACCTTCCGTGCCTCCCGAGCCTGTGCTGGGACTGATGTCGGCTGTGGATTTCGCGCTGCGGGATCTCGCCGAAATCATGCCCCACATCACGCTCGATTCCGCCCGCGCCCAGGCCGAGGCCTGCCGCGCGATGCTCGCTCGGTCCTTCGACGCCGAGATCGACGCCGAATTCGGCGACTGACGCCGGCTCAACGCATAGCGCCCCGGCGACCGCGCGGGTTGCCGCCGCGCCGGAAATCGCGAACCTCCCGTCTAAAGAACCGGCGCTGATGCCGGGCGATAGGGAGGCCTACCCGTGTTCCTGACCAACAGCGATATGGTCGAGCTCGTCGAGCTCCGGCACCGGCTGCATCGGCGACCCGAGATCTCGGGCGAGGAACGCGAGACCGCCGCCACCATCGTCGAGACCCTCAAGCCGACCAACCCCGACCGCATCGTCACCGGGCTCGGCGGCCATGGCGTCGCCGCGATCTATGAGGGCGCAGAGCCCGGCCCCACCGTGTTGATCCGCGCCGAGCTCGATGCGCTGCCGATCGAGGAGCTTTCGGACAGCGACCACCGCTCGGAGATCCCCGGCAAGGGCCATCTCTGCGGCCATGACGGACACATGACCATACTGGCAGGCGTGGCGCGGGGGCTTTCGCGCAATCCGCCGCAGCGCGGCCGCGCCATCCTGCTGTTCCAGCCTGCCGAAGAGACCGGTGCCGGCGCCGCCGCCGTCATCGCCGACCCGAAATTCGCGGAGATCGCACCCGACTACGCCTTTTCCCTGCACAACCGGCCGGGTGTGCCGGTCGGCCAGACCCGCATCTCGGAGGGCGCCGCCAACTGCGCCTCCCGCGGCATCAAGATCATTCTGACGGGCGAAACCTCGCACGCCTCGACGCCCGAGCATGGCCGCTCGCCGGCACCTGCCATCGCGGCGCTGATGCCGGCCCTGACCGCGCTCGGCCCCGGCGGCCCGCTCGATGCGAATTTCCGGCTCGTGACCGTCACCCATGTCGCCATCGGCGAAGAGGCCTTCGGCATCGCGCCGGGCCATGGCGAGCTGTGGGCGACGCTGCGCACCGTCAACGACGCGCAGATGGGCGCGCTCTGCGAAGCGGCGGAGAAGCTCGCGGCCGAGGCGGCCGAGGCGAACCGGCTCACCGTCGTGACGAGCTATCACGACGTCTTCCATCATTGCGAGAACGAGCCGGAGGCGGTCGCGATGCTGCGCCGCGCGATGGACGAAGAACAGGTGCCGCACGGCCCGACGCCGCCCTCGCGCGGCTCGGAGGATTTCGGCCTGTTCGGGCGCAAGGCCAAGTCGGCGATGTTCCTGCTCGGCTCCGGCGCCACCGCCCATCTGCACAACCCCGATTTCGACTTCCCGGACGACGCCATCGGCACCGGGGCACGCGTCTTCATGCGCGCCATCCGCAACCTCCTCGGCGAAGCCCGCCCGCAAGCCTGAAGGCCGCACCGATGACGCTGGACTGGGCGGGCGCCGCCAATCGCGCAGAAGAGATCGCCGCGAACTGGCAGCGCGAGGCCGGGCCGGGCGGCGCGGTCATCCTGTTCGACCGGGAGGGCGTTCGCGATGCTTTCGCCGGCGGACTCGCCAGCATCGAGCACGGCCTGCCGTTCACGCCCACGACGACGAACCGGTTCGCCTCGATCAGCAAGCACATTCTGGCGGTAGCGCTGCTGCGGGCGGGCGTGCCTCTCGATGGCCCGCTCGGAAAGTGGCTTCCGGAGTTGCCCGCGCCACTGGCGGAAGTCACGCTCGGCCGGGCGCTGGACATGACCGGCGGCCTGCCGGACATGATGGAGGCCTTCTGGCAGCAGGGCGTGCCCTACACGGCGACGCTCGATGCCGAGGAGATCTTCGCGCTGGCCCGCCGCTTCCCCTCCCTCAGCGCCGCGCCCGGCACGGAGATGGCCTATTCCAACACCGGCTGGCGCCTCGGCCAGCGCGTGCTGGAGAAGGTCACCGGCAAACCCTATGCGGAGATCGTCGCGGCGCTCGCGGGCGAGCTCGGCCTCGGCTTCCGCCTGCCCTATGACGGCGCGGAGATCGTTCCCGGCCTCGCCACGGGCTACTGGCGCGCGGCCGAGGGCTGGCGGCGCGGCCATTACGGCGTCCATTTCTCCGCCTCGGGCGGTATCGCGGGCTCGGCCGCCGATCTCGCGAGCTGGCTTTCGGCGCTGCTCGCTGGACGCGGGCCGCTGGCCGGCATGCTGGAAAAGCTCGCCGCACCCCGCCATTTCGCCGATGGCAGCGAGAGCGTCTACCGGCTCGGGCTGGTCTCCAGCCGGCTCGGCGGCAGCGACGTCATCGGCCATGGCGGCTCGCTGCCGGGCTATCGCAACCATTTCCTGCTAGCGCCCGGTCAAGGCGCCGGCGTCGTGGTGATGACCAACCGCGAGGAAGAGGCGCTCTGGCCGGCGCTGACCGTTCTGGCGGCGCTGCTCGGCGAAGAGCTGCCGGTCGTCGCCCAGGCCCCAGTCGGCCTGTTCGCGGCGGATGAGGGGCCGTTCTGGGCGGAGCTCGCAGCCGATTCGATCAGCTACATGGGCGGTTTCGAGCGGCTTGTCGTTGACAGCGCCGGGGGCTTGCGCAGCCTGCCGGCCTATCTCGACATCCGCCTGCGGCCGGAGGGATCGGACGCGCTTTCGGGCCTGATCGGCGGCGCCAAGAGAACGCTGCGGCGCGTGCCTGACGGCACAGCGCTCGACAGCAGGCTGGTCGGCCGCTGGCACGAGCCGCGCTTCGGCACCGAGATCGAGATCCGTGCCGACGGCACGGCGCTGATGCCCTGGCCCTCCGGCGGCAGGGTGACGACGCTGACGCCGCTGCCCAACGGCCGGGCTCTGGGCGACCTGCTGCACGGGCCTTGGCGCTCGCGCCCCTGCCTCTGGCTCGATAGCGAGGGCGGCCTGCGGGTCGCCGGTCACCGGGCAAGGATTTTGCAAATGCACCGCGCCGGCTGACGACGCGCCAGCCGGTGCCTATGGAGGAGACGTTCCGATGCACCTGCCCCGTTTCGCTGCCGCGCTTCTGCTCACGGCTTCCGCATTGCTGCCGCTATCGGCCGCCGCCCAGTCCCAACCGACAGCGAACCGGGTTCTGCGCGTCGCTCCGCATGCGGATTTGAAGACGCTCGACCCCGTCTCCGCCTCCATCGTCATCACCCGCATGCACGGGCTGATGATCTACGAGACGCTGTTCGCCTGGGATTCCAATCTCCAGCCCAAGCCGCAGATGGTCGAGAGCTTCGAGACCTCGCCGGACAAGCTGGTCTGGACCTTCAAGCTTCGCCCCGGCCTCAAATTCCATGACGGCCAGCCTGTGACGACCAAGGACGTGATCGCCTCGCTGACGCGCTGGATGAAGCGCGACACCATCGGCGGCAAGCTCGGCGAATACATGGACGGAATGGAGGCCGTCGACGATGCGAGCTTCAAGCTGAAGCTGAAGCGGCCGCTGGCGCTGGTGCCCTTCGCGCTCGGCTCGGCCGTCGGCCAGATCCCGGTGATCATGCGGGAGGCCGATGCCAAGACCGACCCGATGAAGCCGGTCATGGAGACAATCGGCTCCGGCCCCTTCAAGTTCAACCGCGAGGAATGGCGCAGCGGCTCCAAGATCGTCTACGACCGGAACCCGGACTATGTGCCGCGTTCGGAGCCCGCCGACGGGCTCTCCGGCGGCCGCGTCGTCAAGGTCGACCGGGTCGAGTGGCTGATCATGCCGGACGCTGCGACGGCCGCCGCCGCCTTGCAGACCGGCGAGATCGACATCTGGGAGCAGCCCAGCCAGGACCTGATCCCGGTCATCTCCGGCAACAGCCAGGTCAAGGTCGAGCGCTATGCCAACCTCGCCAACCAGGCGATGCTGCGGCCGAACCATCTTCATCCGCCTTTCGACAATCCGAAGGCCCGGCTGGCGCTGGCCTATGCCACCGACCAGGCCGATTTCCTTGCGGCCGGCTTCGGCGACGAGTCCTGGTGGAAGCGCTGCGCCTCTTATTTTGTCTGTGGCGGCCCGAACGGCACGGAAGCCGGCACCGAGAGCTATGCCAAGCCCGATCTCGCCAAGGCGCGCGCCCTGCTCAAGGAGAGCGGCTACAAGGGCGAGAAGCTCGTGCTGAGCACCAGCAACGACATCGCTCCGATCGGCCGGATGGCCGAGGTTGCGGCCGCCGCGCTGAAGGAGGTCGGCTTCAATGTCGATGTCCAGTTCGCTGACTGGGGCGCCGTCACCACGCGCCAGCAGAACAAGAATCCGTCCGACCAGGGCGGCTGGAATCTCTTCGTCACGACCGCTTCGGGCGCGACGATGCAGTCTCCCCTGACCAATATCGGCACCAACATGGCCTGCGAGCGCGCCTGGTTCGGCTGGCCCTGCGATGCCGAGGCCGAGAAGCTGCGCGGCGCCTTCATCGATGCGCCCGATGATGCCGGCCGCAAGGCCGCGCTGGAGGCGTTGCACAAGCGCCTCGCCGAGATGCAGCCCTATCGCGTGCTCGGCCAGTACGACCAGCCCTATGCCCGCCGCACGAACGTGGCCGGCGTGCTGGCGGCGCCGGTCATGCTGTTCTGGAACATCGAGAAGAAGTGAGGGGCGTTCGACGCCCTCGCCGTCATCCCGGATAAGCCGCGTAGCGGCGCCGATCCGGGATCCATCGTAGAGCGCCTGAGCCCTCCGATGGATCCCGGCGCTCCGCTTCGCTACGGCCGGGATGACGGCGTGGTTCCGCGCGAACTCAGCAAACTTTACAGCGTCACGCGCCAGGTGAAATCGCGGCTCTCGCCTGGCGCCATCGCCATGATGCCGGGCTTGTCGGCGAACTCGCCCTGCCAGCCGACGGGGCTCGCCATGCCGGCCCAGGGCTCGATGCAGAGGAAGGGCGCGCCGGTCGGTTTCGACCAGATGCCGAGATCCCAGAAGCCTTCCCAGCTCACCGTCAAGGCGCGGCGCTCCTGCCCAGTGGCATCGCGCGCTGCGAAGCGCACCGAGCGGTTCACGACATCGGGAATGACGATCGCGTCATTGACGAAGAGACCTTCCGCGAGAGGCAATTCCCGCCCCGAGAAGGGCAGCGGAATCGGCCCGCCGATCAGCCCGCCTTCGACACCGCGGCCGGGGCCAGGCTCGACCTCGGGGAAACTCAGGCGGTGCGCCTCCTTGGGCGTGCCCTCGACGAGCGGCCAGAGGAAGGCCGGATGGGCGCCGACACCGCAGATCAGCGGCGTCTCGGCCGGATTGCTGACCTGCGTGGTCACGCTCAGCGTATCACCGGCGACCACGTAGATCATCCGCAGCACGAAGCGGAAAGGATAGATCGCCAGCGTCTCGGCGCTCTCCCGCAGTTCCAGAACGGCGCGATCAGTGCCGCGCTCCACCCAGGTGAAGAGCGCGTCGCGAGCGAAGCCGTGCTGGGTCAGGCGGTAGTTGCGACCCTGATGGATCAGCGTGTCGTCCGTCAGCCGCCCGACAACGGGGAAAAGCACCGGCGCATGGCGCGGCCATTCCGGTCCGCCATGCCAGAGCGCCGGCCCGTTCGCATCGCCGAGCGCGATCAATTCGCCGCCTTGCGCGCGAATTGTCGCCTGCAGGGCTCCGGAGGAAATCGCGTGGGTGTCGGTCATCGGGCATGTCTCCGCCAGCGGCTGCCTGCTCTGGATAGCTGATCGCCGCTGCGCACGAAATCGCGATATCGCCATGCCCGGCAACCACTTGCTGCCGAGCGCGTTTCGGGCAATGCCGCAACGACACCCAAGGAGGTCAGCCTTGCCGTTCACCCGCCGCCAATTCACCGCCGGCCTCGTCGCCGCGCCCGCCATCATCCCGGGCGGACGGGCTTTTGCGGCGGGTCGGCCGGTCACGGTCGCCTCGCTGCTCGGCGAGGACAAGCCGGAGACGAAGATCTGGCGGCGGATCGGCGAGGCGCTGGAGCGCAGCGCTCCAGGTCGGTTCGACCTGCGCATCGTGCCCAATGCCGCGCTCGGCGGCGAGAAGGAGGTGGCGGAGGGCCTGAGGCTGGGCTCGATCCACGCCGCGCTCTCGACGATCTCCTCCCTGTCGAGCTGGGTGCCGGAGGGGCAGATCCTCGACCTGCCCTTCCTGTTCCGCGATCGCGGCCATCTCGAACGCGTTCTTGCCGGGCCGTTGGGCACCGATCTCAAGGCGCGCTACGAGGCACAGGGTTTCGTGGTGCCGGCCTTCATCAATTACGGCGCCCGCCATCTGCTGGCGAAGGAGCCGCTGACGACGCCGGCCTCGGTCAAGGGCAAGCGCATCCGGGTCATCCAGAGTCCGCTCCATACCGAGCTCTGGTCGGGGTTGGGCGCCTATCCGACGCCGATCCCGATTCCCGAGACCTACAACGCGCTGAAGACCGGCGTGGTCGACTGTATGGACCTGACGAAATCCGCCTATGTCGGCTTCCGCCTGCACGAGGTCGTGCCGTGGTTGATCGAGACCGGCCATATCTGGGCAAGCGGCGTCGTGATGTTCGGTGGCCGCTTCTGGAAGGGACTGGCACCGCAGGATCGCGATGCGCTGGCCGCCGCGGTCGCAGAGGGCGCAGCACATTTCGACGAGCTAATGCTGGCGGATGAAGCGGCCTCGATGGCCCGCGCAGCGGCCGAGGGCGGCAAGGTGGCAGCAGCCGAGGATCGCGAGGGCTGGCAAGCCGGCGCGCGCAAGGTCTGGACGAGCTTCGCGCCGCGCCTAGGCGGCATCGAGCGGATCGAGGCCATCGCGCGAAGTGCCTGAACACGCTCACCCAGTTGCTTCCCTCAGTGGTCCGCACACCCGCGTCATGATCGGGTCACGCTGCTCGGGCAGAATTGAACGATTACCTTCGAATCGTTCTATTTATGCTGTAAAAACAACCACTTGTATTGATCCCGCCATCTGCCTATCTCTGGCGCCGACCCGAGAATCAAGCGACGGAGGTAGCGGGATGGTTGGGATCACCGAGGCAGACGTCGACGCGACGATCGGCCCGATCGACCGCATCATCATGGACGAGATCGTCCGCACCGGCGCGAGCCGGCTGGAGCTGCGCCGGGCGCTCGCCATGGCTAGGGGCAGGACCGATATCGAAGCCGCTTCGGCACTGCCTGCGCGCATGCAGCGGCTCGTCGACCTGCTGGCCGTTACCCTGCCCGAGCAGGGGCCGTCGCTTCCGCGTGGCCGAGCCGCAAAGGGCATAGGGCGCGCGGCCTGATCCCGAGCCCGCCGAGAAGGCGTTTCCCCTTTTCGGTCCGATGCTCTAAGCCCCTCGCGATCTGCGGGGCGGCATGCGCAACATCCTCATCATCGGCATCGGGGCCGGCAATCCCGACCACATGACGGTCGAGGCCATCGAGGCCCTGAACCGCGCCGACGTCCTGTTCATCCCCGACAAGGGCGAGGAGAAGGCTGCGCTCCGGGCGCTGCGCGAGACGATCTGCCGCCGCTTCATCCGCGAGCAGGGCTATCGCACCGTCCCGGTCGCCATCCCCAAGCGAGCCGAGGCCGGCGAGAACTATCGCGGCGTCGTCGACGACTGGCACGAGCGGATTGCCGGAAGCTATCGCGCGCTCTTCGAGGCGGAACTGGGCGAAGGGCAGAATGGTGCGCTTCTCGTCTGGGGTGACCCGGCGCTCTACGACAGCACGCTCAGGATCATGGAGCGGGTCGCCGCCTCGGGCCTCGCGCTCGACTGGCAGGTCTATCCCGGCATCAGCAGCGTGCAGGTGCTGGCGGCGCGCCATCGCATTCCGCTCAACAGCATCGGCGGGCCGATCCTCGTCACCACCGGGCGCAGGCTCGCGGCCGGCTTCCCAGCGGATCAGGACAGCGTCGTGGTGATGCTCGACGGCGAACAGGCCTTCGCGGCGATCGATCCGCAGGGGATAGACGTCTGGTGGGGCGCCTATCTCGGCACGGCGGACGAAATCCTGCTCTCCGGGCCGCTGGCAGAGATCTCAGACGAGATTACCCGCGTCCGCGCGGAGGCCCGCGCCCGCCACGGCTGGATCATGGACACATATCTGCTGCGCCGCCGCCCGGCTTGACGCAGGGGCCCGCATCCGCCATCGCTCGCCGCGATCTTCAAGAACCCGCCGGAGCTGCGCGCATGTCCCACGCCGATCTCGCCGCCACCATCGAAGCCGCCTGGGAGAACCGCTCCGAGATCGGTATCTCGACGCAGGGCGCCGTGCGCGAAGCCGTCGAGCAGGCGATCGAGATGCTGGACTCGGGCGAGGCACGCGTCGCCGAAAAACAGGGCGCCGAGTGGGTCGTGCATCAGTGGCTGAAGAAGGCGGTGCTGCTCTCCTTCCGCCTGACCGACAACGCGATCATCGCCAACGGCCCGGGCGAAGGCGTGTTCTGGGACAAGGTGCCCTCCAAGTTCGAGGGCTGGGGCGAGAACCGCTTCCGCGCCGCAGGCTTCCGCGTCGTGCCGCCTGCGGCCGCGCGCAAGGGCTCCTATCTCGCCTCGGGCGTGATCCTGATGCCGTCCTTCGTCAATATCGGCGCCTATGTCGATTCCGGCACCATGGTCGACACCTGGGCGACGGTTGGATCCTGCGCCCAGATCGGCAAGAACGTGCATCTCTCGGGCGGCGTCGGCATCGGCGGCGTGCTCGAGCCGCTGCAGGCCAACCCGACCATCATCGAGGACAACTGCTTCATCGGCGCCCGTTCCGAGGTGGTGGAGGGCGTGATCGTCGGCGAGGGCTCGGTGCTCTCGATGGGCGTCTTCCTCTCGGGCTCGACGAAGATCGTCGACCGCGCCACGGGCCAGGTCCATATCGGCAAGGTGCCGCCCTATTCGGTGGTGGTGCCGGGCTCTCTGCCGGGCAAGCCTTTCCCGGACGGCACGCCGGGCCCCTCGCTCGCCTGCGCCGTCATCGTCAAGACGGTCGACGCCCAGACCCGCTCCAAGACCGGCATCAACGAACTGCTGCGGGATTGACGGCAACCGGCGCGGGCCAGCAGGCCTGAGCGCAGAGCACGGCAAACGATGAGAGGGGCTGCAGTGATGCGGCCCCTTTGCATTTGGTCGTGCTCATGGACTCCGGGCTCATTGCTCCGCAATGCCTCGGAAGGACAGTGAGTGCCGTCCAACGCTGCCGTAGCGGCCGGCGACTATTCCCCGCCGATGGCCTTGGCAGCCTCGACGGCGCGGCCGCGCAGCGGCAGTTCCTCCATCAGCGCCAGCATGGTCAGGGCCAGCGCGAAGCCCAGGGCTGCGGCGGCGAAGACGTAGCGGAACAGCGTCACCATCATCTCGCGGTCGACGGTGCCGAGTTGCAGCGACTCGTGCGAGAGCTGCGCGCCGGCTCCGCCGACGCCGCCGAGCACGATCGCGCCGAAAGCCGCGACGATCAGCGCGCCGCCGATCTGGCGGAAGAAATTCGCCACCGCCGTCGCCGTGCCGAGCTGGTGCGGCTTGACCGCGTTCTGGATCGCGACCGTTGCAACGGGCAACAGCGTGCCCAGCCCGAGGCTTACGACAGCCAGCAGGGCGCAAAGGGGCAGCATCGCGATCCGCCCCGAGAAGACCGCGAGAAGGATCGCGCCGGCGAGCGCAACGGAGAGCCCGACCATCGGCACGCGCTTATAGTGGGTGAGGTGCGACATCGCCCGCCCCGACATGGTCGCGCCGAGGACCGTGCCGCAGGTCAGGGGCAGCAGGCCGAGACCGGAATAGGTGGCGCTCAGGCCCATCACCGTCTCGAAATACAGCGGCAGGTAGATCGTCAGGCCGATGAAGGTGCCCATGCCGAAGCCGGCGGCGACCGTGCCCCGGCGCACGACGCGGTTGGCGAGCAGATCGAGCGGGATCAGCGGTTCCGCGGCCGTGCGCAGGCGCCAGGCGAAGAGCGCCCAGAGCAGCAGCGCCGCACCGATCAGCGTCGCAATGGGCCAGGAGCGCCAGGGGTAGGCGGTGCCGCCCCAGGAGAGCGCCAGCAGCAGCGACATCGTCGCGGCCGTCATCAGCAAGGCGCCGAGCACATCGAGCTTATGCGGGCGCTCGTGGCGCGGCAGGCGCTTCAGCGCCGAACTCGTCATCCAGTAGGCGCCGAGCCCGAGCGGCAGATTGATCCAGAAGATCGCGGACCAGTGCAGCCGCTCGGCCATCACCCCGCCCAGCACGGGCCCGAGCAGCGAGGAGGACAGGAAGACGGCGGCGAAATAGACCTGATAGCGCCCGCGCTCCTTCGGCGAGACCATGTCCGCGACGATCGTCTGAGCCAAGGCGATCAGCCCGCCACCGCCCAGCCCCTGGATGAAGCGCGACGCCACGAGCAGAAGCGGCGTGGTCGACAGCGCGCAGGCGACGGAGCCCACGATGAAGATGACGATGCCGGACAGCAGCACCACCCTGCGCCCGTGAATATCGGCGAGCTTGCCGTAGAGCGGCGTAACGGCCGTCGAGGCCAGGAGATAGATCGTCACGATCCAGGAGAGGTGAGCGACATCGCCGAACTCGCGCCCCATCGTAGGGAGGGCCGTGGCGACGATCGTCTGGTCGAGCGCCGCCAGGAACATCGCCAGCATGATGCCGATCAGGATCGAGCGAATATCCTCCGCCGCCAGCGGCGCCGCATGAGACTGTGTGTCGACCCGCTGGTCCATGGAAATGGTGATCTTGCCTGCTTCTGAGGAATGGCGGACGTTAGTCAGTGCTCGTGTCATGCGCCAGAGTCACGGTGTGGGGTCGGCCCTGCGGTGACGGCGCAACGTCGGAGAAGAGGGATGCCGCTCGTCACAGCAGAGAACGCTATGCTGATCGTGATCGACCTGCAGGCGCGGCTGATGCCCGCGATCCATGACGGCGAGCGCGTGCTGCTGAATGCAACGCGGCTGGTCGAGGCTGCCCGCCTGCTCTCCGTGCCCATCCTGCTGACCGAGCAGAATCCGCGAGGTCTCGGCCCGACCGTGCCGGCGCTCGCGGACGCCGGCCCCGTCATCACGAAGATGAGTTTCGATGCCTGCGGCGAACCCGCCTTCGGAGAGGCTATCGCCCATGCCGGCGATCTCGTCATCTGCGGCTGCGAGGCGCATGTCTGCGTCGGGCAGTCGGTGCTGAGCCTGCGGGCGCAAGGCCGGCGGGTCATGGTCGCGGCCGATGCGATCGGCTCGCGCGCACCCGAATCACGCGAGATCGCGCTCCGGCGGATGGCCGAGCACGGCGCGGAGATCGTCACCACCGAGATGGTCCTGTTCGAATGGCTGCGGACGGCGGTCCATCCCCAGTTCAAGCCGGTCTCAAAACTGATCCGCTGATGCGGTCGGAGCACGCGCGGATCACGCATTCTCTATCAACAAGTAAGAGACGGATTCACCGATCAGATTGCGTAGCAACCCGATCGGATAGGACTCAAAGTGATGGACATCATAGAGTTCCTCATTCGAATAGATGATGTTACGGTCCTGCCTCACACGTGAGGTTGCAAAAAAGGGACTGGGGGGCACAAAAACCCGCGCTTCCGATTGAACCGGAATTGACCGTCGGGCGACCAAAGGGCAATCCGGTTTACCGTCGGGAAGCGTTGCGGTAGATATGTTCTTCGATCTTAGTGTTTATTGTCATCCTTTTCGCACTCGCGCGGTATCCCGCGCGAGGTTTTCTGCGGCCAAGATCGGCCGTGCTCCTGAATCGGGGGAGGTTGTCGTGAATTGCGCGTCTCTGGTTTCGGTGTTCCATGCCCGGCTGGCCGCAGCCCTCGCGCTGGTGCTCTGTGCCATGGCTCTGACTGTGCCGGCTTCGGCTGCCGTTCCGGAGCGCCGCGTCGCGCTGGTCATCGGCAACAGCGCCTATACCTCGGTGCCGCCGCTCGCCAACCCGCAGCGTGACGCCAAGGGCGTCTCCGCCGCCCTGAAGCGTCTCGGCTTCGAGGTCGTCGAAGGCTACGACCTCAAGATGGACGCGATGACGACGACTGTGCGCGAGTTCGCACAGAAGCTCGACGGCGCCAAGGCGGGGCTCGTCTATTATGCCGGCCACGGCATCGCCGTCGGCGACGAGAACTACCTCATCCCGGTCGATGCCTCGCTGCGCTCGGAAGCGGACCTCGACTTCAAGGCGGTCAACGTCCAGCTCGTGCTGCGCCAGATGCAGCGCGACGAGCGCGTCAACATCCTGATTCTCGACGCCTGCCGCGACAATCCGTTCACCAGCCAGCTCGCCGCCAAGTCCCGCGCCGTGACCCGCGGCCTGACGGCGATCGAGACGCAGTCGGCCTCCGGCATCCTGATCGCCTTCGCCACCGATCCGCGCGCCACCGCCATGGACGGCGAGCGCGACGGCAACAGCCCCTTCACCTCGGCGCTGCTCAAGCACATCGAAACCCCCGAAGTCTCGATCACCACGGTGATGGACCGCGTGCGCGCCGATGTCTGGGAATCGACCGGCAAGAAGCAGAAGCCCTGGACGAACTCCTCGATCATCGGCGAGTTCAAGCTCAACCCTTCGCTGAAGCTCGCTTCTGTCGATCCGGGCGTCGCTGCCACCAAGGCGATCGACGCCGCGGTTCCGGTCCCGGCCATGCCGGCGCCGGCCAGCTTCGACCGCGCCCAGCTCGACGTGAAGACCTGGGAAGTGGCCGAGCGCGGCAATTCGGCGGCTGACTATCGCGCCTATCTCGACTCGTTCCCGACGGGCCAGTTCGCCAGCTTCGCGCGCAACCGTCTCGCGAGCCTCGAGGCCGGGAAGCCCGCAGCGCGCGCGACCGAGGCTCCGGCCAGCGTCTCGGACGAGGACCTGAAGAAGGAAATCGGCACCGCGCAGACCGAGACGGCGATGAAGCTTTCCGCCAATGACCGCCGCGAGCTGCAGACCCGCCTGCGCCTCTCGGGTCTCCAGCCCGGCAAGGCCGCGGCCAATTTCGGCCCGAGCCACCGCAAGGCGATCCAGGAGTGGCAGAAGTCGCGCGGCATCCCGGAAACCGGCTTCCTCACCGCCGTGCAGGCCACCGCCCTGCGGGCCCAGAGCGAGACCGCCTATCAGCGCTCCCTCGCCGAGGAAGCCAGCAAGAAGACTGCCGCCCGCGAGCCGGCGAAGACCCGCAAGGTCGTCGACGAGGGCGAGGCGATGTACCAGCGCGATATCGCCCGCGAGCGCGGCACCACCCGCGGCACCACCGCTAGCGGCTATCAGGGCCAGGTCCGCACCCGCGAAAGCAGGGGCGCGGACACGAGCGGCGCCGCTGGTGCGGGCGTCATCGGCGGGATCATCGGCGGCGCCATCATGGGCGGCATCCTGGGTCGCTGAGCCAGCTACGCACGAAACGAAACAGAAGAGCCGGCCCTCGGGCCGGCTCTTTGCGTTTTGGCTGGACGGCGTCGCCGAAGCTCAATGCGCGGTCAGCCCGCCATTCTCCTCGATGAAGCCGACGATCTCGTTCACCCCGGTAAGCCGATTGAGATCGGAGAAGACGAAGGGCCGCTCGCCGCGCTGCTTCTCAGTGTCGGAGCGCATCACGTCGAGATTGGCGCCGACATAGGGCGCGAGGTCGATCTTGTTGATGATCAGGAGGTCGGAGCGGGTGATGCCCGGCCCGCCCTTGCGCGGGATCTTCTCGCCGCCGGCGACGTCGATGACGTAGAGCGTGATGTCGGCGAGGTCCGGCGAGAAGGTCGCGGCGAGGTTGTCGCCGCCGGATTCGATGAAGACCACGTCGAGATCCGGGAAGCGCCGGCGCATCTCGGCGATGGCCGCGAGATTGATCGAGGCATCCTCCCGGATCGCGGTGTGCGGGCAGCCGCCGGTCTCGACGCCGAGGATGCGCTCCTCCGGCAGGGCCTGCAGCCGGTTGAGGATCAGCTCATCCTCCTTGGTGAAGATGTCGTTGGTGACGACGGCAACCGAGTAGCGATCACGCATCGCCTTGCAGAGTTTCTCGGTCAGCGTCGTCTTGCCCACGCCGACAGGGCCACCGATGCCAACGCGGAGAGGGCCGTTTGCAGATTTCACGAGCGGAACACCCTGGAATATTGCGTTTCGTGGTTCATCGACATGATGTCCGCGACGAGCGTGCAGGCACCGAGATCGTCGAGCGTCGAGGCTGACGCCCGGCGCGCGGTGCGCAGCACGATGGGCTCCAGCGCCGCCAGCGCCGCGACGCCATCGCGCTGGCCTAGCGGAACGAGGCGAACGCTAGCCTGGACCAAATTCGAGGCGAAGGCGTGGAGATAGGCGACGAGCGCGTCCTCCAGCCGGACGGCATGGCCCGCAGCAGCCGCCCCGACGGCAACCGGATAAGGCATCGCCCCCTCCCCCTCCGCGAGGTCTCCGCCCCAAGCGCGCATCGCATCGACGAAGGCGCCGCCCTGCAGGGTCGTCTCCATATGGCGCTCGCGGGAGCCGGCCATCGCCTCGCCCAGTTCCGCCACTTCAGCGACATCCTCGCCAGCAGAAGCGCGGCGCCAGGTCTCGGCCAGCAGCACGGCGTCGTTCCAGCCGGAGCCGCGCTCGAGCAGGGCCTGCAGCCAGGCGACCAGCGAAGCCCTGTCGGCGATCAACCCATCATGGATCGCCCGCTCCAGCCCGTGGCTATAGGCGAAGGCCCCGACCGGGAAGGCAGGGGAGAGCCAGGTCATCAGCCGGGCCAGCGTCGTGGCTTCAGTCATGGCTGTGGTGATGATGCCCGTGGCCGTGGTCATGCCCATGGGCGTGATAGGCGCCATGCACCGGCTGGAAGCGCGCGACGACCTCCCGAACCGAAGCGCCGAGCCCTTCCAGCATGGTGCGGATGACATGGTCGCGCTGGATCAGGATGCGATCCTCGTCGATCTGCGCCGGCAGATGGCGATTGCCGAGATGCCAGGCGAGATGGCGCAGGGGCGCGGCCGCGCCCGGCCTGATCTCGTAGAGCTGTTCCTCGGCGGCGACGATGGCGATCGACCGACCGTCCTCCAGCATCAGTCTGTCGCCATCGGCGAAGAGCACGGGCTCGGGCAGGTCGACCATGATCTTCTCGCCCTGGTCGGTGGTGACGAGCTTGCGGCGCAGATGCCGCCCCGCATGGTCGAGGCGGAGCGTGCCGGCGGGCTCGCCGCCGCCATGGCTGTGAGACAGGGCGCGCAGCATCTCAGAACAGGAAATAGCGCTGGGCCATGGGCAGCACCGTCGCGGGCTCGCAGGTCAGCAGCTCGCCATCCGCCCGCACCTCATAGGTCTCGGGATCGACCTCCATATGCGGCGTCGCATCGTTGAGGATCATCGAGGCCTTGGAGATGCCGCCGCGCGTGTTCTCGACCGCGATCATGCCTTTGGCGACGCCGAGGCGCTCCTTCAGCCCGCCCGCGATCGCCGCCTGGCTGACGAAGGTCACCGAGGAGACGGCCGGGCCACGACCATAGGCGCCGAACATCGGCCGGTAATGCATCGGCTGGGGCGTCGGGATCGAGGCGTTGGGGTCGCCCATCGGGGCCGCCGCGATCATGCCGCCGACCAGCACCATCTCCGGCTTCACGCCGAAGAAGGCCGGGTTCCAGAGCACGAGATCGGCGCGCTTGCCGACTTCGATTGAGCCGACATGCTTCGACAGCCCCTGCGCGATGGCGGGGTTGATCGTGTATTTCGCGATGTACCGGCGCACGCGCAGATTGTCGTTATCGCCGGTCTCTGCCGACAGGCGCCCGCGCTGGACCTTCATCTTGTGCGCGGTTTGCCAGGTGCGGATCGGCACCTCGCCGACGCGGCCCATGGCCTGGCTGTCGGAGGAGATGATCGAGAAGGCGCCGATGTCGTGCAGGATGTCCTCGGCCGCGATGGTCTCCTTGCGGATGCGGCTCTCGGCGAAGGCGATGTCCTCGGGGATCGCGGGCGAGAGGTGATGGCAGACCATCAGCATGTCCAGATGCTCGGCGATGGTGTTCTGCGTGTAGGGCCGGGTCGGGTTGGTCGAGGACGGGATGACGTTCTGCAGCCCGCAGACCTTGATGATATCAGGCGCGTGGCCGCCGCCGGCGCCCTCCGTATGGAAGGCGTGGATGGTGCGGCCCCTGAAGGCCTTGACCGTATCCTCGACGAAGCCGCTCTCGTTCAGCGTGTCGGTGTGGATCATCACCTGGATGTCGTAGTCGTCGGCGACGGCAAGGCAGTTGTCGATGGCCGCCGGCGTCGTGCCCCAGTCCTCGTGGAGCTTGAGCGCGCAGGCGCCACCTTCGATCATCTCGATCAGCGCGGCGGGCTTCGAGGCGTTGCCCTTGCCGGACAGGCCGAGATTGATCGGCACCTGATCGAAGGACTGGATCATCCGGCCGAGATGCCAGGGGCCGGGCGTGCAGGTCGTCGCCAGCGTGCCATGGGCCGGGCCGGTGCCGCCGCCGAGCATGGTGGTGACGCCGGACATCAGCGCCTCGTCGATCTGCTGCGGGCAGATGAAATGAATATGGGCATCGACGCCGCCCGCGGTGAGGATCTTGCCCTCGCCGGCGATGGCTTCCGTGCCGGGGCCGATGATGATGGTGACGCCGGGCTGCGTGTCCGGATTGCCGGCCTTGCCGATGGCGACGATCATGCCGTCCCTGAGGCCGACATCGGCTTTCACGATGCCCCAATGATCGACGATCAGGGCGTTGGTGATGACGGTGTCGACGGCGCCCTCGGCGCGGCTCGCCTGGCTCTGGCCCATGCCGTCGCGGATGACCTTGCCGCCACCGAACTTCACCTCCTCACCATAGATGGTGAAGTCCTTCTCGACCTCGATGATGAGGTCGGTATCGGCGAGGCGGACCCGGTCTCCGACCGTGGGTCCGTACATCTGGGCATAGGCGGCGTGGGAGAGCTTGGCCGGCATCAGAGTTTCCCCATCACCTTCTGCTGGAAGCCATAGACGGCGCGCGCGCCGCCGAGCGGAACGAGGCGCACCTCGCGCTGCTGGCCGGGCTCGAAGCGCACGGCCGTGCCGGCGGCGATGTCGAGTCGCATGCCGCGGGCGGCGGCACGGTCAAAATCGAGCGCCTCGTTGGTCTCAAAGAAATGGTAGTGCGAGCCGACCTGGATCGGACGGTCCCCGGTGTTGGCAACGAGCACCGTCACCGACACCGCCCCTTCGTTCAGGGTGATGTCGCCTGCGGCGGGAAAGACCTCTCCGGGGATCATCGGCTCAGACTCCCGCGACCAGCCAGAAGCCGCCGAGTGCGGTCAGCCCGCCGGCGATGCGCGCCGCGATCCGCCCACGATGGGAGAGCGCGTTGCCGGCGAAACCGATGCCGAGACCGGCCGCGTGCAGCAGAGCCGTCGCCAGCGCGAAGCCAGCCATGAAGGAGGTGCTCGTCGCGTCGCCGAGTTCGCCGCCATGGGCATAGCCATGGAACAGGGCGAAGAAGCCGACGACCGCCATGCCGACCAGCGTCGGCACGCGCAGCGCGACCAGCGCCAGCAGACCGAGCACCACGACGGAAGCCGCGATCGTCGGCTCGACGAAGGGCAAGTCGATGCCGAGGAGCGCCGCGGTGAAGCCGCTCATCATCATGGTGACGAAGGCGAGCGGAATGGCCCAGACGGCGCGGCCGCCGGCGAGGAAGGCCCAGAGGCCGACGCCGACCATCGCCAGGATATGGTCCGCGCCGAAGAGCGGATGCGAGAAGCCGGCGGCGAAGGAGCCGTGCTCGGCCGGGTTGAGATGGGCAAAGGCGGGGCTCGCAGCCACGACACTCAGGATCAGGGCGAGGGACAATCTCTTCATGGCGACCTCTCGTTAGTGAATATCAGCGGAGCTGCGGCTCAGCGGATCGGTTCATGGACGGTGACGAGCTTGGTGCCGTCAGGAAAAGTCGCTTCGACCTGCACGTCGTGGATCATCTCGGCGATGCCCTCCATGACCTGCGCGCGGGTAACGACATGGGCGCCGGCCTCCATCAGATCGGCAACGCTGCGCCCGTCGCGCGCGCCCTCGACGACATAGTCGGTGATCAGCGCGATCGCCTCCGGGTGGTTGAGCTTCACGCCGCGCTCCAGTCGCTTGCGCGCCACCATGGCCGCCATGGAGATCAGGAGCTTGTCCTTCTCGCGAGGTGTCAGGTTCACGGTTGCATCCCTAGAGTTGCCAGACCTTGGGCAGCTGCCGGCCGCCCATGAGCAGAGTGAGCAGCGGCTCCAGCCGCCGTCGCAAGGCGAGCCCGGTCTCATCGACGAGGCGCGCGAGGAACTTGCCGTTCCAGGCGCTGGCGCCGCCGTTGGCGCCGATGATCTGGCGGGCGGCTTCCAGGAAGCGCTCCGGCGCAGAACCGGCGAATAGCACCGTCGCCATGGCGCGTTTGCCGCCAGTGACGGCGTCCGGGGCCATCTGCGCGACCATGTCTCCCTCGAAGCGTAAATCGTCCGCGAAGATCAGCCGGCCGCCACGCCGCACGCGCCAGCGGTCGCGCAGGCTGCCGCTGCGCAGCACCTCGCCCATCGCCATCCGGCCGAAGAGCACGGCCTCGACCGCGACGAGTTCAGCATCGCCCTCCAGATCGGCATCGAGCCGGCGCGCGAGCCGCCCGCCTTCAAAAAGGATGGTTTCCTGGGGCAGCCAGGCGAGCCGGGCTCCGTCCGCCAGCCGCAGGCGGTTTGCAACGACGGCATCGTCACCGGTCGAGCGATAGATGCGCTCACAGGCCTGGGTGGTGATGCACGCGTAAGCGCCGGTACCGAGATCGACCTCGGCGGCGAAGCGATCCCCGCCCGTCAGCCCGCCGGCGGTGTTGATGAGGATCCCCTGGGGAACGGCACCGTCAATGGCGCGCGGCAGGCGAATCTTGGCGCAGCCCTCCTGGAACAGGCGCTCCAGCCGCGTCGTGCCTGCATCGCCTTGAAAGCTCACGCCGGCGCGCCCGACGGCCCGCTGCATGCGCACCGGCCCGGCTCCTTGAATCGCCGGTATGCCCGCAGCTGTCAGCATCGCCAGAACAGTTTCTCCCCGAACTCTGCAGCGCAGCATTCAACCCCGCGTCGCGGATGGCAAGACTGCGCCCGCACCGCTTTGCCGAAAAAATAGGCAAATATCGTGCCACGCTGACGGCGTCAGAGGCGGCGCGAGAGGCGCGGGTCGAGCCGATCCCTCAGGCCATCGCCGAGCAGGTTTACCGCCAGCACGACGAGCGCCAGCGCCACGGCCGGGCAGAAGATCGTCCAGGGTGCGCGAGCGAGGTAGAGCCGGCTGGAGGCGATCATGTTGCCCCAGCTCGGCACCTCTGGCGGGACGCCCGCGCCGAGAAAGGAGAGCGAGGCCTCGACTAGGATCGCCGAGGCGCAGATATAGGTCGCCTGCACGATCAGCGGGGCAATGGTGCTCGGCATGATGTGGCGGAACAGGATGCGCGGCGTGCGCGCGCCGCAGGCGCGCGCGGCCTCGACGAAGGGCAGCTCCTTGACGCTGAGCACGATGGAGCGCACGAGCCGCACGACGCGCGGCAGCTCGGGAATCGAGATCGCCGCCACGACGATGGCGATGCTGCCCTGATTCAGCGCGACCATGGCGATGGCGAGCAGGATGGCGGGGATCGCCATCAGCCCGTCCATGAGCCGCATCACGATGTTGTCGAACCAGCGATAATAGCCGGCGAAGAGGCCGATCGTGAGCCCGACCAGGATCGAGATCGCAGCCACGCTCAGGCCGACGATGAGCGAGACGCGCGCGCCATAGACGACGCGGGCGAAGACGTCCTGCCCCAGGTGATCGGTGCCGAACCAGAGCTCGGGAGAAGGCGGGCGCAGCCGCCGGTTCGGCAGCTTCAGCATCGGGTCCCCGGCGATCAGCGGCGCAATGATGGCGACGCCGACGAAGAAGATGAGGATGAAAGCCCCAAGCAGCAAGGTCGGGTTGCGGCGCGCGAAGCGGCCGATGCGGGCGAGCCTGCCTCCGTTGGAAACGGGAGCGGCGGCGGAAGTGGGGACGGTGGTGATCGCTGTCATCGCTCGCCCTCAATGCCGGATGCGGGGGTCGATGAGTGAATAAGACAGGTCGACGGCCAGATTGATCAGCACGTAGACGCCGGAGAAGAGCAGGATGACGCCCTGGATGATCGGGTAGTCGCGCTTGCCGATGGCATCGACGACGAGGCGGCCGATGCCGGGGATGTTGAACACCGTCTCGGTGATGACCACGCCGCCGATCAGCAGCGCCACGCCGATGCCGATGACAGTGATGATCGGCACGCCGGCATTCTTGAGCGCATGCTTCATCAGCATGGCGCGGGCGGGGACGCCCTTGGCATTGGCGGTGCGGATGTAATCCTCCTCCAGCACTTCCTGCATCGAGGCTCGGGTCATGCGCGCGATCAGCGCGACATAGGCGAGGCCGAGCGTCATCGTCGGCAGCATGAGATGCATGAACCAGGGGCCGATCCCTTCCATGATGGATCGATAGCCCTGCACCGGCAGCCAGCGCAGCTCGATGGCGAAGATGTAGATCAGGCCGTAGCCGACGACGAAGGTCGGCATCGAGAAGCCCAGCACCGAGAAGCCCATCAGCAGCCGGTCGACCGGCCGGCCCGCCTTCCAGGCGGCGAGCACGCCGAAGGTGACGGCGATGCTGACGGCGAAGATCATCGTCAGCACCGCGAGCGACAGCGTCGGCTCCAGGCGCTGGAGGACGAGGGTCGAGACCGGCGTGTTCGAGAAGATCGAGACGCCGAGATCGCCCTGCACCACGCGCCACGCCCAGCGGCCGAACTGCACGAGCAGGGGGTCGTCGAGGCCGAGCCTCTGGCGGATGGCTTCGATCTGCTGCGGCGTCGCGTAGTCGCCGGCGATGATGGCGGCCGGATCGCCCGCCGAGAAATGCAGCAGCATGAAGACGAAGATGCCGACCAGCGTCATCACCAGGAGCGTCGAAGCCAGACGTTGGGCGAGATAGCTCAGCATATTCGGAGGTATCCTTCTTCAGCCGGCCCTGCCGCGAACGCATTCGCCAGATCGGCGCGGCAGCGATGGTGGTCCTGGCTCGGAGCAGGGTCGCGCTCCGCAGCCAACGGCGCCCGCTCGTCGCGGGCGCCGCCTTAGAGCCTCAGCCCTTCTTGACGTTCCAGAAGGGGATCAGCTCGGGCATGCCGATGAGGCCGGAGAGCTTGCGCTGCGCCGAGGGCTGGAACCACTGGCCGAAATACATGTGCGGCACGAAATCCCAGGCGTTCTGCTGCATGTCGCGGGCGACCTGCTTGCGCTCGGCGTCGGTGGCGGCCTGCGCCCACTTGTCCCGGAAGGCCTCGTGCTTCTCGTCAGTCGGCCAGCCGAACCAGCCCTTCTCGCCATTGGCCGCATGGCCACTGAGTGCCACGGGATTGCCGAAGGCGTTGACCGAGCCGGAGGTGAAGAAGACGTTCCAGCCGCCCTGGTCCGGCGGGTTCTTGACGGCGCGCCGGGTGATGACCGCTCCCCAATCGGAAGCCTGCAGCGAGACGTTGAAGCCGGCCTGGCGCATCCATTGCGCGATCAGGTTCGCGGCGTTGTTCATGTAGGCGATGTTGGTCGCCTGCAGCACGACGACCGGGCGGCCGTCATAGCCGGATTCCTTCACCAGCTGCTTGGCCTTCTCGATGTTCTGGCCGCCCTTGAACCAGTCGATATTGGCGTCGTTCTCCATCGGCGTGCCCATGCCGAAGAGCGAGGAACAGCCGCGATAGTATTTCTCGTCGCCGAAGGTCGCCTTCATCACCTCGGTCGGGTGGATGAGGTGGAGCATCGCCTGACGGGCCTTGACGTTGTTGAACGGCGGATGGAGCCAGTTGACGCGAACCCAGCCGAGCTGCCCCTGCTTGTTCAGGACCTCGAGCTTGATGTCCTTCTCACCCGCGAGCGAGTCGAGCAGGTCGACGTTCGGATACTCGATCATGTCGATCTCGCCGGCGCGGATGGCGGCGATGGCGGTCGCCTCGTCGGCGATGTTCTCGAAGACGACGCGGTCGACGTTCACGACCTTGCCGCCGGAGGTGAAGACGGCCGGCTCGGAGCGCGGCGCATAGTTCGGGTTGCGATCGTAGACGTAGCGCTGGCCCTGGACGACGGCATCCTGGTTGAAGAGGAAGGGGCCCGAGCCGATGATCGTCTGGATCTGCTGCATCGGATCGGTCTGCGCTTCCTTCTCGCGCATGATGTAGCAGACGTTGGTGGCGGCCTTGGCGAGCCATTCCACCAGCAGCGGATAGGGCTCCTTCATCACGACCTGAAAGGTCTTGTCGTCCTTGATCGAGGTGTCGGCGAGACGGGCCAGCATGTGCTGGCCGCCGCCGTCACGCGCGGCCCAGCGCCGCATCGAGGCGACGCAGTCCTTCGCGGTGACCGGGGTGCCGTCGGTGAAGCGCAGGCCGTCGCGCAGCTCGAAGGTGTAGGTCTTGCGGTCGTCCGAGAGGCCCCATTTCGAGACCATTTGAGGCTGCGCCTCGTATTTGTCGTTCACGCCGAACAGCGTGTCGTAGACCATCCCCGCGTGGTAGGAGGTCATGTTCGCGGTGGTCCAGATCGGGTCGAAGACACGAAGGTCGCCGTGCAGCACGGCGCGGATGGTGCGGTCCACCGAAGGGGTGGTCTGTGCACGGATCGTGGCCGGTGCGGCGGCAAACGCGCCCGCGGCCAAACTGCCCTGAACGAAACGGCGGCGTGACGTCTTCATGTCGTTCTCCTCCTCATAAGAAAAAGAGCCGCGGGCATTCGCCTCGTCTGGCCCTCACGAAGTCATGGATTCACCTCTCTCCTTCCCGTTGCGGCGCTTACGGCTTCAGACGACGAGCCGGCCCGGCGGGAGCGGATCATGCGGCCAGAGCGGCCGGTTGATCTTGCGATACGGATATTTGCGCACGTCGAGGTGCGAAGGGCCGCCGCCATCGGTGTAGATCACCTCGCTGGCGATCGGCCCGTAGGCGGCGTGGAAATGGTTCGTCGACTTGACGCTGACGATGCGCTTCTGCGTCGGGTCGATGCCGACGCTGGTGAAGATCTCCAGGCCCAGCGCCTGCGAGCGATGCGAGAGCAGCGAGATGTCGATGCCGTCGATGCGGATGCCGACCGCATCGCCGATCGGCACCTTGGCCGTACCGAAGCTCTGCGTGCCGTTGCGGACGGCGCCGAGCACCGTCACCTCGCCATCGACGGGCGTGCCCGAGGTCGAGGCGGCCTTGCCGCCGAAGCGCAAGGGAATCGTCGCGCCGACGCCGGCCGTGATGCAGAACGCGACGGCCACCGGATCCCAGACCGGGCCGATCGCCACGTCGCGGATGCCGCGCTCGCGCAGCCGGTGGATGATGTTGGTGTTGTCGGAAGCGGCGCCGCCGCCGGCATTGTCCGTCGAATCCGCGATGACGCTGGGGCCGTTGGCGGTGGAGCCGATGGCACGGTCGAGCGCCTCGTCGAGCGGCACAACCGGCGGCGCGAACTGACCCTTCAGCGATCGGAACTCCTCACCGAGCTTCGTCGCGAGCGCATCGCCCTTGGCCTTGTCGTTGTCAGTGACGACGAGGACGCGGGTGCCGATCTCGGGCACGTCGCCCTGCTGGAAGCCATGCGCCAGCGAGATGGAGAGGATGCCGTCCTTGCCTTCGAGGGCACTCATCCGATCGACGAAGGAGCGGCCGGGCTCGCGTGTCGTCGGCACCAACTCGATCATGCGGCAGTCATAGAGCGACATCACCGGCTTGATCTCGCCCTTCACCGTGCGGACGATGATGTCGACCAGTTCCTCAGCCCTCTCGACGAAGTCGATATGCGGATATTCCTTGTAGAGGATGATGACGTCGGCGAGCCGCACGCGCTTCTCGGTCAGGTGGCAGTGCGGGTCGAGCTCGACGCCGATCGGCACGGAAGGGCCGACGATGGCGCGGACATGCTCCAGGATGTCGCCTTCGCAATCGTCATAGCCATGCGCGACCATGGCGCCGTGCAACCCGAGCAGCACGCCATCCACGGGCAGCGCCGCCTTGAGCTGTGCAAGGATCTCGTCGCGCATGCCTTCATAATCGGCCTTGGCGCAGGTGCCCGAGGGCTCGGCCCAGAAGCAGGAGCCCTCGATCAGCTCGAACTCGCCGCCCTTCGCCCGCTGGCGCGCGACGTAGAGCGGAGCGGTCGTGTGGGTCGCGCGGTCCGGATGCTGCCCGGCGGGAAAGTAGGCCGAGGCTTCGAAATTCGCGCGGGAGGTCGGGACCGGCGAAAAGGTGTTGCTTTCGGTTGCAAGCGACGCGGAGAAAAGGCGCATATCCGACCCTTCTACCCAAGCAAGCAGGCATGTTCGGTTGGCCAGGAAGCGCGTGTCAAGCGCGAACCGCCATCGCCTCGAAAATGCTTTAGCCGGCGCCGCTGTCGATGATCATCGCCCGCCAGCGCGGGACCATCGTCTGGTCGTCGATCGAGTATCCCAGCCGGTATTCGTAACGATCCGGCCGATAGCAGGCCTGCAGCAGCTCCACCATACGTCCGTTCTCGTCCCGCCCCTCCCGCGTCATCGCGACCAGGGGCGTGCCGATCTCGACATCCAGATGCTGCGAGAGCTCCGCATCCGCGAGAACCGCCGTGATCCGCTCCTCGAAGGCCGCCAGACTGATGCCGGCTTCGATCAGCATCGCGGAAACCGGCAGCGACGAGACGGCCGAATGGGGAACAAGCGGCGCGAGGTTCGAAGGCAGGTAGCAGACGGCATGGGCGATCGGCGAGCTGGCGTCGCTGCGCACGCAGAGTATCCGAAGCAGCTCGACGCCCTCGGGCAGGGCGAACAGCCGCGCCACATTGGGCTGCGGCCTGACGAAGCCGTAGCCCAGCACTGCGACCTTGGTCTTGCTGGCGAGGGAGAGCTGGTTCTTCAGCACCTGGCTCTTCTGCTCGCCGGCTTCGGCCAGAGGCCCGAGCGGGAAGGTCCCGCGCCCGCGCTGGCGCAGCACGCGCCCTTCGCGCTCCAGCCGGTCCATCGCCTTGCGGACCGTGACGCGCGAAACGCCGAAGATCTCGGCCAGATCGTCCTCGCTCGGGATCGAGACGCCGGGCGGGTAAGAGCCGTCGCCGATCTTCTGAAGCAGGATGACATAGACCCGATGATAGAGCGGGATCACATCCCTGTCGGACGGCATCCTGTCGGCCGCCGTGCCGACCTTCGCTCGCGGCATGGGTCGCCTCCTGTTCGCCAAGATGTGCCGATGACGCCCATCGCATGCCGGATCGCTTCGCGCGGCATCAGATTATCGTTATATCTTTAATACTTATCGGATCGCGACGCCACCCGGACACACGCTGACCAACGGTGCCCGGATCGCCGACAACGATTGCGGGCACTCGCCGACATCAGGACCGCGGCATCTTGTAGTGGCCGCAATATTCCCGATAGCTGGTGTCGAGTATCTTCTCGCCGCCACAGGATTTCAGGGTCTCGGCTGCTGCAAGGCCGAGCTGCCTCGCATTCTCCGCGGTGTCCTCTTCGACGGCGACGACGCGCTCCTGGCCGTCGAGCGAGGTGATCTGCGCGTGCAACACGAGGCGGTCGTCCTTCCAGTCGCAGAAGGCGCCCACGGGCAGGCTGCAGCCGGCGCCCAGCGCGTGCATCATCTCTCGCTCGGCATCGACCTCGGCCCGTGTCCGCCTGCACTCGATCGTCTTGAGCAACTCCATGACGTGCCCGTCCTGCAGGCGAGCCTCGACACCCAGCGCGCCCTGACCCACGGCGTAGGGAAACATCTGCGGATCGAGCGCTTCGGTCGTTGCCTCGCCGAGCCCGAGCCGGCTCAGACCGGCCTGCGCCAAGATCACGGCGTCGAGCCCGTCCTCGCCATCGACCTTGGCCAGGCGCGGCCCGACATTGCCGCGGATCGGCACCACCGTCACATCCGGCCGCAGGCTCAGGATCTGCGAACGGCGGCGCAGCGAGCCCGTGCCGACGCGCGCACCCTGCCGCAGGCCATCCAGCGTCGCACCGCAGAGCACGTCGCGCGGGTCCTCCCGCTCCGGCACTGCCGCAAGGGCCAGGCCCTCGCGCAGGGAGGTCGGCAGGTCCTTCAGCGAATGGACGACGAAATCGACCTCGCCACGCAGGAGCTGCTCCTCATGCTCCGAGGTGAAGACGCCGATCATCCCGAACTGATGGAACTCGGAGACCCTGTCCTTGTCCGCGACCGTCGCAGCGGACTTGATCTCGAACTCGATGCCAGGGTCGACCTGCTTGATCAATCCAATGATGAAATTGGTCTGGGCGAGAGCAAGGGGACTTCGGCGTGTCCCGACCCGGAGCAGCATTCGTCTTTTCCCTTGCGCCGGCGAGAGGCCGGATCGATCCACCAAGACCAGCGATGCGGCCCGGATGCACCCGGCCACAAGGCCATGTCGGCGCCGCAAGCTCGGCACGGCGCCTTTCGCTGCGATAGAACCGATGCCGAACCAACGCAATGGTCAGAGCGCAGCGGATTTGACCTAGCGCATATTGGCGCGCAGCGAGCCGGGCCCTGCTAACCGCAACCGGCGTGTTCGAACCAACGCTCCGTCACGCCGGCCAATGCCGGCCAGGCCGATTGCATGGCTGCGAAGGCCGGCAGGTTCTTCCGGAACAGCGCGCGCAGCTCCTGCTGGAGCGCGTCGAGATCAATTCCGGTCGGCCGCCCGTCGCGCACGATGTGGCGCCCGTCCACGACGACATCACGGACACAAGCCGCATTACCGCGTGCGAAGAAGAGATCGAGCGGATCGACCGGCATGATCGCATCGCGATCGAGCATGTCCAGGTCGAGCACCGCGAAGTCGGCCGGCGCGCCGGAGGCGAGGCCCCCCTGCCCCGGAGCGCCCGTCGCGTGACGGCCATTGCGAATGGCGAGCTCGAGGAACTCGGCCCGGCTCCAGTTGCGCTTGAACCCAAGCCCGTCATGCGCGAGCTGGATAAGACGCATCTCGCGGATGGCATCGTCGTCCTCGTCGAGCGCCGCGCCATCGACGCCCACCGCGATCGGGCAGCCGCGCCGATGCGCCTCGGCGATCGGTCCAAGCCCGGAATGAAGGTGCAGGTTCGAGCTGAAATTGGTGACGATGGTCGCGCCGGCTTCCGCGATCATGCCGAGCTCGTCCGGGCGGGCGTGGACGCAATGAGCCAGCGTCAGGCGCTCGGAGAGAAGGCCGATGTCCTTGAGGTAGCGGACCATTCCGCCCGGGAAGGCACGATCGGCCCAGGCGCGCTGATAGATCGTCTCAAGCAGATGCATATGGACCCGCCGCCCGGTCGCGGCGGAACGCTCGGCGATGGCTTCGAGCAGCGCCGGCGAGCACCATTGCACGCCCGCCGGACCGTACTGGACATCGACGAGCGGGCCGGCGATGGCGGCGTGGATCTCGTCGACCAGATCGAGATAGGCGCCGGGAGGCGATGGCTTCCTGACGAAAAGCTCCTCGACGGGCTGGCGCGCATCCACCGGCAAGGCGTCGAGGATAGCGGCACTGTCGCCGTAGACGAGCGGGTTTTGGTCACGCACCGCCAGGGCGAAAGCGATGCGGATGCCGACATCGCCTGCCGCCCGCGCGATCTGCCGGGCCTCGTCGACGATCGGCATCGTGCCGCTCGGGCGCGTGTAGTGAACCATCATCGCGCCGCAACCGGCGCGGGCGTTCCTCGCCAGCGAGACGGCGGCAGCGAGATAAGGATCCGGCGGCGTGCCGAAGGCGGAGCGCAGGATCCAGGTTTCGAGCGGCAGGTTCCCCGCACCGAAGGAGGTCGCGCTCGGCCGCGCATGATCATGCGCGTTGACCAGAGCGGGGATGATCAGGCGCCGCGGGCCGGGCGCCGGCGGCTGATCGGGAAGGACGGCATTGATGACGCCGCCCTCGTATCGAAGCGCAGCATCCGCGACGAGTTCCGTGCCGGTGAACAGGCTCGTCGCGAAGACCGTCTCGGTCATGGGTTTTCCGCCGTTGTCTATCTGTTTTGTCGCATTTTCTTGACGCGAACCGGTGTCCACTTCGCTCGAAAATGCTCTCAGTTCGCCGTGTAGACCAGCTCGCGCTCGCCCTTCGGCGGGAGGAACTGTCGGGAGAAGATTTCCTCCGGCTTCGGCGTCCGCGCAAGCTGATAACCCTCGACGATAATGCCGATGGCGCGGGCCATGCGGTCATCCTTGGTGTCGCCTACGCCGATCTCCTTCATCTCCGGCGAGACGATGAGCTCGCTGAAGGAATATTGCAGGCGACGCCTCTCGACCTTCTCGTCGACGAGGTTGTCGAAGTTCATCACGCCCTTCATGCCGAGGTTCTGGTCCTTGGCGATCTCGAGCATCGCCTTGTTCGTGGCGCGCACGAGGCCCGCCACCGCCTTCGGATTCTCCTTGAGCAGCTTCTGCGAGACCATCAGGCCGTTCGAATAGAGATCGAGGCCGTAGTCGCCGAAGGTCAGCCAGTTGAAGTCCTTGTCCGGATCCTGCCGGTTGAGGAGCAGGTTGAAATAGCCGGTGATGTTGAAGACCAGCGCGCCGTCGATCTCGCCCTTGATCAGGAGCGGTTCCTGCAGGTTCGGCGCCATGTTCGAGAGCTTGATCTTGCTCATGTCGACATTGTTCTTGCGGGCGAAGACCTCGAGCAGGCGGGTGGTCGGCGTGCCCTGCGCGCCACCGAGCGTCTTGCCTTCGAGATCCTTCGGCTTGGCGATGCCCGCCGTCTTCTTGCTGGAGATCGCGAAGGGCGGGCGGTTCCAGATCATGTAGACCATGACCGGGTTCTCGCCCGGCTTGGCCGCGGCGTTCTGGATGATAGCGTTGACGTCGCCGAAGCCCGCATCATAGGCGCCGCCCATGATGCGCGTGACCGTCGCGCCCGAGCCCTCGCCCTGGTCGATGACGACGTTCAGGCCCTCCGCCTTGTAATAGCCCTTGTCGCGCGCGACGAAAAAGGCCGCGTCCGAGCCCTGCGTTTTCCAGCCGAGCGTGAACTTGATCGTGGTTTCCTGCGCCAGCGCGGAGCCGGCAAAGGCCAGCCCGGCGAGAAGCGTGGCGGTGAACGTCTTGAGCATCGTCTTTTCCCCTCTTGTTGACGAGTTTTGATCAGGCGGCGGCGAAATCGTTCTTGCGGTTGGCCCAGCCGGTGACGCGCATCTCGATCAGCGAGAAGGCGACGTAGAGCGCGACACCGAGGCCGGCGAGGATGAAGAGCCCGGCGAAGACCAGCGGCACGTTGAAGTTCGAGGAGGCGCTCATCATGACGTTGCCGATGCCGCGGTTGGACGCGACGGTTTCGGCCAGCACGGTGCCGACGAAGGCATAGGTGATCGCGACCTTCAGCGAGGCGAAGAAGAAGGGCATCGTCCGCGGCAGGCCGACATTCCAGAGGATGTCGAGCTTGCTGGCGCCGAGCGCCTTCAGCACGTCCTCCATCTCGGGTTCGGTGGTGGCGAGGCCGGTGGCGATGTTGACCGCGATCGGGAAGAAGCAGATCGCCAGCGAGGTCAGCACGGCCGGCACTGTGCCCGAGCCGAACCACAGCACGAAGATCGGCACCACTGCGACCTTGGGGATCGACGAGAAGCCGATCAGTAGCGGATAGACCGTGTCGTAGGCGGTGCGCGAGACGCCGATCACCGCTCCCAAAGAAACACCGAGCAGCACGCCGAGGGCGAAGCCGAGCATCGTCGTGCCGAGCGTTTGCAGGATATGCGGCCACAGGATCGGGAAGCGCTGAACCAGCGTCACGGCGACCTGGCTCGGGCGCGGCAGGATCAGATCCGACATGCCCGAGAACAGGCAGAACAGTTCCCAGGAGAGGAAGAACAGCGCGATCAGCGCGGCCGCCCCCAATTTGCGCTTGAGATCCGGCATGTCAGGCTCCCGGAGCGGCTGCGCCCGTGCGGGCGTTGACGATGAGGTCGCGCAGACGCTGGTTCAGCGCGACGAAATCGGGCTCGAAGGTCATGGCGATGCTGCGTGGGCGGGCGAAGCCGATCTCGCTGTCGTCGAGGATGCGGCCCGGACGCGCGCTCATCACGCAGATGCGGCTGGCCAGGAAACCGGCCTCGCGCAGATCATGAGTCACCAGCAGAACCGTCGGCCGGTGTTCCAGCCAAAGCTCCTGCAGGATCGCCCAGAGCTCCTCGCGCGTGAACTGGTCGAGCGCGCCGAAGGGCTCGTCCAGCAGCAGGAGGCGCGGCTCGTGGATCAGCGCGCGGCAGAGATTGGCGCGCTGGAGCATGCCGCCTGACAGCTGCCAGGGATACTTTCCGGCGAAATCTTTGAGCCCGACCTGGGCGAGCAGCGCATGGGCCTTGTCGCGGAAGGCGCCGCGCTTCTCGCGGCCATAGCTCGCGCGGAAAGGTTGCACGATCTTCAGGGGCAGCATGACGTTCCGCTCGATCGTCAGCCAGGGCAGCATCGTCGGGTTCTGGAAGGCCATGCCGATCCGGAGGGCCTTGGCCGCGACCTCGCGGCCGCCGACGATCACGGCGCCGGTCGTGGGCCGCACCAGACCACTGGCGAGCTTCAGGATGGTCGACTTGCCGCAACCGGACGGGCCGACCAAAGCGAGGAACTCACCATCCCGGATCTTGAGTGAGGTTTCGGACAGGGCAGGCACGGCGTTTGCTCCGCGCCCGAAGGTCACTGTCGTCTGCGACAGCTCAATCGCCGCAGGATGCGAGCCAGCGACAGGGGCGGTAGCGTCATTCACGATGGCGAGTTTGGGAAGAGCCTGACTCATGCGGTAAAGTGCATGCAATCATGATGCCATCCTGCATCCCGATAGCTGCGCTGCCTGTTGCAGAGCACTACGGGGCGGCGTTAAGACGGGGCGTTTTCAACCGCGGAAGCCCGACATGGTGCGCGACAAGGCCGCAGACGCTTCATCCGACAAGGTCGGGACGATCTGCCGGGCGCTGCGGCGCGCGATCATCGAACAGGCTCTCGAGCCCGGGGCCAAGCTACCGGAAGACGCGCTTGGAGAGCGCTTCGGCGTCAGCCGCACCATCGCGCGTCATGCTCTCGGCCAGCTGGCCGCCGAGGGCCTCGTGGAGCTGCGCCGCAATCGCATCGCCGTCGTCGCCACGCCGAGCTGGCAGGAGGCCCGCGACACCTTCGACATCCGCATCGAGTTGGAGCGCCTCGTTGTACGCCAGCTGGCGGGGCGCCTCGACAAGGCGCAGCTCGCGACCCTGCGCGCGCATGTTGACGAGGAGAACGCTGCGCGCGGCGGCCCGGATGCGGTGTCGATCCGCCTCGCGACCGAATTCCACGTCCTGCTCGCCCGGATGACCGAAAGCCCCATCCTGATCCGCTATGTCAGCGAGATCGCCTATCGCTGCTGCCTGACGCTGTCGCTGTTCGGCCGCCCGCATTCATCGGATTGCGCAGTCAATGAGCACCACCTGCTCATCGATGCGCTCGAAAGCGGCGATACGGAGAAGGTGGCGACGCTGATGCATCATCATCTCGATTCCGTCGCGGGGCGCGCGCTGGTTCAGCAGGCGAAGCCGCGGGGTCGCGATATCATGGATATCCTGGCGCCCTATGCCCAAATCGCTCCCGCCCCGTCGGCGGGCCGCAAGCGCCGCCTCGACGCCGCCGAGTAGCGGGTCGCAGAGCGTCAAGCCGGGCGATAGGCGGCGCCGCTTCCTCCGAATCGGGCCCCACGGAACCCAGGGGAGAGTTTGCGGTCCTCGCCTACGAGCGTGTTTTCCCGCCTCGCCATCGCCTCCCGCGCGCTCTTGGAAAGACAGCCTTCGGAGCACCCCCGGCCGCTTCGGCACACAAAGTGCATGCATGTTTTTTGCTCAATTGAATGCCGATCAACAAGCAGCAGATCATGCCGACCGACCACGCTCTCGATCTCGTCTTCCGTCGGGTGACGATCTCCGGCCAGCACCAACCGCAGGATATCGGCGTCAAAGCCGGAAGGATCGCGGCAATAGCGCCGCAGATCCAATGCGACGCTCCCGAGATCGACGCCGGTCGTCGGCTGGCCGTGCCGGGCTTCGTCGACAGCCACATCCATCTCGACAAGGCCTGCCTGCTCGGGCGCTGTGGCCATAGCCATGGCGGCCTTGCCGATGCCATCGCGGCCGTGGCGGCGATGAAGCGCGATTTCACGGAAGCCGATGTCTATGAGCGGGGCGCCAGGGTCATCGAAAAGGCGATCGGCAAGGGCACGACCCGGATGCGCACGCATGTCGAGGTCGATCCGCGCGCCGGCTTGCGGAGCTTTGCAGCCATCAAGGCGCTGAAGGCGGACTATGCCTGGGGGCTCGACCTGTCGATCTGCGTCTTCCCGCAGGAGGGGCTGACGAACGATCCCGGCACCGAGGAACTGCTCGTCGAAGCCTTGCAGGACGGGGCGGATCTCCTGGGCGGCTGCCCCTATACCGATACCAACCCGGCGGCACAGATCGAGAGGCTCTTCGCGCTTGCGCGCCGCTTCGATGTCGACCTGGATTTCCATCTGGATTTCGATCTCGATCCGAGCTGGATGCATCTCGACGAGGTCTGCCGCCAGACGCGGCGTCATGGTTGGGGCGGGCGTGTCGCGATCGGGCATGCGACCAAGCTGTCGATGGTGGCGCCGGAAGCGCTGGCCGCGATTGCGCAACGGCTCGCCAATACCGGCATCGCGCTGACCGTGCTGCCGGCGACCGACGTCTATCTGATGGGCCGACAGCAGAGCCATGCGATCCCACGCGGTCTTGCGCCGGCTCATCTTTTGATCGAGCACGATGTCGTCTGCTCGATCGCGACCAACAACGTGCTCAATCCGTTCACGCCTTTCGGAGACGGCTCGCTGCTGCGCATGGCCAATTTCTACGCCAATGTCGCGCAATGCGGCGCGAGCGGGTTCGAGCGCTGCCTCGACATGGTCACCACCATGCCGGCGCGCCTGATGCGGCTTGGCGACTACGGCATTGCCATCGGCAACCCCGCCGATCTCGTCATCCTGGACGCCGCGACCGCCGACGCTGCGCTGGCGGAGATCGCGGAACCCATCATGGGTTTCAAGCGAGGGCGGCTGAGCTTCGAGCGACCGGCGGCGCGGCTGAACATGCCGCTGTCGGAGAAGCCTGCGGGCCGATGAGCCGGGGCAGCGGCAACTGCCGGGCGTGCTATCCCGGCAATCGCGTGCTTGCCTGCCTCGCGCCCGCGATCATTCCGCCGGCAAATAAAGCTTCGCTCCCTTTCCGAGGAATTCTTCGGACTTCGCCGCCATGCCTTCGTCAGCCAGGGCTTCCAGCGCCTTGCGCTCGTTCTCGCCCATCGCCAGCACCTCCGCGCGCAGATCCTGCGTGATCTTCATCGAGCAGAACTTCGGCCCGCACATAGAGCAGAAATGCGCGACCTTGTGGGCGTCCTTCGGCAAGGTCTCGTCGTGGAATTCCCGCGCCGTGTCGGGGTCCAGCGCCAGGTTGAACTGGTCCTCCCAGCGGAAGTCGAAGCGGGCCCGCGACAGCGCGTCGTCCCGGATCTTCGCGGCCGGGTGGCCCTTGGCGAGATCGGCGGCATGCGCCGCGATCCGGTAGGTGATGACACCGGTCTTGACGTCGTCGCGATCGGGCAGGCCGAGATGCTCCTTCGGCGTGACGTAGCAGAGCATGGCGCAGCCATACCAGCCGATCATCGCAGCCCCGATGCCGGAGGTGATGTGGTCATAGCCCGGCGCGATGTCGGTCGTCAGCGGTCCGAGCGTATAGAAGGGCGCCTCACCGCATTCGCGCAGCTGCTTATCCATGTTCTCCTTGATCTTGTGCATCGGCACATGGCCGGGGCCCTCGATCATCACCTGGCAGCCCTTGTCCCAGGCGATCTTCGTCAGCTCGCCCAGCGTCTCAAGCTCGGCGAACTGGGCGCGGTCATTGGCGTCGGCGATCGAGCCCGGACGCAGGCCGTCACCCAGCGAGAACGAAACGTCGTAGCGGCGCATGATCTCGCAGATCTCGTCGAAGCGCTCATAGAGGAAGCTCTCGCGATGATGCGCCAGGCACCAGCGCGCCATGATCGAGCCGCCGCGTGAGACGATGCCCGTGACGCGGTTGGCCGTAAGCGGCACGTAAGGCAAACGCACGCCGGCATGGATCGTGAAATAGTCGACGCCCTGCTCGGCCTGCTCGATCAGCGTGTCCTTGAACACCTCCCAGTCGAGCTTGATCGGATCGCCGCCGACCTTCTCGAGCGCCTGATAGATCGGCACCGTTCCGATTGGCACCGGCGAGTTGCGCAGGATCCAGGAGCGGATGTTGTGGATGTTGCGGCCGGTGGAGAGATCCATCACCGTATCGGCGCCCCAGCGGATCGCCCAGACCAGCTTTTCGACCTCCTCGGCAGCGCCGGAGGTGACGGCCGAATTGCCGATATTGGCGTTGATCTTGACCAGGAAGTTGCGGCCGATCGCCATCGGCTCCAGCTCGGGATGGTTGATGTTGGCCGGTATGATGGCGCGGCCGCGGGCGATCTCGTCGCGCACGAATTCCGGCGTGACGAAATCCGGCACGCTGGCGCCGAAGTTCTCGCCATCGGCGTGGCGCTCACGGGCGCCCTCCAGCATGGCGGCGCGTCCGAGATTCTCGCGATGGGCGACATAAATCATCTCGGGCGTGACGATGCCGGCCCTGGCAAACTCGTACTGCGTCGTCAGCTGACCGGGCTTGGCCTGCAGGATCGGGCGCTCGGCCGGGCAGGCAGGAACGAGCTGGTCGGCGGAGATGTTGCCATTGTCCGCAGCCGTCACGGCCCGGCCGGGAACCTGCTCGAAACCGCACGCATCGAGCCAGGCGCGGCGCGGCTGCGGCAGGCCGGCGGCGAGGTCGATCTTCGCATCGGTCTCGGTATAGGGGCCGGAGGGATCGTAGATGCGCACCGGCGGCTCGGCGTCGGTGGTCAGCGCCACCTCGCGGAAGGGCACGCGCATCTCAGGATGCTCGGGCGCCGCGACGTAGATCTTGCGCGAGCCGATGATCGGCCCGGTGGTCACGCCGGTGGGGGCCGCGAATTTCGACGCGGCGTTGACGCTGTTCTTCTGCGGCTTGCTGTGGATGTTCATCGGGATCTCCGCCTTGGCTCAAGGTTCAGGAGACCCGGGATGTCGAGACGGTTCAGTCGCTGTATGCGGATTCGCCCTGACGAGCATGCCGCGTTCCAGTCCCTCCGCCGGCATGACCCGGATCAGGTACAAAGGGTTCGGCATCGCGCCATCTCAGCCCCTTTCGGGGCACCCCTCGGATGCGATCAAACTGGCATTGGCGGCGGCCGCCGTAAACCCCCGTTCTCAGCAAAGCGTCAGCGACCTGCCGGATGGGAAACGGCCGCGCGTGATGCAGCGGCCGTCAGCCCGAACGGCCTCACACGACGATGTCGCGCTCGGGAACAGCTTCGCCACGCGAGCAGAGCAGGATGTTGTCGAACATCCGCTTCACGGTCGGCGCGAAGTTGTCGGAAGCCATCGCCGCCAGATGCGGCGTGACCACCAGGTTGTCGAGGGTCAGCAATTCGCTGTCCGGCGGCAGCGGCTCGACCGAGAACACGTCCATCGCCGCCCCAGCGATCTCCTTCGCGCGCAGCGCTTCGACCAGCGCCACCTCGTCGACCACACCGCCGCGCGCGACATTGACGAGAATGGCGGTCTTCTTCATCGCGCGGAAAGCGGCCGCGTCGATCAGGTTGGCGGTCTCGGGCGTCATCGGGCAATGCAGCGAGACGATGTCCGCACGTTCCAGCAGCTCGGGGATCGTCGCGTAGGACACGCCGAGCACCGCTTCCTCGTCCGCCGGGAGAGGCTGGCGCTTGTTGTAGAGGATGGTGCAGCCAAAGCCCTTGAGCATCTTCGCGACGTTCTTCCCGATGGCGCCGAAGCCGACGATGCCGACCGTCTTGCCCGAGAGCATGAAGGTGTCGCCCGGGATGTTGCCGGTGATCCACTTGCCCTTCTTCAGCTCGGCATGGCCATGGGCCAGGAAGCGGAGCGAAGAGAACATCAGGCCAATCGCGAACTCGGCGACGGGCACGGCGTTGGAACCTGTCGTCCGCGCCACCCTGATGCCGAGCTCCTTTGCCGCGGCAATGTCGAGGTTGTCATAGCCGACGCCCCATTTGTGCAGCAGCTTCAGCTTCTGGGCCGCGCGCAGGACGTCACCCGAAACGGCAACCTGGCCGGAGATCGCATAATCGGCCTCTGCGATGATCTGCTTCATGTGCTCGTCGCCGCGCGCCGTGCCGTGGGTCAGCACGAAGCCCGGCGGCAGGAACGCGCGCAGCTTTTCGGCCCGTTCGGGCGCGGTCATGTCGAGCAGGACGATGGTCTCGGTCATGGGATGGTGTCCGGATTTCGGAATGAGTGTCGGGTGGTCACGTGAATGTCGGCCGGCATGCCGTTCGCGTCGTGGGCGAAGCGTTCATGCCGGGCGATGTCTGCGGCGCGAGAGCGATAGCGCTGTGGGGTTTTGCCCTCAAGCCTTCGCGGCGGCCAGCGCGTCCAGCACCATCTTGGTCGCGCCGGAGAGGTCGCCGAGCTTCTCGCCGGCCCTGACCCGATCCTGATTGCGCTCGCCGCGCTCCTGCCTCGCGATGGCGGCATCGGCGATCGCCTCCGCCTCGTCGCGCGGCAGCACCAGCACGCCGGACTCGTCGGCCAGGATCACGTCGCCGGCCTTCACCGGGACATTGCCGCAGGAAATCGGGTGATTGAGCGTGCCGCCGAGATTGTAGAGCCGGGTGGTGATCGGGGACATGCCGCGGCACCACATCGGGAAGTCGCTGTCCTGAATTTCAGTCAGGTCCGTGCAGGGGCCGTCGACGATGCCGCCGATCGCACCGGCCGCCTTGGCAGCGACGGTGACGCCACCACCCCAGCAGGCGTGCTTATCGTCACCGAGGCGATCCACGACGAGGATGTCGCCGGGGCGCAGCAGGCCGAGCGTGTGGTGCAGCAGGGTCGAATCCTGGCCCGGGATCGCAAGCGTCACAGCCGCGCCGGCGATGCGCTTGGTGCGCAGGAGCGGCTGGATGCCGCGATCCATGAAGCCCCAATGCTGCGAATGGCCGATGGTCGCGGTCTCGACCTTGAGCAGCTTCTCGACGAGAGCAGCCGGGAGCTGCTCCGGCATGGGGGCGATGCGGTAGTCGGGCATGAGTGTTCTCCTACTTTCCGACGGCGCGGGCGACGCCGACCAGGCGCTCCACCGCGACGATGACGATGAGGGTGGCGATGATGAGCACGACGGAGAGCGCCGCAATCAGCGGGTCGGTGCGGCCTTCGACATAGCGCACCATCTCGACCGGCAAAGTGGAAGCGCGCGGGCCGGAGATGAAGAGCGAGATCACCGTCTCGTCGAAGGAGAGCAGGAAGGACAGGCAGCCGCAGGCGATGAGCCCCGGCGTGGCCAGAGGCAGCGTTACGCGCCGCACCACCCGCCAGGGCGTGGCGCCGAGCGTCGCCGCAGCCGCCTCGATGTCATGAGGCAGGTTGGAGAGCGCGGTCGTCATCATCCGGATGACGAAAGGCACCGTCACCGTCATGTGCCCGAGCACGAGGCCCGGCAGCGTCGCGGTCAGCCGCAAGGGCGTGAAGAAGAGCAGGAGCGCGAGGCCGGTGATCAGGGTCGGCAGCAGCAGCGGCGCCAGGAAGAAGCTGGTCAGCGCAGACTTGCCGCGAAACTCACCCTTGGCCAGGGCCAGCGCCGCCGGCACGCCGACGACGAGCGAGAGCAGCGTCACGACGCTCGCCACCTGCACGCTGAGCCACAGGGCCGAGAGCAGCGGCGCATGCCCGACCAAAGCCTGGAACCAGCGCAGCGAATAGCCCGAAGGCGGGAACAGGATGAAATTATCGGCCGAGAAGGCGAGCGCGAAGACGACGACGATCGGCGCCAGGATCAGCGCGTAGACCAGCCCAGCGAGGCTGGAGAGGACGGGGCCGGCGCCGTTCATCGCTTCAGCCCTTTGGCCGCGAGGTTGGAGACGGTAAGCAGCGCCAGCAGCAGGACGAGGGTATAGATCGCCAGCACCGCCGCCACCGGCCAGTTGGTGTTGGTCGTCGCCTGCTCGAAAATCTCCGTCGCCAGCACGAAGACGCGGCCGCCGCCGAGCAGCTTCGGCGTGATGTAGGCCGACATGGAGAGGACGAAGCCCAGCCCCGCCGCGAGAGCGATCGCCGGCAGGCTGAGCGGCAACGTCACGCGCAGGAAGGTGCGGAAGGGCGAGGCGCCAAGCGAGCGCGAGGCCTCCTCCAACGTGCGGTCGAGCTGGCCGAAGCCGGCGAGCAACGCCAGGATCATGTAGGGCATGATGCTCTCCGCCAGACCGATCGTGACGCCGGTCCAGTTGAACACCAGCTTGAGCGGCGCCGAGATCAGCCCGAGCGATTGCAGCACACCATTCACGAGGCCGCGGTCGCCGAGGATCGCAAGCCAGCCGAAGACGCGCACGACGCTGGAGATCAGCATCGGCATGATCGCGATCACGGCGAGCAGCCCGCGCCAGCGCGAGGTGGTCCGGAACAGGAAGAGCGAGAGCGGGTAGGACAGAGCCAGCGCAATGGCGGTGGCGCTGAGCGAGAGCCAGATCGAATTCAGCGTCAGCTCGAAGGTGAAGCCGTCCGCGAAGGTGTCGGTCGCCGTCTTCAGCGACCAGGCCTCGACCATCGCGCCGGTGGGACCGACCTCGTTGAAGGCGTTCCGCAACAGCAGCAGCGTCGGCCAGGCATAGATCACCAGGACGAACAGCGCCGCCGGGATCAGCAGCAGCGGGAGGCGCGACGAGGCGGTCATGCCGTCTCGCGGGCGAAAGGCAAGCTGTCTTGTGCCCGCCAGACCACCGCGACCTCCGAGCCTTCCGGCGGGATCGTACTGCCGGACGCCATCTCGACCGTGAGCTGGCCGCCCGCCCCCTCGACCAGAACCTCGACATGGTCGCCGACGAAGACGTTGCGCAGCACCTTGCCGGTCACGCGCGCCGTCGCGTCGCCGGAGGGCTCCGAAACCGCGAGGATGCGCATGCGCTGTGGCCGCACGAAGATGTCGAAGGCCTGTTCAGCCGGGGCCGTCACAGGCTGGGCGGCGCCCCAGAGGGTAACGTTTCCGTCGCTGCCGCGCTCGGCGGGCAGCGCGTTCGCCCGGCCGACGAACTCGGCCACGAAGCGCGTGGCGGGGCGCTCGTAGATATCCTCGGGCGAGCCGATCTGCGCGATCCGGCCGCGATGCATCACGGCGATGCGGTCACACATCGTCAGCGCCTCGACCTGATCATGGGTGACGAACAGCGTGGTGATGCCGAGCGACCGCTGGATCGAGCGGATCTCGTGGCGCATCGTGTCGCGCAGCTTGGCGTCGAGATTGGACAGCGACTCGTCGAGCAGCAGCACGGAAGGATGGATCACCAGCGCGCGAGCGAGCGCAACGCGCTGCTGCTGGCCGCCGGAGAGTTCGCGCGGCCGGCGCTGGGACAGCCCCTCGAGCCGGACCATGGCGAGCGCCTCGTCGACCTGCCGGGTGATTTCCGCCTTCGGCCGGCGCCGCTCCTCCAGCCCGAAGGCGACATTGCGCGCCACCGACATATGCGGGAACAGCGCATAGGACTGGAAGACATAACCCATGTTGCGCCGATGCGCCGGCAACCGGGTGATCTCGCTGCCGTCGACACGGATCGAGCCCTGGTTCGGCTCGAGCAGCCCGGCCAGCATTCGCAGCGTCGTCGTCTTGCCGCAGCCGGAAGGTCCGAGCAGGGCGACGGCTTCGCCCTTCGCCACCGAGAGCGAGACGTCATCGACCGCCACCGCGCTGCCATAGCGCTTCTGCAGGCCGGAGAGTTCGAGATAGCTCATGGACGAACCTGTATTCTGGCGGACGCACGACATTTGTTGGGCGAACCCGGTCGTGGGTTCCGGGTTCGGCCTGCGGCCGCCCCGGAATGACAGTGTCGGGTCACGCCCATCACCGCGCTGCCGCGATCACCTCGCGCCGCCAGCGATTGTTCCACTGGTCGCGCACCTTCAGGATATCGTTCCAGTCGACCGGGATCATGTTGGCACGGCTTTCGGGCGCCGCCGCCGTGCGCGCCACCGCCTTCGGGTCGATCTGCGCCTTGCCGTTGACCGGGGCGTAGAACATCCGCTCCGTGAAGGCCTTCTGCGCCGGCTGCGACAGCGCGTATTTCACGAAGGCTGCGGCTGCGGCGCGGTTCTTCGAGCCGGCCGTCAGGTTGATGGTGTTGATCTGGAAGACCGAGCCCTCGGGCGGCAGCAACGTGCCGATCTTGCCGCCGGACTGGTCGCCATAGAGCTGCGAGCGGGCGTTCCAACCGGTCGCGACCTTCACGACACCATTGAGGATCAGCGAGTAGCCATCCGGATTCGGCTCGAAGGTCTGGATCGAGGGCGCCAGCTCCTTGAGCTTCTTCATCGCGGCGTCGATCGACTTGCGGTAGTCGCCGCCCTCCATCTTCTCGACCATCGCGGTCAGCGCCAAGCCCTGGATATTCGGCGGCGCCGAGATGGCGATCTGGCCCTTGAGATCAGGCCGCCAGAGATCGGCCAGCTTGGCCAACGGCGGCTTGAGGTTCTGGGTGTCGTAGACCAGCACGAGATGGTCGAACGTCACGGCCGGACCGAACTCGCCACCCGCCGCGCGGGCCTCCGGCAGCAGCTCTTCGACAACCGGGAACTCGGCCGGGGTCAGCTTCTCGAACAGCCCCTCGAGATTGCCGATGCTCGAGGTGGTGACATCCATGATGGCGACGTCGACCTGCGGATCCGCCTTCTGGGCGCGCACCGAGCCGACCATCTGGGCCGAGGTGCCGCCCGGCGCGTAATTGACCTTCACACCGGGATTGGCGGCCAGGAAGGGCTCGATCACGGCCTTGGTGTAGTTGTCCTGGAAGATGCCGGAATAGGACATCAGGGTGATCTGCCCGGAGAGGCCCTGTGCGCGCAGCACCGCCGGCATGGCGATGGTGGCGAGACCCGTCTTGAGAATGAGGCGGCGTGTCGGCATGGGAACCTCCTGCGGCTGGCGATCGTGGAGAGGCGGCGCTCGAATGTGAAACGCCGCCGCGGAGGCCGCGGCGGCGTTGGGATCAGGCTTCGACCTTGCCGGCGAAATGCGCGATGAAGCGGGCGCAGATATCGGTCAGCTTCTCGGTCAGGGCCGCGCCGGTCTCGGCCGAGCACAGCCGCGGATCGCCCTTGGCCACGCCGAGGTTGTAGGTCTCGTCATATTCGTTGGGCATCGCGACCTCGTGGCCCTCGAAGCTGGCGAGGCCGAGGCCGGTGAACTGTAGGTCGAGCAGCGGGTCCTTCTTCAGCGGCTTGCCGTCCGGGATCAGGTCCTTGCGGATCAGCTCCGGGAAGAGGTGCAGGCCGATCGAAGTCAGCGGGTCGGAGCCGTGGCCGGCCACCGCCGCCGCCTTGTCTGCGCCGCCGAGGATGCCGGGCAGCAGCCCGTAGCCGATGCGCCAGAGATAGAGGCTCGGCAGCACGATCTGCTCGCGCAGATAGAGCTCGCGCGCCACTTCGGCGATCGGCCCGACATTGCCGCCATGGCCGTTGATCACGATGATCCGCGTCAGGCCGTTGCGATGTAGCGAGTCGACCATCTCGGCGATGACCGTGGTCAGCGTCGCCTGCGAGATCGCGATGCCGCCGATCATCGAGCCGAACCAGTCGGCGCCGCCGAAGGGCAGGACGGGCGCGACCACGGTGCGCGTGCCGGCCTTGGTGGCGCGGATCGCGGCGAGCTCGGCGATCTTCTCGGCGAGAAGATAGTCGCCCATCGGCGCGTGCGGACCCTGGTCCTCATGGCTGCCCATCGGCAGCAGGATGATCGGGTTTTCCTTGTAGAGCTCGCGGGCCTCCCCGCCCGTGATCGTCCCCATATGCACGAAGGGATCTGTCTTGGCAGCCATGGCTTCTGTCCTTCCTGATGGCGTCTCGCGCCGGGTCGAGAGATGTCAGCGTTCCCTGGTGCGCGGATCGAGCATGTCGCGCAGGGCGTCGCAGAGCAGGTTCATCGCGAGGATGGTGAAAGTGAGAGCGGCACAGGGCCAGACGAGCAGCAGCGGCGCCTGTTCCATGGTGGCGCGCGCGCCGCGGATCATCAGCCCCCATGACGGAGCGGGCGGCACGACGCCGAGACCGAGGAAGGAGAGGCCGCTCTCCAGCACGACCGCCGCGGCCACCGCCAGCGAGAGCTGCACGAGGATCGGCCCGGCGATGTTCGGCAGCACGGTGCGGAAGAGCAGGTAGCTGCTGCGCGCGCCGAGCGCCCGCGTCGCCTCGACATAGTCCCGCCCCCGGACCGAGAGCACCTCGGCATGGGTGACGCGGGCGAAGCCGGGCAAATAGAGCACAGAGAGCACGAGGATCAGCGTCGCCGCGCCAGGCCCGAGGAGGGTGACGACCAGCAGCGCCAGCAGGATGGGCGGGAAGCACAGTACGATGTCCATGCTGCGCACGGACAGGAATGCCGCGGCCCCGCGCCCCCAGCCGCCGATCAGCCCGAGCGTCACGCCGACGAAACCGGCCACCAGCGCCGAGGCGAAGGCGACGGAGAGGCTGGTGCGGGCGCCCCAGATCAGCCGGGACAGCACGTCGCGGCCGAACTCGTCGCGGCCCAACCAGGAGCCGGCCATCGGCCCGGCCAGCCGGTTGGCGACATCCTGCCGGATCGGGTCCGGCAGCCCGAAGAGCGGCGCGCACAGCGCCGCCAGGATGATGAGCGCGACGCAAGCGCCCGGGAACCAGAGCCGCTTCATGAGTGGGCGATCCTGGGGTCGAGCAGGGCGTGCGCGACCTCAACGAGAAGGTTGATCAGCAGGAACAGCACCGAGATGGTCAGCACGATGCCGACGACCATCGGGTAGTCGCGCCCTTCGACGGCGCGCAGCAGGGGCGTCGACATGCCCGGCCAGTTGAAGACGTATTCGACCAGCACGGTGCCGCCGAGCAGCGTACCCATATGCAGGCCGAGCACGGTGACGACCGGGTTGAGCGCATTGCGCAGCACATGGACGAACACCACCCGCCGGGGCGCGAGGCCCTTGGCGCGGGCGGTGCGGACATAGTCATGCGCCAGCGCATCGAGCGTCGCCGCCCGCGTCATCCGGAACAGCACGGCAGCCAGCCCCTTGGCGATGGCGATGGCCGGCAGCGTCAGCAGCTTCAGATGCTGCGCCGGATCCTGCGAGAACGCCACGAATCCACCGGCCGGCATCAGCCGCAACGTCTGCGCGAAAAGCAGCACCAAGAGCGTGCCGACGACAAAGACGGGAACGGCCAGAAGCAGGGCCGTGACCCATGATGCAGCCCGGTCGAACACTCCGCCGCGATGCAGGGCGGCATAGACGCCGGCCGGCACGCCGATGAGGATCGCGAGCAGCGATCCGGCCACGATCAGCTCCAGCGTGCGCGGAAGCCTCAGCGCGATCTCCTGCAGCACGGGATAGTCGTCGACCAGCGAGTTGCCGAGATCGCCCCGGAGCACCCCCGCCAGGAAGGCGCCGTACTGCACGATCAGCGGCCTCTCCAGGCCGAGCTTCTCGCGAAGCTCCGCCACGGCGTAGGGGTCCGGTGAGGTACCGCCGGTCGACAGCAGCAGCTCAGCCGGGTCGCCCGGCACCATGTGGAGCGACAGGAAGACGATGGTCGCGACGAGCCAGGCGAGGAGGATCGCTACGAACAGCTTGCGTGCAAGCCAGGTCGCGCTCATCCGAAATACGTCTGCTCGAGCATGTTCCCGGACGAATTCGACAGAGCACCCGGCAGGTTGACGAAGCCCTCGACGCTCTTGTCCATGCCGTAGCCCTGCGAACGCCAGGCCAGCCCGACGAGCGGAACCTCCTCCAGGGCGGCGCGCTGCATCTCCTTGTAAATCTCGACGCGCTTGGCCTGGTCGAACTCGCCGCGCCCCTTTGCGAGCGCCGCGATGGTGCGTGGCGCGTCAACGCGGTAGGAGCGGCCATGGGCTGGAGACAGCGAGGTGTCCAGCACCACGGTCAGCCCGTCCGGGTCGTTGTTGTCGGCGGAGACGCCGTGAATCGCGATGTCGTACTGGCCCTTCGACCCACGCGCGACACGGGTCGACCAGTCGGGGAGCTGCAGCTCGCACTGGATGCCGATGGCGGCGAGATATTGCTGCACGATCTCGGCCGTATCCTTGTGCATGCCGAACTGCGCGGTGGCGAGCAGCGTGGTCTGGAAGCCGTTGGCGTAGCCGGCCTCGGTCAGCAGCGCCTTGGCGCGGGCCGGATCGTAGTTCCAGCCATGGGCGAGATCCTTGTCCCACCACGGCGTACCCTCGACGATCGGCACGCCTTCCAGCGGCTTGCCACGCCCGAAGAAGGCGACCTTGACGATGTCGTCACGCTTGACGGCATGGGCCACGGCGCGGCGCACGCGCGGATCGTTGAAAGGCGGCTTGGCGCCGTTGAAGAGCACGTCCATGAACGGCCCTTCCTGCGTCGTCAGCTTGAGGCGCGGATCGGCTTCCACGGCGGCCATGGACTGCCACGGGACGTATTCGATCATGTCGACATCGCCCGATTGCAGGGCGGCGTTGCGCAGATTCTCATCAGCGTAAACGACGAACTTGATGCCCTTCACCTTGGGAATGCCGGGCCGGTAGAACTTGTCGAAGGGGGCAAGCTCCAGCGACGAGCCGCGCTCCTGGCCGACCAGGCGGAAGGGACCCGCGCCGATGAACTCGGTGGGCGTCGATTTCCGCGAGAGGATGAAGGTGTTGTAGTTGCCGAACCAGCTCGGCAGCGTCGCCTGCGGCGTCTTGGTGACGAGGCGCACCGTCGCCGGATCGACGATCTCGACGCGCGCCACCTCTTGGAACTGCGCGCGCATATAGGCGGTCGATTTCTCCCCGGCGATCTGCTCGATCGACCATTTCACGTCATCGGCGGTGACCGGGTCGCCATTGTGGAAGACGCAGCCCTGGCGGAGCTTGAAGACCCAGGCGCCCTCCCCGTCGAGCGACCAGGACTCGGCAAGCTCGCCGCGCAGGTTGCCGTCGGGACCGTAGGAGACGAGGCTGCGGTGGATCAAAAGCTTCACCGTGCCGGCCGAGGCGCCGGTGGAGACCCAGGGCTGCAGGTTCGGCGGAAAAGCCGACAGCCCGTAACGCAGGATGCCGCTGGCGCGCTGCGCGTAGGCGGGACGACCAAGGATCGGGAGTGTCGCCAGGGGCGCGGCCATGCCGGCTCCGAGCAGTGTGCGACGTGAGATCGTCATCAGCATTCTCCTCGTTTCAATCATCCTGAGCCGGTCGCGTTTGCGCTGTCCCGGCTCTCCCTTGGCAGCAAGAAAAGCGCCATTCGCTCCGGATGGGTAGTCGCAAAACGCATGAGCGTTATGCGTCGTGTATACACGGTGGATTTTGATGCCGGCGCAACGAACGCGTATCGTGTGCGGAATTGGAGATCAGAGATGGTGGATGTGTTGACGCGGCGCGCGGCGTCCCGCGAGGGACGATCAGATGCCTCGAACGATGCGCGGCCAGCCGATGGCAAGCCGGCGCGCGAGCGTGTCTATGCCTATCTGCGCGAACAGATTCTGCGCGGCCTCTTCGAGGGCGGCTCCTTCATCGAGGAAGAGCAGATTTCCTCGGTGATGGGCGTTTCGCGCACGCCGGTCCGGGAGGCCTTCCACCGGCTGGAGGCAGAACGCTTCATCGATCTGCTGCCGCGCCGCGGTGCGCTGGTTCGGCAGGTCACGGCGCAGGAGCTCGCCGATCTCTACGAGACACGCCGGATGATCGAGGGCTATGCCATCGCCCGAATCTGCAGGGAGAAGGTTCCCCTTCCGCCACGGCTCGACCAGATTCTCGACGATCTCGATATCATTGCCGACAGCGACTATTTCCCGCGGGCTGAGCTGAACCGCGAGTTTCACTTCATCCTCGTGCGTATGCTGGGCAACGAAGTGCTGTCGGAGGTCTACCAGTCGCTGGGGTCGCGCCAGCAGCGCGTCACCATGCGCGCCCTGGCGGCGGATCCCAGCCGGATCGATCGCATCCGCCGGGAGCATCGTGAATTCCTGGATGCGCTTCGCGTCCATGACGAGGAGCGCGCCCGACTGGTGTTGGAAGAGCACCTGCGCCCCGTTGTCGGCGTGGTTTCGCAATTGCCTGGCTACGTGCCGGCTCAGATCGGCTGAGCCGGGGACTGTTCGCTTCCAGCCGCGTGCAAGGCTTTTCATAAGCCGATGCCTGGATGGGCGTTGAAGAACGGCTGGTCAGCCTCGACCCGCCAACAGTCGATCGCGCCCGGCAGCGGATCGCTGGGGATGCGTGAAGAACGGGTCTCGCTCCTGCCGAGACAACGCCCGTTCGAGCTCCACATGGCGTGGATCCGTCGACGGGCCTTGCCCACAGGCGGGTCGAAATCGCATGCTCGGCGCATGTAGCCGAGAGGACCTCGTGTCATGTCGAACGCACCGAAAGACCATCTCGATCGTCGCGAACTTTTGACTGCTTCAATTGCAACGGCCGGAGCGTCCGCCGCCCTCGCCTTCGCCGCCCAGAGCGCCAATGCGCAGGCGCCGGCATCGCAATCCGTTCCGCGAGCGTCCGGCACTGTCTATACCGGCGACACCATTCGCGGAAAGCGCGTCGTCAGCGCCCTCGACGTCAACGATCTCGAGTCCGGCAAGAAGCACCTGCTGTATTTTCAGGGCGTGCAGATGCCCAGCGGCCAGCACTGGTACGTGTCCGTGACGGTGGCCAAGGGCGCGAAGCCGGGCAAGCGCGTCGTCCTGACGAGCGGCGTCCATGGCGACGAGATGAGTTCCATCCATACGGTTCACACGGTGATGAACCAGCTCGATCCCGCCCAGATGTCCGGCACCGTCACCGCGGTCACCGATATCTCCGCGCCGGCGCTCGAAAGCATGCAGCGCCGCTGGCCCAACTCGGGCAGAGGCATCGACCTCGTCGACATGAACAGGGAGTGGCCCGGCAACGAGAACGGTCTCACGGCAGCCAGCCGGCATGCCGGGCTGCTGTTCAACCGGCTGCTGCGGCCCAATGCCGATGCTGCCATCGACTTCCACACCGGAACGACGGGCTTCGAGGTCACGGCCTTCAACATCGGCGGCATGGATGTGCCGGCGGTCAAGGCGATGGTCGAGCTCTATCCGGTCGGCCAGATCTACGACAACCACGTCTATCCGGGCGTCCTGCACAACGCGTTCATGGACGTCGGCATTCCCGCCTTCACGCCGGAGATCGGCGCGGCGCGCGTTCTGGACCGCGAGATGATCGCGCTGTTCGTGGAAGGCACCATGAACGTGCTGAAGCACCATGGCATCGTGCCCGGCCCGATGGGGCGCACGGGCAAGGACGTGAACGTCTTCGTCGGCAATAGCGCGTTCCCGATCCTGGCGACCGAGGGCGGGATCGTCGAGCACCTGGTCAAGCTCAATGACAAGGTCGAAGCGGGGCAGAAGGTGGCCGTCCAGCGCAACAGCTTCGGCGAAGTGGTCGCGGAATATGTGAGCGGCGTGGCCGGAGAGATGACGGGTCAGCGCAGCGACGCGATGTCCGAGCCCGGCAACCCGCTGGCGTTCATTCTCTTCCATCGGTCGCCGCAGGGTGGACCCGGGGAGTACCCCGAATAGAGCGCTCGGCGCCCCTTACGACATAGTCGCCTTGCCGGTGATGGGTCAGTAGCTAGCGATAGGTGCGGCACTGAAGGGCGCTGTCGAGAGCGCAACCCGCGAGGCTGACGGCTTCCATTTCACGCATCATGAGCGCGGCCCGGTGGCGCTCCAGCTGCAGCGATTGTTGCAGCTCGGTGAGCATGCGGCCCGCATCTCTGAATTGCCCAATTTGACGAGCCGCATCGCGCAGCCGCTGTTCCAGCGCAACGATTTCGCGCTGCGCCACCGCCATTTCCTCTGCCGACGCGGTCTGCTGGGCACTACTCTCCCTTGATGGCTGGGAATGTTGCACCGCTTCTGGTGAAGACTCTTCGGGCAGGGCCGCTGGCTCAGCGCGCTCTCCGGCCGCAATGCCCGCTGCTCGCGGGGATTCTACGCGGGCCTGCACCCGCTGCTGCGGCTCGGGCTCATCTGCATCGATCAGCGGCCGCAGCTCGACCTTCGGCTGCATTGCTGCAGGGAACGTATTATCGTTGGCCTGCTGGCGTGCCGGAGGCGTGTCCGTCGAGCCCTGTTGGGTAGCTGAGAGAGTCAGCTCCGGCCGCGCAGAGTCTCCCATCACATCGAGAAGCAGAACCGCCCCGGCCACGCACACGCCGCTGAGGATGAAATATCGAAGGCGCCAGAATGATGAGCGCGCATTGGGATTATCTGCGGCCTCGGAGTCTTCTTCTCTAAAGTAGTCGTCACGAGGCAGTGGGTGCCAATGCGTGGGCAGGATCTTGATCGGCTCGGCCTCTCGACCGATCCAGTTGCCCTGTCCGTCGGACCATTGCGCCACGTCGTACTTGCCGCATTCGTCATCCTCGAGGATGACGAATGCTCCGTTCTTCGGGGCGGTGGCGATTTCATAACGCACGAACACAACGCCTGTTGAGAAGAACTTGCCCGAGCGCTCCGCGCCCCGTCCCGCCCGACGGCAGCGCAAATTCGCCCGCGACATTCATCAATCGCGACCCATCAATTGCCGTAACGGAATCTCCTCCCGACAAAATATTCGGCATAACTGCCGAATGCCGGAAACCGCAGAGGCAAAGCTGAAAGCGCCGCGGATTTTACACGGCGCAGCTTCGCGTCTGAACTACTCTTTCGAGCAAGGCCATCCGCTCCGATTCCGGGCCGGGCGCGCATACTGGTCATAAGCCTGTTTAGTCACAGGGCACACGCGCTGCCGCGCTTAAGATCGTCGGCGTCAAGGTCATATGCCGGCATGTCCGCGCAACTGAGCGGACCCAATCGGCGTCGACCAAGGCTTGATGCCGAGGAGAGCGACCATGTCTATGACGACGCCGCGGGGCCTGCCGCCTTCATTCTCGATATCTGCGATACCGCACGGCCAATCCTGGCTGGCTCCGCAAATGGGCCCGTTCCTGCGCGCCGCCGTCGATACGACGGCGATCTGGATCGCCTTCCTGACGAGCTGGATCATCGTCGAGGAACGATCCATCTCGTCGCTGCTCTCGCGGGATTCTCTGCGCACGGTGCTGGCGGTTGCTTCCTGCGCCGTATTGGCGCTACTCATCTCCGTCGGATTGGGGCTCTACAACAGAAGCCAAAGCTACAGCCTGCGGGAGAAGCTTCAGCGCATCGGCGGCGTCAACATGGCGTTCTTCATCGCAGCCAGCGCGATCTTTCTGCTCACGGAGGCGTCGAGCGGGCTGACATTTCCCTTGCTGATCGCGACGGCGCTTGGATCGACGCTTCTTCTGTCGCTGGCGCGTGTGGTGTCCTTCGTCGTGCGATCGGAAGATCGCGCCCTCAGGCTGGCGGATCCGCGCGCAGGCGACATCGCCATCGAGGCTCCCGGCCGCGATACCCGCGAAGACAATGTGCTCGTGATCGGCGGCGGCGGGTATATCGGGTCGGCCCTGGTGGAGAAATTGCTCAGCCAGGGCCTGCGCGTCTCCGTCCTCGATGCCATGCATTACGGCGACGCGACCTTGTCCCATGTCTGGGGGCATCCAAATTTCAAGCTCATCCGAGAGGACTTCCGCCATATCGAAGCCCTCACGCGCGCAGTCGATGGCGCCGGCTCGGTCATTCATCTGGGCGGACTGGTCGGCGACCCCGCATGCGCGGTGGACCCCGAGCTGACGGTCGACATCAACGTGACGGCCACCAAGGTCATCGCCGAGATCGCCAAGGCGCGGGGCGTGCGCCGGTTCATCTTCGCGAGTTCCTGCTCCGTCTACGGCGCCAATGACGACATCGTGGATGAGGACGCCTCATTCAATCCACAGTCCCTCTACGCGCAAAGCAAGGTGGCCTCGGAGGCCGTCCTGAGGGACCTCAACGATGCCGACTTCTCGGTGACCTGCCTGCGGTTCGCGACGATCTACGGCATTTCCGGAAGGACGCGCTTCGACCTCGTCGTCAACCTGCTCTGCGCCAAGGCGGTCCGCGACGGGCTGATCACGGTCTTCGGCGCGGATCAGTGGCGGCCCTTCGTCCATGTCGACGATGTCGCGCGCGCCGTCGCCATGACGCTGGCAGCCCCGGCCAACCAGGTTGCGGGCGAGTGCTTCAACGTCGGAAGCGACGAGCAGAACTACACGCTGGGCGAGATCGCCGAGCTCATCAACCGGCAGGTGCCCGATGCAAAGATCACATCGGACGACACCTTCGTCGACAAGCGCAATTACCGCGTCTCCTTCGACAAGATCAGATCCAAGCTCGGCTTCCAACCGACATGGACGATCGAGAAAGGCATAGCGCAAGTCGTTACTCTCGTGAAATCCAACCAGATCGGCCACTATTCGATGCCGGAATACAGCAACGCTCTCTTCCTGAAGGAACGCGGCGTTCAAAGCTTCTCCCATTTCAGCATCCACGGCTGGGAAGCCGAGATGATGAATCTCCAGAAGATCGCGCGCGCGGCGGCAAGATAAGAGCGGGGAAAGACGATGAATTTCTATCAGGCTCCCAAGGAATCGCTGCTGGATTCCGCGACGCAGGCCGAGCATCTGCCCGAAACAACGCCGGCGGAGACGCTGAGCCCGCGCGCGAACATCCCGTGCTTCCGGCCGATCATCGGGGAAAGGGAGATCGAGGCCGCGACTGCGGTGCTTCGCTCGGGATGGCTGACCACCGGCGCCAAGGCGCGCGAATTCGAGCAGCGCTTTGCTGCCTGGATGGGCGACGATGCGGAGGCGATCGCGGTCAATTCGGCCACCGGCGGACTCCATCTCGCGGCGGAGGCCTGTGGCATCGGCCCCGGCGACGAAGTGCTCGTTCCGACGCTGACCTTTACGGCAACAGCCGCCGTCATCCGCTATCTCGGCGCCGAGGTCGTGCTCGTCGATGTCGAAGAAGGGACGCGTTGCATCGATCTCGATCAGGCCGAACGGCTGCTGACGCCGCGCTGCAAGGCAATCATGCCGGTTCATTTCGCCGGCTATCCCTGTGACATGCCGCGCGTCCTGGACTTTGCCCGCCGGCACGGCCTGCGCGTGATCGAGGATGCCGCCCATGCCCTGCCAACCCGCTGCGACGGCCGCCTGATAGGCTCCTGGGAATCCGACGCGACCGTGTTCAGCTGCTATGCGAGCAAGCCGATCACCACCGGCGAAGGCGGCATGATCATCACGCGGGATCCGAAGATCGCCGCGCGGACCCGCACGATGCGCACGCACGGCCTCGACCGGGACGCCTTCGACCGCTTCCGCAAGGTGGGGGCCTCATGGTCCTACGACGTCGTTGCGCCGGGCTTCAAATACAACCTCACCGATGTCGCCGCCGCTGTCGGTGTCGTCCAGCTCTCGCAGGCCGAGGTCTTCCAGGCGTCCCGGCAACGGGCGGCAGAGCGCTATCTAGAGAAGCTCGCCGGCCTGCCGATCGAATGCCCCGCGCCCGCGCCCAGGGGCGGCCTGCATGCCTGGCACATGTTCCCGATCCGGGTTCATGAGGACGCGCCCGCCGATCGGGATGAGCTGATCGCAGGCCTGACCGCAGAAGGCATCGGCACCTCGGTCCATTACCGGCCGCTGCACGCGTTGAGCTACTGGAAGGAGCGCTATGGCTGCAAGCCCGGCGATTTCCCGGTCGCGGACCGATATTTCGCCGGCGCGGTGACGCTGCCGCTCTTCCCGGGCATGTCCGATGGCGAGGTTGATCGCGTCGTCGACGCGGTGCGCAACATCCTGGAGTAACCCGGAATGTCTGCCGGCAACATTTTGCTCACCTCAGCTCCGGCATCATCCCTGACGCTGGTACTGAAGCGCGCGCTGGATGTCGTGGGATCGGCTTTCGGCCTGGTGGTTCTGCTGCCGCTGTTTCCGGTCACCGCGCTCGCGATCAAGCTCGACAGCCCCGGGCCCGTGTTCTTTCGCCAGGAACGCGTGGGGCGCCATGGTCGCCCGTTCCGGATCTACAAGTTCCGGTCGATGACCGTGGCGGCGAGCGGCTCCGCCCTCACGGTGCGGGCCGACAAGCGGGTCACGCGCATCGGCGCGATTCTCAGGAAGACGAAGCTCGACGAATTGCCTCAGCTCATCAACGTGCTGTCCGGCGACATGTCGCTGGTTGGCCCGCGACCGGAAGTGCCGGAGTTCATGAGGCACTACTCGCCCGAGCAGCGCGCCGTCATCCTGTCGATGCGGCCGGGAATGACGGATTACGCGGCGATCCTGTTTCGCGACGAGAGCGCCCTGCTCGATGGGAACGACGACCCCGTCAGCTTCTACCGACACCGCATCATGCCGATCAAATTCGCCCATTACGAGCGCTACAGCCGCGATGTCGGCGTAATGAACGATCTGCGCATCATCCTCGCAACCGTCTCGCTTCTGGCGATCGGCCATGTGCCGAAGCGGTTGGGGATCGAGAGCAAGGTCACGCTCGTGCCCTGCGCGACTGGCGGCGAAGGCCAGCGCTAGAGGGCGCTGATGTTAGACGGAACCTCCACGTCATCCCGGACAAGCTCGGGATGACGGCGTGTTTCCGCAGAAAATCAGCAGGTTTGATCCCGGGCCGCGCGGCTCTTATCCCTAGTTCGGAGAACGCGCGGCACCGGCATTCGGAGCGGCCGTGACTCCGGCCGTCATCTTGTCGCCAGACGGGACGCTGCCGGTCGTTTCCGGCATGTCCAACCCCATGGTGAACTCGGTCCGCAACGCCACTTCGACCAGATCGCCGGGCTGGAGCTCGGTATCCTCATTCGCCGTCATGGTTTCGCGGCCCTTCTCGCCCCTGCGGACGATGGTGAACTCCGGTCGGATCTCCCCTCGGCCGAGCGACAGGCGCGCGAGCTTTTCGCCTGCGACCTGGAGCCTCACCTGAACCTGGCTGAGGAGCATGCGCGTATCCCGCAAATCCTGCAGCAGCTTGATCTTGCGCTGATCGTCAAGCCGCTCGAGCTGCCTGGCGGCCTCGTCCTGGCGCCGCCTCACATCCATGAGCTGCGCGCCGGTCTGCAGCTTTCGGGTCGAGGAGAGAAGGACGGCCCGGCGTGCGTCTGTGACCCGCGGGCTCGGCAAGGCTCCCTTGCCGAACATCTCCTCGACCTTTGCCAGCTCCTCGGTGTCGGCCACCGTCCCTTTGGCTTCCGTCGCCTCCTGCGCGGCGAGCAGGGCGGCCTGATCCTCCGCCTTCTTGATGGAGCGGTCGAGATAGGTCTTCTCGCGGTCATAGTCGGCCCTGTCGGCCTTCAGCTGATTGACCTCCAGCTCGACGATCTCCTTGATCCTTTGAGGCGCGACCGGCGAAGGCGTGAGGCGATCGGCCTCGATGAGATCCTTGCCGCCCAGCGCCGCGTTCAGGCGCAGGATCCGCGCTTCCGTTCGTGCGTGCTCGATCCAGAGGCCCTGAATCTCGCTGTTCAGTTCCGCCGCCTGAAGGATCGGGTTCTCAGGCCGTTGCCGGAGCACGTCGTATCCGCCGGCGAGGGCCAGCAATTCGCGCACCGTCATCTGCGGGCGGAAGGGCAACTCCCCCGATTTCGAGACGTCGCCCTTGGCGTAAACGGGCCGGTACTGCGCGACGCTGGCGGTGACCTCGTCGGCCTCGATCGCGATCGCGTATTCGCGCCCGTCCTGAGCGCGCTGCCGGAAGACCTTGCTGGCCATCCTGGCCTGAATTCTCGCCTCCATCTCGGAGGGATAGAGACCGACCACCGACACGCTGCCGAGAGCCGGAAAGGAAATGCGGCCATCCGGCTGCACCGTTACACGGCGCTGGAGCTCGGGAATCCTGGCGACGACGACCTCGATGACATCCCCGACCCCGACGCGATAGTCGGCCTTTGCGGGCCCGACCCAGCCCCATGCGCAGGCGATCGCCAATGTCGCCGCCAGCCCACGGACTGGTGTCCACGGGAGCAGCCCAGCCGAAAAACGGCCTGATCGAGCGGACAGTCGAACGCGTGGCATGGGCGCACCCCCTGGCTTCGCCGGCAGGGGCGGGCCTCGCATTCCATACGACCACAAAGGGTCGGGAACGCGAGTGCCAAGCCGGCAAACGTTACGAAGACTCCGGCCTCAACCGCGCAAGACGGCGCGGCGAAAGAGAAGGCTCAAAACTTACCGAGCCGCCTCTTCGCCGCGTTGTCAGCCATCGTTCCGATGAGCGACGTTCCTGACCTGCAGATCGAGGCCTCCCAACATGACATGTCTCGTTCCATGCGATTCCGCGATCTGCGCCGACCCGTTGACCAGCGCGGAAGGCGAGACGCCTGCATCCAGCTCGGCCGGTGAAGACGCGGTCGTGGCTCCGGCCTCCGCTTCTTTGACGCGAAGGAACAATCCGCTGTTCATCGCCCAGATGGCGGCCTGCGTGCGGTTGTGAACGTGAATTCGGCGCAGGATCGCTTTGACATGCACCTTAACGGTCGCCTCGGCGATGCTCATCTTGCGCGCAATCGTCTTGTTCGAGTCCCCCTCGATCAGACAGCTCAAGATGGATTTGTGCCGAGCCGACAGGCGCGAATGATAAGCGCTGCCCGAGGGATCGAACGGCTGCATCTCATGACCGTCATCATCGGAATCGGACATGTTGCCCTGGTTCCAGCGATACTGATCCCGACGGGAGGCGTCGTTGCCCTCCTGATCGTCAAAGAAGATCCGCGGGGCAGAAGGCTGGTCCCTCTCATCATCGAGGATGGTCAAGATGGCCGGAGGCAAGACCGTTTCGCCAAGCATCACCAGCTCAAGCGACTTGATGAACGCCTCGCAGGTGGCAATCTTGACGAAATACGCGTTTGCTCCAGCGCGGAAAGCCGACAGCATTTCAGGTAATTGATGTCGATGCGCCAGCATCGCGACCCGCCCGGCAGGGCAACAGCTCTTGAAATGAGCGACCTGCTCGATGGACGATTGGAAATCATCGCCGATATCGACGATCAGCAGATTGATATCGCCGTGCGCCATCAGTTCCGTGACGTTCGCGTCGATGCGCGGCCTAGATGCGATGATCTTGAATTCGGCTGCCGCCAGAACGCGAGCCAGCCCCTCCCGAAGAAGGGCATCCGAGCCCACGAGAACGGCTCCAATCGGATCCATGACAACCTCCTCGGCTTCGCCGCTTTCGGCGCAGAACCAGAACTTTCTCCCCCCGAACTACTTAAGGCCCCTCGATTGATCGATTTTACATCCAAATTCGAAGCATTTCTTGACGGGAGATTTTATTAAATTCGTCTTTGTTTTGTATTTATTATAGGACGATCATTCTCACTCTGCTTGATCTCTTATTTTTATAGTCATCGCGCAGAGAGAATTTGTATAGATTGGAATCCATCTGCCTATTACGTCAACGCGCCTATCGTCGCATTCAGTCGATAGCAGGTAAGCTTACGCCAGCCAGATCCAAGTGTCCACGTTACACGATTCTATGCAACGTCTGACGTCGAGACGGCAAGAGTCCAAGGTCCAACCATCCGATAGACAAAAGTCTGCCTGCTTGATCGCCAAGTGTCCAGCGCAAACTCTAGAGGATTCCGGCCGGCAAAGCCGTTCGTCGAACAGAACCCGTTTCGCTGAGACGATCAGGCTTCATGCGACGTCAAAGTACGTGCCTACCTCGATATAGGCATACCCCGTCATACGCGAGCGCCCATTACTCTCGCATGTTACTGCTATTGAACGGCAAACCGAGTTCTGCCGCCTGAATTCGTACGGTATCTGCCAACCGAAGGCATGAAGCCCATGAACACAGTTTCGCACGGCATAACGCCCGGGGCCCCGGTGGCCAACGATACGGCGAACGCAGAACCGGGGGCACGCAGATGACGCCACACGTGCTTTGCGTCGGAGGAGAGGACCACGCGCTCCGCATCCCGTTTCTGCTCGCTCTGCAAGCGCGCGGGTTTCGCGTGAGCGCGGCCGCGACGGCGGATCCCGCGCCCTTCGCGGCTGCCGGCATCGCGTATCACCCTTTCCATTTCAATCGTTTCGTCGCGCCGCTTTCAGATCTGGCGTCCCGTACTGCTCTCAAGAAGTTGATCGCCAGTATTCGCCCTGAGATCGTGCAGAGTTTCGACACGAAACCGAACCTGCTGGTGCCGCTTGCTGCCCGGGGGGTGGCGGGCATGCGCGTCGTCTGTACGATCAACGGTCTCGCGTATCTCTATTCGTCGAATTCACCGAAGGCGTTGTTCTTTCGCCCGATCTGGCGAGCATTCCAGCGGATGGCTGCAGCATCAACGACGGCCATGGTGTTTCAGAATGTCGACGACCAGGCATTCTTCGAGCGGAACAAGCTGATGCGCGGCAGCACCAGCCAGCTGATCGCGGGCTCGGGCGTGGATGTCGACAGATTCGACCGCGCAGTGGCAGAGGGGCCGGCGCCGGAAGCGCTTCGGGACGCACTCGGCCTTGCCGGCCATGAGGTCGTCATCACCGTTTCGCGCATCACGCGGCAGAAGGGCATACCGACCCTGCTCGAGGCCGCGGCGATGATCCACCGGCAGCGGCCGGGTGTTCGTTTCCTGCTCGTGGGTCCGCGCGAAAGCGAAGGGCCGCTTGCTGTGACGCAGGCCGAGATCGACCGCCACAAGCCGTATGTGCTGGCGGCCGGACTGCGTTCCGATGTGCCGTCGCTGCTGAACATGGCGGACCTGTTCGTACTCCCGACGGAGTATCGCGAAGGCATTCCGCGCGCGCTCCTGGAGGCGTCCGCCGCATCGCGGCCGATCGTCACCACTCGCATGCCGGGCTGCCGTGACGTCGTTCGCGATGGCTGGAACGGCTATCTGGTCGCGCCGCATTCGCCAAAGCAACTGGCGGGCCGGATTCTCGAACTCCTCGAGGACCGCGAATTGGCGGCAGAAATGGGCGCGCGGGCTGCACTCCGGGTCCGAAGCGAGTTCCATCTCGAAGGTGTCGTCGAGCAATATGCTGCACTCTACAGGCAATTGGCCAGCGGCTTGCGGCAAAATTCCATGAAGATTTCACTCGATGAGGCGGCTCACAACCCGCATCACGAAGACCCGCTTCGCCTGGCCGGAAAATGAGGCCGCTTCACATCTTAGTCTAATCGAAATCACACCGTAGCGGAATCCGAACTTCCGGGACTGACATGATTGTCGACCTGCTTCTAGCCTCCGGTATTGTGTTGTCGGCCGCCTCTCAGCTCAGGCCGACAAGCCTCCCTTTCGGCCCGGGGGAAGCCTTGCTCTTGGTCTGGCTTTTCCTGGCCGCGGGCCGCGAGGTCGCCAGACTTGGGCCGCCGATGACGTGGCCGCTCACGATTTTGTTAATCTTCTGGGCGGCCTTCACCGTCGCCCAGAGCCTCGGAACGATGACGGGCTATCTCGTCGGCGACGTTTATGACCGTGACCTGCTCCTCCACAACGTCATGGCCTATGCGCTTCTGGCGATTGTCAGCAGCCTGATCGTCGTCGGCCCCGGCGCTGCGGCGCGGATGCATCGTATGACTTGGCTGGTGGTCTCGGTGGGGGCCGTAGTCCTCCTGCTCCAGCTCGCTCACGGCTTTGACCTGATCGACATCCCGTCGGTCGATCCCTGGTATTGGGGTGTCCGCTTTCGCGGCTGGTCGGCGAACGCGAACCAACTCGCGCTGCTCTGCGCGGTGCTGACACTGCTGTCGCTTCACTTGGCCGACGCCGCATCGGGGCCGGGTGCACGCCTGGCAGCCCTCGCCTGCGGCGGCGTCGCCATCTGGGTCGGCCGCCTGACGCTGAGCGACACCTTCATTGTTGTCGTGGCCTGCAGCGTGCCGATCTTCGTCGCGCTCAAGCTGCGAAGCTGGGTGGGCGAAGCGAAACCCAGCCTTCGCCCCGCCCTGGCGTGGCTCGCCGTTATAGCGTTCCCGATCATCGTGATGGCGACGATTCCGCTCGCCAACACGATCCTCACCGAGGCCAAGGACGTCGCCCAGGAGATGGCACGCGGCGAAGAGGCGGACACCGAGCGTTCGGCATCCATCCGATTCTTCGTCTGGAATTCAGCGATCGAACGGGGGCTGGATTCGGGATTGATGGGGCTGGGTCCGGCGCCCCACATCACAAGTCCGTTTCCGGTCTCGCTGGGGGCGCGCTCGGAAGAAGCCGTGAAGTATTTCGATCACCCCGAGACGGGCTTCCTGCCGAACTTCGAAGCCCACAACGTGTTGCTCGACCTGTTCACGCAGAGCGGCCTGCTCGGCATCCTCTGCGTCGCCGGCCTTGGAGCCGCATTGCTAGCCGGCACCTGGGCCGGGAAACTGGACGGACTCACAACGCTGATCTGCGGCCTCGCCATCTTCAGCGTCTTCCACTTCATCATACGACATCCGATTTTCTGGTTCGCCGTCGCGTTGTGTCTGGTTGCCGGTGATGCAGCCCGGCAGTCGGTACTACCTCGGAAGAGGGGCTGACATCATGCGCTCCAAAAATGGTTTCATTGACCTCTTGAAGGAAAGCAGTCCCTGCGGGCTGGCCGCATGCAGCCCGATGAAGACATCGCCGCGCGATCGAAAGGCCGGAGCCGGCGAGCATGCCATGAGCATTGACCGTTCGCCGCCTAACCAATGAACCGTCGAGACTGAGCCATGCTGCAAACCGTCGATGACCATATCAAGGGCGAGCCGATCGAGCCCGAGCGTCTTCGGTCAGTCGCGCGCCGCGTCAAACGGCGTCCGACGGCAACCGCGGAGGTACCCATCGCTCAGGAGCAGCAGTTCCTGGATGTCCTTCGCGTGCTCTATCGCCGGCGGCGAATGATCCTGACGGTCGCGCTGGTTGGCGCCTTGCTGGCGGTCGCCATCGGATTGGCGGTCCCCCCTCGGTATACCGCTATCGCCGAAATCGCAGTGGAGCCGCCGCTGCAAAGCTCGGTTGGCGGGCGGGCCGTCTCCCTCGAAGAAGAGATGAACATCGACACGCATATCGCGCGGCTGAGTTCGCGCGATCAGATGGCGCGTGTTCTCGACAGCCTTTTGCCCGCCGGCGCGGCGAGCGCAGAGCCGGCGCAGCCGGCGGCCGACGTCCATGAGGCCGTCGATCCCGCGTTGAACCTAGGCATCGGCCTGAGCCTGGACGAGTTCAGGCGACGCCTGAAGATCTGGACTGGGTTCGGTCAGACGCCCAGCGCATCCTTGACGCTTCCGCAACTCGAGCGCGACGCGAAGATCCTGCAGACTCGCCGCTCCCGCCTGATCAGCGTCGCGTTCACGTCGAAAAGCCCGGAACAGGCGGCTGCGGTGGCAAACCGCATCACCGAGATCTATGTCGATGCCAGGAACCTGCAGAAGCGCCAGTCGATGGACCTCGAACTGGCGCGCATCGGCGAGCGGATCAGTGGCCTCAAGCAAGAGGCGGAGAATGCCAGATCGGCCGCGCAGACCCTGCTGATCCTCACCAAGAGACAGGACGAGCTGCGCGGCGAGATCGAATTCATCACGCCGGACCTCAAGGTCGCCTCCGTCGCGAAAGCACCGGACAGGCCAAGCTCCTCCAATCCGCTGCTTTTCATCTTTCCGGCTTCGATCCTCTGCGCGATCGGCGCCTGCGCGTTCGCCGTGGTCCGGGAACGCCTCGACGGCAGCCTTCGCAGCGAGCGCGACGTCAGCGATGCGCTCGGCATCCCCTGTGTCGGCCTCGTGCCGAAGACGAGGCGCATGGCTGCGGTTCGTCGTTACAAATATCTGCGGAAGGAGCCGTTCGCGCCCTATTCGGAATCGATCAGAGCGGTGGCTGCGACGTTGAGGATCGCGGCCAAGGGCCGGCGATGCAAAGTCGTCCTGATCAGCTCGAGCGTGCCGCTGGAAGGAAAGTCGACACTCGCGCTCAGCCTCGCCACCTACCTGTCCGGCCTCGGCCGGCGCGTGCTCCTGGTCGACCTCGATCTTCGGCAAGGCTCGTTTCTGGCCCCGCTGCAGCAGCCCAACCGGGGCGATGAAGGGTTTCGCGATCGACAGGTGCCGAGCCGTTCGCCGTCGGATTCCATCCTGCATATTGCCGATGTCGGGCTCGACTATCTCCCGGTGCAGCGCAACAGCATCGATCCATTACTCTTCGTGAGCGAGTATCTGCCGCGCTCGATCCGTCAGTGGCGGGACGATTACGACTGCGTGATCATCGATGGGCCGCCGCTGCTCGGAACAGCCGAGGCACGCCTGCTGCCTCTGGTGGCGGATAGCGTGCTGTTTGCCGTGAAATGGGCCGACACCAGGCGCGAAGTCGCCCAGAACGCCATTCGACTCCTGCGCGAGACCAGCGGCCTCGGCAGGGAATGGAGCGAGTTGACGACCGCCATCCTGACGCAGGTCGATATGAAGCAGCACGCCCGGTACCGGTTCGGCGACGCCGGCGAGCTGGCACTGAAATACCGCAAGTACTACGCCCGATGCCTCAGGGCGTGGCGCGCCCCAGCACCAGCGAAGGGTTTGGTCGCCAGCCCTCAGCGTCGTCCCGCTGCACAGGGCGAAACTCCCGCATTGCCCGCCGAATAACCGGTGACGCCATGGCGACCGAAGACCTCGAGAAGCGATCGGTCCATCGTCTGGCCCGTGGCGGTCTGACGGCCTTCATCATCTATAGCTCGGGCGTCGGGCTCGCCTATTTCTCGCAGCTGCTGATCGCCCGTTTCATCGGGGTGGAGGCCTACGGCATCTACGCCTATGCGATCGCCTGGGTGACGGTCCTCGCCTATGGGGCGGCGCTCGGTTTCGACGTGGCGCTGCTTCGGTTCCTGCCGGCTTACGAGGCCAAGGGCGCATGGCCGCTTTTCCGAGGGGTGATCCAGTACGCCGAGCGACGGGCGCTGGCGGTCAGCCTCATCCTCATGCTGTCCGGCGCGGCTGTGGTGCTGGTGCGAGATGTGCCTCCGCCACTCAGGGACAGCTTTCTCATCGGCCTCTTCCTGGTTCCGGTCTTGGCGCTGCTGTGGATCCGCAGTTCCATCGTGCGCGCCTTCGGCGGCGTGCTCTGGGCGGTGGCGCCGAACCGCCTGATGCGGGACGGCATCCTTGCCACGCTGGTCGCCGTCGCAACGGTGGTCATGGGCTGGCGGCTCGATGCCGACATGGTCATAAAGCTGACGCTGGTGGGGGCCGTCATCGCGCTGTTCTTCGTCTCGCTCGGCATGCGCAGGCTGCGCCCCGAGGTCATCGACGACGTGGCGCCTGCCTATGATGCGGCGGTCTGGCGCCGGGCTGCATTGCTGCTCGTCATCATGGCCGCCGCCGAGGCGCTTCTCAATCGGACCGGCGTCATTCTGCTGGGCTGGTTCGAGGACACCAGGGCGGCCGGAATCTACAGCCTGGCCTTCAATATGGCCTTTGTGGTCGCGCTGCCGCGCGTCGCGATCAACACCCTGTTCGCGCCCACCATCGCGGGGCTCTACGCCAGAAACGAGCACGAGATGCTCCGGAATCTGATCGCGAGGACCGCCCGCTGGTCGATGGTCGCGTCAGGCATTATCGGCACCGTGCTGTTCGTTCTCGCTGAGCCGCTCTTCTTCTGGTTCGGTCCGGGCTACGAGGCCGGGGTTCCCGCCCTTCGCATTCTCCTGGCCGGGCATATGATGACGGCAGCCGCCGGTTCGCAGCTCCACGTCATGACCATGACGGGACACGAGCCGAATGCAGCAGTACTGCTTGTCGCCAGTGCGCTCGGCAATCTGGTTGTGAGCTCAGGGCTGATCGGTCTGTTCGGCGTGAACGGCGCAGCAATCGGCACGACGGCGACCCTGATCGTCTGGAACCTGGCGATGGCCGTGTTCCTTTGGCGGCGCCTCGCCTTGCCGCCGAACATGTTGTCCAGCTTCCGATTGGGCCTCGCCAAGACTCGGCGACTTTTCGCCTACCGAGCCTGAGATCCTCGCGGCGCGGTCAACTACTGATGTTTCAGCTCGACCATCACGGCGCAGCGCAGCTGTCGCGCGACGTTCCATCTCCTGATGCCGAGATGAAAAACATGGAACAGCTCGAAAACCCCAGGCAGCTTGGCGAACCATGTCGGACCGTTGGTCATGAACCGGACATCGGAGACGTCCAGGCCGACGCGCTTCGCTATCGTGCGAAATGTCTTCTCGACGTTGCAGCGGAACACGGTGGGATACATGTCCGCCTCATGCCCCCTGCCGTAGCGATGGCGGCCCATCAATATGTGGAATTGCTGCGGCGTCAGGCGTGCCGCAAGGGTCTTATATGAGTATGCATTCGGTGTCAGGACTAGAATCTTGCCGCCCGGCTTGAGCAATCTCTTGAACTCCGACAGGACCGTTTCGGGATGATCGAGATGTTCGAATACATATTCCGAAATGATCACATCAAACGTCTTTTCAGGCAGCGGAACTGACTCGAGCGACGCCAGATGGAATTCGCTGTGAAACAACGTCTCGACGCGCGAATCCAAATCTATACCGATCACCTCGCAGCTATCCTTGAACTGCTCGCTGACCTTGTTCTTATCCCAACCGCAGCCCGCATGCAGTATCTTGGACCCAGGCTCGACCAGATCCGCCAAACGCGCGCGATATTCGTTCGTGGCGACTTGGCCGTCTTCCCAAATGACTTTCATGATGCGGGTACGGAATTTTTGCCCCGGAAGACCCAAGTGAACCTCCTGCCGCTGCTATCATTCAACGTAACGACACAAAGACCTACCGACGCGGATCGTCCGCTTCTCGGCTTCGCGCGATCAGCAAAGAAAGGCCGGCGACCAGGTCAGACATGATTGGATCGTCTCGATCGCTCTGGTGCCTGCCGCAGAGCGCTTTCCGTCTGGAACCCTCAGCTTCTCCTCGTCGATCAGGCGGCCGATCGTCGTCCAGGGGAAGGCGCCGGCGAGAGCGATGAAGCGCTCCTCGCAACGGCCGAGGTTGATGCGATGGCGAAACATCTCGAACGCCTTCATCCCGGAAACACGGGGCTGAGCCGCATCGATCTCCCATGGATGGATGTAGAAGACATAAGGCCGCCCGGAGCGCAGAATGGCGTGCACGCCCTGCACCCAGAGCGCATAGGGAGCCAGCCGAAAGTAACCGCCGCCGCCCCAGGGGATTCCGCGCTTGCCGAGCTTGAGGCAGGAAATCGAGACCTCGTGGAAGCCGTCGCGCAGCAAGGTGATCGGGCGGCCCGCATCCACCCCTGTCAGCCTGCCGTAGCGATCATGCGCGATCGTCGGCACAACCGACGAGTCATAGTCGAAGCCCAGTTCCTGCAGGATCGGGATCGCCCAGTCCGTGATGGAGAAAGACGGCGCCCGATAACCGCGGACCGGCGTGCCGAGCAGATCTTCGAGGCAGCTCTTCGCGCGAGAGACATCGGCGCGGAATTCATCCGGCCTGAGCGAGGTGACGAGCTGGTGGCCATGGCCATGGCAGGCAACCTCATGCCCGGCTTCGGCGATCCGGCGCACGAGCCTCGGGCAGCGCTCGGCGACCCAGCCCAGCACGAAGAAGGTGGCATGGACATTGGCCGCCTCGAGGATCTCCAGCATGCGCATCGTGCTGCTTTCGACCCGCAGCTCGCACGCATCCCAGGCGTCGGGGGGCACTGCACGCGCCAGGTTGGCGGCATGGAACCAGTCCTCGACGTCAATGGAGAGCGCAACCCTGCCAGCCATGCCGGAGCCCGCGCCAAGACGATCGGGCTGACGCGTCAGGCGCTCAATCATCGGAGCTCGCTCCATCGATCTGCCCGCTGAAGATCCCGCTGCAAACGCAGCCTCTATTCGTAACATGACTGCCGAACGGCGCCTGCGTCTCTAAGGAGGTATGCCTACCGGGGGTAGGCCGCCCTCCCCCCGATGCGCCACGCTTGCGGGTCCAAAATCGGCGCATGATCACCGCCCCCGGACCGCGCGGCCGATGAAGCACCTGCGCGCAGTGGTCTCGGGCGTGAGGAGCGGCGTGCACCGATGCAGCATCTCGAGGTTGTGGACCTTGCGCAGATCGGGCGAGACGACGAGTGGCAGGCCTATGTCGAGGGCAATCCGGGCGCCTCCCCCTATCACGCACTCGCGTGGCGAGGGATTTCGCAACGCAGCTTCGGCCATCGCAGCTGGTACCTGATGGTGCGAGAGAGCGATCGCGTGCGCGGCGTTCTCCCGATCGTCGAGATGCAGAGCGCCTTGTTCGGGCATTTCTTCGTCTCGCTGCCCTTCCTCGACTCCGGCGGCATCCTGGCTGACGCGCCCGAGTATGAGGTCGCCCTGGCGACTGCGGCGGCGAACCTCGCCGCGAAGAGAGGCGCTCGCCACATCGAGCTTCGGCAACCTGCCGGGTCGACGGGCCTGACCGATGCGGGGTGGAGCGTCCGCCAGCACAAGGTCGTGCTCGCCATCGACCTCGACCCGGGCCCCGAGAGCATCTGGTCCGGCCTCAGCTCACGCCTGCGCGGAAAGGTCCGGAAATCCGGCAAGGCGGGGGCCGTCTTCTCGGTCGAGGGCAGCGAGGCGCTGGATGAATTCTACCGCGTCTTCGCGCTCAACATGCGGGACCTCGGGACACCGGTCTACAGCCGGGCCTTCTTCCGCAACATCCTGCGCGCGACGAAGGACACGTCGATCCTGCTCGTGCGGCGTGAAGGACGCGCCGTTGCTGGCGCGATCGCGCTGCGGCACGGCGACAGGATCGAACTGCCGTGGATCTGCTCGGATTACGGCGACTCCAGCCATCACGTGAACGAGCTTCTCTATTGGAGCGCCATCACCTGGGCCTGCGGCCTGGGCGCGCGCGAACTCGACCTCGGCCGCTGTTCGGTCGACTCCGGCACCTATCGCTTCAAAATGCAGTGGAATCCCCAGACCCGCCCCTTGTTCTGGTACTACTGGCTCAATGCCGGCAGCGCCCTGCCGGAGCTGAATCCGAGCAATCCGAAATTCGCCTTCGCCATCCGATGCTGGAAGCGAATGCCCGTGGTACTGGCCAACCGGCTCGGGCCCTGGATCGTTCGAAGCATCCCCTGAATTCGGGACCTGCCGCTACTGCGGCCAGGGCAGGCGGGACACATAGTCGGCCACAGGGCCGCCCGCGATCCCCCAGTTGCTGGACCAGATGACCTGCGATCCATCGGGAGACGGCGAGGCATGGGTCTCGCCGATATAGGATTCCACCACATTCCGCGTCTGGGCGATGCGGCGGATTTCGCCGCTGCCGTCGATGCGGAGCGCGACGACCTCCTGATAGAACGGCGCATAGCCGGCCGCGCCCCTCACCTTGCCGTAGGTGCCTTCGTAGCTGACGAACACCCAGCCGGGGCGATTGATGTTGCGCGTCGAAACATGGGCGCCATAGCCGGCCGGCGCCAGCTTGGTGACGACGCCATCGGCAAGCCTGCGCTTGATGATGTGCCATTTGTCGGGATCCGCCTTGCTGATGCCGACATAGACGTCGCTGCCGTCGGCATCGACCGCCATGTCGCCATGCCCCGGCCGATGATGCTCCATCCAGCTCTGCACCAGGGTGCCGTCGACGGTGAGGATGTAAGCGACATCGGTCCCGTCATCCTTCGTGCTCAGGCAGGCGATATAGCCCCCACCGGGCGAGATGCCGCAGTAGTCATTGCGGCCCGGCAGCTTCGCGATCTCGATGTCCGGGTATTTCTTCTGCTCCGCGATATCGTATGCGAACGCGACCAGCGCGCCCGCCGCGTTGGTCGCGCGCAGCACCAGGCGGTTGCCGTCATGCGAGAGATTGCCCTTGTAGGGGCCGAATTCGAGGTTGGTGTAGCCCTTCGGCGTGTAGATGGCGCGCCTGGCGCTGGTACGGGGCGCCCAGGCATAGACCTGGCTCGCGCGCACGCAGATCATGATCGCCGGATCGGTCGGATGCCATTTGCAATCGTCGTCAACGGCCCGATGGAAGGCGGGCTGGTAGCTCTGGCCATCCAGAAAGCAGTGCCCGTTGCAGCCCTTGGTGATCGCCAGCAAGGTCTGGTCGGCATTCCACGCCTGGGCGCTGGAATAGCGGTGCCGGCAATAGCCGGGTTCACAGACGACCCCGGCCGCCATCGGCTTGCCGGGATCCGTGACGCGGGTCAGAACCGTGGCCATGGTGGGATCAGTGAGCGGCTCGAGATAGGCCGGGCGCGGCATGGGAGGCGCCGGCAGGATCCGGGCCTTCGCCAATTGGTCGATCGCTGCGGCGTCTCCTTGCAAGACGCCGAGCAGCGCGAGCGCGCCGAGCCCCATCGATAGCGCCGATCGATGCCTGCTCACGGCCCCTTCCTCCAGCTGATTCATGCGGCCGAACACGCAGATCCGATAACGCCGCGCCGAAAGCTCAGGCGGAGGCGTGCCCGGGCAGATTATCGCACTGAAGGCGATGCTGCGTTGCTGATTAGGTAGATCGACGCTACCTCCTGCGGGGTAGGCCGACGTCCAGAAATGCCTTGAGAAGAGCTCGAATCGTCCTTGCCGAAATTGCTGGCCGGCTTAGCCGAAATGCTGCCAGCGTCGCGCGGCCGATGATGCCACGGCGCACTCGATGAAGTGCACGCCGCGCGCGCCATCCTCGACCCGGGGGTAGTCGGCCTCCAGCGGATCGGCGGACTGCCCTTCCCGGCGGGCGCGGATGTCGGCGAAGACGCCGCGATAGAGATTGGCGAAGGCCTCGATGAAGCCCTCGGGATGACCGGACGGCAGGCGCACCGCGCGGCGCGCCGCTTCGCCGAGCCAGGGCGAACCGCGGGTCAGGATCTCTGTGGCACCATCGCGGCGGTGATGGACCAGGCGGTTCGGTTCCTCCTGCCGCCATTCCAGCGTGCCGTACTCGCACGCGACACGCAGCCTGAGGTCGTTCTCCATGCCGGCATTGATCTGCGAGGCGACCAGTACGCCGCGGGCACCGCCCTTGAAGCGCAGCAGCATGCTGGCATCGTCGTCGAGCGCCCGGCCGGCGACGAGCGCGCTCAGGTCGGCGATCAGCTCCTCGATCTCCAGCCCCGTCACGGTCGAGACCAGGTTCTCGGCATGGGATCCGATATCGCCGAGCGCGCCTGCCACGCCGCTGCGGGCGGGATCGGTCCGCCAGCTCGCCTGCTTGTTGCCGGTCGCCTCCAGCGCCGTGGCAAGCCAGCCCTGATTATACTCGACCACGACCTTGCGGACGGCGCCGAGTGCGCCGGAGCGCACCATCTCGCGCGCCTGCCGCACCATCGGATAGCCGGTGTAGTTGTAGGTGACGCCGAAGACGCCGCCTTTCGTGCCAACCGTAGCGACCAGCGCCTTCGCCTGCTCGCCCGTGTGGACCAGCGGCTTGTCGCAGACGACGTTGAAGCCCGCTTCCGCAAAGGCCTGGGCGATCGGAAAATGGCTATCGGTCGGCGTGACGATCACGACAGCGTCGACACGCTCCTCGGGCGTACGTTTCAGCTCCGCCTCGAGCAACCCCTGCCAGCTGCCGTGATTGTGCACGTCGGCAAGACCGAGCGCCCGCCCCGAGGCAATCGCCTTCCCCGCTGTCGAGGACAGCGCGCCGGCCGCGAGCTCCGCCAGCCCGTCGAGCGCGATGGCGTGGCGATGCACCGCGCCGATGAAGGCGCCATGGCCGCCGCCGATCATGGCGTAGCGCAGACGGCGTGGATTCATGTCAGTCATCGGCCTGTCCGTGGTGATGAGGCCGGCTGCTCCGCGAAGGGAGCAGCCGGAAAAGGACGCGTCCCGCGTCAGAACGGCGAGTCGGGGAAGTAGAAGTCCTTGGCGTTGCCCTTGTCGATCAGCACCGAGGGGATGATCGTGGTCGCCGGCAGCTTCTCGCCCTTTAGCCGCGCCTCGGCGGTCAGCTTGACCGCGTCATAGATGAATTTCGGCGAGTAGCTGACATTGGCCTGGATGCGCGGGTCCTTGTTGTCGATGATCGTCTTGACCATGTCCTTGGCGCCGGCGCCGCCGAAGATCACCTTGATGTCCTTGCGATTGGCCTGATCGATCGCGCGGATGGCGCCGAAGGCCATGTCGTCGTCAGCCGCCCAGATGGCGTCGATGTCCTTGAAACGGGTCAGGAAGTCCTGCGTGACCTTGTAGGCGTCATCGCGGTTCCAGTTGGCGAATTTGGCGTCGAGCAGCTTGATATCGGGATGGCCCTTCAACACGCTGTTGAAGGCGTCCATGCGCTCCGTATCGAGCGTGGTTGGGATGCCGCGCAGTGCCACGACATTGCCCTTCCCGCCCAGCGTCTTGACGATGTACTCGGCCGGGATCTTGCCGAAGGCCGTGTTGTCGCCGGCGACATAGGCATCCTGCGCCGAGGTGTCGGTCAGGCCGCGGTCGACCACGGTCACATAGGCGCCCTTGGCCTTCACATTCGCGACCGGCCGGGTGAGCGCGGCGGATTCGAAGGGGAAGACGACGAGCGCGTTGATCTTGTTGACGGTGCTCAGGTCCTGGAGCTGGTTCGCCTGCTCGGTGGCGTTGGCGGCGGTGCGGATCGTGATCTTCAGGTCCTTGTGCTTGGCCTCGAGATCCTTCTTCGCCTGGTTGGCCCAGTAGTTGATGCCGCCCATGAAGCTGTGCGTCGCGGCCGGGATCGAGACCCCGAGATTGACCGGTTCGGCGGCAGCGCCGCTGGCCGCGAAGGCGAGGCCCGCTGCGGCGGCGAGCATGAGGCTGCGTCTGGTCTGCTTGAGCATCGCTTCTCTCCCTATGTGAACTCGCCTTCAGCGGCGGCCCTTCTGCAAAAACGCGACGGTGATGATGACGAAGCCCTGCACGGCGGCATTGAGATAGACGCTGATGAGGCTCGTCAGGTTGAGGATGTTGCTGATCACCGAGAGCAGGATCGCGCCCACGACGGTGCCGGTGATGCTGCCCTGCCCGCCCTTGAGCGCCGCGCCGCCGACGATGACGGCGGCGATCGCCTCGAGTTCCCAGAGCAGGCCGGTGGTCGGCGAGGCCGAGCCCAGCCGCGGCACGTAGAACAGCGTGGCAATGCCGACGCAGATGCCGAGCAGCATGTAGGTGAGGATCTTGACCTTCTCGACGTCGACCGCGGCGTAACGCGCCACCGTCTCGTTGGACCCGATCGCCTGGACATGTCGGCCGAAGGCGGTCTTGTTCAGGATCGCCGCACCGATCACGGCCACGACGAGGAAGGCGATCACCGGCACGGGCACGCCCAGCAGGCTGCCGTAATAGGCGGGTGCATAGAGGTCGGCGAGGTTGTTCTCCAGCGTCAGCGCGCCGCCATCGGCGAAGTAGGTGAGATAGGCCCGGTAGATGCCGAGCGTGCCGAGCGTGACGATGAAGGGCTCGATCCGCCCCTTGGCGATCAGGACACCGTGGATCAGGCCGAAGACGGCTCCGAGCAGCACAGCAAGCCCGGCCCCGCAGATCACCGCCAGTAGCGGCGAACCCAGAGCCCCGGCCGCCCAGTTGATGAACATGATGACGCAGCCGGCGATCAGAGCCGCCATCGAGCCGACCGAGAGGTCGATGCCGCCCAGGATGATGACGAAGCACATCCCCACGGCGATGATGCCGATGAAGGCCGTGCGGGTCAGCACGTTCAGCGCGTTGTCGAGCGTCGCGAAATCGCTGTTCAGCCCGGCGCCGACGGCGCAGAGCAGCACGAGACCGATGATCGGCCCGAGGCTGGCGATCCGGTCGGCAATGGAGGGGCCCGCCTCGGCGCGTCGCGCCTCGCCGGCCGGCGCCACGGCGGTCTCAGGCTGCGCGGTCTCAGGCTGCGACATGGCGGCTTCCCGTGGCGTGAGCGATCATGGTCTCCTCCGTCATCTCCGCGCCCTCGACAGTCGCGACCAGCCGGCCGCCGCGCATCACCGCGACGCGATGCGCCAGCCCGATCAGCTCGATCAGCTCCGAGGAAATCACGACGACGGCCAGCCCCTGGCGGGCCAGCGCATGGATCAGGAAGTAGATCTCGCGCTTGGCTCCGACATCGACGCCACGTGTCGGCTCATCGAGCACCAGCACGCGCGGCTTCGGATGCAGCACCTTGGCGAGCGCGAGCTTCTGCTGGTTGCCACCCGACAGGGCGGAGGCCTTGACCGAGAGCGAGCCGGTGCGAATGCCGAATTCATCGACCGCACGCGCCATCGCCTTGCGCTCGGCGCCATGATCGAGCCAGGGCTTCGCATATTGCTCCAGCGCCATCAGGGTGAGGTTGGGCGCGAGCGGGAAGTCGACATGGAGGCCCTTGCCCTTGCGGTCCTCGCTCAGATAGCTGAGCCCAAGGCGGGTCGCCTCGCCGAGCGAGCGCAGCGTGACCGCCCGCCCCGCCAGCGCGACCTGACCGTTGCCCGGGCGCAGGCCGAGAATGCCCTCGAAGAGCTCGGTGCGGCCGGCCCCAACCAGCCCGGCGAAGCCGAGGATCTCGCCTGGCCGCACCGCGAAGGAGATGTCCTGAGCCCAGCCCGGCACGGTGAAATGCTCAACGGCGAACGCCGGCACGGCGGCAGCGTCGAAGGGCTCCTTATCGGGGAACAGATCCTCGATCTCGCGGCCGACCATCATCGTCGCCATGTCGTGGCGGCTCAGCGAAGCCGTGGGCGCACGCCCGACCAGCTTGCCGTCGCGCATCACGATCACCTCGTCGGTGATGCGCTCCACCTCGTCGAGCTTGTGCGAGATGTAGACGATGGTGACGCCGTCGGCGCGCATGCGCTCGATCAGCGAGAACAGGCGCGCGACCTCGGACGGCGTCAGCGTCGCGGTCGGCTCGTCCATGATGAGCAGCCGCGCCTTGCGTGACAGCGCCTTGGCGATCTCGACGAGCTGCTTCTCGGCGACGATGAGACGGCGCACCGGAGTGTCCGGCGCACGATCGAGCCCGACCTGCCGGAGCGCGGCGCCAGCCTCGCGCTGCATCGCTCCCTCGTCGAGGAACCAGCCCTTGCGACGCTCATGGCCGAGGAAGACGTTTCCGGCGATCGTCAGATCCTCGGCCAGGTTGAACTCCTGGTGGATCAGCACGATGCCGCGCTGCTCGGCATCCCGCGAGCCCGAGAAGGCGACGGGCTCGCCGCCGACCAGCACGCGCCCCTCGCTCGGCTTCTCGTAGCCGGCCAGGATCTTCATCAGCGTCGACTTGCCGGCGCCGTTCTCGCCGAGCAGGCCGTAGACGCGGCCGGGCTCCAGCGCGAATGAGACGCCGTGCAGCACCTCGACGGGGCCGAAGCGCTTGACGATGCCGTCGAAGGCGACGGAGAGGCCAGCGCCTTGCGCGCCGGTTTCACGCGCGCTCATCTTGGCCGCACTCATGCCGGGCTCCCGCTACGCAGCGCCTCGCGCATCGCGAGCACACCCGCGCCGATCAGACCGGTCTCCGGCCCGAGCGGCGCCGAGGTGATCTCGAGATGGCGCGTAGAGAGCGCGAGCGAGCGCTGATTCACGCTCTGGCGGATGGCGGCGAGGAACATCGGGCCAATCGCCGCGACGCCGCCGCCGATGAAGATGTGCGAGGGATTGTAGAAATTCACCAGCGCCGCCAGCACCTGTCCGATCAGGCGGCCGGAGCGGCGCACGATGGCGTCCGCCTCGGCATCGCCATCGCGGCAGGCGGCGCCGATGTCGCTCGCCGTGAGGCGGCCCTGCGCTGCGAGCCTGCGCGCCAGCACTTCGCTGCGTCCATCCTGCGCGGCGTCGAGCCCCATCGCGACGATGGCCGGCGCGGCGGCCATCGCCTCGACGCAGCCGCGATTGCCGCAGCGGCAGAGCGGGCCTTCGGGATCGACGCAGATATGGCCGATATCGCCGGCCGAGCCGGTGGCGCCGCGATAGAGCTCGCCGTGGCAGACGATGCCGCAGCCGATGCCGGTGCCGACCTTGATGACCAGGAAATCGTCGATCTGCCGGCGCTGGCGCCAGAGCACGCCGAGCGCCATCAGGTTCACGTCGTTGTCGACGAAGACCGGCGCATCGAGAATCTCGCGCAGATCCTCCCGGATTGCGTAGCTGTCCCAGCCCGGCATCAGCGGCGGGTTGACGAGCTGGCCGATGGCGAAATTCACCGGCCCCGGCACGCCGATGCCGACCGAGAGCACGCTCTCGCGCGCGATGCCGTGCTGCGCCAGCATCGCCGGCAGCAGCGCACGCAGCCGCGCCATGATCGGGCCCGGGCCGGCCTGCACGTCGACTTCCTGCGAGTGGCGCGCGATCTGCGTGAGGTCCGGACGGAGCAGCGCGACATCGAGGCTCGTCGCGCCGATATCGACGCCGATCAGCACACCGATGCGGCCATGGACGCGCAGCGTCTCCGGCCGCCGCCCGCCGGTGGAATGCTGCGCACCGGCTTCGTCCAGCAGCCCCTGGTCGAGCAACCCGGCCGCGATCGCATTGGTCTTGCTGCGTGAAAACTGAAGCGTGTCGGCGAGCCCGTGGCGCGCGACGCCGCCGGCCCAGAACGCCGCCTCCAGCAGCGCCAGCTCATCGGGACTCAGGGCATGCCAAGGCAATGCCATCGGGCCTCCTGCGCTTCCTCATCGACCTTGTCGCGGTCGTTGTCCGGAGGCTATGCCCGGAGCATCCGGCGCCTCAAGACCGAACTTCAGCCAAATTCAGGCAAAAGATAGGACGAAGCGCATATCCGGGATGATGGTGGCTGGGTCTGGACCAGCGACCCCTGCCCGCGGCATCGTCCCGCGAAACGGGAGGATGAGATGCCGAAGACGATGCAGGGTCCAGCGATCTTTCTCGCTCAGTTCGCGGGCGACAAGGCGCCTTTCGACAGCTGGGCAGCTATCACGAGCTGGGCGGCGGGGCTGGGCTATCGCGGCGTGCAGTTGCCCTCCAACGATGCGCGCCTGTTCGATCTGGCTAAGGCGGCGCAGTCTCAGGATTATTGCGACGAGATCGCCGGCATCGCGCGCGAGAACGGGGTCGCGATCACCGAGCTCTCTACTCATATCCAGGGGCAGCTCGTTGCCGTGCATCCGGCCTATGACGCCGCCTTCGACGTCTTCGCCCCAGCCCAACTGCGCGGAAGGCCGGCCGAGCGCCAGGCCTGGGCGGTGGAGCAGATGAAGCTCGCGGCGAAGGCGTCGCGCCGGCTCGGGCTCGACGGCTCGGTCAGCTTCACCGGAGCACTGGCCTGGCCCTTCCTCTATCCCTGGCCGCAGCGCCCGGCCGGGCTGGTGGACGAAGCGTTCTCCGAATTGGCGAAACGCTGGCGGCCGATCCTCGACGTCTATGAGGAGCATGGCGTCGATGTCGGCTTCGAGATCCATCCCGGCGAGGATGTCTTCGATGGGGCGACCTTCGAGCTGTTCCTCGACAGGCTGGGCGGCCATCCGCGCTGCCGGATCAACTACGATCCGTCGCATTTCCTGCTGCAGCAGCTCGATTATCTCGCCTTCATCGACATCTATCACGAGCGCATCAGCGCCTTCCACGTGAAGGACGCGGAGTTCCGGCCGAGCGGCCGGCAGGGCGTCTATTCCGGTTTCTCGTCCTGGATCGAGCGGGCGGGACGCTTCCGCTCGCTCGGCGACGGGCAGGTCGATTTCAGGGCGATCTTCTCGAAGCTCGCTCAATACGGCTACGAAGGCTGGGCTGTGCTGGAATGGGAATGCGCCTTGAAGCATCCCGAAGACGGCGCGCGCGAGGGCGCGCCCTTCATCGCGGACCACATCATCCGTGTGACGGAGACCGCCTTCGACGATTTCGCCGGAGGCGGCGATGCCGGACTGGCACGGCGGATACTGGGGCTCGGCGAGTAGGCGAGCCGATCCTGCTGACGGGCCGCCCATGAGCCCAGCCCGCACGCGGGGGACAACGCAACCAGAGTCCAGCAGACCTCGTCAGCTCCGCGCGGCCCTCGGCTAGGTTCCTGCTGCGAAGGCTTGCGCCAGGCGCTGCAAGGCTTGCGATACAGTGCTGCGCTGAGTGGCGATGTTGAACCGCAGGAAGTTCTGGCCGCCACGCCCAAAGGTTGGGCCGTGGTTCACCGCGAGGCGGGCGTCTTGCTCGACCCGGCGCGTAAACTCCGAAAGGGGCATCCCGGTCCCCGAGAAATCGACCCAGGCCAGGTAGGTCGCTTCGAGAGGCATGGAGCGAAGGCCCGCGATGGCATTCACGCCCTGATCGAAAAGCCGACGATTCTTGTCGAGATAGGCATTCAGCTCATCGACCCAGGCCGCGCCTTCGGGGCTGTACGCGGCGGTCGCCATCGCCATGCCGAAGGAATTGGGGGAGATGCCGAGCGCATCCATTCGCCGGCGAAAGCGCCCCCGCAGGTGTTCATCGGCGATAATGACGTTGCCGATATGAGCTCCCGCGATGTTGAAGGTCTTGGTGGTCGACGTCAGCATGACAAGGCGACTCAGGGCATCCGGAGCCGCAACGGGCAGGACGGTGTGCTTATGGCCGGGCATGACAAGGTCGTGGTGAATCTCGTCCGAGACAAGAATCAGATCATGACGTTCGCAGAAGGCTGCGATCGCTTGAAGCTCATCGCGTGACCACACGCGCCCACCCGGATTGTGCGGCGAGCAGAGGATCATCATCCGCTCGTTGCCGCGCATGAGGCTGTCCCAATGCGGGATGTCGAGGACATAGCGGCCGTCCGCCATGGCCAGCGGACACTCGACAACCTCCCGGCCGGCGGCGGCGATCACGCGCGAAAAGACGTGATAGACCGGGGTCATGATCACCACGGCATCGCCGGGCGTGGTCAATGCGTCGATGCAGAGCGCCGTGCCGTTCACCAGCCCATGAGTCGTGAAGATCGAGGCCGGCTCGACATCCCAGCCGTGCCGATGCCGCATCCACCAGCGGATGGCCTCTACATAGGCTCGGTCGTCTCCGAAATAGCCGTAGATGCCGTGGCTGGTCATCGCATTCAGCGCGGCCTGAACACAGGCTGGGGGCCGGAAATCCATATCCGCGACCCACATCGCGATCCCACCATCCGACGGCACGCCGTAGAGGGTCTCCATCATGTCCCATTTGGCCGAGTGGGTCCCGCGGCGCTCAATCAGCTCGTCGAAATCGGTGGGCATGGTCGTGCAAGGCCTTAGCTCAGGAATGAATCGCGATGGACCTTATAGAAAAATCGACGGTCCGCGAGTGTGCCCTGAAGTCGACGGCCGCGGTCTATCGCGCAGCTTGCCCTGCGCGTGCGGTCCAAAAAGATGGAGCAACGGCGCATTGGGGCCGCATGGCTGCGCGCGTCTTCGCAAGCCACGTCAAACGTCTGCAGAGAGCTGTTTCGAGTATCGGCCACGCGACCGAATACGCCTCAACGCGCGCTCAATGTGGAGGAAATTTGTGGGACAATGTCCCGCCAGACCAGCGTCGACATCAAAAGCTTAAATGGCGCGCCCGACACGATTCGAACGTGTGACCTTTGCCTTCGGAGGGCAACGCTCTATCCAGCTGAGCTACGGGCGCTAACCGTGAAGGCTGGATAGCTGATTGGCGCTGCTTCGGCAATGCGGGATTTTGAAGGGCTGCGGTTTCGGTGGATCAGCGGAAAGGTCCGCATGTCGGGGTGTAAGAGAATGAGCTGAGCCCAGCCGTTTCGGCTTATGGACACTCAGGGTCTGCCGTCTAAGCTCGCGGCCCTTTCGACTGCATCACAGGCCTTACATGAATACCGTCGAGCTTGCCGTTAAGGCGCCGTCTCCGGCGACCTTGCCGATCGTTGGAACGTCCGCGCGTTTTCCGGTTCGGCGGATCTACTGCATCGGCCGTAACTACGTCGCGCATGTCCGCGAGATGGGTGGCAACGAAACGCGGGATTTTCCGCTGATCTTCCAGAAGCCAGCCGATTCCGTGGTGCAGGACGGCGGCGTCGTTCCCTACCCGCCGATGACGGACGACTTTCATTTCGAGCTCGAACTCATGGTCGCGATGAAGTCGGGTGGCTACGACATCTCTCAAGAAGCGGCACTGTCTCACATCTATGGCTACGGCATCTGCCTCGATATGACCCGCAGAAGGCTGCTGGACACACCGGCCGGGCCGGGGCTTCCCTGGGAACTGAAGAAATCCTTCGACCATTCGTCACCGTGCGGAGCGATCCATCCGGTCGAGCGGGTCGGGCACCCCGATAGCGGTCGCATCAAGCTCGAGGTCGATGGCCAGGCCCGGCAGGATTCGGATCTTTCGCTCATGATTTGGCGCACGCCAGAGATCATCGCGACATTGTCGAAGTACTTTTCGCTCGAGCCAGGTGACCTGATCATGACCGGCACGCCGCACGGGGTCGGCCCCGTTCTGCCCGGCAATGTTCTGGTCGGAACCATCGAGGGGCTAGGCAGCCTGACCGTGACGATCGGCGACGGGGCGCAGAAGCCCGCCTAGCTGCCACCACCGCACTGGCTCATCCGATCCCGCCGCCTCGGCAGCGCGGGATTTCGGACCCGGCGCGTGACGAACAGGGCGCCGGCCGCGCCGAAGGCTGCGCCACCATTCTTCATCTGTGGCGGGGCTGCCCTGATCGGCAGAAAAGCGACGCCGGGAGCCGCACCTCTGCGACTCCCGGCTTTACCGACGTCGCGCGATGGCGAATGATGAGGTGCGCATCTGCGGGCGTCGGCCATGTTCTTCGGTGAGAAGCATTCCATGCGAGTCCTGTTCACCGCAGCGGCGGAACGGCTGCGCGCCGTTGTGAGATTCGTGCCGCGCAGGCGCGCTTCTCTGGGCGTAGCGCTGGCGGCCTCGCTTCTGGCGGCGGGCTGCGCGGCCAGACCGGAAACGGGCTTCTTGGCCCCGGTCGCCGAGCCTGCCTCCGGCTCGACAGCGCACACTCTCCTCGTGGCGACGACGCGCAAGCGGGACGACCGGCCGGGCACGTTCTTCAACGGCGAGCGCAGCACGCCGCTCGATTTTGCCCGGATCACCGTTTCCGTGCCGGAGAAGCACGCTGAGGGCGAAATCGAATGGGCCTCGACCGCGCCGGGCAATCCGAACAGCAATTTCGTCGTTCGTCAGGCCGGCTATCTCGATGGTGAGAAGGCCTTCGTCAACGCGTTGAACGCGCAGCTGGCGACAAAGCCGAAGGGGAAGCGCAACATCTTCCTCTTCATCCACGGCTACAACACGATGTTTGCCGAAGGGCTCTATCGCTTCGCGCAGCTCGTGCATGATTCCCATGGCGAGGGCGTGCCGGTTCTTTTCACCTGGGCGTCGCGCGGCCAGCTGACGCAATATGTCTACGACACCAACAGCGCCACGGCGGCGCGCGACGATCTCGAGCGCACCCTGCGGCTGCTCTTCGCCAGCAATGCGGACCAGATCAATATCCTCGCCCATTCCATGGGGAACTGGGTGACGGTCGAGGCGCTCAGGCAGATCAAGATCTCCGGCGGACTGCCGAATTCATCCAAGCTCGGGCTCGTGGTGCTCGCGGCGCCCGACATCGACATCGATGTCTTCAAGTCGCAGATGCGCCGCTTCGGCAAGCCGACGAAGCCCTTCGTCATCGTGCTTTCGAAGGACGACAAGGCGCTGGGTGCTTCCAGTTTTATCGCGGGTGGCCGGGGCAGGCTCGGAGCCGATTCCGACCCGGAGGAGCTGGCCGCGCTGGGCGCCATCGTGATCGACATGACCGACGTGAAAGGCCTCGATTCCTCCAATCACGGAAAGTTCGCGCAGCTGGCCGCCGTCGCGCCCAAGCTCGCCGCCGTCCTTGAGAGCGGCGTCGCCAGGCAGCACCCGACCGCGCGAGCCGGAGAGATTGCCGAGGGATCGCTGGAGGCCATCGTGAAGCTGCCGATCACCATCATCGGCGCTCCGTTCCGGATTCTGTCCGGAGGTTAGCCAAACTTCGACGGTGTCTGCCGTGTTCGGGAAGCGCGTGGCTGGCGGCCCGGCCAGCGCGACAAACGCAACAGGCTGGCTCGGCAATGCCGCGCCAGCCTGCGAATTCGCCGATTGCTTCCAGCGTTTGCGCCTCGGTCTGTGATCGACCGGCTCAAGCCGCTTTCTTGCCCATGTCGAACGGGATCTCGATGTCGACGGCGAGCGTCGAAACCTGAGCGCCGCGCTCCATCCGGATGCTGACCTTGTCGTCGTCGACCTGCATGTGCTTGGAGATGGCGCGCAGGATTTCGTCGCGCAGCTTGCCGAGCAGATCGGCATCGCCGCCCGTCGCGGCGCGCTCATGGGCGAGCAGCACCTGGAGACGTTCCCGGGCCGCGGGAGCGGAGCGGGGGCGGGAGAACAGACGAAGCAGGTTCATGCCGCCTTCCTTCCGAAGAACTTGCCGAAGAAGCTGCGCTTCTCGCCGGGGACCGTGACCGGGATCTGCTCGCCCTTGAGCCGGCGCACGGCATCGAAATAGGCGACCGACGGCGCGCAGGTCTGATCCGCCAGCGTGACAGGCGAACCGATGTTGGAGGCGCGCAGCACGTCCATGCTCTCGGGGATGATGCCGAGAAGCGGGATCGACAGAATCTCCAGGACGTCCTCGACCTTCAGCATGTCGCCGCGCAGGGCACGGACGGGGTCGTAGCGCGTGAGCAGCAGGTGCTTCTCGATGCGCTCGCCATTCTCGGCCTTGAGCGTCTTGGAATCGAGCAGGCCGATGATGCGGTCGGAATCGCGAACCGAGGAGACTTCCGGGTTGGTCACGACGACGGCGATGTCGGCGTGGCGCATGGCCAGCGTCGCGCCGCGCTCGATGCCGGCCGGGCTGTCGCAGATGACCCAGTCGAAATTCGCCTTCAGCGCGCCGATGACCGCCTCGACGCCCTTGGCCGTCAGGTTGTCCTTATCGCGCGTCTGGGACGCGGGCAGCAGGTAGAGCGTCTCGACGCGCTTGTCGCGGATCAGGGCCTGGGTGAGCTTGGCCTCGCCCTGGATGACGTTGACGAGGTCGTAGACGACGCGGCGCTCGGCACCCATGACGAGGTCGAGATTGCGCAGCCCGACGTCGAAGTCGACGACGACGACCTTGTCGCCGCCCTGCGCCAGTGCGGCGCCCAGCGCAGCCGAGGAGGTCGTCTTGCCGACGCCGCCCTTGCCTGAGGTGACCACGATGACCTTGCCCATTGACCGCTCCTTTGAATGTTGATGTTTTCGTTTCAGGCCAGCGCTTCGACTTTGAACGTTTCGCCGTCGAGCCACGCCTGGACGGCCTTGCCGCGGTCCGCCGGTTCCATGTCGTCCGCCGTCTTGTAGAACCCGTCGATGGAGATCATCTCGGCCTCCAGCTTGCGGCAGAAGATGCGCGCTGCGGCGTTGCCCGTCGTGCCGGCCATCGCCCGCCCGCGCAGCGTCCCGTAGATGTGGATCGACCCGCCGGCGACGATCTCGGCGCCCGATGCGACCGAGCCGACGATCGTCACGTCGCCTTCGAGGAAGACGATCGACTGCCCGGAGCGAACCGGCTGCGTGACGATGAGCGAAGGCGCCGCCTTGGGCAGGTCCGGGACGGCCGGCTCGGCTCTGGCGCTGGGCTTCTCCTCGGCCGCTTCCGTGACGGTGGGAGCCTCGAAATCCGCCGTCGCGCGCCCATTGGCCATCGCGGGAGGCAGGTCCGAGCCGAGAAGCGCCGAGGATGCGCCTTCGATGCCCATGATCCGCACTTGCCGCGCAGTGAGCTTGCCCACAAGCGTGCGAAGCTCGGCGCGGTCGATGTCGAGCCCGGCGACATCGAGCACGACGGGCCGCCGCAGGAAGAAGCCGGCCGAGCGCGAAGCGAGATCGTCTAGCCTCACCAGCCAGTCCTCGAAGGGCTGCTCCGGGGCCAGCGTGAGTGCAAGGTAGGACCGCCCCTTGAGGCGGATAGGCCGGGGTTGCGTTAACACGTCGGTGATCTTGGTAAATTTTCGGTTTCTTCGGTGTAGGAGCGAATGGTTAACAGCTGGTAAATCCGCAGCGCTTCGAAGCTGTCGAACACCAGTTGCCAACAGGCGAGAAGGCTCCGTCTGACGCCAGGCGCGGAGTGAATTATCGCCCCCTGCAGGGTTAGGCCGCGTGACCATCCGCCAGCCCGCTCAATGTCGATATTCGCAGCCGAATCGCTCTTGGTACCGCGCTGACCGTCATGCGCTCCCTGGCTACAGGCAGGCTTCCCTACGGTACGGTTTCATGCAGAAATGGCGCAGGACAGGCGCAGAGTTGATCAGGCACAAATCTTGCGAGTTTCGCACGGACAATCTGAGGCCATGATGGGCCAGAAGCGCCTGGTGATTTTCGACTTCGACGGAACGCTCGCGGACAGCGTCGAGTGGTTCTACCGCGTCCTGAACGAGGTCGCCCGCCGCTATCGCTTCCGCGAGACGACGCCGGAGGAGCGCGAAGAACTGCGGCGCCAGACTCCGCTGCAGATTCTCGATTCGCTGGGCGTCCCGAAATGGAAGGTGCCGATCATCGCGCAGCACCTGCGGGGGCTCGCCGCGCAGAACCTGAATCAGATCGAGATCTACGGTTGGGTGGCCCAGCTGCTGGGCGAGCTGAAGGACCAGGGGCTGTATCTGGCCGTCGTCACGTCCAATACCGAGGAGAACGTTCGCGCGATCCTGGCGGATTCCGCAGCCTTGATCGATGTCTATGAGACGGGCTCCTCGCTCTTCGGAAAGTCCGCGAAGTTCAAGCGCGTGCTCAAGCAGTTCAAATTGTCCGCGGCTCAGGCCATATCGGTTGGAGACGAGGTTCGCGATGTCGATGCCGCACGGCGGGTCGGGATCGACTCCATTGCCGTGGGCTGGGGCCTTTCGCATCCCGACGCCCTGACGGCTGCCAAGGCCAGCGCTCTAGCCACGACGCATCACGAATTGTCGGCGCTGCTGCTGGCCCGGCCAGATTCCCTGGGCATGGCTTCGGCCATCCGATAACGGATCGGCTGCCGCCGGGTCAGAAGGCGATCGGCAGATAGAGGATCACGGCGGTAGGGCGAAGGCCGACAGAGGCGATCAGCGCCAGGTTGAACGCCACGGCGAGCCAGAGCCAGAAATCCAAGGTTACGCGGTACTGCATCGGATCGATACTCCCGTCCTGGCGAGACAATCCGATGCCGTCGGGGGCGTTCCGAAATCAGAGGCATTTGGCTCAAATGCCTCTGATCGTGGTCAATAAAGCATTACCAGTTGAGCGGCCTGCCCGGCCGGAGCCGCGCCGGCAGCTCAGCGATAGCGGCGCTGGACGATGAGGTGGGCCGCGACCGTCAGCAGGATCGTCGCCGTCATCAGGATGAAGGAGATGGCACCGCCGAAGGGCCAGTTGTTTTGCTGTGCGAACTGGCCGTAGACGAGCGGCCCCATCATCTGGAACTTCGGCCCGCCGAGCAGAACGGGCGTGGCATAGGCGTTCATCGCCAGGATGAAGGTCAGGATTGTGCCGGCGAGGATGCCGGGCAACGCGAGCGGCCAGAGCACACGCCGGAACATCGCAGCGGGATTGGCGCCGAGACTGAAGGCGGCCTCCTCGACATTGCGCGGGATGCCCTCGATCACGCTCTGCAGCGAGAGCACCATGAAGGGCAGGTTGACCGCGATGATGCCGATCAGCACCGCGATCTCGGTGTACATGATCTCCAGAGGCTGATCGATCAGGCCTAAGCCCGTCAGCGAGGCGTTCAGCGCGCCCCGGCTGCCGAAGGCCGTCATCCAGCCGGCGGCGCGCACGGCGTTGCCGACGAAAAGCGGCAGCACCACCGCGATGACGAGAAGGTTCTTGAAGCGGCTTTGCGTGCGCGCCAGCACATAGGCGAGCGGGAAGCCGAGAATCAGGCAAACCACCGTGCAGATGACCGCGACGCGCACGGTGCGGGCGAGCACGTTGAGATAATAGGCGTCGGTGAAGAACTTGACGTAGTTCTCGATCACGAACGCATCGACCATGAACTGGCCGGGCACGAACTTGTTGAGCGAGTAGCGAAAGAGGATCGCCAATGGGCCGATGAGCATGACGGCGACAAAGAACGTCGCCGGCACGACCAGCAGGCCGGCGAGGTTCGTCCGGGCTCCGGCCACGGCTTCGGGAGCGCTCGTGCTCATAGCTGGCGTCCCCGAAGAGCGCGGTTGATGTGGCTTGACCGTTCGCTAGCGCGAGCCGAATGGCGCGGCTTTCGAGAACCGGAGCGCAGCGGACTGCTGTCCGTGAGCACCGGAAGCGCAGAAAGCCGCGTCAGGCGGCCGCGATAGTCGAACGGGCGAGCCATGTCAGCCCTTGAAGACCTTGTCCCACCATTCCTTCATCGCCGAGTCGTTCTTGGCGAGGAAGGCGTAGTCGAGGTCCCTCAGCGTCTTTTCCTCCTCCGGCGTGAAGCCGATGCGCTTCTGCAGCGCGGGATCGACGCTGAGCCCCGTGACGGTGCCGTTATAGCCCATGTCGACGGCGAAGGCCTCCTGCGGCGCCTTGGCCAGCATGGCGTCCATATACGCGTAGGCATTAGCCTTGTTCGGTGCGTTCTTCTGAATCACGAAGCCCGAGACATAGGCCGGGATGCCCTCGACCGGCGAGACGGCCTCGCAGGGGATGCCGGCGTTCTGCCACTGCACGACGCGGGCCTTCCAGATCGCGCTGATGCCGATCTCCTCGTTCTTCATCGCGGCGGCGAAGGCCTCGTTGGTCGGGTAGACGCGGGCGCCAGCCTTCTTGACGGCCATGAGGACGTCCTTGGCCTTCTCCATGTCGTTCATGTCCTTGCCGTTGGTGGCGGCCATGGAGGCGGCGATCATGATCGACTGGTACTGGATGTCGATGAAGCCGATCTTGTTGCCGTGCTTGGGGTCGAGCCAGTCCTTGAAGCCCTTCGGGGCCGGCGAGATGATCTTCGGGTTGTAGATGACGACGTTGCCCGAATAGATGTGCCCGACGCCGTAGGGATACTTCATCGTCGGCAGCAGGTTCTTGGCGTTGGGCAGCTTGGAGTAGTCGATCTGCTCCAGAGCGCCCGCCTCGTTCATTTCAAACATGTTGGCGGCGGAGAGACCCTGGATGTCGACGGTACCGCGCGGCAGGCGCTTCTCGGCGACCATCTTGGCGCGGCGCGGCGCGTCGCCCGCCTGGTCCTGGACGACCTCGAGGCCTTTGGGCTTGAGGATCGGGTCCTCGATGTTCTTGGTCAGCAGCCGGGCGTAATCGCCGCCCCAAGTGCCGACGACGACGCGGCCAGCCGATTGCGCCAGTGCCGGCGTCCCGGCGGCAGCGGCGAGCGCGGCCGCGCCTGCGCCTTTCAGAAGTTCGCGCCTGTCGAATGCGGTCATGATGGTTCCCCTGTTTTTATGACGCCGAAAGAGGCTTACGCCCCGCGCGGATAGACGAGCCCGGCATCTTCGGCCCAGCCTATCGTGATGCTCTCGCCCGGTTGCGGCTCGGTGAGCCCCGCCCGGTTCGGGATCTGCAGCAGCATACGGTCGTGCTCGTCGAGCGCGACCTGGATGTCGAGCAGAGCGCCGAGATAGGAGGCGTGCTCGACCCGCGCGGTGAAACGGTTGGGCAGCCCCTCGGCTTCCGCGCCGACGGCGATCCGCTCGGGACGCAGCGCCAGCGTCGCAGGGCCTGTAGCCGAGGCAGCGGAGCAGGCGATGTCGAGCCCCCCGGCCGTCCTGAAACGGCCCGGCGTGGCGACATCGCCATCGAGGAAGGCGCTGCGCCCGATGAAGCCCGCGACGAAGCGGTCGGCGGGCCGTTCATAGAGCTCGCGCTGGGTGCCGATCTGGCGGACCTGGCCCTTCTCCATCACGACGAGGCGGTCCGCCATCGTCAGCGCCTCCTCCTGATCATGCGTCACCATGATCGTGGTGAGGCCGAGCTTGCGCTGCAATTCGCGGATCTCGACGCGCACTTCCAAACGCAGCTTGGCGTCGAGGTTGGAGAGCGGCTCGTCGAGGAGCAGGACCTTCGGCTCCATCGCCAAAGCACGGGCGAGCGCGACGCGCTGCTGCTGCCCGCCGGAGAGCTGCCGCGGATAGCGCTCGTCGAAGCCGTTCAGCCGGACGAGACGCAGCGCCTCCGCGACGCGCGGGCCACGCTCGGCCTGCGGCACCTTGTGCATCTCCAGGCCGAAGGCGACGTTCTGCGCCACCGTCATGTGCGGAAACAGCGCATAGCTCTGGAAGACAAGGCCGCAATGACGCTTCCAGGGCGGCAGATTGGTGACATCCTGCTCGCCAATCGAGATGCTTCCCGCGCTCGGCGCGATGAAGCCGGCGATCATGCGCAGCGTCGTCGTCTTGCCGCAGCCGGAGGGGCCGAGCAGCACCAGGAACTCACCCTCGGCGACCGAAATATCGACGTCGTCGACGGCGGTGAAATCCCCGTAGATCTTCTGCAGATGCGAAATCGAAAGACGTGCCATTGCTAGGGTCTCGCCATCCGTTCACACCACCCGGCTCAATTTGACATAACGATCGGTCACGATCATCGCGACGCCGATCAGGACGATCTGGATCAGCGATGCCGCCGCCACCGTCGGATCGATCTTCCATTCGAGATACTGCAGGATCGCGATCGGCAGCGTCGTGCGGCCGGGCCCGACGAGGAAGAGGCTCATCTCGAGATTGCCGAAGGAGGTCACGAAGCCGAAGAGCGCCGCCGCCACGAGGCCGGGGCGGATGCTCGGCAGCGTCACTCGCCAGAAGGTCGTGAACGGGCCGGCACCGAGATTCTGCGCCGCCTCCTCGATGGAGCGGTCGAAGCCGACAAGGCTCGCCGTAACCAGCCGCACGACCCAGGGGATCACGACGAGGCTGTGGGCTGCGACGAGCCCCAGCAGCGAGCCCAGGACGGGGATTTCGGTCGCGATCTCGATCTCGATCTGGAAGACATAGGTCGCGGTGCCCAGCACGATGCCCGGCATCACCAGCGGCAGCAGCAAGAGGGTCGAGACGCCCGGGCCGAGCGGGATGCGGTGGCGCACCAGGGCCAGGCTCGCCGGCACACCGAGGACGAGGCCGATGATCGTCGCCGTGACGCCGACCTGCAGGCTCAGCAGGAAGCCATCGATGAAGGGCTTGTTGTTCGCCGCCGCCGCGAACCACTGCAGGGAGTAACCCTCCGGCGGGAAGGACGGGATCTCCTGCCGGAAGAAGGCGAGCCAGGTGACGAAGATCAGCGGCATCAGGATGAAGCCGAGCGCGAGCCCAGCCGCGCCGTTCAGCGCATACCGCCCGAGCCGGAGCGAGCCGGCGCTCACGCGCCCGCTCCGATCCGGCGGCCCAAGCCGATTTCGGGAAGCATGCTGTTCGACATCAACGCCAAGACCGCTCTCTCATTCACCCGGAAGCTTGCGACGCAACTTACAAACAGTGAAGCCTGTTTTTCTCTCAGGCTCGCCCAGCCAGCAGGCAGCCCGCCAGCAGGACGAATATCGGCCTCAGTGCAGGGCGTTCTTGTGGAAAGCTCCGCCCTTCATGATCGCGGTCAGGTGCTTGCCCTGCTCCTGGAACAGGCCGAGGTCCTTCAGAGGGTCTCCGTCCACCAGGATCATGTCGGCGAAGGCGCCCGTCTGCAACGTGCCGAGCTTGCCCTCCATGCGCAGGATCTGGGCACCGACCGTCGTCGCGGAGCGGATGATCTCCAGCGGCGAGAGCACCTCGCGGCGCAGCAGGAACTCGCGCGATTGGTCGACCTGAAGCTGGCCGAGGAGGTCCGAGCCATAGGCGACAGGCACGCCGGCGCGCTTGCAGATCTCGAGCGAACGCAGGCCGCCGTCGATGACGAGGTCATTCTTCGCGAGCATGTCGCCGGTCATGCCGAACTCGGCCGCCCGCTCCTTCATCGCATAATAGGCGACGAGGTTGGCGGTGAGGAACATGTTGTTCTCCGCCATCAGCTTGGCGGAAGCGTCGTCGATCAGGTTGCCGTGCTCGATCGCGCGCACGCCGCATTGCGCGGCCCGGGTGATCGCCTCCGGCGTATAGGCGTGGGCGCAAACATAGCGTCCGAAGGCCTTCGCCTCCTCGACGGCGGCCTTCACCTCGTCGACGCTGAACTGCATGGAGTCGAGCGGATCATAGGGGCTGGCGACGCCGCCGGACATCATGATCTTGATATGGTCGGCACCGAGCCGCATCTGCTCGCGGGCGGATTTGCGCACCGACGAGACGCCATCGGAGACGTTCATCGTATAGGCCATGGCGTTGCAGCAATGGCAGCGGGCGCCGAAATCGGTGCGCCGGCGTGGATCGCTATGGCCGCCGGTCGGGCCAATGGCCGCGCCGGCGATGAACAGGCGCGGCCCCGAGACATCGCCCTTCTCGACGGCTTCCTTGATGCCCCAGTCGGCGCCGCCGGTGTCGCGAACGCTGGTGAAGCCGCGGTCGAGCATGCCCTTCATCAACCGGACGGCGCGGGCCGTCATCAGCGTCAGCGGCATGCTCTCCATGGTGCGGATATAGACTTCCGAGAGGAAGACATGGACGTGGCTGTCGATCAGGCCCGGCATCAGCGTGCGCCCGCCGCAATCGATCACATCGGCCTTCGCCGATTTCAGCGGCTTGTCGGAGAGCTCACGGATCTTGTCGCCTTCGACCAGAAGCTCGTAACCTTGGCGCAACTCGCCGAAGGCGGGTTCAAGCAGGGCGAAATTCTTGAAGTGAAACGCCGTCATGAGCTCTCTCCGGGCGAGCCGGGCGCCGAAGCGGTGCCGGCTCCGATGGCTGATATATGAGCAGGACTGACCCTGCCTGTCGAGCGTGCATTACGGGCCGCGAGGCGCGAGCCGTCACGGCCCGATGAGGCTCGTCAGTTCAGGCTGCCCCGCTTGATAAAGGCGCCGCCCTTCATGATCAGCGGCATGTGCTTGCCCTGGCGGGTGAGCAGCGACAGGTCCTTGAGAGGATCGCCGTCGACGACGATGAGGTCGGCATAGGCGCCGGCCGCGACCGTGCCGATCTTGCCTTCCAGCTTCAGGAGCTTGGCAGCGATGAAGGTCGCCGAAGCGATGACCTCTTGGGCCGGCAGGGCGCGGCCGCGGATCACGAATTCCTCGGACTGGTAGCGATGCATCTCGCCGAGCAGGTCGCTGCCATAGGCCATGGGCAGGCCGGCCTTCTTCATGATCGCGAGCGACTCCATGCCGGCCGAGCGGACGACATCGACCTTGGCGACCGAATCCGGCGGGAAGCCGAGCTTCGGCCCGTCGGAGACCAGCTTGTCGTAGGTCACGAGCGTCGGCACCGCGACCGCCCCCTTCAAGGCCGCAAGCTTCGCCGTCTCGGCTCCGATCAGATTGCAATGCTCCAGCGAATGGACGCCGGCCTCAACGCAGCGACGGATGGCGCCGTCGGTGTAGACATGGGCCGAGACATAGGTGCCGGCCATCTTCGCCTCCTCCACGACGGCCTCGAGCTCGCTCACCGAAAAGCCGTAGAAGTGGATCGGATCGGTCGGCGAGGCGCAGCCGCCATTCGCCATGATCTTGATGAATTCGGCACCGCCCTTGATCTCCTCGCGGGCGGCGCGGCGCACGGCCTCGACACCGTCGCAGATACGCCCGAGCGCGCCGAGCCGGTGGCGCTCGATCACCGACGGCCGGTCGTCGTAGCGGCCGCGGAAGTCGGCGTGGCCGCCGGTCTGGCTCAGCGCCTTGCCGGAAATGACGAGGCGCGGCGTCGGGAAATGCCCCTCCTCGGTCGCCTGCTTCAGTCCGAAATCGGCGCCGCCGACGTCGCGCACCGTGGTGAAGCCGCGCAGCAGCATCTCGCGCATGATCACGAAGGAACGGGCCGTAACGAGTGAGTCCGGCAGGCGCGAATTGAGGCCGAGATCTGCAACGCCGGCGATGACATGGACATGGGCGTCGATCAGCCCCGGCATCAGGGTCTTGCCTTTGAGATCGACAACCTTCGCTTTCGCCGAGGAGACGGATTTGCCGACTTCGCGGATCGTGCCGCCCTCGACGAGGACGCTGGTGGGGGCGCCGGCTTCCGGCGCGGTGCCGTCGACGATGCGGGCATTGGTGAAGAGGGTTGCGGCCACTGTTCTGGTCCTTCGCGCAGGCTCGATGTCTTGGGTTCTGGTTCTAGGCGGCGTTCTCGGCCGAGGCCGCCACAGGCTTGATCGGGAAATGCTGGCGGACCTGCCCCTTCCAGAACTGCAGCAGGCTCGCATAATAGGTCGGGTCGCCGGGGCGCAGCACGGTCTGGCTGATCATGCCGCGGACCAGGCACATGGTGGCGTTCATCACCGTGCGGGTGTGGTTCGGCTCGGCGCCGGCGCGGGCCGCGAGAGCCGTCCAGATCGCATCGAGCCCGGCATGGAACTCGCGGACGGTCGGGATCAGCTCGGCGCGAAAGTCGTCGTTGTGGCGGGCCTCCGGCAGGAATTCCATCGTTACGTAGAAGAGCCGGTCGTCCATCATCTGCCAGATGTAGTCGACGATCTCGTCGCTGGAGCCGCCGCGCGCCACGAAATCCTCGGCGAAGCGATGAAGGTCTTGCGCCGTCTTGCTCAGCAGCTCCGCAACGGAGGCACTGATCACGGCCTCGCGGCTGGCGAAATGATGCGTCAGCGCCCCGCGCGAGACGCCGGCATGCCGAGCGATGTCGGAAGTGGTGGTGCGCGCGATGCCCTGATCATGCAGCAGGTCGATCGTGGAGCTCATCAGCTTCGCCGAGGTGTCGGCGCTGCGCTCCTTCTGTGATCGCCGCTTGGTCATCGATGCGTTCGGCCTCCGGATGCGAGGCAGGTTCGCGCGAAGCTTGCAAACAAGCAAGACTGTTTTTATCGCACGTCATTCGGAGAAAGCTCATCTCTTGGGCGAGAGGCAGACTGCCGCGCTCACCCGCCCCCTCAATCACCCTGAGAAGGCCGGCTTCTGCCGCACGGGGCGGATTGGCGCCAAGTTGCTGAAGGCCGCGGCAAGCTTCACCCGCTTCTCGCCGACATGGGCTGACCGCGCCGGCTTTCGCCCGTAGAAGGCGAGCGAGCGTCATTCGCCTATCAGGAATCGATCATGCGTATCCACATCCAGAACCATCCCGACGACGCCAATCCGAGGATCAGCCTCGACCAATGGCAGGAAGCGGTGGCGCGCGCCGGTGACTGGGCGCGGGAGCTGAAGGTGAGCCTGGGCAGCAACGATGCGGAATTCGCGGCGGGGATCGGCGATGCCAAGGCCCTGATCAGCACCGGGCGCGTCGTCAAGAACCTGTTGCCGGCTGCTTCTGCTCCGGCGCTGGAACTGATCTTCCTGACCCATGCGGGCGTCGATGCGCTGGCTAAGGGCAACTCCGTTCCGGAGGGCGTGAAGCTTCTCAACAACAGCGGCGCCCATGGGGTGAAGGCCGCGGAATACGCGATGATGGCCGTGCTGATGCTCGCCAACCATCTCCCCTTCTTTGCCGAGCGGCAGCGCGAGGGTGTCTGGGATCGCAAGCTCGCATCCTCCGTCGCCGGCCGGCGGGCGACGATCGTCGGGATCGGCGCCATCGGCGGCGCAATCGCGCAATGGTTGAAGGCCTTCGGCATGCACGTCACCGGCGTGCGCACGAGCGCCGAGCCGCATCCGCATTGCGACGCCGTCGTCGCTACCGACGATATCGACAGCGTCCTGCCCGGGACGGAGTTTCTCGTGCTCGTCGCGCCGCTGACGCCACGCAGCCACGAGATCCTGAACCGGCATCGCATCGGCCTGCTGCCGGCCCATGCCGGTGTCGTCAATATCGGCCGCGGCGAGCTGGTCGAGCAGGAGGCCCTGCTCGATGCGCTGGATGCGGGCCAGCTCGCCGGCGCTGTGCTCGACGTGATGGTCCCAGAGCCGATCCCGCCCGGCCACCGCCTCTGGCAGACGCGCAATTTGATGCTGACCCCGCACATGTCGGCGGGCGATCCGCTGACCTATATGCCGCGCAGCCTCGACATCTTCCTGGACAACATCGCCGCCTATCGCGCCGGCCGGGCCCTGCCGAATCTGGTCGATCTGGCGCGGGGCTACTGACCCGCCTCCCCGGCGCGCGTCGCCCTAGCCTCGCCCGCTGACGCGGAAGCTCAGCTTCGTCGGGGCGAGATATTCATGCGCCTCCAGCGGCTTGCCGCCGCTCAGGCGTTCGATCAACCAGCTGCCGCAGCTTTCCGCCAGCTCTTCGATCGGCATCGCCATCGCCACGAGCCTGCCCGGCCACCAGCCGAAGGCGGGGTCGTCGCCGAAGGAGGCGACGGCCATCGCCTTGGCATGCGGGTGCCGCGACGCCGCGAGCGCCGCGAGGACGGCGCCGGTGAGCTGGACGGCACCGGTGACGATCGCGCTCGGCGGCTCGTCCGCTTCCAGCAGCGCCTTGGTCGCCTCGGCGCCGAAGCGTGTATCGGCAGGCGGCCCGAGGCACACCGTGGCCAGCGCCGGATCGAGGCCCGCTTCGGCATAGGCCTGGCGGAAGCCGGCGAGCCGGGCGACACCGGTCGAATAGCGCGCGACGCCGCCGATATAGGCGATGCGCTTATGCCCTCGGGCGATCAGCGCGGAGGTTCCGGCGCGCAGGCATTCCCTGTCGTCGATGCCGAACCAGATCGGCGCGAGTCCATCCACTCGCCGGAGCAGCTGCACATGGGGAAAGCGCGACAGGATCGCGCGCGTCTCCGGCAATGGTTCCGGCGTCGGCACGATGACGATGCCGGCGACGCGGGCGCTCGCCAGCTCGCGCACATGGCGCGCCTCGACGGCGGGGTCGTCGGCGATCGAGAAGGAGAGCTGATAGCCCGCCTCATCGCAGCAGCGCGACATCGCATCGGCTATCGTCGCATAGAAGCTGTTGCGGATGTCCGGCAGCATCAGGCCGATCAGCCGGCTCGCCCCGCCGCGCATCATCCGCGCCGGCAGGTTCTCGACATAGCCGAGCCGCGCCGCCGCCTCGCGCACCAACTCCTTGGTCCGGGCACTGATGCGCGGATCGTCGGCCAGCGCGCGGCCGACCGTCGAGACCGCGACACCCAGGCTCTCGGCGACTTGCCTCGCCGTCACCATGCCGGTGCCGCGCGCGGTCATGGCGGGGTCACCAACGCCGGGCTCCGGCGGGCAAGGCGGCCCAGCCGGCGAAGCCGGCCTCGCCCGCAAGCTCCTCCTCGATGCGCAACACCTCGTTCCATTTCGCCATGCGCTCGGAGCGGGTGAAGGAGCCCACTTTGAACTGCCCGGAATCCCAGCCGACGGCCAGATGGGCGATGGTGACGTCCTCCGTCTCCCCGGAGCGCGCCGAGACGATGGTGCCGAAGCCCGCCGCCTTGCCGGCTTCGAGCGCCGCACGCGTCCCGCTCACGGTGCCGGACTGGTTCGGCTTGATCAGTACGGCATTCAGCGCCTTGTCGCGCGCCGCGGCCTCGACCCGACCGGCATTGGTGACGAGATAATCGTCTCCAATGATCTGGCAGCGGCTTCCATAGGCTGCAGTGAAGGCCTTGAAGCCCTCCGCATCGTCCTCGGCCAGCGGATCCTCGATCGAGACGATCGGATAGGTGTCGAGCCAGCGGCCGAGCAGCGCGATCATCGCCGCGGTATCGAGTTCGCGCTCGTCCAACGCCAGCTTGTAAACGCCGTTGCGACCGAATTCGGATGCCGCGATATCGAGCGAGATCGCAACCTCGGCGCCCGGCTTGAAGCCGGCGTTCTCGATCGCCCGCACCAGCGTATCCAGCGCTTCCTCGTTGGAGCCGAAGGCCGGCCAGAACCCGCCCTCATCGGCGACGCCCTGCAGTTTGCCGGCCTGCTTCATCAACAGACCCGCGGCGCGGTAGACCTCGGCCGTCCAGTCCAGCGCCTGCGCAAAGGAGGTGGCGGCCGGGCACATCACCATGAAGTCCTGCACGTCGACGCGCCGCGCCGCATGCGCGCCGCCGCCGAAGATCTGGATCTCCGGCAGCGGGATTCGGGCCGCCCTTCCCTGCGAGAGATGACGCCAGAGCGGTTGCCGGCTCGCAGCCGCCGCCGCGTGGAGTACGGCCATCGAGGTCGCGACCACCGCGTTGCCGCCGAGCCGGGCGAGGTTCTCCGTGCCATCGAGCGCGATCAGTGCCGCGTCGATTCCGGCCTGGTCGGCCGCGTCACGGCCAGCCAGAGCCGCGGCGATCTCGCTATTGACCGCGGCGACAGCTCCAGTCACGTCGAGGCCGCCGAAGGCCGCGCCGCCATCGCGCTTGTCGACCGCCTCGCCCGTACCGGTCGAGGCGCCGGCTGGCGCGATGGCGCGGCCACTGAGGCCGTTCTTCAGCACCACATCCGCCTCGACGGTCGGCCGCCCGCGCGAATCCCAGACCCGCCTGCCGCGCACCGCAGCGATCGTCGTATCCATCATGCCGATATCTCCTCGGCCCAGGCGGCCCGAATCTCCGATAGCCGCCGCGGCGGCCATGCTACCAGCGGTCGTGCGACGCGCCGGACACGCTCCTTGTCAGTTTCCGCCGTGACGTATTCGGCAGGCGATTTGCCGTCGACACGCGCCAGGAACAGCGCAGGCAGCAGCCGGGCGATTCGCTCCTCGACTGCGGCGGGCGCCTCCCAGTTCACACTGGCGAGATAGGCCTGCGCCAAGGCATCGAAGCAGGCGAGGAACTCGGCCCTCGCGGCCGGGGTCCACAGGCATTTCAGCAGCAGATGGTTGAGGCAGAAGGCGATGTCGAAGGCCGGCTCGCCATACCAGGCGCATTCGGCATCGAGGATCACCGGACCGTCCGGCCCGACGAGGATGTTCTTGGGGCTGACATCGCCATGGACCAACGTCAGCTTCGCGCAGAGCGTGTCATGCGCCAGCGCCAGCAGCGGGCCCGCCAGGTCCGTGTGCACCAGCGCGCTGGCTTCGAGATAAGGCTCGACCCGGATCGAGTGAAAGGTCGCGTCATTGTCGAAGCGCTGCGCGATCTCGGCCGAGCCCGTCGTGCCGGCGTGGATCGCCCCGATCGTCCGGCCGAGCTTCGCCGCGAAGGCGGCATCGGCACGACCGGCGCGCAGCTCCTGCTTCCAGACGGGATGATCGGCCGGGTCGAGATAGCTCATCGCGAAGACGCCGGCCTCCGCATCGCTGGCCAAAATCTCGGGGACGACGCCCGGCACGATCCGCCCCGCCTCGCGCAACCACTCGACCTCGCTGGCATTGCGCGAGACCGGCGCCAGCCAGGTCTGGGCGACGCGCAGCTGAGGCAGCGCTTTCTTGACCGCGAACACGCGATCCGGGGTTTCCACCTTCCAGATGTCGGAGGCGACGCCACCTGTCAGCGGCGTCAGTCGCGCCATGGCCAGATCCGCCACGAGACCGCTCTGGCGCAGGAATGTCGAGATGATATCGTCGTCGGCGATCACGAAGCCCTCGCAGGCATGCAAACGATAGCACGCCTGCGCGCATGCGGCGATGCTATCGTTTGCGCAATGCCGCCGAGGTTCGGCCATGTCAAGGCGTCGTGACCGCTTCGGGCACCGGCCGGATCAGACTTTAGGTCAGTATGAGGAAGCGGCGCGGGCCTGCGCCTTGTCGAGCCGGAGACGCTTTTGCGGCACTCGGACGCCGAGAGTTGCCTCGCCGGCCGAGGCTCGCGAGACACTAAAGCTCAGGGCGCCCCTGCAAGCTGGCCTTCCGGCTTGCCAGGACAAATGAAAACGGCGCCCTTTCGGGCGCCGTCTTGTATCGAGCGATCAGGCTCTGGCCGGCCGAGAGATCCCCGGCCGCTGTCTCAGAACTCTTCCCAGCCTGCGTCATGGGCTCGGGCGTTGGCGACCTTGCGCGGCGCCGGAGCGGCCTTCGACTGGACGAAGGCAGCCTCGGCCAGTTGGCGCAGGCGCTCGGGCTCGGAGGCACCTGCGGGTGCCGCAGCCTTGCCTGCAGCCGGCCAGCTTGCGCGCGGCTTGGCCGGGGCGGGCGCCGGAGCGACCGGCGCGCGCGGAGCCGGGGCGGCATAGGCCGCCGTCGGCGCGGCGACGCTGCGTCCGCTCGTCGCCTCGCGGCGGATACGGAAGGTCGCGACGAGGTCGTTGAGCTGGCCGATGCGGCCCGAGAGCGAACCGGCCGATGCGGCGCTCTGCTCGGCCAGCGCTGCGTTCTGCTGGGTCATCTCGTCGAGATGCGCCACAGCCTGGCTCATCTCGTCGATGCCATTGGCCTGTTCGCCCGACGCCGCCGAGATATCCGCGATGGTGGTCGAGACCTTCTGCGAAGCCTCCAGGATGCGCGTCAGCGATTCACCGGCCTGACGGACCAGCTTCACACCTTCGGTGACCTCGTTGTTCGAGGACGAGATCAGGCTGGAGATGTCCTTCGCCGCCTCGCCCGAGCGCTGCGCCAGCGTGCGCACCTCGG